>Ga0209347_1000935_pt1 | contig 57906 bp, 57 predicted proteins | sample AutmiccommuBRH23_FD_187382 | JGI IMG/M metagenome (GOLD analysis project Ga0209347, IMG submission 187382) | Deep subsurface microbial communities from Mt. Terri, Switzerland - Autotrophic microbial communities BRH/23 (SPAdes) (version 2) | ecosystem: Environmental > Aquatic > Deep subsurface >... | reverse complement strand
GAAGAAGCGGCTCGATGATCGCCCATTCCTCGTCGCTCAATTCGTGACGGCGCATACCAATCTCCTTTCCAGGAGATTGAATCAGATCAAGACGATCAGATGAACCCGTTTATGGGGACGCGTCCTAAGCTTTGAGGGCCATGACGCCCTCCCTTCAGCGGAATGGGCAGAAGCACCGGGAGGTATTTTTGACTTGGTTTTCTTCATGCAAGGCCCGTTCCCGATTTCTAAGCGCCGCCATCATCCCTTCATCCGTGCTCCCGCCCCGGCGCCGGCCGGGACCAGCACGGGCTTGGCCACTCGGCGGCGCTCGCGGGCCGTCGAGGTGACCGGAACGCCCCGGTAGAGCTGCTTGGTCGCCTCGATCACGACGACGCCCGCGAAGAGCGGCCAGAGATCGCGGCCGAGGCGTTCGAGCGGCGCGGCGAAGCCGAGCAGCGAGCGGCGCCGGAACGGCGGAAACAGCAGCGCCTCGGACCAGGCGGACGGCGTGAACATCGCGCCGCGCAGGAGCCGCGTGAGCTGGCCCCGCGACCACGGACGGCCCGAGCCGAACGGCGTGTGCTCGAAGCGCGCCCAGACGCCGCGCCGGTGCGGCGCGACGATGACGATGCGCCCGCCCGGCGCCAGCACCCGCCAAACCTCGCTCAGCATGGCTTCCGGGCTTTCGGCGAATTCCAGCGCATGGATGATGAGGACGCGGTCGACCGAGGCGTCGCCGAGCGGCAGATCCTCGACGCCGACCAAAGCGGACAGCGAGGCGGCGCCCATCGGCCAGTTCTGCGCGCCTTGCGCGGCCGGCATGAAGGCGAAGGCGCGCTCGGCATCGGCGGCGAAGCGGTCGATATAGGGCACGGCATAGCCGAGCCCGACCAGCCGCTCGTCCGAGATCGGCCGCCATAGCGGCGTCAGAGCCAGCGATACGGCGCGCGCGGCCGCAAGCCCCAAAGGCGAGGCGTAGAAGTCGCGAAGGTCGACGATGTCGGCATTGGTGGTCAGTGTGGACGGCTCCCTGTTCGCCGCTTAGAGCGCCGTGCGCCTGTTCGGACGCACAAAGGACGCTCTAACATTTAGATTGCGCATCGGAATGATCCAAAAACCGGATTCCACTTTTTGGTCCGATGCTCCAGCTGCGACGGATCGAACAGCCACTATAGGACGCTCGCAAGCTGGGTCGAAACTCTCTTTCCGTGGAATGGCCTCGATCCGGTTGCGAGGCGGCACTGGTCCACGCAACGGCTGACATGGCGCCGCAGCGCCCTAACTCGACAATGCACCGCATTCAATGAAGGGAAGACCTCCATGGCCGAGATCGAAATCCGCCAATTCGTTTGCCGCGGCGACAATTTCGGCGTGCTCGTCCACGAAAAGGACAGCGGCACGACGATCGCCATCGACGCGCCGGAGGAGGCGCCGATCCTCGCCCAACTCACGAAGGCCGGCTGGAATCTCACCCATATCCTGACGACGCATCACCACGGCGACCATGTCGCAGCGAACGAGGCGTTGAAGGCGCGGTTCGGGGTCGAGATCATCGGTCCGGAAAAGGAGCGGGCGAAGATTCCCGGCATCGACCGGGCGGTCTCCGGCGGCGATACGTTCGAACTGGGCGGCGTTCGCGTCGAGGTGATCGATACGCCGGGGCATACGCTCGGCGAAATCTCCTATTATCTGCCAGACGCCAAGGCCGTCTTCGCCGCCGATGCGCTGTTCTCGCTCGGCTGCGGTCGGCTGTTCGAGGGCGATGCGGCGATGATGTGGGAATCGCTCAAGCGCCTCAGGGCGCTGCCCGACGAGACGATGCTCTATTGTGGCCACGAATACACCGCCACCAACGCCCAATGCGCCACCGACGTCGATCCGGACAATCTCGCGTTGCGGGAGCGGGCGCGGGAGGTCGCGGCGCTGCGGGCCGACGGCAAGCCGACGCTGCCGGTCTCGCTCGGGCGCGAGAAAAAGACCAATCCGTTTCTGCGCGCCGACGACCCGGCGCTGATGCAAGCGATGGGCATGGCGGATGCCGAGCCCGCCGACGTGTTCGCCGCCATCCGCAAGAAGAGGGATCAATACTGATGAGTTCGGCTGCCCTGAAGATCGTCAAGACGCTCGACCTGAAACCGCATCCCGAAGGTGGCTGGTATCGCGAAACCTTTCGCGACGAACCGGCGAAAGGCAAGGGCCGGGCCCGCTCGACGGCGATCTACTATCTGCTCGAGGAAGGCGAGACGTCACAGTGGCATCGGGTCAAGGACGCCGCCGAGGTCTGGCACTGGTATGGTGGCGCCCCGCTGGTGATCACGGTTTCGGAAGACGGCCACGCCGCGTCGTCCCATCGCCTCGGTCCGGATGTCGGCGAACATGAATCGCCGCAATTCGTCGTGCCGGCCGGCTGGTGGCAGACCGCGACGAGCCTTGGCGAATACACGCTGGTCGGCTGCACGGTCGCGCCGGGTTTCGCGTTCAAATCCTTCGAGATGGCGCCGGAGGGCTGGCGGCCGACGCCGCGGGAAACCGCCAAGGACTGATTACCGGCTCCGGTCCGAACCGCTCGGAGCCGACCTATCACCGCAGGTTGGTATCAGTCGTGACGGCAAAGCAGCTTGCCGTCGAAGGATGTCAGCGTGAGATCGGCATCATAGGTCAACCGGTCCGAGCCGCCGAGGCCGACCACGCCCAAGACCGTGGTTTCATCTGCTTTCAGCTGGAAATCGCCGCTTTGCGCGGAGCTCGAAATGCCGCCTCCACCGCGTTTTTGCACCTCGAACAGATAGGTTCCCTCGATCGCCGCGTGGCTTTCGGCGATGGCATTGAGGGTGACGCCGCCGCTGGCCTCGATCTTTTCGATCCTGCATGAGATGGCGGCATTGCCGCTTTTCTCGGTCTGCGCCGAGGCGGTGAAGCCGGCGACGAGAGCGAGGGCGGCGGTCAGGATTCCGATCTTCAGTGGCAGGGACATGTTGGTCTCCCTTGATTGTCCGTTCGCCGGGGCGGGTGGAAGCGGATTGCCTCCACCCGTGTGACGCGGGATCAGCGGCGTCCCTGGATCACGACGGAGATATTGTTTCCGCCATTCTGGACGATGCTGGTGCTCTGGCCGCTGCCGACCTGGATGGTCGCGGCGGCGTTGTTGCTTCCGCTCTGCTCGATCATGGCCTCGTTGTCGCTGCCCATTTGCGCGGCTCCGGCGATGTTGCCGCGTCCGGTCTGGATGATCTCGCCGTAGTTGCGGCTGCCCTCCTGGCCGATCACGGCCTCGTTGCGAGCGCCAAGCTGGTCGGTGAATGCCCGGTTGGCGCGGCCGCGCTGGAAGGTGTCGGAGTAGTTGCGGTTCCCCTTCTGTATGGTTCTCACGTCGTTGCGCCGACCACGCTGGGTTTGGAAGATCACGCTGGACGAGCCGTCCTGGCTGATCGCGGCGCCATTGCCCCAACCGGACTGGTTGACGACGGTGCGGCTGCCGGCCGAGGCGATATCCAAGGTGGCGGCGGAGAACAGGCTGGCGAGGGCGGCGGCAGTGATGATCAGGCGCTTCATTGCAGTCTTCCTTCGTTGCGACGTCCAGAAGTGGCGTCCGATGACGATGGATGATGTGTAGGGAGTCGCGAGTGATCCGGTCGTGAACGCGCCGTTGTGCGCCGTTCACAATCGCTGGCGGTCAGTTTGGCAGAAGTCGCCGAAACAGCGGCAGCGCCGCGAGGCAGGCGCCGAGCGTGATCAGCACGGCGGCCGCGACGATCGCGCCGGTCAGGGCGGCTTCCCCCGCGGCGACCAGGACCAGCGTCGACAAGAGCGGCGCGGCATAGCTCGACGCGCCGATGATCTGGATATTGCCGTGCTTGACGCCGTGGTCCCAGACATAGAAGGCGCCGCCGACCGGCAACAGCCCGAGCAGGAGGACGGCCAGCCATTCGCCGAAGGTCTGCGGCCAGATGGTTGCCTCGAAGATGAGGTGAGCGACCAGCGAGAGCACCGCCGTTCCCGCGCAGAAGCCGGTGACGACGTCGCTCGGAACGCTGCCGAAGCGGCGCGACAGCAGGGAATAGCTCGACCAGGTGAGGGCACAGAGCCCGGCCAGCACATAGCCGAAGACGTAGTCGGGTGAAAAGGCGATGGCGCCGCCGCCGGTGACGATCAGCGCCGCGCCGGCAAGGCCAAGGAAGGCGCCCGCCGCGTGAAACCAGCGCAGCCGCTCGCCGGGAAGCATAGCCGAGCCGAGCACGATGAACAGCGGCCAGAGATAGGCGATCAGGCTCGCCTCGGCCGTCGGGGCATTGCGCAGGGCGGCGAAATAGAGCGCGTGATAGCCGAACAGCCCGCCGACGCCGAGAATCCAGACGGCCGGCGGTTGCCGGAACACGGCCATCCCGGTTCCGCGGGCTTTCATTGCGACAAGACCGACGAGAGTGGCGATCACGAAGGTCATGGCGGCGAGCTGAAACGGCGGCACCGCGCCGCTGCGGGCCGTCAAAAGCGCCAGCATCGCCCACATCAGCACCGCCGAAAAGCCCAGAAAAGTTCCCAAACCCGCGTCCCACAATCCGTATCGACGTGCGGTTATGGGCGGCAGGCGGTTATCCGGTCAATGCGGGGCTCAGGAACAGGGCTCTGACGATCACTTCACCGACACCGAGGTCGCTTGCAGCGTCAGCGATCCGACCTTGGTCGGGATGCGGGCATAGACCGGAACGAAAAGATCAGGGCGCGCGATCGGCGCGAACCAGATATGGATCGTCTGCTTTGCCAGATAGGTCAGGCCCTTCGACGATGCGTCATAGCCGCCGACCGGCCGGATCTTGACGTTGCAGACCGTCGCCGGGCCGGAATAGCCGGGCATCGAATAGGTCTGCGTTCCGGCCGGCGAAAGCCGCAGATCGAGCCGCGACCAGCCGTCGTAGAAGGGCAGCGTGCGCTTGCACACCGAGGCGGCGTCGCTCGTCTTGATCATCAGGCCGCTCAGGGGATCGACCACGGCGGCAAGTTGGGATCGCTTGACCGGCACGTAGCTCGGCTTCGGCTTTTCGCGCTTCGGGCTGACGCTCGCCGCAGTCACGCGTCCATCACTGAAGGCGACCTCGCTTTTCCAGCGCTTGTCGTCGCTCGAATAATCGAGCCCGTAGCTGTCGGGGGCAAAGCTCTTGCCGGTTACCCGGCCGGAGACCCGGCTGGTGCCGGCGGTGTCGGAGACCAAACTGCCGAGGCCGGCGGAGGAGAGGGTGCCCTTGACCGAAAAACGGCCACCGTCGATCACCGTGTCGAAGGATGCCTTGCCGATCTTGAGGCCGATGACCGCCATGCCGTATTGTGTCGTCACCGTCTGGCGATCGGTCGTGGCATCGGCCGGGCCGATCGCATGGACCCCGGCCAGTATCGCGACGCCGAGAAGAAGCTGTTTCAGTGTCATCGGTTTGCCTTCAAGGCTGAGAAAAATCGTTGACGCAGCCGTGACAATGCGATCAGTGCGCTTTTGTGGCGCGGGAGTGCGATCCCGCAAAGTTGTAACGGCTTGACGCATTCCTTCGCGCGGCCTATAGAGCCGGTCGAATTTCCGGTCTTGCCCGACAGCGATGATCGCGCCGTTACGCGGCGGCGCGCCCGGTTCGGGTGTTACGTTAATCTGAAAGGTGATCCGATGTCACGCACCTGCGAACTCACTGGCAAAGCTGTCCAGTCGGGCAACAATGTCAGCCACGCGAACAACAGGACGCGTCGCAAGTTCTTGCCGAATCTGTGCAACGTCACGCTGATCTCCGATTCGCTCGGACAGCGCTATCGCCTGCGCGTTTCGGCGTATGCGCTGCGCTCGGTCGAGCATCGTGGCGGCCTCGACGCCTTCCTGCTCAAGGCGGACGCCGGCGAGTTGTCGCAGCGTGCCCGCCTGCTCAAGCGTCAGATCGCCAAGAAGGCGACCGAAGCCGCGGCCAGCTAAGGCTGTTGCCGGCCGCGCGAGGCGGCCGGGCCGTGCGATGATCCTTGCCGGTCGCGAGCCCCGCGTCCGGCATACTGGTTCCATTACCCAGGTTAAAAAAATGAAGCCCTTGCGAATCTATCTTCTGCCCGTCGCGGCGATGACGACGATCGTCCTCGCCGCGAACGTCGCCGTGCAGTTTCCGCTCTTTGCTCAGCTCGGTTCGCTTCAACTCGCGGACATTCTGACGTGGGGCGCCTTCGTCTATCCTTTCGCCTTCCTGGTCACCGATCTCACCAACCGGCGCTACGGCCCACAGGTGGCGCGGCGCGCCGTCTATGCGGGCTTTGCCATGGCGGTGCTGTGCTCGAGCGTGGTGCCGCCGCTGCTGTTCGATCTCGGCCTGCTCGGCTACGCCACGGCGGCCGAGCGCCTGTTCCGCATCGCCATCGCCTCGGGCACGGCGTTCCTGGCGGCCCAGTTGCTCGACATCGCCGTCTTCAACCGGTTGCGGGGGGCAAGCTGGTGGCGGGCGCCGATGGCCTCGTCGATCTCGGGGTCGGTGCTCGATACGTTCGTGTTTTTCACCGTGGCCTTCGCGCCGGTGTTTCTTCTGCTTGGACCGAACGAGCCCTTCGCGCTGGAAAGTGCGCCGCTTCTGGGCGTTTTTGCCACCGAAGCTCCACGCTGGGTGTCCTGGGGGCTCGGCGATCTTGGAGTGAAACTCCTCATCGCCGTCTTCGCGCTGGTGCCCTACCGGGTCATCATGCAGCAGTTCCTGCCGTATCGGACCGCGCAGGCCTGAAGATGTCGTACGCTCGCGACTGATCAGTTGATCGGCGCGGGCCGATCGGCAAGACGAAACTCCAAGAGCAGATTGCGCTGAAAGATCGAGCCATTGTCGTCGGAGACGAGGGTCAGCCTTGTGCCGCCCTCGGCATCGATCCAGACGTCCAGCCCCTCCATATTGTCGATCTCGTCCGACAGATCGGCTTTCATGATCACCGGACCGTCGACGAGCGCGCTGGGCCGGATGCTCGCCCCCGCGATCCGGCGGATACGGATGCCGAGGCCACCCATGAAGCCCTGATAGCGGCGTTCCAGCAGTAACAGGTCGCCGTTCGGCAGGAAGGCGCCGTCGGAGGCGTCCCAGTCGGCGTCCTTGCGGACCTTGAAGACACCGTTCGAGGCGCCGTCGAAGATCGCCGCGAAGAGATTGCCGTCGGGATCGATGGACCGCTCCGCGATGGCGATCCGCGCGCCGGCAAGCGGGCTCGTCGCGGGGGCGGTGGCGATCGTCTCGATGCCGCGATTGGTCCGCAACTCGCGCCGGGGGAGGGGCAAGGAGATTTCGCGGGCCGTCTCGCCGAACGGCGCGCGCGTGTTCTCATAGACATAGATCCGGTGATCGCGCTCGAAGCCGACGAACACGCGGTCGCCATCGATCGACAGCGATTCGGCGTCAGCGGCGATCTTGCCGCGCATCGGCTGGCCGTCAGGCCCCAGAAGCGGCGCGATCACGGCGTCGCCAAAACCTGTCGGGCGGTCTAAGGCATCCCGCTCGATGCGGCCGGCGAACCAATTGCCGGTGTCGGTGACGGCGAGGAACCGCTCGCCGCCGTCAAGCAGGCGGATTGCCGAGATACCCTTGAGCCGGCCGTCGCGTGACCAGAATTCGAAGCCGCCGACAAAATCGAGGTCGCCGAAACGATTTGACGCTGAATCACGACTGAAACGCGGGATCGGCTTGGCCGAGACGTCGATCGATTCCGCTGCCGTCACGCCACCGGCGGCGAACAACATCGCGAGCCCGGCGAGCGACGCCATGAGCCGCGTGATCGTGGGCGACTGATCGATCAATGTCGTCCGGCCGATCGGCGGCGCTGCGGCTTCCGGCCGCGACTTTCGTCCTCGAAGAGATCGGCGAGCTGCTCGGTCATCGCACCGGCCAGCTCCTCGGCGTCGACGATGGTCACCGCCCGGCGATAGTAGCGGGTGACGTCGTGGCCGATGCCGATGGCGAGCAGCTCGACCGACGAGCGCGTCTCGATCTCTTCGATCACCGCGCGCAGATGCCGTTCCAGATAATTGCCCGGATTGACCGACAGCGTCGAATCATCAACCGGCGCACCGTCGGAAATCATCATCAGGATGCGCCGCTGTTCGGGCCGCGCCAACAGGCGGTTGTGCGCCCAGATCAGCGCCTCGCCGTCGATGTTCTCCTTGAGCAGCCCCTCGCGCATCATCAGGCCGAGATTGCGCCGCGCCCGGCGCCAGGGCGAATCGGCGGATTTGTAGATGATGTGCCTGAGATCGTTGAGGCGGCCGGGCTTGGCCGGCTTGCCCGCCTTCAGCCACGCCTCGCGCGACTGGCCGCCCTTCCAGGCGCGGGTGGTGAAGCCGAGCACCTCGACCTTGACGCCGCACCGCTCCAGCGTACGGGCGAGAATGTCGGCGCAGGTCGCCGCGACGGTGATCGGCCGGCCGCGCATCGAACCGGAATTGTCGATCAGCAGCGTGACGATCGTGTCGCGGAAGTCGGTGTCGCGCTCCATCTTGTAGGAGAGCGGCTGCATCGGATCGATGACCAGCCGGTGCAGCCTGGCGCTGTCGAGATAGCCTTCCTCGAGATCGAAATCCCACGACCGGTTCTGCTGCGCCATCAGCCGGCGCTGCAGGCGGTTGGCGAGCCGCCCGACAACGCCCTGGAGCGCCGCGAGCTGCTTGTCGAGAAACGAGCGCAACCGGTCGAGCTCGGCCTCGTCGCACAGCTCCTCTGCGCCGATCATTTCGTCGAAGGCCTGGGAGAACACCTTGTAGTCGGCGGCGAGGCTGAGGTTGTTCAGCGGCTGGTTCGGCCGCCGCGAATCGCCGGGGGTCTCGGCATCCTGACTGTCGTCGTCGGTCAGGTCCTCGGCGCTGGTTTCCGACGATTCGGCTTCCGCCGCGTCCTGGTTCTCGCCCTCGGTCTCGCTCTCCTGCGCCTCGGCCTCGTCGGTGCCGCTTTCCTTCTCCGAGCCGCCGTCTTCCGAATCACGGGTCTGGCTGTCGCCCTGCTCCTCGTCCTCGTCGCTTTCCTCGCTCTCGTTCTCGTCGCCGAGCTTTTCGGCCATCTCCAGCGAGACGAGCATGTCGCGCATGGCGCGAGCGAAATCTTCCTGATCGCCGACGGTTTCCGTCAGTCGGTCGAATTTTTCACCGGCCTTGCCGTCGACGAAGTCGCGCCAGACGTCGACCAGCGCCCGCGCGCTCTTGGGCACCGGCCGGCCGGTCAGCTTCTCGCGTACCATCAGCGCGACCGCGTCCTCGATCGGCGCCTCGGCGCGGTCGGTCACGTCGGCGAGGTTGGAGCGGACATATTTATCCTCCAGCATCGCGGCGAGATTGTCGCCGACGCCCTGCATGGCCTTGGCGCCGATCGCCTCGCAGCGGGCCTGCTCGACGGCGTCGTAGACGGCCCGCGCGGCCTTGCCCTCGGGGGACAGGCTGGCATGCAGCTTGGTGTCGTGGCGCGCCTTGCGCAGCGCCATCGCATCAGCAAGACCGCGGGTGACGGCAAGGTCGTTCCGGGTGGCGCGCTTGGGCAGTTCGGGCAAGCGCGCGCGCGCGCCGGACAGCCCCGGCCGCTCGGAAGCGTAGGTGACTTCGAGTTCGGGATCGCCGGCGATGGCACGCAGGCATCCCGAGACGGCGCGCCGGAACGGCTCCCGGTCGACGGACTTCTGCGATGCGGGGCGCTGGTTGTCGCCGATGCGGGCCATGGTCTACTCGGCGGCTTGGAGGGTGGCGCTAGTCGGTGACGGTATCGACTCACCGTCCTGAACACAGGCATCGGCCCATTCCAGAGCCGCCGCGCGAACGTCGGCTATCGCCTCCAGTTCACTCTCCCCGTCACCCATACAGCCCGGCAAGGCGGGAATTGTCGCCAACCAACCGCCTCCCTCATCATCGGTCAGAGGCCGCAGGATGATCGCGTAGGATGCCGGTTCGAATGGCAGCCCATCCACGGTCTTCAATGCTGGTCTGGCGCTCATGTCGTTCCCGCCTCATCCAGAAATTTTACAAGCTCTTGGATATACACCGTCTTTATAGGCCGTTTGGCGGGGATGGTGTAGCGGCGACCACCTTCCGGGCTTCCCACCTTCCAGTGCGAACCCCTGCTGGGTTTCATGCACAACACGCCGGCCTCGCGACAGGCCTTCTCGACATCCTCGATCCGCCAGTCGCCTTTGGGACTGGCACGCATCTTCTCGATGGTTTTTCCCATCAGTCCCAACGATTCGGGGCGATGGCGCGCAGGCATCCGGAGACGGCGCGCCGGAATGGCTCCCGGTCGACGGACCTCTGCGATGCGGGGCGCTGGTTGTCGCCTATGCGGGCCATGGCCGTCCGTCCGTCAGTCCAACACGATATTCGCCGCGCTTTCCGGCAGTTCCTCGCCGAAGGCGCGCTGGTAGAATTCCGCGACGAGCGCGCGTTCCAGATCGTCGCATTTGTTGAGGAAGGTCAGCCGGAAGGCAAAACCGAGGTCGCCGAAAATCTCGGCGTTCTCGGCCCAGGTGATCACCGTGCGCGGGCTCATCACCGTCGACAGATCGCCATTGACGAAGGCCGAGCGGGTCAGGTCGGCGACGCGCACCATCTTGGAGACGGTCTCGCGGCCCTCCTTCGAATTATAGCTTTTCGCCTTGGAGACGACGATGCCGACCTCGTTGTCGTGCGGCAGGTAGTTCAGCGTCGTGACGATCGACCAGCGGTCCATCTGCGCCTGGTTGATCTGCTGGGTGCCGTGATAAAGACCCGTCGTATCGCCGAGGCCGACGGTGTTGGCGGTCGCGAACAATCGGAAGGCGGGGTGCGGGCGCACCACGCGGCTCTGGTCGAGCAGCGTCAGGCGGCCGGAGGATTCCAGCACCCGCTGGATGACGAACATCACGTCCGGGCGGCCGGCGTCGTATTCGTCGAAGACCAGTGCGACATTGTGCTGATAGGCCCAGGGCAGGATGCCTTCGCGAAACTCGGTGACCTGCATGCCGTCGCGCACGACGATCGCATCCTTGCCGACCAGGTCGATGCGGCTGACATGGCTGTCGAGATTGACGCGCACGCAGGGCCAGTTCAGCCGCGCGGCCACCTGCTCGATATGCGTCGACTTGCCGGTGCCGTGATAGCCCGACACCATGACGCGGCGGTTCTTGGCGAAGCCCGCCAAGATCGCCAGCGTCGTCGGCTTGTCGAAGATGTAATCGGGGTCCAGCTCGGGAACGTGGAGGTCGCTCTTCGAATAGGCCGGGACGGTCAGGTCGCTTTCGAAACCGAAGGTTTCGCGGACGGAGATCGTGGTGTCCGGCAGGCCGGCCACTTCCTGTTCCGCTGCACTCATCATACCTCCAACGGTCCGGCACTCGTTCGGGCGATTCGCCGCGGACCCAGTCAAATCTGCCATACCACGCCTCAGGGCGCCAAACGGCCTTCCCAGGGGCTATCGATTACGCCGTCGGTCTAGGTTGACCGGCGTCAAGGCCGAAGCTGCGGGCTCCGCCGTGAATGGCCTAGCAAAATCCGGATTGTTTCAAAAGCTTGTAGGCCTGAATCACTTCACGCAACCGATCTTCGGTGCCGCGGTCGCCGCCATTGGCATCGGGATGCAGCTGCTTGACCAGGTTCTTGTAGCGCGCGCGAATGGCCTCCCCCGACGCCTGCTGGCTCAGATCCAGCGTCTTCAGCGCCTTGGCCTCGAGGGAGCGCACCTTCGTGCGGCGTGTTTGCGTCCGGGGCGGGGCATCCTCACCAGTGAAGATATTGAACGGGTCGCGCGTGCGTCCATTCCGCCGCTTGGTGCGGGCGGCCGTTGCCGCCTTTGCCGCGTCGCCGGGTGCCGCGCCGCTGTGGCCCATTTTCCAGGTCGGGCGGTCACCGGTCAGCGAATCCTTGAGGTGGCGCTGGATGTCCTTGTCATCGAGACCGGAAAAATAGTTGTAGGATTTGTTGTATTGCCGAACGTGATCAACGCAGAAATGCAGGTACTGGCCCTCGTGGTCGCGGCCCATCGGAGCCTTGTAGATGCCTGCCTCGTCACACCCTTCCCACGCGCATTCGGGCGCGCGCGGCTTGTCGGCGGCACGTTTGCCTTTGACGCGGATCGCGTCGAAATATTTTGAATCGAGCTTCATTGCGGTGGATTATGGTGCCCTACACCTGAACGAACAAGAATTGACAGAACGGAAAAAGCCGGAAACTCAAGGAGTCCGGCGGTTTCGCGCAAGCTTCGAGCGGCCGAAATCGGCCTCAGAAACGGTCTCAGGAGACGACGACGTCCATGAATATCAAGACCACCATCGAGACGAAACTGGCCGAGGCATTCGCGCCCGAGACGCTGGCCGTCATCGACGAGAGCCATCTCCACGCCGGCCATCATCATGCCGAAAGCGGACATGACGCGACCTTCGACGGCTCCGGGGGCACGCATTTCCGCGTCAGGCTAGTGAGCGAGGCCTTCGCCGGCAAGAGCCGTGTCGAACGCCACCGGGCGGTCAATGCGATTTTGAAGGATCAACTGGCCTCCGGCGTCCATGCGCTGGCGATCGAGGCCTCGGCGCCCGGCGAGGCGGCGCGGCGCTGATTCGGTCGCGGCGACAAACGATCGCAGTGATCTGAGAATCAGTCACGTCGATCGTCTGAATCTTCGATGTCCGATGCCGGTAGGCCGACGCTGTCCTCCAGCCCTTCCGGGCCCGGTTGGCCATCGGCCTCGTCGGCCGATATGACGGCTTCGTTCTCGAACATATCGTAGTCGTCGTCGAAGTCGCCATCGGTCTCCGGCAGCGGCGCCGAGGCGCCGGCCGTGGCTGCGTGACCGCCGAGCTTTTTCGGTGGCACCAGCACGGTCGCCGGGCGGATGCGCAGCTTGGCGATGCGGTTCTTCTCGCGCTTGAGAACGGTGAAGCGTTTGTGGAAGAAGGTGAAGGCCTGCCGCTCTTCCGGGATCGTCTGGGTTTCATGGATGACCAGCCCGGCGATCGTCACCGCCTCCTCGTCCGGCAGGTTCCAGTCCAGCGCCCGGTTGAGGTCGCGGATGGGCACCTGCCCGTCGACGATGACCGAGCCATCGGCCTCGATCTTGACGCCCTGCATATCGATGTCGTGCTCGTCGGCGATGTTGCCGACGATCTCTTCCAGAATGTCTTCGAGCGTGATCAGCCCTTCGACCTCGCCATATTCGTCGACGACGATGGCGAAATGCGACTTGCGGCGCAAAAAGGCATTGAGCTGATCCTGCAGCGTCGTCGTCTCAGGCACAAACCAGGGGGCGGTGCAGATCTTGAGGATGTCGACCTTGGCGGGGTCGTTGTCGACATCATGCAGGGCGCGCAACAGATCCTTGGCGTGAATTACCCCAACGATGTTGTCGTAGTGGCCACGCCACACCGGCAAGCGGGTGTAAGGGCTTTCGAGGATCTGCTTGACGATTTCGGCCGGTCCGTCATCGGCGTTCACTTGCCGCATGCCGGTGCGGTGGATCATCACGTCGGAGACTTCGAGCTCGTGCAGGTCGAGCAGTCCGCCCAGCCGGTTGCGGTCGGCGTTGACGAGCGCGCCCTCGCGGTGGAGCACTTCGACGGCGCCGCGCAGTTCCTCGTGGGCGGTCAGCAGCGAGGCGTCGGATTCCAGGCTGACGCCGAACATGGCGAGGACGCGCCGGACGATCCAGTTGACGATGCGGGTCAACGGTCCGAACAGCGCGACCACGAAGGACACCGGCCGCGCGACGGCGAGCGAAAACCCGTCGGGCCGGGCGATCGCGGCCGATTTCGGCAGAACCTCGCCGAAAATGACGACGATGATGGTCATGGCGATGGTCGCGTAGACGACGCCGGCCTCCCCGAAGAGCTGGAGAAAGGCGGTGGTGGCCAGCGACGAGGCGAGGATGTTGACGAGATTGTTGCCGATCAGCAGCGCGCCGATCAGCCGATCCTTCTGCTCGATCAGCCGCTGCACGATCCCGGCGCGCAGGTCGCCGTTCTTCTCGAAACTCATCAGCCGCGCGCGCGACACGGCGGTCAAGGCGGTCTCGGAGCCTGAGAAAAACGCCGATATCGAAACCAGGACCAGAACGATGGCGAGCATGATCCACAAGGTGGTGGTCATCGGGCGATCTCCCGGTCGAGAAAGGCTTCGACGGCGGCCGGCGCGACGTCGGACTCGACGAAGGCCTGGCCGATGCCCCGCGTCAGGATGAAGGTCAGGCGGCCGCGCTTGACCTTCTTGTCCTGGGCGATGCCGGCCATCAGTTGCGCGGCGGTGAGCGGCGCGCCGGGGATCGCGCCGATTCGGGTCGGCAGGCTGGCTGCCTGAAGATGCGCTTCGCAACGCTCGGCGGCCTCGGCCGGGCAGAGACCGAGTTCGGCCGAGAAGCGGTAGGCGAGCGTCATGCCGATCGCGACCCCCTCGCCATGCACGAGCCGGCTCGAATCATAACCGACCGCGGCTTCCAGCGCGTGGCCGAAGGTGTGGCCGAGATTGAGCAGCGCGCGGCTGCCGTCCTCGCGTTCGTCCGCCGCCACCACGGCGGCCTTCGCCTCGCAGCTTTGCCGAATCGCGTCCCCCCGCTCGGGGCCGCCCGCGAAGATCGCCTCGCGGTGTCGGGCGAGCCAGTCGAAGAAATCGGGCCGGTCGATCAGCCCATACTTGACGACTTCGGCGTAGCCGGCCGCGAATTCGCGCGGCGACAGCGTGTCGAGCAAAGCCGTGTCGGCGAGGACCAGGGACGGCTGATGGAACGCCCCGACGAGGTTCTTGCCGCGCGGCGAGTTGATGCCGGTCTTGCCGCCGACGGACGAATCGACCTGGGCGAGGAGCGTGGTCGGCACCTGGACGAAGCGCATGCCGCGCCGCACGATCGCGCTGGCGAAGCCGGCGAGGTCGCCGATCACGCCGCCGCCGAGGGCGATGACCGCGTCGTCGCGCTCCAGACGCTGCGCCAGCACCTCGTCGACGACCCGGGTCAGGTGCGCGAAGGATTTCGTCGTCTCGCCAGCCGGCAGGACGATCGTCGAATGGTCGATGCCGGCGGCGCGCAGCGCGATCGACAGACGCTCCAGATGCAGGCCGGCGACGGTCTCGTCGGTGACCACCGCGGCGCGAATGCCCGGCAGCCGGCGCGCGATCTCCTCGCCGGCCGCGTCGACGAGGCCGGGGCCGATCAGGATGTCGTAGGAGCGCGTTCCCAGATCGACGACGACGCGCCGGCGTGCCGTGGCGTCGTTGTCCGCCTGATAGGCCGCTTCACGTTTCATCGGGTACTCTCCGTCTCAAGATGTCGGTCCAAGGCTTCGAGAATCTCGGCCGCGATGATGTCGCGCTTCACGTCGCGCGTGCCGATAGTGATGTCGGCTTCGGCGTAGATCGGATAACGAATGTCGATGAGGCGGCGCATGACCTCGCGCGGGTCATCGGTCTGCAGCAGTGGCCGATTGGACCGGCGCGACACCCGCTCCATCAGCGTTTCCAGATCGGCCTTCAGCCAGACCGTGATCGCCGTCCGCTTCAGCATGGCGCGCGTCTCGGCATGCAGATAGGCGCCGCCCCCGGTCGCGATCACCCGCGGTCCCTCGGCGGCGAGGCGGGCGACAACGCGCGCCTCCAGGGCCCGGAACTCGGGCTCGCCATAGGCCTCGAACAGCTCGGGTATGGTCATGCGCGACGCCGCCTCGATCTCGACATCGGTGTCGCAAAACGGCAGGGCGAGCAATGCGGCGAGCCGACGGCCGACCGTCGTCTTGCCGGCGCCCATCAGGCCGATGAGTGCGATCGAACGGTTGCCGAGTCGGTCCTGGATCGCCGCTGCTCCGTCCGGGGACAATTCGCTTCTCATGGCGCCTTTCGCTACCCTTCCCGTGCTCCGGCGCGTGCCGAAGGACAGGAAATCTTAAAAACCGTCGGTTATGCCGGAACAGAACCGGACGCGTCGCTTGCGTCCCGCGCCATTCTCACTAGAAGCAAATGGCCGCAACGGGATCCGACCCAGCAGTGAGTGCGCCAGACCACGATGCCGACCCTCGTTCGCCTCCTGACGACGCTTCTCATCCTCGCCGGCATCATCTACGGCATCATGGCGGCGCTCGTCTACTTCGTCCAACCGACCCGCCACGAGATGACGGTCGAGGTGCCGTTGCCGCAGCTCGATCCGGGGACGCCGACGGAGAGCCTGCGCCGATGAGCGCGACCTCCGCTCCGCCTGTTGCCGCCGGCCCGGCCGGCCGGCGCGACGAAGCCGACATCGAAAGCTTCCTCGAGATGATGGCGGTGGAGCGGGGCGCTTCCGACAACACCATCGCCGCCTATCGGCGCGACCTCGAGGACGCGGCCGGTTTCGTTGCCGGGCAAGGCGGTTCGCTGACGGGTGCGCAGACGGACGACATCCGCGCCTATGTCGCGCGGCTCGGCGCCCGCGGCTTTGCCGAGAGCAGCCGCTCGCGGCGGTTGTCCGCGCTGCGTCAGTTCTACCGCTTTCTCTATGCCGAGGGCCGCCGCGGTGACGACCCCACCGGGCCGATCGAGGGCGCGCGGAAAAAGCGGCCACTGCCGAAGATCATGGGCGAGGACGAGGTCGACCGGCTGATCGGCCGGGCCGACGAAGAGGCGCGAGACCCGGACGCTTCGCCGCGCCGCCTCGCACGGGCTGCACGGATGTGCGCGCTGGTCGAGCTTCTCTATGCGACCGGGCTACGGGTCTCCGAACTCGTCAGCCTGCCGCGGTCGGTGCTTCGCGCGAAGAATCGGATGATTGTCGTGCGCGGCAAGGGCGACAAGGAGCGGATGGTGCCGATCGGCGAGGCCGCCCGGGAAGCCTTGGCGCGATTTGCCGAGGCGATGCGGGCGGCAGGCATCGCCGACGACGGGCAATGGCTCTTTCCGGCGCTCTCGGAAAGCGGACATTTGACCCGGCAAGCCTTCGCGCGCGACCTCAAAGCGCTCGCGGTCCGTGCCGGCATTCCCGCCGCGCGGATGTCGCCGCACGTCTTGCGCCACGCCTTCGCCAGCCACCTTCTGCAGAACGGCGCCGATCTGCGGGCGGTACAGGAACTTCTCGGTCATGCCGATATTTCAACGACGCAGATCTACACTCATGTTCTGGAAGAACGCTTGATCCGCCTCGTGACCGATCATCATCCGCTGTCGGCGCTGAGCGGCGATTGATGCGGCGCGCGGGATTCCTTGACAAGGCGGCGGCGCGTAGCCAGTTTCCGCCGCGCATGAAGACCTTCAGCCGATGGCGTCGGAGGGTGGCCGGACCGGCCGCCGCCGATTTTGCCTCGCGGCTCACCGGCCGCCCTGCCGGTCACCAAATCCAAAGGACGGCCGACGCCGCGTAACCGATGCACAATTATCTCGATTTCGAAAAACCGGTCGCGGATCTGGAAGGCCAGATCATCGAATTGAAGAAGATCGAGGGGGGCAAGGACGCCGTCGACGTCACCGACGAGATCCAGCGGCTCGAAAAGCGTTCGCGCGATGCCTTGGCCGACCTCTACCGCAAGCTGACGCCGTGGCAGAAGACCCAGGTGGCGCGGCATCCCGACCGGCCGCATTGCCTGAACTATATCAACCGACTGATCACGGATTTCGTGCCGCTAGCCGGCGACCGCTTCTACGCCGAGGATTACGCGATCATCAGCGGGTTCGGCCGCCTCGACGGCCAGCCGATCGCGGTCATCGGCCAGGAAAAGGGCTCGGACACGCAAGGTCGCCTCAAGCACAATTTCGGCATGGCCCGGCCCGAGGGCTACCGCAAGGCCGTCCGCATCATGGAACTCGCCGAACGCTTCGCCATCCCCGTACTCACCCTCGTCGACACGGCGGGCGCCTATCCCGGTATCGGCGCCGAGGAGCGCGGCCAGGCCGAGGCCATCGCACGTTCGACGGAGGCCTGCCTCAATCTTAAGGTCCCGATGGTCTCGTTGGTGATCGGTGAAGGCGGCTCCGGCGGGGCCATCGCCATCGCCACGGCCAATCGTGTGCTCATGCTCGAGCACGCGATCTATTCCGTCATTTCGCCCGAGGCCGGCGCATCGATCCTCTGGCGCGACGCGACGCGGGCGCGCGACGTCGCCCAGGCGATGAAGATCACCGCGCAGGATCTGATGGGCTTCGGCGTCATCGACGCCATCGTCGAGGAACCCGTCGGGGGCATTCATCGCTCGCCGGAGGAAGGGATCGACAATGCGGCGGATAACGTGCGGGCCGCCTTTGCCGAATTGGCGAGCCTGGACGGCGAGGCCCTGCGGCGCCAGCGTCGGGAGAAATTCCTGGCGATCGGGCGGAATCTCTGAGGCTTGTTGCCGTTCTGCCGCGGTTTTCGGTTTCCTTACCCTTCGGCATTTGCCAAATTGCGGCCATGGTCATGGCTTAAAGCAATAAGTCTTGACCAATCTATCGAAACGCGCGGTTGACGGTTTTTTTACCCTGATCGCGGTATAATGGATCAAACATGCGATGGGCTCAGCCGGTCTGGCCGGAGGTTCACCGTCGCAAGAGATCAAGCGGCACCTTCTGCGGTGCGCTATCCGAGTGGGGACGGGGATCGCCGGGCGATCGTCGTATGCGATGGGGATTTGAGGGGATGTTTGTGCGCCGCCTCGTGACAGCCGCCGCGCTCGCGCTGGGGCTCTTCACGCTTTCCGCTTGTAAATACAGCGATCTCCTGCCGGCGAACGCGCCGCTGCCGGCCGCGCTCGTTCAGGCGATCAAGGCCAATGGCATGGGCGTGAATTCGCCGATCCTGGTCCGGCTGTTCAAGGAAGAATCGAACCTTGAGGTCTGGAAGCAGAAAACCGACGGCAGCTACGCGCTGCTGAAAACCTATGATATCTGCGCCTGGTCGGGAAAGCTCGGGCCGAAGTTCCAGGAGGGCGACCGGCAGGCGCCGGAAGGCTTCTACACGGTGACGCCGGCGCAACTGAATCCGAACTCGAAGTTCCATCTTGCGGTGAATATGGGCTTTCCCAATGCCTATGACCGGGCGAACGGACGCACCGGCACCTTCCTGATGATTCATGGCTCCTGCAATTCATCCGGCTGCTACGCCATGGACAACGATCAGATCACCGAGATCTTTGCGCTCGCCCGCCATTCCTTCGAAGGGGGGCAGCGTGCGTTCCAGATCCAGGCTTACCCATTCCGCATGACGCCGAAGAACATGGCGCGGCATCGCAATTCCCAGCACTACGAATTCTGGAAGATGCTGAAGAAGGGCTCGGATCATTTCGAGATCACCCGCCGCCAGCCGAATGTCGGCGTCTGCGATCGGCGTTACGTCTTCGACCAAAGCGCCGAGACCGTTGCGGGTCTTTCCCCGACCGGGGCATGTCCGGACTTTGACCTGGCGCCGGAAGTGGCGGCCAAGGTGACGGCCGACGAGACCAAGGAGCAGACGATCGCGGCTTCGATGGCACCGAGCGAGTTCGCGGAAACCGCCAATTTCAGCTATCGCACGGGCCAGCCGATCACGGCCGAGGCCTATGCCGCGGAACAGCATCGCCGCGAGGGCTACGACCGGGAGGGCAACCGCATCGGCCGATCGTCTTCGGGCGGCTCGATCTTCTCCGGCTTCTTGAAGTAGACGGATCCGCGGAACGGCCCTCGGGCCTCTCGCCGGGTTTTAAATGAAACGGCCGCCGAAGCTTTGATCCGGCGGCCGTTTCGTATTGCGTCTCCGCGTGGTGGTCAGGCGCCCTCAGACCAGGGCGCCGTGGCAGTGCTTGAACTTCTTGCCCGACCCGCAGGGACACGGCTCGTTGCGGCCGACCTGACCCCAGCTGTCCTTGTTGTCCGGATTGCGGCGGAGGCCGTCGGCCTCGGCCGGAGTGAAGTTCGCGGTCAGCCGCTTGCTGCCGTCTCCGACCTCGTCGACGCCGGTCGATGCGTCCAAGTGATGAGCTTCCATCCGCGGCAACGGCGGCGCTTCCTGCTCTTCCGGGCGCACGATCTCGACGCTTGCCAACTGCTTCGTCGTTCGCTCGCGCAGATTGCCGAGCATCGCCTCGAACAATTCGAAGGATTCCGACTTGTACTCGTTCAGCGGGTCGCGCTGGGCGTAGCCGCGGAAGCCGACGACCGAACGCAGATGGTCGAGGTTGACCAGATGCTCGCGCCAGAGCGCGTCCAGCGTCTGCAGCACGACATTGCGCTGGACGTAGATCATCACCTCAGGGCCGAAACGCTTCGCCTTGTCGAGGGCTGCGGCATCGGCGGCCTCGCGGATGCGCTCGCGGATGTCGTCTTCGGCGATCCCTTCCTCGGCCGCCCACTCCGTGATCGGCAGGTCGAGGTTGAGGAGTTCCAGGACGTCCGCCTTCAATTCCGCAATCGACCACTGCTCGGGATAGGCCCGTTCGGGAATATGGCGCGCGACGATCGCCTCGATGGTTTCGTGGCGCATGTCGGAGATCGTTTCGTCGAGCTCCTCGGCGTCCATCAATTCGATGCGCTGCTCGAAGATGACGCGGCGCTGGTCGTTCATCACGTCGTCGTATTTCAACAGGTTCTTGCGAATGTCGAAATTGCGCGCCTCGACCTTCTTCTGCGCCTTCTCCAGCGCCTTGTTGATCCAGGGATGGACGATCGCCTCGTCCTCTTTCAGGCCGAGCTTGGTCAGCATCGAGTCCATGCGCTCGGACCCGAAGATGCGCATGAGATCGTCCTGCAGCGACAAATAGAACTTCGAGCGGCCCGGATCGCCCTGGCGTCCGGAGCGGCCGCGCAGCTGATTGTCGATCCGCCGGCTTTCGTGTCGTTCGGTCGCCAGCACGTAAAGACCGCCAGCCGCGATCGCCTCGTCCTTCAGGCGCTTGATGTCAGCTCTGATCGCGTCTTCCTTCGCCTTGCGCTCCGGCCCGTCCGGCATGTCGGCGAGTTCCCGCTCGATCCGCATGTCGGCATTGCCGCCGAGCTGGATGTCGGTGCCGCGCCCGGCCATGTTGGTGGCGATGGTCACTGCGCCGGGCACGCCCGCTTGGGCGACGATGTAAGCTTCCTGCTCGTGATAGCGGGCGTTGAGGACCTGGAAATCCTTCAGGCCGTCCTTGCGCAGCCGTTCGGCGAGCAGCTCGGATTTTTCGATCGAGGTGGTGCCGACCAGAGTCGGCTGGCCGCGTGACGCGGCATCCTGGATTTCCCGGCTGATCGCCCGGAACTTCTCCTCGAAGGTCCGGTACACTTCGTCGTCCTCATCGAGGCGCAGGATCGGCAGGTTGGTGGGAATCTCGATCACGTCGAGGCCGTAGATATCGCCGAATTCGGAGGCTTCCGTCTGGGCCGTGCCGGTCATGCCGGCCAGCTTCTTGTACATGCGGAAATAGTTCTGGAAGGTGATCGAGGCGAGGGTCTGGTTCTCCGGCTGGACGGTCACGCCCTCCTTGGCCTCGAGCGCCTGATGCAGGCCTTCCGAATAGCGCCGGCCCGGCATCATTCGGCCGGTGAACTCGTCGATAATGACGATCTCGTCGTTGCGGACGATGTAGTCCTTGTCGCGTTGGAAAAGCGCGTGGGCCTTCAACGCATTGTTGACGTGATGGACGATCGCGACATTCTCGATGTCGTAGAGCGAGTCGCCGACTAGGTGGCCGGCGGCTTCCAGAAGCCGTTCCAGCTTCTCGTTGCCCTCCTCGGTGAAGGTCGCCGTGCGCTGCTTCTCGTCGAGTTCGTAATCGCTCTTGTCGAGCTGCGGGATGAAGGCGTCGATGGTCTTGTAAAGCTCGGAGCGGTCGTCGAGCGGTCCGGAGATGATCAGCGGCGTGCGCGCCTCGTCGATGAGGATCGAGTCGACCTCGTCGACAATGGCGAAGTGGTGGCCGCGCTGGACCATCTGGCCGCGCTCAAACTTCATGTTGTCGCGCAGATAGTCGAAGCCGAGTTCGTTGTTGGTGGCGTAGGTCACGTCGCAGGCATAGGCTGCCCGGCGCTGTTCGTCCGACAGGCCATGCACGATGGTGCCCACGGTGAGTCCGAGGAAGCGGTAGAGCCGGCCCATCCACTCGGCATCGCGGGAAGCGAGGTAGTCGTTGACGGTGACGACGTGGACGCCCTTGCCTTCGAGGGCGTTCAGATAGACCGCGAGGGTCGCGACGAGGGTCTTGCCCTCGCCGGTCTTCATCTCGGCGATGGCGCCTGAGTTCAGCACCATGCCGCCGATCATCTGGACGTCGAAATGGCGCATGCCGAGCGCCCGCTTGGCGCCTTCGCGCACAATCGCGAAGGCCGGCGCCAAAAGGGCGTCGATGGTTTTTCCTTCCGCGATCTCGGCGCGAAACGCTACGGTCTTGGCTCGAAGCTCGTCATCAGTGAGGCGGGAAAACTCATCTTCGAAGGCCGCGATGGGCTGGATCTTCGGCTGGAAGCGTCTGACGACCCTCTCATTTGCCGAACCCAACAACTTACGGGCGAGCCCGCCAAAACTGACCATGAACCGGTCCTTCCAAGTATGTGAGTCGCCGCTGCCCCGACCGGCCTGCCGGCCGGCTGCCGCTGATTCCGGACAGTCGCCGGAATGTCGGAAGCCCTCAAACTTCGCGGAAGGCGGCTGGACTTTCAGAACGCGCGAGAGATAAGAGGGGGCCAAACCGATGTCAACGGCGCGCCGCCAAAGGCCGCCACGCCGCGCCGAGGGCTCGCACGGGGCTGCTGCGCAACCCATCTCGCGGCTTGGTATCCGGGCCCATTTCCCATCGAACCGCAAAGGACGATCTTTGCCATGACTTTCGATCTCAGACTGACGCTCGCAGCAAGCGCTGTTGCTCTCATGACCTTCGCCACGCCGACGTTCGCCGCCGAATCCGACGTCGTTGCCAAAGTGGGCAACAGGGAGATCACCGAGCGCGACCTCATGGCCGCAGCCAGCGCGATCGGCCAACAGTTCGCCAAGCTACCGCCTGAGCAGCGCAAGCTGGCCTTGCTGTCTGCCCTGATCGACATCAAGGCCCTCGCCCAGGAGGCGGAGAAGGCCAAGCTCCAGGACGAGCCGGATGTCGCCACCGAGATCGCCTTCCAGCGCGACCGCGCGCTTCACAACGCCTATTTCGCCAAGAATGGCGTCTCGGCGGTAACCGACGAAGAGCTCAAGGCGCGCTACGAGAAGGAGATCGCCTCGGTCGAAGCCAAGCAAGAGGTCCACGCTCGTCACATTCTGGTGAAGACCAAGGAAGAGGCCGAGGCGGTGATCAAGCAGCTCGAAGCGGGCGTGGATTTCCAGGTGGTGGCCAAGGAAAAATCCACCGGCCCGTCCGGTCCGGAAGGCGGCGACCTCGGGTTCTTCGGCGCTGGCCAGATGGTGCCGGCCTTCGAGAAGGCGGCGTTCGCATTGGAGCCGGGTACCTACACCAAGGAACCGGTGGAGACCCAGTTCGGCTGGCATGTGATCAAGGTCGAGGAAAAGCGCGAAGCGCAAAAGCCGAGCTTCGAGCAGATCAAGGACCAGGTGCGGCAGGTGGTCCTGCGGGAGAAATATATGGAACTGGTGCGCGATGCCCGTGCGGCGCTTTCGGTCGAATATGTCGACCCGGAGATGAAAAAGCAGGTCGAGGCGATCGAGAAGAGCATGGAGCCCGGCGCCGCTCCTGCCACCGAGCCGGCCGCGAAATAGCGGTCCTTGGCCGAGAGCCGTTCCGCCCGGTTCGCCGGTTTCGATCGCGCCAGGATCGGCGAATGGCCTCGGCTTCGGCCCGTCCGCACCGGTATTGGCGGACGACCGTGATGCGGCTGGTTTATCGCGCCGCCGAATGCCGTTCTTTCCCTTTTGCAACCGACCTGTTCCGGTGACGATATGACGACGACTGTCTCGCCGCTTGCCCCCACCGCCTTCGCGGCCCTGCCTCCGATCGAGGGACTGCGGATCGCGACGGCCGCCGCCGGCATCAAATATGCCGGGCGCACCGACGTCCTCCTGATGACGTTCGATGGGCCGACCGCGGTTGCCGGTGTCTTCACCACATCGAAATGCCCATCCGCGCCAGTGGATTTTAGCCGTGAGAGCCTTCGCGGCGGCGTTGCCCGGGCGCTTGTCGTCAACTCCGGCAATGCCAACGCCTTCACCGGCAAGAAGGGGCGCGAGGCGACGGCGATCACGGCCGCCGCCGCCGCCGCCGCGGTCGATGCGTCGCCGCAGGACATCTTTCTCGCCTCGACAGGGGTCATCGGCGAACCGCTCGATGCCGGAAAGTTCACCGGCCTCCTCGCCGGACTGGCGGAACAGGCCGTCGGCGACGGCTGGCGCGAGGCCGCCGACGCGATCATGACCACCGACACCTATCCCAAGTTGGCCACGCGGCAGGTGACGATCGATGGGACCGTCGTGACGATCAACGGTATCGCCAAGGGCGCCGGCATGATCGCGCCGGACATGGCGACGATGTTGTCGTTCGTGGCGACCGACGCGGTGATCGCGTCGCCGGCGCTGCAGGCGATGCTGACGGAGGCCGTGGCTCCGAGCTTCAATTCGGTAACGGTCGACAGCGACACCTCGACCTCCGACACGCTGCTTCTTTTCGCGACGGGCGCCGCCGCGCGGCGCGGCTGCCCGGAAATCTTCGATGCCGACGACGACCGCGTCGCCGGTTTCCGTGAAGCGCTCGGCGATCTCATGCTCGATCTCGCGCGCCAGGTCGCGCGCGACGGGGAGGGCGCACGCAAGGAGATTCAGGTCACCGTCGAGGGCGCGACCAGCGACGCGGCCGCCAAGCGCATCGCGCTGTCGATCGCCAATTCACCGCTGGTCAAGACGGCCGTGGCCGGCGAGGACGCCAATTGGGGCCGCGTCGTCATGGCCGTCGGCAAGGCCGGCGAAGAGGCCGACCGCGACCGGCTGTCCATCCATTTCGGCGGTGTGCGCGTCGCCGAGGGCGGCGCGCGCGATCCCGACTATTCCGAAGCCGAAGCCTCGGCCGTGATGCGCCGGGCGGAAATCCCGATCCGGGTCGAACTCGGCCTCGGGACCGGACGTTGGACGGTCTATAGCTGCGATCTGACCAAGGACTATGTCGCGATCAATGGCGATTACCGAAGCTGAGACGATGCGCCAGCTCGCCGTCGTGCGGCGGCTCGAGGCGGCCGGTTTCCGGGCGTGGCCGGCGTCTTCGACCGCGTTCGACGGCACCTGGGCTGTGCGCCTGACCGCCTCGTTTCCGGCCAAACGTCTGAATTCCGTCAATCCGCTCGATCCGTCCGACAATTCCGACATCGCGCAGCGCGTCGCGCGTGCCCGCGAGTCGTTCACGCAATTCGGCCGCGCGATCATCGTCCGGCAGTCGCCGTTGGCGCCCCCCGAACTCGTCAATTATCTCGACGCAGAGGGATGGGAGCGCTTCGACGAGTCGATTGTCATGACGGCGGACCTGACCCAACTCGATCTCAGCGCTTCGATCGAGCGGATTCCGATCCGCGACACGGCGCGTTATGTCGAGGCCAGCCTTCAAGTCCACGAACGCGCGTCGACCCTGCGTACGGGGCTGACCGATATCCTGGAGGCGATCCGACCGCCGACGGGATTGTTCGTTCGCGAGAACGAGGCAGGAGCGCCGATCGCGGTGGCGCTCGCGATCCACGACAATGATCTCGCCGGCCTTCTCGACGTGGCTGTCCATTGCCGCGAACGCCAGAAGGGAATCGGTCGCGACCTCGTCGCCACGGCGCTGCGCTACACGGTCCACAAGGGCTCCAGGACCGGCTGGGTGCAGGTCGAGGCCGCCAACGCGGCGGGTCTGTCACTGTATCGTTCGCTCGGCTTTTCGGAAGCCTATCGCTACGTCTATCGCGCGCCGCCGGGCGGAACGCGATGATGTCGGCAGAACGTCGCCTGCTCCTCGTCGTCGCCTGCGCGCTGATCGATGCCGACGGGCGCCTGCTCATCGCCGAGCGTCCAGCCGGCAAGCCGCTCGCCGGCTTGTGGGAATTTCCCGGCGGCAAGGTCGAGCCCGGCGAGACGCCGGAGGCGACGCTGATCCGCGAATTGCACGAGGAACTGGGCATCGTGACGAAGGCGGCTTGTCTGGCGCCACTGACTTTCGCCAGTCATTCCTACGACGACTTCCATCTGCTCATGCCGCTTTACATCTGCCGTCGTTATGAGGGCATCCCGGTCCCGCGCGAGGGGCAGCGGCTGAAATGGGTCCGCGCGACGCAGCTTCGCGACTACCCGATGCCGCCCGCCGACGAGCCGTTGATCCCCCACCTGATCGATCTGCTCTGAGGGCCGGCGGGGAAAATCGTTACACAGCCGTGAAAACGCACTGAGTCGCTTAAGAGCTTTTTCATTGTAAGCGCGCATATTGGTCCACGAAGCTTACCGGCTTTGTGAGGAAACGATGCGCGATTTCGAGGCTGATGACGAACTGGGCGGCGGACGCCGTGCGCCCGACCCCATCACGGAACTTCGAACCGGACTGTTCCGGGCGACGCTGCTGTTCGGATCGATCGCGCTGGCATTGGCCCTGATTGTCGCGCCGGCCGCCAAACGGGGGGCCGACTATGTCGCGTCAACCGCCCAGATCGACACGATGGCAACGGGCTCTATCGGGTCGTCGAACCGGTACACCGTGCGGCGGAGCGTGCTGCAACGGTCCGGCGCGAGGCCCTGCGTGATCTTCTCGGATGGCGGGAGTACCGGAGCGTGCTGAACTGGCCACGGCCGCCGCGTCAGCCAGGACGCACGCGCAAAGCGGCGACGAAGCTTCGCCATGACGTCAGCGGGGCAACCGCCATCGAATACGTGATGATCGCCGGGTTGATTTCGATTGCGATCGTCGTGGCAGCGACCGGGATCGGCACGTCGGTCGTTTCCATGTTCGACGGTGTTCTGGCGGCGTTCTGACCGTCACGCCGCGCGCAGCCCTGGTAATCGATAGTCATACAGAGTGCAGCGGGGGCGGGTCGGAAACGACTGGTCTGGCCCTCAGGCCAGATCGTCCGACTTGTCCTTGAGCGCCGCGGCGAGGCTTGTCCGGGCACTGCCTGGCCGCAGGGGCTTTTGCTGGCTGTCATGCGGCCGCCAGCCGGACAGGTAGACGATGTCGAACGTGGCGCGGATGCGTCCGTCGGGATCGGCAAAGCGCTCGGCGTAGATCTCCGCCGCCCGCAGGAACAACCGTCGCGAGGCCGGACGACGGGACCGCTCGACCAGCATGTTGGCCATGCCCATGGCCCGCAAATCCGCCATCAGATCGAACAGTGTGTCGTAACGCACCGTCAGCCGATCCTGATCGGCGACCGGCAGCGCGAAACCGGCCCGCTGAAGCAGGCCGCCAGCATCGCGTACATCGGTAAACGGCGCGACCCTCGGCGAGACGCCGCCGGTAATCTCGGCTTCGGCCGCGAGAAGGGCGGTCCGAAGCTCGGACAGGGTCTCGCCGCCGAGAAAGCCGCAGAGGAAGAGACCATCCGGCCGGAGCGCCCGCCGGATCTGGACGAGCGTGCCCGGCGTGTCGTTGGTCAGATGCAGCGACAGCGTGGAAACGACGAGATCGACGCTATCGTCGGCCAGCGGCAGGGCCTCCTCGTCGCCGACGCAGGCGAATTCTTCCCCCTCCAGCAAAGCCGCCAGCCGTTCGATCCGCACGACTTGGTCGGCCTGGCCGCCCGCGCGAAGCCGCGCCGCCATTTCGCCGGTGTGGCCGCCCAGATCGACGGCGACCGCAAAACGGCGTTCGACCAGCGACAGCCGCTCGCCAAGTTCGTCGGCGATCGCCCGCAGCAAAAAGCCGGCGCCCGCCCGCGGTTCAGCGTCAAGCCAGCGCTGCCGCCGACGGTCGAGCAAAGCCCGATCGAAAACCTGATGATCCAAAATGTGCGGCATGATCTCTCGGCGCTCTGTCGAAGATGACCGCGACAGCGCTTGTAGCTGACAGCGGGTGGCGTATCGTCAAGGGGACGGGGGGACGGTCCCCGTCGTCGAGGTGACCCGACTGGTCGACGTAGTCAACCGGGGGCACCGGGCTGGAGGGCAGGACGAGGCAATGAGCCCATTCAAGCGCGGCACCGGAGCGGTCGGCAACGCGATCGGCCAATTGCTGTTTCCACCGGTCTGTCCGGGATGTCAGGCGGCCGTCACAGGAGTGGACACCGTTTGTCCGGCCTGCTGGGCGAAGCTGCGCTTCATCGAGCGGCCCTATTGCGAGGTTCTTGGGCTGCCCTTCGCCTACGATCTCGGCGAGGGGTTCCTGTCGGCGGAGGCCATCGCCGATCCGCCGCCCTTCGCCCGGCTGCGGGCCGCGGTGATCTACCAAGATCTCGCCGCCCGCTTGGTCACGGCGCTGAAATACGGGGATCGCATCGATCTGGCGCCGCTGATGGCCGGATGGATGGCACGTTCTGGTGCGGAGCTTCTCAGCGATGCCGATGTCGTGGTGCCGGTTCCGCTGCATGCCGGCCGGCTGTGGCGGCGCCGGTTCAACCAATCCGCCGAAATTGCCCGGCTGCTCGCCCGCAACGCCGACATCGCCTTCGCGCCACTGGCACTGAGGCGGGTGAAGCCGACTCGCAGCCAGGTCGGGCTCGGATCCCGCCAACGGCGGGACAATGTTCGCGGTGCCTTTCGCGTCATCGACACGCGCCGCGTCGAGATCGAGGGGCGGCGCGTCCTCCTCGTCGACGATGTCTATACGACTGGCGCAACCGCAGCGAGCGCGACACGGGCATTGAAGCGGGCGGGCGCGAGGGATGTCGATGTTCTGACTTTCGCAAGGGTTGCGGCCGGCATGGAGTGAAGCCATATGCTTTCGGGCTCATAATCAGGAATGGGATCCGATGCCGGACGTCACCATCTATACCCGTCAGTTCTGCGGCTTTTGCAGCCACGCCAAGCAGCTTCTCGACCAGAAGGGCGTAGCCTACGAGGAAAAGGACGCCAGTTCCTCTCCGCAACTGCGTCAGGAAATGTACCAGCGGGCGAAGGGGGGCGCGACCTTCCCCCAGATCTTCATCGGCGAAACCCATGTCGGTGGCTGTGACGATCTCTACGCACTCGAGCGCGCCGGCAAACTCGACGCCCTGCTTACGGCGTGACACGATGTCGCTGACCGTTGGAGCCTTGTCATGACCGTTTTTCGCGCCGCCGTCCTGCAGATGCGCTCAGGACTCGAGCCGCAGGCCAATGCCGAGGCCCTCGAAGGCCTGGTCCGCGAAGCCGTGGCCGAGGGCGCGTCCTATCTGCAGTCACCGGAAATGACCGGCATGGTCCATCGCGACCGCGCCGAACTGATGAAAAGACTTCGCTCCGAGGACGACGACCTCCTGGTCGCCACGGCCGGACGACTCGCCAAGGAGCATTCGATCTATCTGCATGTCGGCTCGACAGCCATCGCGGCTGGCGACGGCCGGGTCGCCAACCGGGCTTTCCTGTTCGCGCCCGATGGCAGCCGCGTCACCACCTACGACAAGATCCATATGTTCGACGTCGATCTCGACAATGGCGAGAGTTGGCGCGAATCGAGCACCTACAGACCTGGAACGCGCGCGGCACTGGCTGACCTCAGCTTTCCCGATGGCGGCGCGCGGCTCGGCTTCGCGATCTGCTACGACATGCGGTTTGCGCATCTGTTTCGTGAAGAGGCGCTGGCCGGTGCCGAAATCCTGACGGCGCCGGCCGCCTTCACCCGCCAGACCGGCGAAGCCCATTGGCACGTCCTTTTGCGCGCCCGCGCGATCGAGAACGGCGCCTATGTGGTGGCGGCGGCGCAGGGCGGACGGCATGACGACGGACGCGAGACCTTTGGCCATTCGCTGATCGTCGATCCGTGGGGCCGGGTGGTCGCCGAGGTTGCCGGTGCCGAGCCCGGGATCGCGATCGCGACGATCGACACAGCCGAGGTCGCGGCGGCGCGGGCGAAAATTCCCAATTTGCAAAACGCGCGCGCCTTCGTCGTCGGCGATGAGACAGCGCAAATCCGCGTGACCGGCTCGCTCGAGGCGGCGGAGTGATCAGCTTCGCGCTCCGCTGCCGTCCCGCGGCCCATGCGTTCGACGGCTGGTTCCGGTCCGGCGAGGATTTCGAGCGGCAGGCCTCCGCCGGCTTGCTCGAATGTCCGATCTGTGGGGCGTCCGACGTCTCGAAGGCGTTGATGAAGCCCGCAGTCGCGACGAGCGCGAAGACGAAGGCTCCGGCCGCTTCGACCGGCGACGCGCGTGAACCCTCCCAGCCGGCTGGGGAATTCGTCAACGCCGAGGCGGCGAAAGCGATCGCCAAGCTTCAGGCGATGGCGCGCGAATTACGGGCGAAGTCGGATTATGTCGGGCCGAAATTCGCCGAGGAAGCGCGGCGCATCCACTACGGCGAGAGCGAGCATCGCCAGATCTATGGCGAGGCCTCGGCGCGGGAGGTCAAGGGCTTGAGCGAGGAAGGCATCGCCGCATTTCCACTGCCGGGGCTTCCCGAGGACAAAAATTGACGCGGTCTGCGGGCGCCGTCAGCCGCGCGCCGTGCGGGCGAGGGTCACGCCCTTGCGACGTGAAGCGGGGTCGCTGTCGTCGAACAGGCCGGCTTCCGTCGCCTGACTATAGAGGAGATCGCCCTTGGTGCCCGCGATCAGTCTGAGATCGCGAAGTTCGCACAGCGCGGCGACCTGAAACGCCAGTGAGCGAAGATGGACGCGATTATAGCAGAAAAAGGCCAATCTTGCCCGTGATGAACCGGGGATTTCCTGGATAAGGGCCTGTTTGGTCCGGCTGTCCGAGCGTAGCAGCAGAGCGAGAATCTCCAGATGGATCGGACAACTTGCCTCATTGGGTATGCTGTCTGATTGTGTCGCGACCATCTCGCCCTCCAAAGTTCGCTACTCTACACGTGCCGGTTCCCGTCAGATTATCATGTCTGTGGTTGTGCACGCACAGCGCGCCCGCAACAGAACAATGCAACCGGAAGCTTGCGCGCAGCTTGCCTGTCGCGAAGCTCGTCGATTGTCCCCCGTTTTCCTCAGAGGCTTAGTCGCTCGGGCGCCGCGCCAGCACCATGTAATTGACGTCGAGGTCGCCTGAGCGGCGCCATGCGTCCGCCAGCGGATGGTAGACGACGCCCGCCTCATCGATCATCGAGAGGCCGGCCCGCTCGACCGGTGCCGCGATTTCCTCTGGTCGCATCAGCTTGGCGTATTGATGGGTGCCTTTGGGCAGCCAGCCGAGCACATATTCGGCGCCGACGATCGCGAAGCCGAGCGCCTTGAGCGTTCGATTGATGGTTGCGACGAACAACAGGCCGCCCGGCTTCACCATTCGCGCGCAGGAGGTCAGAAACAGCTCGACGTCGGCGACGTGTTCGACGACTTCGAGGGCCAGAACGACGTCGAAACGCTCGCCTCCCGCCGCGATCGCCTCGGCGGTCGTCGCGCGATAGTCGATGGCGAGGCCGCTCTCGGCGGCGTGGATCTTTGCCACCTCGATATTGGTTTCCGATGCGTCCGCGCCGACGACACTGGCGCCGAGCCTTGCCATCGGCTCGCAGATCAGGCCGCCGCCGCAGCCGATGTCGAGCACCGCGAGACCCTCGAAGGGGCGTCCGCTTCGCACGTCGCAGTCGAAATTCATCGCCAGCTGTTCGCGAATATATTCGAGCCGAACCGGGTTGAACTTGTGCAGCGGCTTGAACTTGCCGGCCGGATTCCACCATTCCTGGGCGAGGCGCGAGAAGCGCTCCACTTCGCCTGGGTCGATCGTCGTCTGCCGCGCCTCGGTCATGCCGTGTGCCCCGTCGATTGATGGCCGCGCCGATCTGTTCGTCGTCGCGTCGCCGGCTTCAGTATTTCAGGGCTCAACTTTCGGCGCCACCGCACGAAGTCAAGCCTTCTTCTCCCTCATGCAGCCGGTGGCCTCGCGATATCCGGATACGCGTGTGCGGCAGGAGGGCGAGTGCCAAATCCGAGAAAAGGCTGGGGCGGCGTCGTAGCGTCTCCCGTCGGCAGCTGTTTTGGCGTCAAAGTGTATATGCGGGCGATCCGAGTCATTCTCGTTATATCTTAATAAAACTTTAATGAAACATGATTCGCGCTCGAGTCATTCATTTCAATTTGATTCTATACGTCAAAGGAAGGTGCGCGAAAGATTCATTGCCGCAGGGCGGAACGCAAAAGAATTCTGCCCGTTTGCAGTGATGAACTTGGAGAAATGGCGTGTTGTTGAAGCTGTGATGCCGGTCACCGAATGTCAGGGAAGGGCTGTCACAGTCGTTCCGGTAGATCGCCTGGACCATTTCGTCCATGCGGGCCGGCGGCGCGGTGCGTTGTGCGGACTTTCCCCTGTTTCGCGTCTCATCCTGCGGGCATCGATTGCGACTTGCGCGGTCGTTCTGGCCCAGTCAGGAGCCGCGCAACAAGCACGTTTGTCCGCGTCCCAGGATTCGCCGAAAGCCGTTGTCGCTCTTTTGGAGGCTGCCGAGCAGCCAGGAGCGCGCCCGGTCGCCGTGAGTCCTGTCGATCGACGCATCGCGCAGGCATTCGCCGTCTCCGCATCACGCCCCCATGTCGAGCGGGGATTGGTCGCAGTCGATGTTGCGGATTCTCCGATCTTCAGTCTGCGTATAGTTCTTTCCAAGCCACATGCGGAGAGCGAGCGCAGTCCTGCTCCTGCTCCTGCTCCTGTGCCTGCGGCACGGTACGCCGCTTCCGACCCCAGATTGCCATTCACCTACATCCTTCGCGAACCTCTGGGCGCGCTGGACGGACCGAATGCTCCGATTGCGGATTACCTCGCGGCTTTTGCGCCGCCGGAGGGGCTTCCCTCCCGTGCGATTTCTCCGTTTGACGACGCCCCGAAGCTGATGACGGGAACCGCGGTGCCTGTTCCCACAGGGCGGCCCGAGAGGGACGCCTCCAAGACAGCCGCGACGTCGCCGGAACCCGATCGCGCCGCCGCGCCCGCGAAGGTCGCCCCACCGGCCCGGAGGGTCAAAGGCCCGGCCAGTCCAGCCGATCGGCCTCGCGACGTGAAGACCCAAGCCCGACAGGCCAGCAATCCCCGCTCCGTCGCGCCCGCTGTTGCCGAGCCCGCCGCTCGGCGGAAAAAAGCCCAGCCACAAGCTGAGGTGCCGCCAACGCTCAAGCTTCCCGACTCGCTGCTGCCGACGCGACCGCCGGCGAACTGAAACAATAAGACCCTGGAGCTTTCCCATGACGAGACCCGGCATTGTTCTTGCCGCCGCTGGCGTTCTTCTGTGGCCCGCCACCGTCAGAGCGATCGATGTCGGCGCGGGCGGCGTGAGCGCCAGCGCTGGTCTGTCGGGCGGCGGTGCGTCTGCCGGCGTCTCTGCCGGCGGGGTGTCGGCTAGCGCGTCGATAGGCGGCGATGGCGGAGGCGTTTCGGCGAGCGGTGCCGGGGTTGGAGTGAGCGCGGGGAGCAGCGGTGCCGTCTCTGCCGGTGGGTCGGCTGGCGGAACGTCCGCAGGGGTTTCGGCCGGTGGCGGTGACGCATCTGCCGGCGTATCGGCTGGCAGCTCCGATACAAGCGGTGCCAGTATGTCCGCCGGAACGAGCGGCGCCTCCGGAGCCGCGGCGAATAACGCTGCAACGGCCGTCCCGCAGGCGACCGGTGCTGCCCCCACGATCGTATTGCCTCGCTATCTTCGCCCAACAAGTGGGGGAGAGGCCGCTTTGCTCACCCGCGATGAGGCCTCTTCGGCTTCCATCCAGCAAATCGCCGGTACGCCTCGCCGCGTCCTCGGCGCCTGCAAGAAGTCCGTCGCGCAAGCCGCCCTGCCATACGGCTCCACCGAGGTGACCGTCAGGAGCTATGGGCAAATGAAGAGCCTGAAGGATGGTGGTTACCTGGCGCCTCTATTCACACGGATCACGTATAAGCGCCGGGGCGGGTACGAGGTCAGACAGGCTCCGATCTGGTGCCAAATCGATGCGAAGGGCACGGTCAGCAGCCTGCTCGACAAGGCTTGAAGACCGTCGCTCGCCCGGCGGCAGAGGCACCGGGTGAGGCAACGCGCTTGACGTCCGGCGCGTCGTTCCACTGGGTGCGGTTCGCAAGCCGGGTAACGATTTGGCTCAAGCCTCCGTGGAACAGGGAAACGAGCCTTGTTGTTTGAGCAGAGGTTCCAGCCTCGACGGCACATCAGATGTTTCGCAAGACAGAAATCGCAAATTCCCCGGACGTAGCTTCGATCTTCGATCCGGCGGGGTCCGGCGCGCCAACACCTGGTGCGACGACTAATGTCGTTCATCGTCCTTCGTTGTTCGCCTCCAAGCCTACGGCGCTCGACCTATGCCCATTGATCGCTGTCCCAGCGCGCGACGAGGCCGAGCGGCTTCCGGGCCTGATCCACGCTTTGGCCAAGCAGAGCTGGCTTAGGCGTGGCGTTGCACGGCTGGATGTGGTGTTCATTTTGAACAATTGTCGCGATGACTCGCTTGGAGCCGCTCTGCGGGAGGCGGAAAAGCATGAGGGCATCGCCCTTCATGTGGTGACGGTCGAATTCGAACCCGTGGACGCCCATGCCGGCTCGGCGCGGCGGCTCGCATTGGACACAGCCCGCGCCCTCTGCCCGTCGGACGGTAGTGGCGTCTTGCTGACCACCGACGCCGACGCCGTGCCGGCGAACAACTGGATCGAAGCCAATCTGGCTGCGATCTCCCAAGGCGCCGATCTCGTCGGAGGACGCCTGATCGGCAATGTCGACGAGGAAGCCTCGCTTGGGCCGGCGTTTCTCCGCCGCGCACGCGATCAGCAAGAGTTTGCGGTGCTGAGCGACCAGCTGACCGCGATCGTCGACCCGCTGCCGCATGATCCGTGGCCGCGCCATCACGACCATACCGGCGCAAGCCTTGCGGTGCGGGCCGACGTGTATGATCGGGTCGGTGGGCTGCCGGCATTGCCTCGCCGAGAGGACCTTGCCTTGGTGACGAATGTCCGTTCAAGCGGCTTCAAGGTGCGGCACGCGCCGGAGGTCATCGTCGAGGTCTCGGCGCGTCTGTCCGGTCGCGCCGCTGGCGGAATGGCGGACTGTCTTAAGCAATGGGTCACGGCGACGGAAGCCGGCGACCCGCATCTGGTGGAGGCTCCAACGGCGATACTCGAACGCGCGCGGCGCCGCCGACTGTTGCGGGCGCTCGGTGATTGCGATGCGGCGTCGCTCGCCACGGCCGCCATGCGTGTTTCCATTCTGCCGGCCGATCTCCACGATTCGTTCGGGCAGCTGCTGTCGCCGGAGGAACTGGTGGAACGCTTCGCGCCCGAGGCGCCCGACGCGGTCCCGACCGTTCCGGTCAGGACGGCAATCGACGAACTGGACGGGCTGATCCGACGTTTCGGGGGCGCGTCCCGTGCGGCATGACCTGTACGAGGCGACGCGATTGGAGGAACTTTCTGATCGCCTTGCCGCCCTTGCCGCGGCGCGAGACCGGGACGGCGAGTTTCCCCATGAGGCGTTCGCCGTGCTGGAGTCGCGCGGTTATTCCACCCAACCGCCGGTCGGCCCTGGCGAAACGGCGAAGCTGCTGCGGCTTTTGGCCGCGATCGGTCGCGGCGATCTCAGCACCGGCCGGATTTTCGAGGGGCATGCCAACGCGTTGCTGCTGGTCTATCGCTATGGGACGCCGGAACAGGCCGCAGCGTATCGCGCCAAGGCGGAGAAGGGGGAGTTGTTCGGTGTCTGGAACACCGACGCGCCGACCGACCCGCTGCGGCTCGAAGAAGGACACTACGCCGGCAAGAAGAACTACGCTTCCGGCGTCGACGGCTTGTCGCAGGCGATCGTGACGATGCCGACGGCGGGAGGACGTCAGATGATGCTGGCGCCGCTCGACGCCGCGTCAGTCGACCGCTCCTGGTGGCGTCCGCTCGGCATGCGCGCTTCGGGCAGTCACATAATCGACCTGACCGGTGTGCCCGCCGACGCCGATCATGTCGTCGGGCAGCCCGACGACTATGTCCGGGAGCCGTGGTTCAGCGGGGGCGCGATCCGCTTCGCCGCCGTGCATGTCGGCGGAATGCATGCGGTGCTCGACGCCGCGCTGGCCCATCTGACCAGCACCGGGCGGGCCGGTGACCCCTACCAGCTACATCGCCTGGCGCGCATGGGGATCGCCGTGGAGTCGGGCTATGGCTGGATCGACCGGGCCGCCGGCGCCTGGGACGCAGCCGAGAGCGGGCGGGCCGACGATGAGGCCCCGGCGCAGGCGCTTCTGGCCTATGCCAACGCGACGCGGTCCGCGGTCGAGGCCAATGCGTTGCAGGTTCTGGAAACGGCGGAACGAGCCGTCGGAGCCGCGGGGTTCAATGCGCCGCATCCATTGGAACGCCTGGTCCGGGATCTTCGGACCTATCTGCGTCAGCCAAACCCGGATGGCGCGCTCCGTGCGTTTGGCGAAGCAATGGCGACTGGCGCCTGGCATCCCGGCGCGGTGCGGCGGACATGACCGACGCGGGATCATCCCAAGCGTTCGCTGCCGAGCGAACCCTCGTCGTCGCCCCGCATCCGGACGACGAATCGCTCGGCTGCGGCGGAGCGCTCGCCCGCTTCGCGGCGCTCGGGCGGCAGACCCACACGATCTTCGTCACCGACGGCGGCGCGTCGCATTCCGGCTCCGCAACATGGTCCCGGGAGCGATTGGCGATCCAGCGCGAAGTCGAAGCGTCGAACGCCTTGGAATGCCTCGGCGCCGGCGACCATCCGCGCAGCTTTCTGCGTTTGCGGGACGCCGATATGCCGACCGAGGGGACCGCGCTTTGGCACGAAGCCAAGAGCACGGTGGTGGGGATCGTCAAAGATTTCCGCCCTGACCTCGTCCTCCTGCCCTGGCGGCGCGACCCGCACCGGGACCATCGCGACAGCTGGGGGCTAGTGACCGCGGCCCTGGCGACGGCGGCCCAGCAGCCCTTGCAGCTCGAATACGCGATCTGGCTCGACGAACTGGGCGCGGCGGACGATCGGCCCCGGGCGGGGGAGATGGTTGAACGGCGCCTCGACATCACATCGTATCAGGCGGTCAAGCGGAGGGCAGTGACCGCGCATGTCTCGCAGACGAGCGATTTGATCGCCGACGACCCAGACGGCTTCCGGCTGACGGCTGCGACCATCGCCCGGCTGACCGGACCCGAAGAGATCTACTGGCAGCCATGCGAAAGGTGATCGACGTCGCCGGGTTCGAGGCGCTGTTCGCCGCCGATCCGGACCCCTGGCGCTATGCAGCGGCACCGTTCGAGCACTACAAGCGCGGCGTGCTGCTGCGGGCTTGCGGCTCGCGCTGCTGCGGCAGAGGGCTGGAACTCGGTTGCGCCAATGGCGAAACCACGGCGGCATTGGCCGACCTGTGCCTGCGCCTGACCGCGACGGACGGTTCGGCGACCGCCCTGGACATTGCCCGGCGCCGCAATCGAGGGCGAGAGAACGTGACCTTTGTCGAGTCCGTGCTGCCGAAAGCGATGCCGAAAGGGCCATTCGATCTGATCGTCGTCTCGGAAGTGCTCTACTACTTGTCGCCGGAGGCACTGCGGCATTGTCTGCTGGCGCTCGAACAGGCGATCGCACCCGGCGGCCGGATCGTCCTCCTCCATCACATCGTTCCGTTCGACGACGCGGCCACCTTGCCGGCGCACGCCACCAGGATGGCCTGCCGCTTCCTGCGTCGGCGCTGGCGGCTGCGAGTTCATTACCGCAACGCCCGCTATATGGCTCTCGCCTTCGATGCGGGACCAAAGCGCGTCGTCTCGGGCCACGCGCGAGGAAGCCGGGGATGAGGCGCGGTCGAACCAGAGCTGACCCCCCGATCCTTTTGGTGGCAGAGCGTGAGCGGGCCGCCAGCAAGGTTCAAAAGACGTCCCCCGATTGCAGTTGCGGGCCGCATCGGCTAGGGAACGCCCGCTTAACCCTTACTGGGCATTTCAAGAACGCGCCGTGACAAGCGTTCGCCGCACCCGCCACCGATCGGGCCCAAGGGCTCGGTCCCCCAAGACAACGAACCCGTTTTCATGGCCCGTCTCGTCCTCAAATTCGGCGGTACCTCCGTCGCCGACATCGACCGCATCCGCAACGTCGCGCGGCATGTCAAACGCGAGGTCGACGCGGGTCACGACGTCGCCGTCGTCGTCTCCGCCATGGCCGGCCGGACCAATGAACTCGTCGGCTGGTGCCGCGAGGCCTCGCCGATCCACGACGCGCGCGAATACGACGCCGTCGTCGCGTCGGGCGAGCAGGTGACGGCCGGCATCCTGGCGATCACGCTTCAGGGGATGGGGGTCAACGCGCGCTCCTGGCAAGGCTGGCAGATCGCCATCAAGACCGACGGCGCCCACGGCGCGGCCCGCATCCAGGAGATCGACGCGTCCGACATCATCCGGCGGTTCGAGGACAACCAGGTCGCAGTGATCGCCGGTTTTCAGGGGATCGCGCCGGACAACCGCATCGCCACGCTCGGCCGCGGCGGTTCGGATACATCAGCCGTGGCCGTGGCCGCGGCGCTGGGCGCCGATCGCTGCGACATCTATACCGATGTCGACGGGGTCTACACCACCGATCCGCGGATCGAGCCAAAGGCGCGGCGCATGGCCCGCATCTCCTTCGAGGAAATGCTGGAAATGGCCTCGCTCGGCGCCAAGGTGCTACAGGTCCGTTCCGTCGAACTCGCCATGGTGCACAAGGTGCGCACTTTCGTGCGTTCGTCTTTCGACGACCCGGACGCGCCCGGTATGGGCGATTTTGACAACCCGCCGGGAACGCTCATTTGCGACGAGGATGAAATCGTGGAACAGCAGGTCGTCACAGGGATCGCCTACGCCAGGGACGAAGCACAGATCTCGCTGCGGCGAGTGGCCGATCAGCCGGGTGTCGCCGCGGCGATCTTCGGGCCGCTCGCCGAGGCCGGCGTCAATGTCGACATGATCGTCCAGAACATCTCCGAATCGGGCGCCTCGACGGACATGACCTTCACGGTCCCGGCCGGCGACCTGGGCAAGGCCACCGCCGTGCTCGACAAGGCCAAGGCCGAAATGCGCTACGACGCGATCCAGAGCGAACAGGGGCTGACAAAGGTCTCGGTCATCGGGGTCGGAATGCGCAGCCACACAGGCGTCGCAGCTACGGCTTTCAAGGCCTTGGCCGACCGTGGCGTCAACATTCGCGCCATCACCACCTCCGAAATCAAGATCTCGATCCTGATCGATGGCGACTACACCGAGCTTGCAGTTCGCGCTCTGCATTCGGTGTATGGCCTCGACAAGGGGTAGTCTCCTCGGGCAGCAAGCAGCGAATCATGGTCGCGCGCGTCGCGCCGTCTTATCCCAGAAGGCGCGGCTTTTCCTGATGGGGTTCTCAGTGAACCTTTGTATGTGATCTTGTAGGGACAGGCCGTGCCGCACCCGGATTGGACCGGGTGCGGCGTCGTAGCGGCCCGTAAAACGGAAGACCGCGTTGTTGAGAAGCGACATGTCAGGCCCGCGCGTTCTCATGCGCCGCATCCGGGAGCTCATGGCCGAGCCTCTCGACGCGCAGGTGCGCCTCGACCAGATCGTCCGCTCGATCGCCCAGAACATGGTGGCCGAGGTCTGCTCGCTCTACGTGCTGCGCGCCGACGCGGTGTTGGAACTCTATGCCACCGAGGGTCTCAATCCGGGCGCGGTCCACCTCGCCCAGCTCAAGCTTGGCGAGGGCCTCGTCGGCACCATCGCGGCAACGGCGAGACCGCTGAACCTGTCCGAGGCGCAAAAGCACCCGGCCTTCACCTATTTGCCGGAGACCGGCGAGGAGGTTTACCACTCCTTCCTCGGCGTGCCGATCCTGCGCGCTGGCCGGACCCTCGGCGTGCTCGTCGTCCAGAACAAATCCGCGCGGATCTATCGCGACGAGGAGTCCGAGGCGCTGGAAACAGTGGCGATGGTCGTCGCCGAGATGATCGCCGCCGGCAGTCTGGAGGGCTTGCAACGTCCCGGCGTCGCGCTCGACCTGTCGCGGCCGGTCAGCTTCGATGGCGCTGCCCTGTCGGACGGCATCGGCCTCGGCAAGGTGGTTCTGCACGAGCCGCGGGTCGTCGTCACCAACCTGTTCAATGAGGACACGGAAGCGGAGGTCGAACGCCTCGACAAGGCGCTCGGCATCCTCAGGATGTCGATCGAGAACATGCTGTCGCGCCGGGACGTGGCTGGCGAGGGCGAGCATCGCGCCGTTCTCGAGGCCTATCGCATGTTCGCCCATGATCGGGGCTGGGTGCGCAGGCTCCAGGAAGCGGTTCGCAACGGACTGACCGCGGAAGCCGCGGTCGAGAAGGTGCAGTCGGACATGCGCGCCCGCATGATGCACATGACCGATCCGTATATTCGCGAGCGGTTGCATGATTTCGACGATCTCGCCAACCGGTTGCTGCGCCAGCTGATCGGCCGCGACGACCACGCCGGGGCGGAGAATGCCGACGCCATCATCGTCGCGCGTTCGATGGGAGCGGCGGAGTTGCTCGACTATCGCCGGGACGACATTCGCGGACTGGTGCTGGAGGAGGGCGCTGCGACCAGCCACGTCGTCATCGTCGCGCGGGCACTGGGAATTCCCGTCGTGGGCCAGGTCAAGGGCGCGGTCTCGATGTCGGAGAACCGCGATTCGATGATCGTCGATGGTGAGGACGGCAGCGTCCACCTGCGGCCGCGGCCGGAGCTCGAGGCGCTCTATTCCGACAAGGTGAAGTTCCGGGCCAAGCGCCAGGAGCGCTATCATTCGCTGCGCGATGTGCCGACCGAGACCAAGGACGGGGTGCCGATCAGCCTGCAAATGAACGCGGGCCTTCTCGTCGACCTGCCCCAGCTCGACGCAGCGGGCGCGGAAGGCATCGGCCTTTTCCGCACCGAGCTCCAGTTCATGGTCGCCTCGACGATGCCGCGTGCTCGCGATCAGGAGCGGCTCTATTCGGCGGTCCTCGATGCGGCGAATGGCCGGCCGGTGACGTTTCGCACGCTGGATGTCGGCGGTGACAAGTTGCTGCCTTATCTCAGCCAGTCGCCGGAGGAAAATCCGGCGCTGGGCTACCGGGCGCTGCGGCTTGCCCTCGACCGTCCCGGCTTGATGCGCACCCAGCTGCGAGCGTTGCTCAAGGCGGCCGCAGGGCGCGAACTGCGCGTCATGTTCCCGATGGTGACGGAGGTGTCGGAGCTCAGGCAGGCGCGCGAGATGATCAGCCGCGAGTTCAAGCACCTGACGCGCTTCGGCCATGTGATGCCGAAGCGGCTTAAGGTGGGCGCGATGATCGAGGTGCCGGGGCTTTTGTTCCAGCTCGACGAGCTGATGGAATTGCTCGATTTCGTGTCCGTCGGCTCGAACGACCTGTTCCAGTTCTTCAATGCCGTCGATCGCGGCAATGCGCGTGTCGCCACGCGCTTCGACGATTTGTCGGCGCCGTTCCTGCGGGCGTTGAAGTTGATCGTCGATGCCGGGCAGCGTCACGATGTCCCGGTGACCCTGTGCGGCGAGATGGCCGGTCGGCCGCTTTCGGCGATGGCGTTGATTGGACTCGGCTTCCGCTCCATATCCATGGCACCGCCCTCGATCGGTCCGGTGAAGGCGATGATCGTCGAACTGGAGGCGGAAAAGCTTTCCGAGGCGCTGGCGCAGCAACTCAATGGCGGCCAACCGGCGGCCAGTCCGCGACAGCTTCTCGTCGATTTCGCGGAAGCCAATGGAATTCCGTATTAGCGGACCGCAGTGATCAGCGGCTCGCCCCGCCTCTTCGCCGCGGCGTCGGCCGCGCTCCATTCATTTTGACATCAGTTTCAGGACATTATGGCGACGCTGCCGAATTCGACCCTTGATGAGATCCTGGCCCGCTTCGGTCATCTCGAGAATGAGATGGCCAAGGGGCCGGCTCACGACGTCTATTCCAAGCTCGCCGCGGAATATTCCGGCCTTGAGGCGGTGGTCGCGGCGATCCGCTCCTATCGCAAGGTGGAACGGGAACTCGCCGATTCCCGCTCGCTTCTGGACGACCCGACGGCCGATCGCGAGATGCGCGACCTCGCCGAGATCGAGATCGACGAATTGAAGCAGCGTCTCGACCAGCTCACGGACGAGATCCGTATCCTCTTACTGCCCAAGGACGCCGCCGACGAAAAAGGGGCCATCCTGGAAATACGCGCCGGCACCGGCGGGTCCGAAGCGGGCCTCTTCGCCGGCGACCTGTTTCGCATGTATCAGCGCTATGCCGAGTTGAACCGCTGGAAGGTCGAGCTCCTGTCAGCGAGCGAGGGCGAGGTCGGCGGCTACCGAGAGGTGATCGCCTCGATCCAAGGACCCGGCGTATTCTCACGGCTGAAGTTCGAATCAGGCGTGCATCGGGTGCAGCGCGTTCCCGCGACCGAATCGGGTGGCCGAATCCATACCTCGGCCGCGACCGTGGCGGTCCTGCCGGAGGCGGAAGACATCGACGTCGACGTGCGCGCCGAGGATATTCGCATCGACACTATGCGCGCCTCGGGCGCCGGCGGCCAGCACGTCAACACCACCGATTCGGCCGTTCGCATCACCCATTTGCCGACCGGCATCGTCGTGACATCGTCGGAAAAATCGCAGCATCAGAACCGCGCGCGGACGATGCAGGTGCTCAAGGCGCGCCTTTTCGATCTCGAACGCCAGAAGGCCGACGACGAGCGCTCGGCCGCGCGCAAGGGACAGGTCGGCAGCGGCGATCGCTCCGAGCGCATCCGCACTTACAATTTTCCGCAAGGCCGCGTGACAGACCACCGCATCAATCTGACCCTTTACAAACTCGATCGCGTGATCGAGGGCGAGATGGACGAACTGGTCGGAGCTCTGGTCGCCGACCATCAGGCCCACCAGCTTGCCGCCGTCGGCGTCGATGACTGAAGCGGCCGACAGGCTGGGCCCGTTGCTGCGCCACGCCATCGAGCGCCTGCGCGCGGCCCAATCGGCAACGCCGGAGTTCGACGCGCGCCTGCTCGTTGCCGAGTGCGCGGGTCTCCCACTGGGAGAGGTTCATTCCGCGTCCGCCCTGACGATGTCGAGCGGGGCGGTGGCGTGCCTCGAATCGCGCCTCGCCAGACGGCTCGCCGGCGAGCCCGTTCATCGCATCCTCGGCCGCCGCGCCTTCTACGAGCACGAGTTCGAAATCTCTCCCGAAACCCTGGAGCCGCGACCGGACACGGAAATTCTCGTCGACGAGGCGCGCAAGGCGATGGCCGAGATTATCGACCGGCGCGGGGAATGTCTCTTCGCCGATATCGGGACGGGGTCGGGTGTCATCGCCGTCTCGCTGCTGGCGCTGTTTCCGCGGTCGCGGGCTCTGGCGATCGATATCTCGCCAGGCGCGCTCGCGACCGCATGCCGCAATGCCGAAGCGGCGGGCGTTGCCGACAGGATGCAGCCTATCCTGTCGGATTATCTCGCGGCGGCCGGCGGCCCCCTTGATCTGGTTCTGTCGAATCCACCATATATCCGGAGCGGCGATATTCCGTCCTTGGCGGTCGAGGTGCGCGAGCATGATCCGCTGGCAGCCTTGGACGGTGGCGAGGATGGGCTGGATGCCTATCGTGCGATCGCGGCGGGAATCGACGCGGTTTTGCGGCCCGGCGGCCGCGTCATCGTTGAGATCGGCCTGGGGCAGGGAGACGAGGTGGCGGCGATATTTGCATCGCAAGGGTTGCATCTCCACACTTCCACACGTGATTTTTCCGGTGTGGTTCGCGTCCTGAGTTTCGGCCGGGAGGAGAAACCGCTGTCAGAGCAGGAGGGAGATCGCGCTTCGATCCAGTGTTGACCGCCTTAATTGTTGAAAAGGCACTTGTTACGGCGCGCGTTACCCTCTAGGGTCGCCGCCAGTACGGAACATCCGAGGGGGCAGTTCCTTTAGGCGCCGCTCGACGGCAGCCCACAGGACGCTCGAGATGACTGGTAGGTCGTCCGTCAAGCCGGCGTGAGGGTATCGCCAGGCACAACCGATTTTAACCTCTTTATGTTGGCTTTGCTCCGGCGGAGCTAAATTCGTGCGGGCGCGCATGGCGCACCCTGAGGCAGTAGGCCATACCGGCGCGACCGGTGCATCCAATAGACAGGAAGTTCATGAGGCCAGGACAGCAGAAAAATCGTATGCGCAGCCGCGGACGGAAAGGTCCTAATCCGCTCTCGCGCAGTTACGAGTCGAACGGCCCGGACGTGAAAATCAGGGGTACCGCCCAGCATGTTGCGGAGAAGTACACGACGCTCGCGCGCGATGCTTCGGGTGCCGGCGACCGGGTGATGGCCGAGAACTATCTGCAGCACGCCGAGCACTACAACCGCATCGTCGCGGCGGCGCAGGCGCAGTTCCCGCAACAGCGTGACGAACGTGATTCCCGCGACGATTCCGATGAGGACGACGATTCGCAGGATAATTCGAGCGATCGCGGCGAGCGTAACGATCATCGTCAGCAGGACGGCGATCGTGATGGCCGCGAGGGTTTTCGCGATCGCGATAGCAACCGTGACCGGGATCGTGATGGCAATCGCGACCGTGAGAACGCTCGCGACAACCGAGACCGTGACGGCAACCGAGACCGTGACGGCAACCGCGATCGCGATGGCAACCGAGATCGTGAAAACAGTCGCGACCGGGACGGCAATCGGGGTCGCGACGGCAACCGTGATGGCAATCGCGATAGGAACCGTGATCGCCGGGACAGGGTTCAGGCGGACGGCACCGGCCCGCAGCCGGTGATCGGACGCGAGAACTCCGAACAAGGCGACAGCGGCCGCCATCAGCGCAATGACGGCGAGCGCACCCGTGACGAGCGTTCGTCGGAAGCGCCAAGCGGCGCAGCGGTCGCTGCCGGCGAATCGCAACCCGACGCGCAGGCGGAACGGACGCCGCGTCGTCGGGGCAGGCCGCGCCGGAGCCGCGAGGGTGACGAAGCGATCGCTGCGAGCGAAACCCGTCCGATCGATGAGGCCGCGACGGTCGAAGCCCGCACGGTCGAGGCGGCCCTCAACCCGGATCACGGGGTGAAGGCGTCGGAGACGGAAGGCGAAGCGCCCGTGAAGCGTCGGCCCGGCCGGCCGCGCAAGAAGAAGCCCGAAGAGGCGTCGGCCGAGACCCGCGATGGCGAGGGTAATACGCTGCCGGGCTTCCTGTTGGCGTCGAACGGCTGAACCGGCTGGCTTTTTCGGCCGATCGTCGGAGCCATATGATCAAGATCAAGGACGTCGCGGCTGCCGCGGCGTCTTTTTGCGTTCAAGATGGCGCAACATTTTTGCAACAGTCCGGCACGCAGCCTCTTTCGCGGCGACCCGTCCGATCCCATATCCATGGCGGGCGGCTCGCCGGTGTCGGGAGCCGTTCTCCATGGGTGCGCGGCTCATGCCTCGAGCGAGGGTGGACCGCCGAAAGGAGAAGCGATCCAATGAATCTGGAAAAATATACCGAACGGGTGCGCGGCTTTATTCAGGCGGCCCAGACGCTGGCGGTGTCGCGCGACCATCAGCAATTCACCCCGGAGCATCTTCTCAAGGTTCTCGTCGATGACGAGGAGGGGATGGCGGCCGGGCTGATCGAGAAATCCGGTGGCCGGCCAAAGGACGTGCGTCTCGCCGTCGATGCGGCGCTGGATGCGATGCCCCGTGTCTCGGGCGGCAGCGGGCAGATGTATCTGGCCCAGCCGCTGGCGAAGGTATTCGCGACGGCCGAGGAAATCGCCAAAAAGGCCGGCGACAGCTTCGTCTCCGTCGAGCGGCTGCTGCTGGCGCTGACGATCGAGACATCCGCCAAGACCGCCGACATCCTGAAGAAGGCCGACGTGACGCCGAACGGCCTCAACGAGGCGATCAACGAATTACGCAAGGGCCGTACGGCCGATTCCGCCTCGGCCGAGAGCGGCTACGACGCCTTGAAGAAATACGCCCGCGACCTCACCGCCGTGGCGCGGGAAGGCAAGCTCGACCCGGTGATCGGGCGGGACGAGGAAATCCGCCGCACGATCCAGGTTCTCTCCCGGCGCACCAAGAACAATCCTGTTTTGATCGGCGAGCCGGGTGTCGGCAAGACCGCGATCGCCGAAGGCCTGGCGCTCAGGATCGTCAATGGCGACGTGCCGGAGTCGCTGCGCGACAAGCAACTGATGGCGCTCGACATGGGATCGCTGATCGCTGGCGCGAAATATCGCGGCGAATTCGAGGAACGGCTGAAGGCGGTGCTGTCGGAAGTCACCAGTGCGGCCGGTTCGATCATCCTGTTCATCGACGAGATGCATACGCTGGTCGGCGCCGGCAAGGCGGACGGGGCGATGGACGCGTCGAACCTGCTGAAGCCCGCGCTCGCCCGCGGTGAACTGCACTGCGTCGGCGCGACGACGCTCGACGAATACCGCAAGCACGTCGAGAAGGACGCGGCGCTGGCCCGGCGTTTCCAGCCGGTGTTCATTGCCGAGCCGACGGTCGAGGATACGATCTCGATCCTGCGCGGCCTCAAGGAGAAATACGAGCAGCACCATCAGGTGCGCATCTCCGACTCAGCCCTGGTGGCGGCGGCGCAATTGTCGAACCGCTACATTACCGACCGCTTCCTGCCGGACAAGGCGATCGACCTCGTCGACGAGGGCGCGGCGCGGCTGCGCATGCAGGTGGATACCAAGCCCGAAGCGCTCGACGAGATCGACCGGCGCGTCATGCAGCTGAAGATCGAGCGCGAGGCGTTGCGCAAAGAGACCGACGAGGCGGCGCGGGATCGGCTGGAGCGGCTGGATTCCGAGATCGCCAATCTGGAAGAAGAATCCGGTCGCATCACCAGCGCCTGGCAGGCGGAAAAATCCAAGCTGGGTCTGGCGGCGGATCTGAAGCGGCAACTCGACGAGGCCCGCAACGAACTCGCCATCGCCCAGCGGCAAGGCGAGTTCCAGCGGGCGGGCGAACTCGCCTATGGCGAAATCCCCAAGCTCGAGCAGGAACTGCAGGAGGCCGAGGCGAGCGACGGTGTGCCTGATGCCGATTCGATGGTCGAGGAGACCGTCACCGCCGACCATATCGCCCAGGTGATCTCGCGCTGGACCGGTATCCCGGTTGATCGGATGCTGGAAGGCGAGCGCGACAAGCTGCTGCGCATGGAAGACTCGCTGCAAAAGCGCGTCGTCGGCCAGGGCGAGGCGGTTCAGGCGGTCTCCAAGGCGGTGCGGCGGGCGCGCGCCGGCCTGCAGGATGCCAATCGCCCGATCGGCTCGTTCATCTTCCTCGGCCCCACCGGCGTGGGCAAGACCGAACTCACTAAAGCGCTCGCCTCGTTCCTGTTCGACGATGAGACGGCGATGGTTCGTCTCGACATGTCGGAGTTCATGGAAAAGCATTCGGTCGCCCGGATGATCGGCGCGCCTCCGGGCTATGTCGGTTACGAGGAAGGCGGTTCGCTCACCGAGGCCGTGCGGCGCCGGCCCTATCAGGTTGTCCTGTTCGACGAGATCGAGAAGGCCCACCCGGACGTGTTCAACGTCCTGTTGCAGGTGCTCGACGACGGGCGGCTGACGGACGGGCAGGGGCGGACGGTCGACTTCCGCAATACCATGATCATCATGACCTCCAATCTGGGGGCGGAGTATCTGGTCGCGCTCAAGGACGACGAGGACGCGGAAGCCGCACGGGAACAGGTGATGGCCGTAGTGCGCGCTTCCTTCCGGCCGGAATTCCTCAACCGGGTGGACGAGACCATCCTGTTCCACCGGCTGCACCGCTCGGAGATGGGCGCGATCGTCGACATCCAGATGGCGCGGCTCGAAAAGCTGCTCGTCGATCGCAAGATCCGGCTCGAGCTCGACGAGAGCGGACGGGCCTGGCTGGCGGAGAAGGGCTACGATCCGGCCTACGGCGCGCGGCCCCTGAAGCGTGTCATCCAGCGCGAAGTGCAGGATCCGCTGGCCGATAAGATCCTGCTCGGCGAGGTTCGCGACGAGAGCACCGTGAAGATCACCGGCGGGACCGACCACCTGACCTTTCAGGTTTCCGGCTCGAAGGCCGGTGTCGCCGGCGACCGCGCGGCCGCCTGACAGGTGCAATGTCGAACGAAAAAGGGCGGCCGTGAGGCCGCCCTTTTTCATTTCGCCTCGATTCCCGCCGGTCAGATGTAGGCCGGGCGATAAAAATCGTCGATGCTGCGGCCGTAGTCCGGGTCGCCCCAACTTGGCGTGGCGCCCGCGGCAAAGCGCGGCGCGCCTTCGAGTTGATCACGGGTGATGCCGACGACGTAGCCGCCTTGCCGCTCGTCGTATTTCAGCACCTGCCAAGGCAGGGGATGATATTCCTCGCCGATCCCCAGAAAGCCGCCAAACGACATGATTGCGTATTTCACCCGCCCTTCGCGCTTGCCGAGCACGAGGTCGTGGATGTGGCCGAGATGATCGCCATTGGTGTTGTAGACCTCGGTTCCCGAGACGCGGCTCGCCTCGATATTGTCGACGCCGACGCCGTCGGTCTCCTTGCCCATGATGGTCCGTCCTTCAGTCGATGACATGGTGTTTTCTCCGATCCGTTTCGGTTTTGCTATCAACGGGTTGTGGACCCCTCGTGTTCCACCGGGCCGCATTCGGCGGCGGGCGAGGAGGCGGTCGGGTCGTCGGAGGGCGGGCTTGCCACAGTGTGCCGTTCCGGCGCATCTGGCCCTGTCGCGAGGCTGGATCAGCCGATTTAGACCGAAAAAGAAGTAAAACCGCCATTTTCATGTCCGGTTCATCTGCCATCGCTATGGCAATACGGTCAGGACCGGTCGTCAAGCTGCCTCGAAATCCGCTTGCCTCAGCGAGGGAGCGTTTTCGCAGGCCGATCGCGGCGTCCGGGTCACGGGCTTTGGTGGAGAGGTGAAGATGAGTGTAATCGCGCGGTTGTATCTTCCGGCGCTGGTGCTGTCATTCGGCGCGACGGCAGTCTTGGCGCAAACCGTCGATCCCGCGAGGCGGGTCGATGAAGGCGTGCGGCTGGCGCAATATTACGATCCGAACGTCGAGATCTATGATGACAACGTCGCGGAAGTCTACATCGACGAGATGGGCCGGCGCGTCATGGTCGATGCCTATGGCCGCATCATCGGCGTGGAGCAGCCGCGCCGGCAGCAGTTCCAGGAACGGCGTCAGCGCTTTGACGACCGCCGTGGCGCGATTATCGACGGACCGCCGCCGCCGGGAGTAACGCTCGAAGGGCGGGTCGACATCGCTCCTCCCGGCGTCATCGTCGAGCCGGCCCCCATGGAGCCTTCGACAGTTCGCCCACGGTCGGCGGATCCGTACCATAACGAGCCCCGTAGCGGCCCGGGGTTCGATGCCCCGGTGATCGTCGCGCCATTGCCCTCGCTCGACCAACCGGCCGCCGAGCCGCGTCGCGAAGCGGAACTGCCGCCATCAGCGCCTGCAGATGCGGTCGTCGAGCCGCAGAGGGACGCCGCGTTGCCTGATATGGCTCCCGCGTCCGAGCCCTTGCCTGAACCGGGGGCGGCGATCGTCCAGCCGGAAGGGCAGACGATTCAGGAGAGCGACCCCGCCCCTCAGGTCGCCACGCCCAAGGGCAAGAATGCCAAGGCGGAAGTCGCGGCGCTGCAGGTCCTTCTCGATCGTGCCGGCATGTCGCCGGGCGTCATCGATGGACGGACGGGTTCGAACGTCAACAAGGCCGCTGCCGCCTACAAGGAAAAGTTTGGCCGGACGCTTCAGACCGGCGACCCGAAGGCCCTGGCCGAAGAACTCGACGCCACCGGCGGACCCGCGATAACGACGTACGAGATCACGGCCGAGGATGTCGCAGGGCCCTATGTCGCGTCGATCCCGTCCGATTACGGCGAAAAGGCCTTGCTGCCGGCGATGAGTTTCGAGCGGGCTTCGGAAAAACTCGCCGAGAAGTTTCACATGGACGAGGACTATCTGCGCGAGATCAATCCCGGTGCGGATTTCAGCCGTGCGGGCACGCGGATCAAGGTCGCCGCGATCGGCGAACCGATGAAGGCCGAAGTGGTGCGGATCGTCGCCGACAAGGGGCGCGAACAAGTCAGGGCCTATGACGCAGACGGCACCTTGATCGTCGCCTATCCCTCGACCATCGGCTCCACCGATACTCCGTCTCCGTCGGGCACGGTGAAGGTCAACCGAATCGCCTTCGACCCGAACTACACCTATAATCCGAAGATTAACTTCAAGCAGGGTGAAAACAACAAGGTCCTTACCATTCCGCCGGGTCCGAACGGCCCTGTCGGCTCGATCTGGATCGCGTTGTCGAAGCCGACTTACGGCATCCACGGCACGCCGGAGCCCTCCAAAATCGGAAAGACCAACAGCCACGGCTGCGTGCGCCTGACCAATTGGGATGCGGGCGAGCTGGCAAAGATGGTCAAGCCGGGCGTTACGGTGGAATTCGTGGAATAGCCGAGCGATCATCTTGGCATTAACAATTCATTAGCCGTGATGAAAAGTGAGTAGAAGAAAAAGGGGAGCCTAACCGCTCCCCTTTTCGTTGTAGGATCTCGGATCATTTTGAATGCGGGACCTTTTATGAAAATTCTTTCGATAGCCACTGTCAGCGGCCTATTGGCGTTCCTTTCGACATCCACGTCTATCGCCGCCCCCGTCTCGCTCTCGAAGGAAGCGATCGAGGCCGCGACATTCATGGATTGGCAGTCTCGTCAGATGGACGCCCAGGCCGTTGCGGCGAGCGCGAAGTCCGATCCGACCTTGCCGGAAGCCCAATCGCTGCCGGCCGGCGAGACGCCCGCCGTTGTGCCGCCTGGTGATCATCGCGCTGCCGACGCGGCGGCCGACGGCGTCGACACCGCGGCTCCACCGGTGGTGGAAGTGACCGGCGAGCCCGGCATGGCCGTGGAGACACCGTCCTTTTCGACCGATATTCCCGACGAAGCCGGCCTTGAAAACGCCGATCAGCAGGTGGCGCCTGATCCGTTTCTCATCCGCATTCAAGTGTTGCTCGGCCGTACGCATGCCTCGCCGGGTGTCATCGACGGATTCTTCGGAGACAACACCCGCAAGGCTGTCAGAGCCTACGAAATGATGCGCGGTCTGCCGGTGGATGGTGAACCTGATGTCGACCTTTGGACCGTCCTAGCCGTCGACGAAGGCGAGGCCATGCAGACCTACGCGATAACGGCGGAGGACGTTGCAGCGCGCTACGTTGAGGCGATCCCGGAGGATTACGGACAGCGCGCCGAGATGGAATGGCTCGGCTACCATGATGCTGCCGAAATGCTGGCCGAAAAATTTCACATGGACGAGAATCTTCTCAGGGCGCTCAATCCGGGTGCCGATTTTTCGAAGGCGGGCACGACGATTCTCGTCGCCGATCCCGGGAAGGCGCCAACGACCAAGGTGGCCCGGATCGTGGTCGACAAGACGGCCGGCCGTCTCGTGGCCTACGACCACGACGGCGAGATCGTGCTCGCTAATCCGGCGACGATCGGATCGACCGCGACGCCCTCGCCGTCGGGCACCATGAAGGTCAACGCTCTGGCCTCTGACCCGACCTATAGTTACAACCCGAAGATCAACTTCCAGCAGGGCAAAAATGCCAAACCGCTGACCCTTCCCCCGGGGCCGAACGGCCCGGTTGGCTCGATGTGGATCGACTTGTCGAAGCCCAGTTACGGTATTCACGGCACAGCCGAGCCCTCGAAGATCGGCAAGACCAACAGCAATGGCTGTGTGCGGCTGACCAACTGGGACGCCGAGGCGCTGGCCAAACTGGTCGAGCCGGGGCAGACGGTCGTCGAGTTCACCGGGTGAGGGGCGTGGCGCGCCGGGGGGCGCTGCTTTTGGTGACCTCGGCGCTGGCCTTTGGCCTGACCGCTGTGCCGCCGCTGGCAAGGGGCGAGAGTCCGGTGGCGGCGGTCCCTGTGCCAGAATTGCGGCCGGATGAGGCTCCGAGCGCCGGCGAATTACCACCAGACAAAGCCTCTGTCCGGGTAAAGGGCGCAACCGGCAGCAACGACTCGCCCGCTTCCGGCCCTGGCCAGAACCCGGAGAAACCGGGCGAGACCGGCAGCGACGATGCGGCCGGGCGCGGGCCGGATCACCTCAAGCCGGCGCGATCCGCCGGTGAGAACCCGATGCCCGGCCCGGCGTCGGAAAGGCCGATCGGCGATATTCCCGTGCCGGAGACGCGTCCCGCCGCGACAATCGGCGACGCGGCGCCGGTTGCGCCAAAGGCGCCCGCGACGAAGGCCGCCAAACCGGACGTAATCGGCTCGGCGGATCCTGACCGTGCGCCGGACCCGTCGAACGCGCGCGAGGCGGCGATCACCCCGGCCGCCGCCGTCCTGGCTGCCGCGGCCATCGAAGACGCCCGGATGTGCGAGGCGGAACTTGAAAAGCGCGGCGTTCTTTTCACCATCGGTGAGAGCATCAGCGACGGCGACTGCGGCGTCCTGCGGCCGGTCAATATCGAACGGCTTTCCAGCGGCGTCGCGATTTCGTCCGACACCCAGCTGTTTTGTCGATCGGTGCTTGCCCTCGACCGGTGGATGACGGACAGCGTCGTTCCGGCGGCAAAGGCAAGTTTTCCGGCCGAAAAACTCGCCGAATTCCGGCATGCCTCCACCTATGTCTGCCGCAACCGCGCATCCGAAAACGGCATTTCCGAACATGCGCGCGGCAGCGCCGTCGACATCGCGGCTTTCGCCTTCAAGAATGGGACGACGATCGGTGTCGAGAGGCACGAGCCGGGCTCGCCGGAAGCGCGGTTTCAACGCGCGATCCGCGAGGGCGCGTGCGGGCCGTTCAAGACGGTGCTCGGTCCGGGAACCGACGCCGACCATGCGACGCATTTCCATCTCGATATCGCCGCGCGGCGAAACGGTTCGACCTACTGCAAATAGGCGCCTTAGGTAGAGGACGCCGATCGATCCGGCGTCCCCTCGCTCTTTTCCCCCGCCGTGCGACCGCCTATACCGGCAGACACTCCTGTTTCGCCAAAAAGGTCCGCTGCATGCCCTACCTCGCCGAGGCCAATCGTTACGATGCCATCCCTTATCGCCGGGTTGGGCGTTCCGGTCTGCAACTGCCGGCCATTTCGCTCGGCCTTTGGCAGAATTTCGGCGGCACGGACGTCTTCGAGACCGGACGGGCGATCCTGCGGCGGGCGTTCGACCGGGGCGTGACGCATTTCGATCTGGCGAACAATTACGGCCCGCCCTATGGCTCCGCCGAGGAGAATTTCGGCCGCTGGATGGAGATGGATTTCCGGCCCTATCGGGACGAGTTGATCATCTCGTCCAAGGCCGGATACGACATGTGGCCCGGCCCCTATGGCAATTTCGGCTCACGCAAATATCTGATCGCCTCCTGCGACCAGAGCCTGAAGCGTATGGGGCTGGATTATCTCGACATCTTCTACCATCACCGGCCGGACCCCGAGACCCCGCTCGCGGAGACGATGGGCGCTTTGGATCAGATCGTGCGGTCCGGACGGGCGCTTTATGTCGGCATTTCGTCCTATTCGCCGGAGCTGACGCGGCAGGCCTATGCGCTCCTGAAGGAGCAGGGCACGCCCTTCATCATCCACCAGCCGTCCTATTCGATGCTCAACCGGTGGGTCGAGGACGGGCTCCTGGAAACCCTCGGCGAGCTGGGCATCGGCTGCATCGCGTTTTCGCCATTGGCCCAGGGGCTTTTGACCCGAAAATATCTGGAGGGCGTTCCGAGAGACTCGCGCGCCGCGCGCGAGGGCTCGTTCAAACCGGACATGCTCAGCGCCGCAAACATCGAGCGAATCCGCGCCCTCACCGCGATCGCCGAGAGCCGGGGGCAGAGCCTTGCGCAGATGGCGATCGCCTGGGTGCTGCGGTGCCCGGAGGTCACCTCGGCGCTGGTCGGCGCGCGCACCGTCGATCAGCTCGATAATTCGCTCGACGCCCTGAAACGGCTCGACTTCTCCGAGACCGAACTTGCCGAGATCGATCGTCACGCCGGCGAGGGCGAGATCGACCTCTGGCGGGCGCAGTCGCGCGTCGAAAGCGCTGGCTGATTGCAAGGGACGATGGCCGGTCGCTCCCGCTCATGAAAAGGCGCCAGGGACCATGATGTCCCCGCAGCCAGGCCACCCCCGTTCAGGCGAGGGCGAGGCTCAGGGAGGGACGAAGGTCGGCGAAGCTTTCCGTGACGTGCTCGGCGAGCGCGTCGGCGATCTTGCCGCAGCCCTTCCGCTTCATCAGCGCCACCTCATATTGGCGCAGCGGCGGCAGTCCGTCGGCTTCGCCTAATTGGCGCAGCGACGCGGAGACATGGCTTTCGGGAAGTGGCGCGATCGCCAGATCGGCGAGAACCGCGGCGATCTGGCCTTGCGAGTGTTCGCTCGAATAGGCGATCCGGTAGCCGATGTGAGCCGCGTCGAGCGCAGCGAGGGCGCTGGCTCGCCAGGCGCAGCCCCGGGTTGCGAGAGCCAGCGGCAGCGGGTTCTTGCTGACCGCTTGACCGTGCTTGAGCCCGATCCAGACGAGATTTTCGGTGTGAACGATCCGAACGTCACGCTTGCCGTAATCCGAACAGCACAGCACCGCGAGATCGAGTGCGCCGGTATCGCAAAGCCGGCGCAGTTCGTCGCTGGACTTGAGCTTCACGTCGACTTCGACATGGGGATGGGTCGACGCGAAGCGCTTGAGGATTTGCGGAATCGCGATATAGCCGATGTCGTCCGGCGCGCCGAACGCCACCCGACCCTCCATGGCGGGCGCGCGAAAGCGCGAGACCGCCTCCTCGTTGAGCTGCATCAGACGACGCGCATAGCCCAGGAACGCCTCGCCGTCGCCGCTGAGGCCGACCGAGCGACCCTCCCGCACGAAAAGCGCGCGGCCCAGGATCGTCTCGAGCTTTTTCATCTGCAGGCTGACAGCCGAGGGCGTGCGGGCGACCTGCTGGGCGGCCTTGGAGAAGCTGCCGGTCTCGCAGATCGCGACGAACGTGCGGACGAGATCGACTTCGATCAGGGGCATGGGGCGGATCCGATTGGAATGATTCGACGAGTTTTTCTCACGGATCAGTTTAAAACTTGTCGCTGGACTAATCAAATGAATTGCGGCACAGCAAAATGGTATCTGCAGACAAGCGTAGGGGTGCGACATGTTCGGATTGAAAACCGGTCCCAAGACCAAGACGGCTGGTCGGGCCATGAAGAGTGCCGAGCTTCTCAACCGCTCCATGGCCGCGCATGACGGTCATATTCTCGCAGATGTCGGACTGCTTGGGCGGAGCGGCGACGCGAACGAGACCGTGCTGTCGACCTCACGGCGCTGGCGGATGGTGCAGGAAAGCCGTTTCGCTCCCTACCGACCCTTCGCCTGAGGTATCACCGGCATCCCTTTTACTTGATCGGGAAATGCTCCAGCACATCGGCGCGGGGCGATTAGAGCCCAGCGGCGGCGGCTTTGACGGATTCTCGCGTCGCGCGGACGCGACGCCATCTCCCATAGTCAGCGACTGGCGACCAGTGGCGATTCAACCCGCTCGCGCAACAAATTGTCAATGCGGTCGCGTTCCCGCTCGAAGGTGTCGCGTTCGGCGCCCTTCAACGCGCGGCCCGAGGGCAGCTTGATGCGCATCGGATCGACCTTCTTGTCGTTGACCGACAATTCGTAGTGAAGGTGGTTGCCGGTCGACAGGCCGGTCGAACCTACATATCCGATCACCTGCCCCTGGCGCACTCTGGCGCCCGCCTTGACGCCCTTGGCGATGGCGTTCTGGTGCGAATAAGATGTCTCGTAACCATTGGCGTGACGGATGATGGTCTGGCGGCCATAGCCGCTGGACCAGCCGGCCTTTTCGACGACGCCGTTGCCGGAGGCGAGAATCGGCGTGCCGCGGGGGGCCGCCCAGTCGACCCCCCAATGCGGTCGCACATAGCCGAGCACCGGATGCTTGCGATTGGGCGAAAAACTCGATGTGAAGCGGCCGTTGGGCACGGGATTGCGCAGCAGGAACTGTTTGGCGCTGCGCCCTTCCGCATCGAAGTAGTCGGCGCTGTCGGCGTCGCTCGGTCGAAACCGGTAGAAGCGCTTCGTGGTATCGCCGAAACGGACCTCGACGAACAGGATCTCGGATTTGTCGGTCGCGTCTTCTTCGCCTTCTTCCAGGGAATAGAACACGGCCAGTCGATCGGTCGGGCTGAGCCGGGCCTGCAGGTCGACTTCCGAGGCGAGCATGCGCACCAATTGCCGGCAAAGCCGGCTGTTCAGACCATAGGAAAGCGCCGCCTGATAGACGCCATCATAGACGCTGGGCATGTCGGCGCGCAGCGGCGCCTCGTTTTCGTTCTCATTGAAGGCATCTGCAACCGATTCGCCCATTTCCGGCGCCGCCGCCGCCGCGAAGGGGCCATCCTCGGTCTCGGCGGCGGTGGCAAGATGCCGGCTGCCGCGATACGCCGAAAGCCGCACGACCCGCGCGCGATCGTCGCTCGTAACGATACCGACCCGCAATGCGTCACCGGCTTTCAGTTCGTCGGATTTCAGAAGTCCAACCAGCGCCTCCACTGCGGCGCCAGCTTCGGCATCTGCGCGTCCATTGCCATCGAGAATGTCGGCAATCTTCGCCGTCTCGCGCAACGGGATGACTTCCTCGTGGAAGCGCGGGAGCGTGTCGTCCGTGTCGGAGGTTGCCAGTGAGACGTTTTCCTCGACCACCCGGAACGCGGAGCCCGGCTCGTAGTCGGCGGCGTCGCTGGTCAGGTTGAAGCGCATCGGGTCGACGGTCGCCAGCGACGCGACCTGGACCGGCCGGTAGGACAGGCTCGGCGTGACCGAGCGCACGAGCTGCTCCGCATTGGCGGCGGTGAGGGCATCGATGCGTTCATAGGCGGCCTCGTCATAATCGAAGGACTGGACCTTGAGTTGCACCTCCGATTCCACCCGCGCGCCATAAATCTGGGCAGGCTCCGCGTCCACGCCCGCCCCGCCCTCCGCGGCGTCGGCGAAGATTTTCAATGGATCGAAGCTCGGATAGTCGGCGCCGGCCTGATAGCGCGCGCCAAGCAGCATGTTGACGTAGCCGAAGGGCAGGGTGCGGATGACCTCGCGATCACCCTCCTTGCTCATGGTCGACAGCTCGATGATCTGGCGGCTGCGGGCGACGGGGATCGCCGTCGCAACGACGCGTTCGCCTTTCTCGGTGAGCGTCTTGTTGAAGACCAGCGCTGCGAGGCCGGCGGGTCGCGCCGCGCCGCGGTGGCCGTCGAGCGCCGCGGAGAGAGCGATGCCCATCAAGGCGGTCGAGGTGAGGCCGGTCAGCAGCGTACCGGCCAGCCAGCGTGCCGACACCTGCCGCCGGTCCGGTCGGCGGCGCCGATCGGCCACCAGCGGCGGCTCGTCCCCAAAAGCCGGCCTGTCATATCGCAAGCGGTCTGTCCCCCGTCGTCATTTGCTCATCGCGTTTGCGCGTACAAGGTGGCGAAATATCGACCGAGGCGCATCGTCGGCGGAGCGCGCCTGGGAAATCCCCTGTCTGCCGGCAATAGCGTCTCGACCATGTGGGCTCAAGGGCGGATGGCTGGCCGCGCTGATGGCAGTGCCTCAATCCGGCGCTGCGGTCCAGGCCCTGCACGCATGAGGCAACCGCCGGCGCTTTCGGCGGATGATGCTCTCAAACGTGGCGGTACGGGCGAAGGAGCAGACCCCGCCGAGTGCCTTCGCCCTCTGCGCGGCGCTGACTGGTCATCGCCGGCGCCGGCTTTTTGAAATTTTTGCGACGACCGGCGTTGACAGGCGGATCAGCGATCGCCTATATGCCGGTCATCGACGACGGCGGTGGCGCCGGGGCGGCCTGACGGGTCGCCGAGAGCCGGTACGAACAAAATGTTCTGACCGGTTCGGTTTTGTGCCGCCTTCGTCCTATCTTTTCGAGTGCCGCTGATACAGCGACCCTCTCAAGGGTACGGCAAGCTTTCGCTTGCGGTTCCCGGCGTTGTGGCTTCGGTCATGCCGTGATCTTTGACAATTTGATATTGAGAAGAAAGAGAAGCGTGGGCGGCGGTAAGTCTGCGTGGAGCTTCGTACCGATTTCCTTTTCGGTTACGAGGTATCCATGAGAGAATGAACTGATCGTTC
>Ga0209347_1000933_pt1 | contig 58087 bp, 49 predicted proteins | sample AutmiccommuBRH23_FD_187382 | JGI IMG/M metagenome (GOLD analysis project Ga0209347, IMG submission 187382) | Deep subsurface microbial communities from Mt. Terri, Switzerland - Autotrophic microbial communities BRH/23 (SPAdes) (version 2) | ecosystem: Environmental > Aquatic > Deep subsurface >... | reverse complement strand
CGGTGCGCAGGTCGATGCCTTCGGCGCGAAAGCGTGCCATGACCATCTCGGAGACCTCCGCATCCTCGCGCGGCATGATCCGCTCGCCCTTGACGATCAGCGTCACCGCGGCGCCGAAACGCGCGAAAGTCTGCGTCAGCTCGCAACCGATCGGGCCGCCGCCGAGGACGAGCAGGCGGCGGGGCAGCGCGCGCAGGGTCCAGATCGTGTCCGACGTGTAGTAGCCGACGTCCTCGATGCCCGCAATCGACGGCACGGTGGGGCGGCCGCCGGTCGCGATGATGATGCTGCGCGTCGACAGCGTCGTGTGCCCGCCGTCATTGCGCGCGACCTCCACTTCCCACGGCGAGACGATCTTCGCCCGGCCTTCGATGACCTCGACGCCGAGGCCCGTGTAGCGCTCGACCGAATCGTGCGGCTCGACGGTCTTGATGATTGCATGCACGCGCTCCATCACGTCGGCGAAGTCGAACTCCGCACGCGCAGAGCGAATGCCGAACTCCTTCGAGCGCCGCATGTGCGAGAGCAGCTTCGCCGAACGGATCAGCGCCTTCGATGGCACGCAACCGGTGTTCAGGCAGTCGCCGCCCATCTTGTGCTTTTCGACCAGGGTGACTTTCGCCTTCACCGCGGCGGCGATGTAGCTGCTCACGAGGCCGGCAGCGCCGGCGCCGATGACGACGAGGTTGCGATCGAAATGCGCCGGCTTCGCCCAGCCGGCGTACACCCGCCGTGCCTTGACGACTTCGACGAGCTTCTTCGCGATCAGCGGGAACACGCCGAGCAGCGCAAAGGAGGCGAGCAGGGCGGGCGACAGGATGCCCGACAGCGAGTCGATCTGCGCGAGCCGGGTGCCGGCGTTCACATAAGCGAGCGTGCCGGCGAACATGCCGAGCTGGCTCACCCAGTAGAACGTCCAGGTGCGGATTGGCGTGAGCCCCATGACGAGGTTGATGACGAAGAACGGAAACACCGGCACCAGGCGCAGCGTGAACAGGTAGAAGCCGCCGTCTTTCGCGACGCCCGCGTTGATCGCGCGCAGCCGCTCGCCGAAGCGCGCCTGCACCGTATCGCGCAGGACGAAGCGCGAAGCGAGGAAGGCCAGCGTCGCGCCGATCGTGGAAGCAAACGAGACGATCAGCGTACCCCAGGCCAAGCCGAAGATCGCGCCCGCCACGAGCGTCATCACCGCGGCGCCGGGCAGCGACAGGCCGGTGACCGCGACGTACACCGCGAAGAAGCCGAATGCCGCCGCAACCGGCCGTGCCTCCCGCCAGGCTTCGATTGCGGCCTGCTGGGTCTTGAAGAAGTCGAGACTGAAGTACCGGTCGAGATCGAATACGAAGAACAGCGCGATCGCGAGGACGAGCGTGCTCAGGAGGATCAGGCGGCTGGTTTTCATTGTTCGGACCCGGTGTCGTGGAGGGTGCGCATGCGACATGACGATTGGTCGTCGACGCGCGTGAATAACTTACAGCGTCCGGGAGATCGCCCGGCCGCAGTGGCGGAGGCGAAAAGCCGGCGACGAGGGATTTTTATCGTTTATCGCAGGGCCTTCAGCGCGAGCTCCACGATCTGCTCGATCTCGTTCGGCGGCAGGCCCGCCTTGACCATCGTTCGGAGTCCCGCCATCGTCGTCAGCAGATAACGAGCGAGGATTTCCGGGTTCGCGTCGGGGGGGATTTCGTCCTGCTCCTGGGCCGTTTCGATGGCTACCCGGAACATGTTCGCGAAGTCCCGCGCGGCATCCGACACGAGGCGTGCGACAGCAGGATCGCGTCCGGCGAATTCCGTCGCCGTGTTCATGATGAGGCAGCCTTTGCGGGGCCCGGCGCCCCGCGCCTCGGCGGCATTCGCAAGCAACATGGCCCGCACGAACTCGAGCGGTGACGCCGCGGAAGTCAGCGCAGCCCGCATTCGTTCGACCTGCCGCTGGCGAAAACGCCCGAGGCATGCCTCGAAGAGCTGCTGCTTGCTGCCGAATTCGTTATAGAAGCTGCTCTTCGACAGCGCCATCGCCTGCAGTAGGTCGGCGAGCGAAGTCGCCTCGAACCCCTGGCGCCAAAAAACGCTCATCGCGGCGTCGAGCGCGGTTTCAGGGTCGAATTCGAGCGGGCGTCCGACTGGCATGAGTCTATTTTGGACGGTGCGGTCCGTTCGTCAAGGGATCGCCGGAACCTGCCCCCGTTTCGCACGGTCGGCCTGTAAGGCGAGGGGACGGGATTCGACTGATAATAACGACTTCGCTCGAGGAGCTTCCGATGCATCCGACTTTTCCGCTGCTCGCGGTCACCGACTTCCCGAAGATTCGCCGCGTGGCGGTGGAGACCCTGCAGGTGAATCTCGGCTATCGCTGCAATCAGAGCTGCGTGCATTGCCACGTCAACGCCGGACCGAATCGAACGGAAGAGATGTCGGCCGAGACGGCGGACGCGGTGATCGCCTTTCTCGATGCGAGCCCGATGGTTGCGACGCTGGATCTGACGGGCGGCGCGCCGGAGATGAACGCGAATTTTCGCCGTCTCGTGCGGGCGGCGCGCGAGCGGCGCTTGCGCGTGATCGACCGCTGCAACCTGACGATCCTCGAGGAACCCGGTCACGAGGATCTGGCCGGTTTTCTCGCCGAGCAAGGGGTCGAAGTCGTCGCCTCGCTGCCGTGCTACCTCGAAGACAATGTCGACAAGCAGCGCGGCAGGGGCGTGTTCGGCGCGAGCGTCCGCGGACTCCAGCAGTTCAATGCGTTGGGTTACGGCGCGGAGGACAGCGGGCTGGTGCTGAACCTGGTCTACAACCCCCAGGGGCCGATGCTGCCGCCGCCCGAGGCGTCGCTCGAAAGCGCCTATCGCGAACACCTCGGCGAAGCGTTCGGGATCCGCTTCAGCCGGCTTTTCACGATCGCCAACATGCCGATCAAGCGCTTCGGCAGCACACTGGTCTCGAACGGGCAGTTTGCCGGCTACATGAAGACGCTGCGCGACGCACACCGGACTGTGAACCTCGCAGCGGTGATGTGTCGCAGTCTCGTCAGCGTGGACTGGCAGGGCTACCTGTACGACTGCGACTTCAACCAGCAACTCGACATGCCGATCGGCGACGCCCGTCATCCCCGCCTGCACATCCGCGACGCGGCCGCCGCCGCCCTTGCCGGCGCCGCGATCCGCGTCGCCGACCACTGCTACGGCTGCACTGCCGGACAGGGGTCGAGCTGCGGCGGGGCGCTCGGCGACGCCAGGGCCGAAGTCGGGAGCTGTGCAGCGTAAAAGCAGCGTGAATATGGGGGCGGCGCGCTCATGCTGCGGTTTCGGAGGCCACCTTGCGGCGCGCGATCGCGAGCGGCAGAAAGACGATCGCTCGTCGGAGGGCAAAAATTCGAATCGAGCCGTGTGCTCGATCGCCTCGACGAGCGCTTCCGGGGATACGGGCAGGTAGCCGGTGATCTCCAGTGCGCGGTCCTCGAACACGTCCGAGTCAGCGTGCGTCTCGATCGCGGCGGCGATGACCGCATCGCGGTGGCGGATCAATCCTTCAATCCAGGGGCGGTATAGACGAATCATCGCGCCGAGCCAGCGGTTGGCCGCCCACGTTGGCCACGCATGGTCGATCTCGAAGCGGTCGAGCATCCTGATCACCGCCTCGGCCGGATACCAGGTTTCCCCCGTGACCCAACGGTTGATCGGGAAGAGGCCGATCGGCTCGCCCCACGCGTCCATCGAGAGGGCGACCAGGTGGCTCAGCGCCTCGGTGCCGGCCGGCCACGGCTCGCTCCCCGGGTGCCAGGGCAGGGGGTGAGTCCGTCGGCATGCCGCTCGCGCGCAGGAAGGTATAAAAGTGTCCAGCCTCGGGCGCGCCGCGATGGGCATGGTAGTAGTACTGCGCTGCTTCGCCCACCTCGCTTGCTTCGTGGTCCTTTCTTGATCGCGCAGAACGCGCTCGGCGAAACAGGATCGAGCGTGCGGCCAGCCCGCTCATTCTCCGCGGCGCTTCCACGCGCCGCGCGCGATGAACACCAGGGCCGCGACGCCGAAGACCACCAACGCGAAGACCAGGTACTGTCCGGCGCCGAGCTTTCCGCCGGCGTAGCTCAGCACGAACGCGAACGGCAGAATGCCGATGAGCGAAGCGGTCGCGTAAGTGCCGAACGCCAGCCGTCGGGTGAGGCCGAGCGCGAAGCTGACGAGGTCGACGGGAAGGATCATCCGCAGCACGATGATGGCCCCGAAGGTGACCTCCTTGGGCAGCTTTTCCTCGATGCGGTCGATGGCGTCGAGCGACACGAAGCGCTCCACGAGGCCTCGCCCGCGGCGCGCGATCCAGAAGGCGACCAGGCAGCCTGCCCACCATCCGGCGGCGCTCAGCAGGCCCGTGAGGAAAACACCGTAGGTTTGCGCCGCGATCGGAAGAAGCGGGAGCGACGAGAACGGCAGGACAACGACCGAAGCTGCGATGAAGGCGAAGTAAATGGCCGCGCCGAGGACGGGGTTGACGGCAATCCACTGCCCGACCCGGCTCCCCTCCCATCCGGTCTGCCAGAGGGCCAGCGCGGCGAGCGCGAGCGCGGTCGCACCGAGGACGATCTTGAGCGTCGTGTGGCCCGTTTTCGCGCGATTCCCCTGGTTCACGGCGTCGGCAACGCAATTGACCGCTCAGCGGCCGCGGCGCCTTCCTGCCGAAACGATCGCCGAGACGGCCGCGCCCAAGATCGCGGCAGCGGCGATGGTTCGCCACTTCGGCGACAGCGGCCGATAGAGGTCCGCCAGCCACGCCATCGCCGCCATCGGCGGGGCAACGCGCCACAAGTCCCGCTCGGCCCGCGGTCCCGATGGACGGGTCATCTCGCGCATCTTGCCCACGCCCATCGCCATCGGCGCGAGGCGCCGCCGGCCGAACTCGTCGAAGAAATCCTTGAGGATCGGGTTGGAGCTCGCGGTCATCGGGCAGGAGTAGGAGGCCGTGATCAGCAGCAGCGGTTTCCGGCCGACGAAATCGGTACTGCGGACCCGCCCCCCGTCGACCGAGGGCAGATCGAACTGAGGCAGGCGCTCGCCCGGCCGGGGCGCGCGCGCGCCGAAGGACATGTCCTCCATGAGCACCTTCTGGGTCACATGGTCGTAGAGGTATTCGGTGGCGGACGTCATAAATGTTCTCCTTTCGGGCGCGGGTTCGGGCCGGCCTCGTTCACCAGCTCCTGGATGGCGCTGGCGACCGTGATGCCCGGTCGGCAAGCGCCAGCCGTGCTCCGGCCCTCCGTTTCGGGAGGAGCCGGAGCGGATGGCGGTTCAGTCGCGTCTGCGCAAGGCGACGTATGCGCCTGCGGCCGCCAGACCGAAGATCATGTGCGCAACGGCGCTCACCCACCCTCGGGCCATGGCGAACCACGGAAACATCGCCGCCGCGATCGGGTAGAAGTTGATGAGATAGATCGCGAAGCCGATCACCAGGCCCGTGACCAGCGCCAGGCTCGGGCTGAAGCGATGCACCACCCAGCCGATGACCAGCCCGTACACGAGCGCCAGCGGGAAATGGATCAGCATCGCCACCATCACGATGCCGAAGTCGAAGTCGGCCGGCGGCGGCAGAACGTCTTTACCCATCAACATGGCGGCCATCATGCGCGGCGGGCCCCATGGGCTTTGCCCCTCGAATACCGCGACCATGAGCATTTCCACCATCAGGAACACAACCCCGGCGATCAGGCCCGCCCAGGTCGCAGCCCGCCAGTCCGTCGCGTGGTGGGTCAGGTAACGATCGTACGCATGCGTTGCCATATCGAGATCTCCTCTGTGGTTATCCCCTCTGTTTTTTGGACCCTTCTGTCCCGATTGCGGTTTCAGCTTTATTTTTCCGGGAACGTGTAAGGAATCAACCGATTGCGGCGACTAAGCTGCCCTCGCGAAACTGAATGTACCCCTGCTCGCGAAGCCTCCCCGGCGAGCGGGCGGCGAGCACCACGCCGCGACGACCGGTCCGGGAAGGAGGGGCGGTGACGGGTCGGGGCGGGCAACGGCTGTACTCACTCGCTCCCTCGTAAAGACTCTCGCCGTGTTCTCCGGCAGCCGGTCCAGGCACGCGTCGAACACCGCCCAGAACTCTTTTTGCGAGAAAGCGGCCTCCGGGTCGGCCCAGGTGGAAGGGCGGTCTTCCGGGTTCCAGAAGCCTTTGCGGTCGAAAAGGGCATCGAAGTCGTCGCCCGTCTCTGCGCTTCCACCGATGAGGTCGACGCCGCGTGCACTTGTTTGAGCCCGTAGCTGTCAGCGGCCATCTGCACGGGGTGAGGGTAGGGCTGGGCGAATTCAGAGATGTAAGGATTCGCCGGCGCGCACGACTGAAAGAAGGTGGGGCGATGCTCGCCCGAGATTCGCCCCCGATTCCTGGCTTGCTTGAGGAGCGCTGAAAAATGAAGACTGGATTTCACTACTGGCGGCTCGTGATCGTGCTGGCCGCCGGGCTTTTTGCCGCCGGCACGCTGTGGGCTGCGGCGCCGTTCGACGAGGCCCGCTTCGCCGCCGCCCAGCAGGCCGGAAAGCCCATCCTGCTGCAGGTGCATGCGGACTGGTGCACGACGTGCCGCGCCCAGGAGCCGGTGATCGAGGCGCTCCTCAAGGAGCCCGCCTACGCCGAATTCGTCGTCTTCCGCGTCGATTTCGACCGCCAGAAAGATGTCCTGAAGCGCCTTCTGGTCCCGTTCCAGAGCACGCTCGTGGTGTTCAAGGGCGACACCGAAGTATCGCGTTCCACCGCTCAGGTGAGCCGCGAGGTGATCGCCGGCGAGCTTGCCAAGGCGCTGTAGGGGCGCATGCGATGGAACTGGGCCTCGCTTCCTTCGGCATCGCGCTCGCCGCGGGCGGGTTGTCGACCCTGTCGCCGTGCGTGTTGCCGGTGCTGCCAATCGTGCTCGGTGCGGCGGTCGCCGCGCACCGGCGCGGACCGCTCGCGCTTGCGGCGGGGCTGGCCCTGTCCTTCACGGTGCTCGGCGTTGCGGTTGCCGCCTTTGGCGCGGCCCTGGGACTCGAGCCCGATGTGTTCCGGAGCACGGCCGCGGTCCTGCTGCTGGTGTTCGGCGTCGTGCTGCTGTCGTCCCGGCTTCAGGCGCGCATGGCGGGCGCCACTTCGGGAATCTCCAACGCCGGGCAAGGCGTGCTCTCCCGCCTCACCCTCGACGGGTGGCCCGGCCAGTTCATCCTCGGGCTGCTGCTCGGCATCGTGTGGACGCCATGCGTCGGCCCGACCCTGGGCACCGCGGTGACGCTCGCGAGCCAGGGCGAGCAGCTCGCGCAGGTCACGCTGGTGATGGCCCTTTTCGGACTGGGGGCGGCTACGCCGCTGGTTGCGCTCGGGGCGCTCTCGCGCGAAACGGTGATGCGGGTGCGCGGCCGCCTTCTCCAGGCGGGCGCGCGGGGCAAGAAGGTGCTCGGCGTGCTGATGCTCGGGTTCGGCGTGTTCGTCCTTTCCGGGCTCGACAAGCAGGCCGAGATCTGGGCGCTGGACGCGTTGCCCGCGTGGCTCACCGAGATCGGCACGCGCCTGTAGCGGCACTGCGCCACCGGGTCCAACTGCATGGAGGCAATGATGAAAGCCAAATTTCTCGTCTCGATCGCGCTCCTGCTCGCGCTTTCGGCGCCTGCCGGGGCGATCGAGCGCAACGGTTTCCGTCTGGACGAGGCGGCGGTTCCCGTCGACCAGATCCTTCCGGGCGGGCCGCCCCGCGACGGTATTCCCGCGCTCGACGATCCGCGCTTCGTACCCGGCGACAAGGCGCACCATCTGCGCCCCGATGACCGGGTGCTGGGCGTGGCGCGCGGCGGCATCGCCCGCGCCTATCCGATCGCGATTCTGAACTGGCACGAGGTGGTCAATGACCGCTTCGGCGACGAGCCGGTGGCCATCACCTTCTGCCCGCTGTGCGGCACCGGCATGGCCTTCGGTGCACGTGTTGCCGGCCGCGAGCTGGACTTCGGCGTGTCCGGGCTGCTCTACAACAGCGACGTGCTGCTCTACGACCGGCAGACCGAGTCGCTGTGGTCGCAGATCATGGTGCAGGCGGTCACCGGCCCGATGAAAGGCGAGCGCCTCGAGTTCCTGCCGACCGCGCACACGACGTGGGCCGACTGGCGTGCGCGCCACCCCGACACGGAAGTGCTTTCGCCGGAAACGGGGCACCGCCGCGACTATGCGCGCGACCCCTACGAGGGCTATCGCGAGAGCGAACGGCTCGTGTTTCCGGTTGCGGTTCAGGACAAGCGGCTGCATCCGAAGGAACAGGTGATCGGGATCTCGCTCGGCGGGGAGCACAAGGCTTATCCGTTCTCCGCGCTCGCGCGCAGTGGCCGCGAGCGCATCGACGATCGCGTCGGCGGGCAGCCGATCCGGGTGGTGTTCGACCCGCAGGCGCGCACCGGCCGGGTGTTCGATGCCGACGGCAACGAGCTGCCGAGTCTGGTCGCGTTCTGGTTTGCGTGGGCGGCCTTTCATCCGGAGACGAAGTTGTTCGAGCCCGAGTGAGCGCTGGCCTTCAGCGGCGTTCCTCGTCGTCTCCGCTGAAGAGCGCCCGCAATTCCTCTTCGATCTGCTCGTTCGACATCCAAGCTTCGTCGAACAAAATTCACTACCGCTCGAACCGCCGCGGCGCGGGGAAAATCCAGCGGCTCAAAGGTCAAGCTGCAGCGCAGCCAGACGCGCGTAAAGGCCACGGCCATGGCGCAGATCCGCCGGGGTGCCGGTTTCGACGATGCGGCCCCGATCCATCACCACGATGCGGTCGGTTTTTTGCACCGTGGCAAGCCGATGGGCGATGATCAGCGTCGTGCGCCCCTGCATGGCGGCGTCGAGTCCTTGCTGCACGAGGATTTCGGATTCCACGTCGAGCGCGCTGGTGGCTTCGTCGAGGAGCAGCATCGGCGCGGCTTTCAGGATCGCGCGTGCAATCGCGATGCGCTGGCGCTGTCCCCCGGACAGGCGGGTGCCGCGTTCGCCGAGGAATGTCCGGTAGCCTTCGGGCAGTCGCTCGACGAACTCGTCGACCAGCGCGGCGCGGGCTGCGGCGATGACTTCCGTGTCGCTCGCCGCGCGCCGACCGTAGCGGATGTTCTCCAGTGCGCTGGCGGAAAAGATCACCGGGTCCTGCGGCACGATCGCGATGCCTTTGCGCAGGTCGTGCAGGCTCAGTTGGCGGATGTCCTGTCCGTTGATGCGGATGGCGCCGCCGGATATTTCGTAATAGCGCAGCAGGACCTGGAACATGCTCGTCTTGCCCGCGCCGGACGGGCCGACAAGCGCGACGCTCTCGCCCGGCGCAATCGTCAGGCAGACGTCGTCGAGCGCCAGCGGCTGCGGGCGAGCGGGATAGCAGAACGTCACGTGCTCGAAACTGATCGCCGCCTGCGTCGGACGCAGCGGCGGTTGCGGCCGGCTCGTCTCGCGGATGGCGGAGTCCGCGTGCAGCAGTTCCAGCAGGCGCTCTGCGGCGCCGGCCGCGCGCATGACGTCGCCCCAGACTTCTGCCATGGTCCCGACTCCGCCGGCGACGAGTGCCGCGTAAAGGACAAAGGACGCCAACTGGCCTTGGGTCAGGATGCCGTCGTGCATCTGGCGCACGCCGATCCACAGCACGAAGATGATCGTTCCCATCACCGCGGTGATGATCAACGTCGTGAGCGCAGCGCGTACGCGCGTGCGCCGGATCGCCGTCGTGAAGCCGGTTTCCGCGGCAACGGCAAAGCGTTCCGCTTCGTCCCGCTCCTGCGTATAGGCCTGTACCGTCGGCATCGCATTGAGGATTTCACCGGCGAGTGCCGAGGCGTCGGCGATCCTGTCCTGGGATTCGCGCGAAAGTCTTTTGACCTTGCGGCCGATGACGATGATGGGCAGCGTCAGCAAGGCCATGAGGCCCAGGTTCAAGGAGAACAGGTAGAAGCTGGTGACGGCCAGCATCACCATGCCGCCGGTGAACTGGAACAGGCTGCGCAAGCCCATCGACACGGAACTGCCGATCACGGTCTGGATCAGCGTCGTGTCGCCGGTCAACCGGGACAGGACTTCCCCAGTCTGCAAGGTCTCGAAGAATTGGGGCGACTGGGACAGTACGCGCCTATATACCGCACAGCGCAGATCGGCGGTTGCCCGCTCGCCGATCCACGACACCGTGTAATAACGGGCGGACACCGCCAGCGCCCAGGCGCTCGCCAATCCGAACAGGGCGATGAAATGCGCGTTCAGGTTCGGCTCGCCGAGCGGACCGTCGCCGGCCTGCGCCGGTGCGCCGAACCCCAGGTCGACGAGGTCGCCAAACGCCAGCGGGAGCAGCAGGATGATTGCCGAACCGAGGCAGAGCAGGACGAAGGCCAGCGCAATTCGCGCCCGATAGGGCTGCAGGAACGGCCACAGGCCTGTCAATGCCGACAAGCGGCGCGGCGTCGAGGTCTGTTTCAGGGTATCGCGCGGCATCCGTAATTATTGTTCTTCTCGAGGTGGCATGGACGAACTGCTCGATGTTGTCCCCCGTTGGCCGAAAGTACGGAAGGCAAGGCGCAGGGCCTGACCGGCGCACAGCTGCGCTGAGCGAGGGAATACTGGGCTTCCATTGGCCCCCGAAGCCTGCTGCAGTGCGGGCTTCCACCTGTTACCAATCAGGTCTTTCGCGCGGAAGCCGCAATGTTTATCCTCGAGGACAACTATCCAGTGACTCGGAGCCGCAATGAAGAGCGCACCAGATGAAAAGCGCAGACGCGCGGGGGAACGGGAGCGTGTTTCGCGGGGGCGCCCCGGCGTCGACCCGGCCTTGTGGATAAAGTGGTCGGAAGGGGCGATGCTCGAAAGCATGAAATGGTTCGACGTGTGGCTCCAGGGAACCCAGCGGTTCTGGAGTGCCGGATTCAGGACACTCGGACGTCCCATCGCGGGAAAGGAGGATCTGCGCCGCGTGTCGGATATGCCGTGGATTCCGCATCTCGAAGCCGAAGTCATTCCTCTGCGGCGCAAGACCGACCAGCCCGGAGCCGAAGCGACGCGCATCTCGATGCGCGTGCCGATGCCGTGGCCGATCGGCGGGGCGGACGTGATTTCGCTCCAGGCGATCGTCGGGCGCCGCAGCAGCCAGGACGCCGAGTCGCAAGACGGGGAAGATTCAGCCGGCCCGGACGAGAATCGCAAAACGCAGGGGTGAATCGGCCGCGCCCCACGTCCCGGCCCAAATGCCGGGTCATTGAAGCCGAGGCGCTCGGCGGGACCGTTGGCTTGAGTGTCAGAGGCAAACGAATCCGATAAGGTGCGGATTGTCGATGCAGGTCCTGCCAAGGGCAAAGTGCCCCTGTTTCCTGAGGACGACTTCCTCACGCGACAGCACGAATTCCTTTTCGCCGTCTATCAATACGAAAGTGCCGTTGCTGCTGCGGTCGACCAGCACGAACTTGTCGCCGCGCAGCTCGATTTCGGCATGCTGGCGCGAGGCGCGGGTATCGCTCAGGCGAAGGTCCGACAAGGCATCCCGGCCGAGCCGCGCGCTCGGCATCTGTGCATTGAGCACAAGCGACTGCGTGCCGAGATAAAGCCGCAGTTCCGGCTTTTCCTCGGCGTCGAAATCCACCGTCTGCACGACGGTCAGGTCGCCCGGCGCCCCGCCGCACAGCAGTTCGAAGGGTTCGATCAGCCGCGAAGCGCCGCGCAGGCTGCGCGCCTGCAGCGGGCGGAGCAGCGGGCGCCACTCGGCGCTCAGTTGCCGGGCCGTTTCCATCGACGTGATGGCGCGTCCGGGCGACGCGAGTTCCAGCAGGCGCGACGCGATGTTGACCGTGTCGCCGAACACGTCGCTGTCGTTTTCGACGACCGGGCCGTAGTGAAACCCGATGCGCACCGCCAGTTTCTGCCCGGCCGAGAGTGGCAGCTCCCGCACCACCTGATGAATTCTGAGCGCCGCCTCGCAGCCGTGATCGGCTTCGGCAAAGACTGCCATCAGACCGTCTCCGGTGTGCTTGACGACCCGTCCGCGGCGCCGCTCGATTTCGGCGCGCATTTCGTGCAGGCAGCGGTCCACCAGCCGGAAGGCCACCGAGTCGCCGACGCGTTCATAAAGGCGGGTGCTCCCGGCGAGATCCACAAAAAGCACAGTGCGTGCGGGCGGGTGAGGCTGAGCGTGGGTCATGGGGGGAATTATAAGGAATTGGCTCCCACTTCTGCGTTCTTCTGCCGCCGCCGGGCGTTTGCTTACACTTGGGGCGCTCGGGGGGAATCCTGTATAGTGATCGCGATAACCCAAGCGCCGGCCTATGCGACTGCAGCGGGCGCCCTGTGCCACCTCCCATGTCCCGGTATTCTCGGCGCCTCGACAGATCGGACGTTGCGCCGGTGTCGGATCCGTCGTCCTCCTGCCACCGAAAGGGCTTCTTCGCAGCGCTTGACGAGACAGGCGGGCGCTGAAGGCGCGGGCGTTCCCCGGAATGCCGAATGCTCGGTCGACAGGCGAGGAGGGGCGAACGCGGGGGAATCCCTCGCCGGATCGATGATTGAAAGGAAAAGGAAATGGCCAAAGAAGAGCTGCTGGAAATGGAAGGGGTCGTCAACGAAGTGCTGCCCGATACGCGCTTTCGCGTGACGCTCGAGAACGGCGTCGAGGTACAGGCCTACGCTTCGGGAAAGATGCGCAAACACCGCATCCGCATCCTCGCTGGAGACAAGGTCAGCGTCGAGCTGTCTCCATATGACCTGACGAAAGCGCGCATCAGCTTCCGTCACAAGGACGAGCGGCCCGCGGGCGCCGGGGCTCCCCCCCAGCAGTTTCGCCGCCGCTGATCGCCATGCGGGCAGCAAATGTGCGGCCCGGTGGGGACTACGAGAAAAAGCGGCGCATCCCTTCGTCCGGCAGGACCATGCCGGTCGAGCGGGCACGCTGCAGCAATTCCCAGTAGTAGCGGTAGGAGGCACGGTCGTGGAGCTTTCCGCGGTACTGGATCGGGCCCCAGCCACCCTCCTGGGCAGCGGCGAGAATGCCGCTCGCTTCTTCGACTTCGGAAAAATCCGGGCGCATCGCTTCGACGATCGGAAGAATCTGATTCGGATGGATGCTCCACATCCGCAGGTAGCCGAATTCGCGGCGCGCCCGTTCGGCGTCGTGACGGATGAGTTCCAGATCCTTGAGTTCGGTCGTCACGTTATGTGATGGAACGACGCCGTTGGCGAGCGCCGCGGCGGCAATTTCGACTTTCGCGCGGACGACGAGCGGATGCGTGAATTGGCCCGGGCTTTTCATTGCCGCGCCGGGAATCGCGCCGTGGTGGCCGGAAACGAAATCCATCAGGCCGAAGTCGAGCGATTCGACTCCGGGCAGCGCCGCAATATCCCATGCTTCGCGCAGCGCGCCGTGCGTCTCGATCAGGACGTGGACCGGAATTTCCCGTCCGGTCCGGGCAGCGGCTTCGAGCCGGCGCAGGGTTTCGATCTGGTGGCGCGCATCGGCCGCGGAGCGCACTTTCGGCAATGTGACGAACGCGAGCCGGCTGCCTGCCCGGGCGATGAGGATTTCGAGATCGCGCTGCCAGTGCGGGTGCGTGACATCATGGATTCTCGCCCCCACGCTGCCATCGCGGTTGTCGCCGCACATCACGATATCGGCGACCATTTCGGCGTGCTCGGCTTCGGCGCCGGTGCGCGCGCCGTCTTCGCAGTCGCAGGTCAGATCGAAGACCGGACCCATTTCGTGCTGAAGCGCCAGCGCTTTCCTCATCAGTTTTTCCGAGCCGGCGTAGTGATCGACCGCGGCGAGGACGGGAAACGGCTTTTCGCCGGCGAACAGGACGTCAGCAGGGTGTCGCATCGCACATCTCCGTGGGCGGGGAAGGCGCTCGATTCTCCAGGGAACCGCAGCTTTCCACCATCAAAAAAAATGCCGCGGCATCGGCCCGCGGCATTTTCTCGCAAGGAACCGGAAACGGTTACTTGAGCATGTCGGCGACTGCCGCGCGCTCGTCTTCCAGTTCGCCGAGAGTCTTGTTGATCTTTTCGCGCGAATATTCGTCGATCTCCAGCCCCTGGATGATCTTGTAGTCGCCGTTCTTGCACTCGCACGGGAAGCCGAACACGACACCGGCCGGAATGCCGTAGGAGCCGTCGGACGGCACGCCCATCGTCACCCAGTCATCGGAGCCGAGGGCCCAGTCGCGCATGTGGTCGATCGCGGCGTTCGCCGCGGAGGCCGCCGACGACAGGCCACGAGCGTCGATGATCGCGGCGCCGCGCTTGCCGACGGTCGGCAGGAACACGTCGTTGTTCCACGCGTGGTCGTTCACCAGCGCCTTGACCGAGTCGCCGTTGGAGGTGCAGAAACGGTAGTCGGCGTACATCGTCGGCGAGTGGTTGCCCCACACGACCATTTTCTTGAGGCTCGACACCGGCCGGTCGGTCTTCGCGGCCAGTTGCGACAGCGCGCGGTTGTGATCCAGGCGCAGCATGCCGTGGTAGTTGTTCGGGTTCGTGCGACCGACTTTCCGCGCAGCGGCGCCGGCGATGTAGGCGTTGGTGTTGCACGGGTTGCCGACGACCAGCACCTTGACGTTCTCGTTCGCGTTCTCGGCGATCGCCTTGCCCTGCACGGTGAAGATCGCGCCGTTGGCGGTCAGCAGGTCGGCACGTTCCATGCCGGGGCCGCGCGGGCGGGCGCCGACGAGCAGGCAGTAGTCCGCTTCCTTGAACGCGACGTTCGGGTCGTCGGTGGCGACCATGCCGGCGAGCAGCGGGAACGCGCAGTCCTCGAGTTCCATCATCACGCCCTTGACCGCCTTCTGGGCCTGGGGAAGATCGAGCAGTTGCAGGATCACGGGCTGGTCTTTGCCCAGCATCTCGCCGCTGGCAATGCGGAACAGCAGGCTGTAGCCGATCTGGCCGGCGGCGCCGGTGACGGCGACGCGCACGGGGGCTTTGCTCATGTGAGTACTCCCTCTAAAGCGAATTGAAGACAGTGAGAATGATTGGTCTGTCGCCCGCGATTTCAGTTCGGCGTTCGACTCGGGTGCCTGGTAAAGCCAGCCGCCGGGGCCGAAAGATGTTAGAAGCAAGTACCCCCGATGTCAATTCACCTCTCGTGTCTTATATAAGACACGAGACAGATGATGGACGCTGGAAAACTTTTATGATGAAATGCGCGAATGGCACAGGAATCCCCCACATTCAGTCCGCTTTACCGGCAGATCAAGAGCCTGATCCTCCAGGCCCTCGAGTCTGGCGAGTGGCGTCCCGGTCAGGTGATTCCGAGCGAGCAGGAACTTGCTGCCCGCTTCAGCGTTTCGCAAGGCACCGTGCGCAAGGCCATCGATGAAATGGCGGCCGACAATCTGCTGATTCGCAAGCAGGGCAAAGGCACTTTCGTTGCGTCCCATAACGATCCGCGGGCTTTGTTTCGCTTTCTGCGGCTCGTGCCGATGGATGGCGATCTTGCGCCACCGCAGAGCGTGCCGATGGACTGCTGGCGGGCGAAGGCGGGGCAGGAAGCGTCGCGCATGCTGGGCATCGAGCTCGGCGATCCGATCATCATCGTCCGGCGTCTGCTGAAATTCGCCAACAAGCCCGTCGTCATCGACGAGATTTACCTGCCTGGCGAAGTGTTTCCGGGGCTCACGCTGGAAGTGCTGCAAAGCTGGAACGGCTCGCTCTACAGCCTGTTCGAAACCCGTTTCGGCCTGCGGATGATCCGTGCGCAGGAACGCCTGCGTGCCGTCGCGGCGGACCGCTCGACGAGCGAGGCGCTGAAGGTGCCCGAAGGAACGCCGTTGCTGTCGGTCGAGCGGGTCACCTACACGTACGGCGACCGGCCGGTCGAGTGGCGGCGCGGGCTTTATTCGACGGCGGAGCATTTTTATCTGAATGAACTGAACTGACTGGGGCGGGATCGGGCGGAGCATGTTCCGCGTATATAATCCCGGCTCCTTGCAATCTGGGAGAACCGCGGCGGGAAACCGGCGCTCATCGAGGGGTAAAACAATATGTCAGAAGCCATAGTGCGCAAGCAGCGGCCGAAATTCCTGGCCCTGCACGAAATCCGGCTCCCGCTGCCGGGTTTCGTCTCGATTCTTCATCGGGTGAGCGGAGCAGGACTGTTCCTGATGCTGCCGTTCCTGCTGTTCCTGTTCGACCGCAGCCTGGGATCGCCGGAGTCCTTTGAAACATACAAGAGTGTGGTGGCGAACCCGCTCGCCAAGCTGCTGCTGCTCGGCTTGCTGTGGGCGTACCTGCACCACTTTTGCGCCGGCATCCGTTTCCTGCTGCTCGACCTGCACAAGGGGACCGACCTGAAGTCCGCCCGCAGCAGCTCGCGCATCGTGCTGGTCGTGAGCATCGCGCTGACCATCATCATCGGGGTGAAGCTATGGTAAAGCGTATCGTTGTCGGTGCTCATTACGGCCTGCGCGACTGGATCGCGCAGCGTGCCACGGCCGTGTTCATGGTGATCTTCACGATCCTGTTCGCGATTGCGGCGCTGCGCCTGCCGGAAATGACTCACGAAGCGTGGTCCGGCCTGTTCCGCGGCGGCGTGATGCGCTTCTTCACGTTCCTGTTCTTCCTCGCATTGTTCTATCACGCATGGATTGGCGTGCGGGACATTTTCATGGACTACATCAACCCGGCCGGCGTCCGCCTGGTCCTGCATGTGGTAACGATCTTCGTGCTCGTCGGCTATGCCGGATGGGCTGCCCAGATTCTTTGGAGGCTGTGAGCGTGAACGTCGCAAAGCGTACTTTTGACGCGGTCATCGTGGGTGCCGGTGGAGCAGGGCTGCGTGCCGCCCTGCAACTTTCCGAGTCCGGAATGAAAACCGCCGTGCTGACCAAGGTGTTCCCGACGCGCTCGCACACCGTCGCAGCCCAGGGCGGCGTCGCCGCCTCGCTGGGCAACACCACCGAGGACAACTGGCACTGGCACATGTACGACACCGTCAAGGGGTCGGACTGGCTGGGCGACCAGGATGCAATCGAATTCATGTGCCGCAAGGCCAATGAGGTCGTCGTCGAGCTCGAACACTACGGCATGCCGTTCGACCGCACCGACAACGGCAAGATCTACCAGCGCCCGTTCGGCGGCCACTCGCAGAATTACGGCCAGGCGCCGGTGTCGCGCTCCTGTGCCGCAGCCGACCGGACCGGCCATGCGATGCTGCACGCGCTGTACCAGCGCAACGTGCGCGCGAACACCCAATTCTTCGTCGAATGGATGGCGCTGGACCTGATCCGCGACGCCGACGGCGACGTGCTCGGCGTGACCGCAATCGAGATGGAAACCGGCGACGTCTGCATCTTCCACGCGAAGGCGACGATTTTCGCGACCGGCGGGGCGGGACGCATTTTCCACAGCTCGACGAACGCGTTCATCAACACCGGCGACGGCCTCGGCATGGCGGCGCGCGCGGGTGTGCCGCTCGAGGACATGGAGTTCTGGCAGTTCCACCCGACCGGCGTGTTCGGTGCGGGCGTGCTGATCACCGAGGGCGTGCGCGGCGAAGGCGGCATCCTGCGCAATGCGTCCGGCGAGCGCTTCATGGAGCGCTATGCGCCGAACCTGAAGGACCTCGCATCGCGCGACGTCGTGTCGCGCTCGATGGTGACCGAGATCAACGAAGGCCGCGGCTGCGGTCCGGACAAGGATCACGTGCTGCTCGACATCACGCACCTGTCGCCGGAAACCATCATGAAGCGGCTGCCGGGCATCCGCGAGATCTCGATCCAGTTCGCCGGCGTCGACCCGATCAAGGCGCCGATCCCGGTCGTGCCGACCGCGCACTACCAGATGGGCGGCATCCCGACGAACTTCAAGGGCCAGGTCGTGGCGCCGAAGGACGGCAATCCCAATTCGCCGATCTCGGGCTTCTACGCGGCCGGCGAATGCGCGTGCGCCTCGGTGCATGGCGCGAACCGGCTCGGCACGAACTCGCTGCTCGACCTGCTGGTGTTCGGCAAGTCGGCCGGCGAGTCGGTCGTCGAGGACTTCCAGAGCGGCGCCCTGAGCCTCAAGCCGCTGCCCGCGGACGCCGCCGACGTGTCTCTGGCACGGCTCGCCCGCCTCGAAGGACAGAAGAACGGCGAGAGCGTGTTCGAAGTCGGCCTCGAGATGCGCCGCACGATGCAGAAGCACGCCGGCGTGTTCCGCTTCGACAACCTGCTGAAGGAAGGCGTCGCCGCGATCAAGGAAGTTGCCGAACGTGCCAAGCGCACCGAGATCAAGGACAAGTCGAAGGTGTGGAATACCGCACGGACCGAAGCGCTGGAACTCGACAACCTGATCGAAGTCGCCAAGGCCACGATGGTTTCGGCCGAGGCACGCAAGGAATCGCGCGGCGCGCATGTGCGGGACGACGCACCCGACACCGCGGAATTCCCGAACGGCCGCAACGACGACCAGTGGCTCAAGCACACCCTGTGGTACAGCGAAGGCAACCGGCTCGACTACAAGCCGGTGACGATGAAGCCGCTGTCGCAGGACGTCGAGCCGATCGCACTCGCGAAACGCACCTACTGAGCGCGGGAGAATGACAGAAATGAGCAAGCGCACCGTGAAACTGAAGATGTACCGCTACGATCCGGACAAGGACGACAAGCCGTACATGCAGGATTACACCCTCGAACTCGAACCGTCCGACAAGAAGCTGCTGGACGCGCTGGTTCGCCTGAAGTCGAAGGACGACACCCTGTCGTTCCGCCGCTCGTGCCGCGAAGGGGTGTGCGGTTCGGACGCGATGAACATCAACGGCAAGAACGGCCTGGCGTGCCTGACCGACATCGATGGCCTGCCGCAGCCGATCGTGCTGCGCCCGCTGCCGGGCCTGCCGGTGATCCGCGACCTGATCGTCGACATGACCCAGTTCTTCAAGCAGTATCACTCGATCAAGCCGTACCTGATCAACGACACTCCGCTGCCCGATCGCGAGCGCCTGCAGTCGCCGGAAGAGCGCGAAGAGCTGAACGGCCTCTACGAATGCATCCTGTGCGCGTGCTGCTCGACGTCGTGCCCGTCGTTCTGGTGGAACCCGGACAAGTTCGTCGGCCCCGCGGGCCTGTTGGCGGCGTATCGTTTCCTCGCCGACACCCGCGACGAGGCCACGACCGAACGCCTCGACAACCTCGAGGACCCGTACCGCCTGTTCCGCTGCCACAGCATCATGAACTGCGTCGACGTCTGTCCGAAGAGTCTCAATCCGACGCGTGCGATCGGCAAGATCAAGGACATGATGGTCAGCCGGGCGGTATGAGCATCAACCGGGGACGCTTGCGCTGGCAATGCCGTCGGGCTTTTCTCGAGCTCGACCTTGTCTTCGCACGCTTTCTGGAAAGGGATTTCGACCGTCTCACCGACGGTCAACTGGCGGATCTGGAGGACTTGCTGCGCTGCGAGGACCATGAGCTTTGGGCCATGGTCAACGGCAGCGAGCCCTGCGGGAACGACCGGTGGAAGGAGATGATCGGCCTGTTGCGTCAGCAATGACCAGCAGGACGTTCGTTACAGGGAGCTAGTAGTTACTACCGGCCAGCAAAAGGGATGACCTATGAGCACTGAACGCACTGCAACGCTAACCGTCGATGGCAAGACCGTCGAATTCCCGGTAATGACCGGCACCCATGGCAATGATGTCATCGATATTCGCACGCTGGGGGCCAAGACCGGTTTCTTCACTTACGACTCGGGCTTCCTGTCGACCGCGAGCTGCAAGTCCACGATTACGTTCATCGACGGCGACAAGGGTGAACTGCTCTATCGCGGTTATCCCATCGAGCAGTTGGCCGACAAGTGCAACTTCCTCGAAGTCGCCTATCTGCTGAAGAACGGCGAGCTCCCGAACGGGACGCAGAAAGTGGAGTTCGAGAACACCATCAAGAACCACACGATGCTGCACGACCAGATGACGAAGTTCTACACCGGCTTCCGTCGTGATGCGCACCCGATGGCGGTGATGGTCGGCGTCGTCGGCGCGCTGTCGGCCTTCTATCACGAAGCGATGGATTTCTCCGACTCCGAGCACCGCAACATCTCGATCAACCGCCTGATCGCGAAGCTGCCGACGATCGTCGCGATGGCCTACAAGTACAACATGGGCCAGCCGTTCATGTACCCGAGGAACGAGCTCGACTACACGGCGAACTTCATGCACATGATGTTCGGCACGCCGTGCGAAGAGTACAAGCCGAATCCGGTGCTGGTGCGCGCGCTCGACACGATCTTCACGCTGCACGCCGATCACGAGCAGAACGCCTCGACCTCGACGGTGCGTCTGGCGGGTTCGTCGGGCGCGAATCCGTTCGCGTGCATCTCCGCCGGCATCGCCTGCCTGTGGGGCCCGGCGCACGGCGGCGCGAACGAAGCGTGCCTGAACATGCTCGAGGAAATCGGCGACGTGTCGCGCGTCGGCGAGTACATCGCGCGGGCGAAGGACAAGAACGACAGCTTCAAGCTGATGGGCTTCGGTCACCGCGTCTACAAGAACTTCGACCCGCGCGCGAAGCTGATGCGCCAGGTCTGCTACGACGTGCTCGGCGAGCTGGGCCTCGAGAACGACCGCCTGTTCAAGCTGGCGATGGAACTCGAGAAGATCGCGCTGGAAGACCAGTACTTCGTCGAGAAGAAGCTCTATCCGAACGTCGACTTCTACTCCGGCATCGTGCAGAAGGCGCTGGGGATCCCGACGTCGATGTTCACCTGCATCTTCGCGCTGGCGCGGACCGTTGGCTGGATCACGCAGTGGGAAGAGATGATCACCGATCCGGAATACAAGATCGGTCGTCCGCGCCAGTTGTACATCGGCGCAGCGCGGCGCGACGTACCGGCGCTCGCACAACGTCCGTAAGAGACGAACAGGGAGAGGCGGCGAACCAGTCCGACCACGACCTCGACGGGATGGCACGGTGTGGCCATCCCGTTTTTTTCGGGGTCACCGGAGCGATTCGCCGATTGCAGCGATAACAAGACACAGGTGGCAATCAACATGATGAAGCAGCTCCGATCGACTTCGTACCTGTTCGGCGCGAATGCGCCATTCATCGAAGAGCTCTACGAGAATTACCTCGCCGACCCGGCTGCGGTGCCGGAAGCCTGGCGCGGCTATTTCGACGCCCTCCAGGCGCAGGCTGGCGCCGCGGTGCGGGACGTCGCGCATGGACCGGTCATCGCCGCATTCACCGAACTCGCCAAGCGCGGCCCGGTGCGCACCGTGACCGCGGGCGGCGACGATCGTCGCCAGGTCAGCACGTTGCAGCTGATCAACGCCTATCGCTTCCTCGGCAATCGCTGGGCGAATCTCGACCCCCTCAAGCGCACCGAGCGGCCGCAACTCGCCGAACTCGAACCGTCGTTCTACGGCTTTACCGAAGCGGACCTCAACCAGAGCTTCAACGTCGGGTCGTTCCACGGCTTCTCCGCCGATCACGCGACGCTGCGCGAAATCCTCGAAGCGCTGCGGCAAACCTACTGCGGCTCGATCGGTTCGGAATACATGCATATCTCGGATACCGGCCAGAAGCGCTGGATCCAGAGCCGTCTCGAGAGTGTCCGCGGCACGCCGCGCTTCTCGGTCGAGATGAAAAAACGCATCCTCGAACGCACCACCGCTGCCGAGACGCTGGAAAAATTCCTGCATACGAAGTACGTCGGCCAGAAGCGCTTCTCGCTCGAAGGCGGCGAATCGACGATCGTCGCGATGGACGAGCTGATTCGCGTCGGCGGCACGCTCGGCGCGCAGGAGATCGTCATCGGCATGGCCCACCGCGGGCGGCTGAACGTGCTCGTCAATACGCTGGGCAAGTCGCCGTCGATGCTGTTCGCCGAATTCGAAGGCAAGGCCGCGGCCGACCTGACCGCGGGCGACGTCAAGTACCACCTCGGCTTCTCGTCGGATGTCATGAGCCCGGGCGGCCCGGTGCATCTGACGCTGTCGTTCAACCCGTCGCACCTCGAGATCATCAATCCTGTCGTCGAGGGCTCGGTGTATGCGCGCCAGCTGCGCCGCAACGACACGGCGAAGGGCCAGGTCATCCCGGTGCTGATCCACGGCGACGCCGCGGTGGCAGGCCAGGGCGTGAATCAGGAGATGCTGAACTTCTCGCAGACGCGCGGTTATGGCACCGGCGGCACGGTGCATATCGTCGTGAACAACCAGATCGGCTTCACGACGTCCGACCCGCGCGACTACCGCTCGTCGCTGTACTGCACCGACATCTTCAAGATGGTCGAAGCGCCGATCTTCCACGTGAACGGCGACGACCCTGAAGCGGTCGCGTTCGCGACTGCGATGGCCGTCGAGTTCCGCCAGGAGTTCAAGAAGGACGTCGTCGTCGATATCGTCTGTTACCGCAAGCTCGGCCACAACGAGCAGGACGAGCCGATGGTCACGCAGCCGCTGATGTACCGCAAGATCGCCAGCCACCCGGGCACGCGCAAGCTGTACGCCGACCGGCTCGTGACCGAAGGCACGTGCGCGCCGGACGAGCCGGAAAAGATGATCAAGGACTTCCGCGAGCATCTGGACAAGGGCCAGTTGCTGTACAACCCGGTGCTGTCCGGTCATAACCGCCAGTACGCCGTCGACTGGGCGCCCTACATCGGCCAGCCCTACACCGATGAAGCCGATACCGCGATCCCGCTGACCGAACTCAAGCGCCTGTCCGAGCGCCTGACGACGCTGCCCGAAGGTTTCAACGTGCATCCGCGGGTCAGGAAGATCCTCGAAGACCGCATCGCGATGGGCCAGGGCGACCTGCCGCTCGACTGGGGCATGGGCGAGAACCTCGCCTACGCGAGCCTGCTCGCGCAAGGGTTCGGTGTGCGCATCTCCGGCGAGGACGTCGGCCGCGGCACCTTCTTCCACCGCCACGCGGTGCTGCACGACCAGAAGCGCGAGCGCTGGGACCAGGGCACTTACGTGCCGCTGAAGCATATCCAGGACGGCCAGGCTGCGCTGCAGATCTTCGATTCGGTGCTGTCGGAAGAGGCGGTCCTCGCGTTCGAATACGGTTACGCGACCGCCGAGCCGAACGAGCTTGTGGTGTGGGAAGCCCAGTTCGGCGACTTCGTCAACGGCGCCCAGGTCGTGCTCGACCAGTTCATCTGCTCCGGCGAAGCGAAATGGGGCCGCCTGTGCGGGCTGACGCTGATGCTGCCGCACGGCTACGAAGGCCAGGGTCCGGAACACTCGTCGGCCCGGATCGAGCGCTTCATGAACAACGCCGCCGAGAACAACTGGCAGATCTGCGTGCCGACGACGCCGGCGCAGATCTTCCACCTGCTGCGCCGGCAGATGCTGCGCAAGGTCAGGAAGCCGCTCGTCATCATCACGCCGAAGTCGCTGCTGCGCCACAAGGAAGCCACTTCGACACTGGCCGACCTCGAAGGCGGGCAATTCCGCACCGTCATCGGCGAGACCGAAGCGCTCGATCCGAAGAAAGTCAAGCGAGTGGTGCTGTGCCAGGGCAAGCTTTACTACGAACTGCTCGCCTATCGCCGCGAGAACGCGATCAAGGACACCGCGCTGGTGCGCATCGAGCAGCTCTATCCGTTCCCGGCCGCTGCGTTCGGCGCCGCTGTCGACCAGTTCCCGAACGCCCGGGAAGTCGTCTGGGCACAGGAGGAGCCTCGCAACCAGGGCGCCTGGTACTGGCTCGCATCACGCCAGCACCTCGTCAATGTGCTCGGACCGAAGCGCAAGCTTCTGCTGGTGTCGCGTCCGGCAGCAGCATCGCCCGCGGTCGGCTACTACGCCAAGCACAACGCGCAGCAAAAAGCGGTCATCGAGAACGCCTTCGGTCCGCTTCAGGACTGATTCAACTCATAACGCCGAACAATACCGGACAACACGGGGAGAGAAATTCATGTTGATTGAAGTGAAAGTGCCGCAACTGTCGGAATCCGTATCCGAAGCCACGCTGGTGTCATGGCACAAGAAGGAAGGCGACGCGGTGTCGCGCGATGAGAACCTCATCGATATCGAAACCGACAAGGTCGTGCTGGAAACTCCGGCGCCGGCCGACGGCGTGCTGGTGAAAATCGTCAAGGCCGACGGCGAGAACGTGAGCAGCGGCGACCTGATCGCCCAGATCGACACCGAAGCGAAAGCGCCGGCCGGAGCCAAGCGCGTCGAAGCGGTGCAGGCAGTTGCCGCGCCGGCACCGGCTTTGGCGATGGCCACCGGCGGAGCTCCGAGCCCCGCTGCGCGCAAGATCCTCGACGAGAAGGGCGTCGCTGCCGGCGACGTTTCCGGCACCGGCCGCGGCGGTCGTGTGACGAAGGAAGACGCAGTGGCTGCCCAGCCGCGCGCCGCTGCACCGGTCGCAGTCGCGGCGGTGCAGGGGGGCGATCGGGCCGAAGAGCGTGTGCCGATGACGCGCCTGCGCGCGCGCATCGCCGAGCGCCTGCTCCAGTCGAAGAATGAAAACGCGATCCTGACGACGTTCAACGAAGTCAACATGGCGCCGGTGATGGCGCTGCGCAAGCAGTACGGTGAGAAGTTCGAGAAGGCGCACGGTGTACGCCTGGGCTTCATGGGGTTCTTCGTCAAGGCGGCAGTCACCGCGCTCAAGCGTTACCCGATCATCAACGCGTCGGTCGATGGCAACGACATCGTCTACCACGGCTACATCGACATCGGCATCGCCGTCGGCAGCCCGCGCGGTCTCGTCGTGCCGATCCTGCGCGACGCCGACCAGATGTCGATCGCCGACATCGAGAAGAAGATCGCCGAATTCGGCCAGAAGGCGAAAGACGGCAAGCTGTCGCTCGAAGAGCTCACCGGCGGCACGTTCTCGATCTCGAACGGCGGCGTGTTCGGTTCGATGCTGTCGACGCCGATCATCAACCCGCCTCAGTCCGCGATCCTCGGCATCCACGCCACCAAGGACCGTCCGGTCGTCGAGAACGGCCAGATCGTCATCCGCCCGATCAACTACCTGGCGCTGTCGTACGACCACCGCATCATCGACGGCCGCGAAGCGGTGCTCGGCCTGGTCGCGATGAAGGAAGCGCTGGAAGATCCGGCCCGCCTGATCCTCGACGTCTGATTGACCGGCTGCGTGGCGGACCGGCACGGCAGCTTCGCCGTGCCGGTCCGCCGTGCTGTTCCCTTTCTCCGGAGTGAATAATGGCTGACAAGCAATTTGACGTCCTCGTCATCGGTGGCGGACCGGGCGGATACGTCGCAGCGATTCGCGCTGCACAACTGGGCTTCAAGACCGCGTGCGCGGAGTCCAACCCTTATGCCGATCCGAAAGGCGAGCCGCGCCTCGGCGGCACGTGCCTGAACGTCGGCTGCATCCCGTCGAAGGCGCTGCTGCACACCTCGCACTTGTTCGAGGAAGCCGAGCACGCGTTTCCGACCCAGGGCATCAGGCTCGAAGGCAAGGTGAGCATCGACGTGCCGGTGATGATCGGTCGCAAGAACAAGGTCGTCGACCAGCTCACCAGCGGCATCAAAGGCCTGTTCAAGAAGAACAAGGTCACTTTCCTCGCCGGACACGGCAGCTTCGAAGGCAACGGGCCGGCAGGGTATGTCGTCAGGGTCGGCGCGGAAACCGTCGAGGCCAAGCACGTCGTCATCGCGACCGGCTCGAAGCCGCGCCACCTGCCGGGCATTCCGGTCGACAACAGGATCGTCTGCGACAACGTCGGCGCGCTCGACTTCGATTCGGTGCCGAAGAAGCTCGGCGTCATCGGCGCGGGCGTCATCGGCCTCGAGATGGGCTCGGTGTGGCGCCGCCTCGGCGCGGAAGTGACGGTCCTCGAAGCGCTGCCCGACTTCATGTCGTTCGCCGATGTGGACGTCGCGAAGGAAGCGCTGAAAGTCTTCACGAAGCAGGGGCTGGACATCCAGACCGGCGTGACGATCGGCGAGACCAAGGTCGGCGCGGACGGCGTGTCGATCGCCTACACCGGCAAGGACGGCAAGGAAGCGACGCTCGAATGCGACCGGCTGATCGTCTCGGTCGGCCGCGTTCCGAACACCGACGGCCTGAACGCGAGCACGGTCGGGCTGGACGTGAGTGATCGGGGCCAGATCGTCGTCGACGGGCACTGCCGCACGAACCTGCCGAATGTCTACGCGGTCGGCGACGTCGTGCGCGGCCCGATGCTCGCGCACAAGGCGATGGAAGAGGCGGTCATGGTCGCCGAGATCATCGCCGGACAGGCCGGCCACGCGAATCTCGACACCGTCCCCGGCGTCATCTACACGTCACCCGAGATCGCGTGGGTCGGCAAGAGCGAGCAGCAGCTCAAAGCCGAAGGCGTTGCTTACCGTGCCGGTAAGATTCCGTTCATGGCGAATGGGCGCGCGCTGGGTTCCGGCGACCCGACCGGCTTCGTCAAGATGCTCGCCGACGCCAACACCGACCGCATCCTCGGCGTGCATATCATCGGCGCCAATGCGTCGGAGCTGATCTCCGAGGCAGTCGTCGCGATGGAGTTCGGCGGCGCTGCGGAAGACCTGGCGCGCATCTGCCACGCTCACCCGACGCTGTCGGAAGTGGTGCATGAAGCGGCGCTCGCGGTAGACAAGCGGCCGCTGCATTTCTGATCGTCGGCCTGCCGCAAGACAGGGGTGGCGCGGGAATATCCTGGCCACCCCTGATTTCGTTTCGGAACCTCGCTTTTTCAGTCCCTCCATGCCCCATCGTGTTCTCAAAGTCGCCCAGCACGGAATGCTCGATGCCTACGAGGCGCAGCTCAAGGCCCGCGGCTACAAGTCCGACCCCGAGCAGCGCGCTGCCGTGCAGCGCCTGCAGCAGCTCTATACCGACCTGATCGGGTTCAAGGCGGCGCGCCGCGGGACGCTGCGCAAGCTCCTCGCCCGGCCGCGGCTGCCGCGCAGCGTCTATTTCTGGGGCGGCGTCGGGCGTGGCAAGAGCTTCCTGATGGACTGCTTTTTCGACGCGGTGCCGTACCAGCGCAAGCGCCGCGTGCATTTCCACGCGTTCATGCAGGAAGTGCAGAACGACCTGAAGAATTTCAACGATGCGCCCGATCCGCTGCAGCGCGTCGCCGACCGCATCGCGCGCCAGACGCGGCTGCTGTGTTTCGACGAGTTCCACGTTTCCGACATCGCCGACGCGATGATTCTCGGGCGCCTCCTCGACGCGCTGTTCGCGCGCGGCGTGATCTTCGTCATGACTTCGAACTATCCGCCGGAAGGCCTCTACCCGAACGGTCTGCAGCGCATCAATTTCCTGCCCGCGATCGAGATGATCAAGCGCCGCTTCGACGTGATCGAGGTGGACCATGGCACCGATTACCGCTTGCGCACGCTGGAGAAGATCGAGATTTACCTCGTGCCCGACGACGACACGGCCAAGCGCAAGATGCGCGAGGATTTTCGTCGTCTGGCCGCGAGCGACGGCGAAACCGGCGCGATCGACCTGCTCGGCCGCCAGCTGCCGGTGGTGCGCCGCGCCCCCGGCGTCATCTGGTTCGACTTCGTGACGCTGTGCGGAGGGCCGCGGTCGCAGAACGACTATCTCGAAATCGCCCGCGAGCACCACACGCTGCTGCTCTCCGGCGTGCCGCGCATGAGCGCCGGGAATGCGTCCGAAGCGCGGCGCTTCACATGGCTCGTCGACGTCCTCTACGATCATCGCGTCAAGCTCGTGATGAGCGCCGAAGTCGAGGCGCCCGAGCTGTACACGACCGGCCACAACGCGCACGAATTCGTCCGCACCGTCAGCCGACTGATGGAAATGCGCAGCCGCGATTACCTTGCCGAGGCCCACCGCACGGAGTGACGGGACAGGAGGCGACCGCCGCGCACCCCGTCCCGCGCCGGCTTTGAGCGCGCACAATCCCCGGGCGGCTGCTAACATGAGTTGATCATCCGACCCGTTGCGAGTGACATGGACCAGCAAGCCATTACTGCCGCCTACCGTCGCTATGCCCCGGTCTATGACATCCTGTTCGGTCCGGTTTTCGAGCCCGGGCGGCGGCGGCTGGTGCAGGCCTTGAACTGCCGGCCGGGCGAGGAGGTCCTCGAAGTCGGCGTCGGAACGGGCTTGTCGTTGCGTCACTACCCCCGCTACGCCCGGGTCACGGGCATCGACCTTTCCCCCCACATGCTCGCGCGCGCGAGCCTCCAGGTGAAGCGCCATGACCTGCGCAATGTCGCGCTGATGGCGATGGATGTGCAGCGGCTGTCGTTTCCGGACGCGAGCTTCGACAAGGTCAGCGCACTGTACGTCGCCTCGGTGGTCCCCGACCCGGCGGTGATGATGCAGGAGCTCGAGCGGGTCTGCCGGCCCGGCGGCGAAGTCGTCGTCGTCAATCATTTCACCCGCAGCAGCGGTTTCGCGTCGCGCATCGAGCGCGGCCTCGCGCCGCTCGCGCGTTCGCTCGGGTTCCGGCCGCTGTTTCCGCTCGATGCGTTCATCGGCCTGACGCATCTCGAGCTGACCGAGACCACGCCGGTGAACGCCTTCGGATACTGGACGCTGCTGCGCTTTCGCAGCCGGGCCTGAGCCCGGGACGGCGGCAAGGCGATCGCCGAATGCGGCCGACGTCGGTCGTAGACCGGCCGCGTAGCGCCAATCGGTCGTCATCACGCGGTCGGCGGCCCCGCCGGCGCGCGCGTTGTGAAGCGGCCCGGAGCGAAAGCCGTCGTGCGCCATCCGCAGGTGATAGCATTGCCGACTGCTCCTGTTTTACGCCATGCCAGATATCGATTCCGCCTTTTCTCCCGATGGACTGCTTGCCACGGCAGTGCCGTCGTTCCGGCCGCGCCCGCAACAGCTCGAGATGGCGCGGCGCATTGCCGAAGCCCTGCAGGATAACCGCGTCCTCGTCGCCGAAGCCGGCACCGGCACCGGCAAGACGTTCGCGTATCTGGTGCCTGCGCTCCTGTCCGGTGGCAAGGTGATCCTGTCGACCGGCACCAAGACGCTGCAGGACCAGCTCTTCAATCGCGACCTGCCGACCGTGCGCGCCGCGCTGAAAGTGCCGGTCACCGTGGCGCTGCTGAAGGGCCGCGCGAACTACGTCTGTCCGTACCACCTCGAACGCAATTCGCATGACGGCCGCTTCCTCACTGCGCAGGATGCAGCCGATCTGCGCGCGATCGCGCGCTTCGCGAAAACGACGCACAGCGGCGACAAGGCCGAATGCACGGACGTGCGCGAGGACTCTGCCGCGTGGCTGGCAGCCACGTCGACGCGCGACAACTGCCTCGGCCAGGAATGCCCGAACGTCAAGGAATGCTTCGTGCTTTCGGCGCGGCGTGCGGCGATGGACGCCGATGTCGTCGTCGTCAATCACCACCTTTTCTTCGCCGACGTGATGTTGCGCGACGAAGGCATGGGCGAGCTGCTGCCGGCGTGCAACGCGGTGATTTTCGACGAAGCGCACCAGCTGCCGGAAACCGCGAGCCTGTTCTTCGGCGAGAACGTATCGACCGCGCAGCTCCTCGAACTCGCGCGCGACACGCGCTCCGAAACGCTCGCCGGCGCGCGCGACTGCCGCGAACTGATCGACGCGAGCCGGGCACTGGAGAAGGCGGCGCGCGACCTGCGGCTCGCGTTCGGTGCGGAGCCGGCACGACTCTCGGCCGCGCAGGCCGCCGCGCTGCCGCAATTCGACGATGCGCTGAAGGCGCTCGACGACGAACTGGGCCGCTTCGCCGCGATCCTCGGCACGCAGGCCGAACGCTCGGAAGGGCTCGCGAACTGCCTGCGACGCAGCGACGAGATCCGGCAACGCGTTGCGCGCTGGCGCACGCCCGATTCGGCCGAGCTGATCCGCTGGGTCGAAGTGTTCACGCAGTCGGCTGCGCTGAACGCGACGCCGCTGCATGTGTCGCAGGTGTTCCGCCGCCAGCTCGAGAGCCATCCGCGCGCGTGGATCTTCACTTCGGCGACCCTCGCCGTCGGCAGCGATTTCGGCCATTACTGCGACGAACTCGGGCTGTCGTGGCTCGAGCCGCCGCCGTTGACCGAAGTGTGGGGCAGCCCGTTCGATTACGCCGAGCAGGCCCTGCTGTATGCGCCGGCCGGCCTGCCCGACCCGAATCATCCCGACTATGTCGAAGCCGTCGCGAGGACCGCGCTGCCGCTGATACGCGCGGCGCGCGGGCGGGCGTTCGTGCTGTGCACTTCGCTGCGCGCGATGCGGCGCATCCACGGCCTGCTCGCCGACGGCCTCGAGCGCGCCGGCGACAAGCTGCCGATGCTGCTGCAGGGTGAAGGCTCGCGCACGGAACTGCTCGAACGTTTCCGCCGTCTCGGCAATGCGGTGCTGGTTGCGAGCCAGAGCTTCTGGGAAGGGGTCGACGTGCCGGGCGACGCGCTGTCCCTGGTCGTCATCGACAAGCTGCCGTTCGCGCCGCCGGACGATCCAGTGCTCGCGGCACGCGTCGAGCACCTGCAGAAGAGCGGGCGCAACCCGTTCATGCATTACCAGTTGCCGCGCGCGGTGATCAACATGAAGCAGGGCGCCGGCCGCCTGATCCGCAGCGAGCGCGACCGTGGCGTGTTGTGCATCTGCGACCCGCGGATGATCGACAAGCCCTATGGCAAGGTCATCTGGCGCAGCCTGCCGCCGATGCAGCGCACGCGCATCGAGGCCGAGGCGGTCGCGTTTCTCGAACAACTGCCGCCACCGCCGTGCACGTGAGCCGGAAAGTGGGGCATACGATGGAGACACCGATGAGTACAACCGTCGACGCCGGGCTCGATCCGTTGCTGCGCGCGTTGTCCGAGGGCGATGGCCTGGACGTCGCCGAACGCCTCAATCGCGGTTGCCAGTGCGTCTCGCTCGATCACGAGCGCCTGCGCGGCGAACTCGAACGGGACGCGCGCGACGGCGCACTCCTGTCGATGATCGTCTCGACCCGCCCGCACCTGTTTGCCGATTCGGTCGCTTTCGTCGCGGCGCATCACCAGGCGCGCATGGCGCAGATCATCGCCGCAGTCGAGCGCGTGGTCGCGCTGCCGGGCTGGGAGGCGCTCGCATTCGAACATGCGCCGGAGGCCGCGAAGTTGCCGACTGCGGCGGCGGGCGTGTTTCTCGGCTACGACTTTCATCTTGGCCCCGAAGGGCCACAGCTCATCGAAATCAATACGAACGCCGGTGGCGCGCTGCTCAATGTTGCGCTGGCCCGCGCCCAGCGCGCGTGCTGTGCCGAAGTCGCGCCGCTCGAAGCGGCCGTCGCCGCGGGCGGGCCGAACGATCCGGAAGCCGCGTTCATCGAGATGTTCCGCAGCGAATGGCGCGCGATGCGCGGCGAACAGGTGCTGCGCACCGTCGTGATCGTCGACCGCGAACCGCAGTCCCAGTACCTGCTGCCCGAATTCGTGCTGTTCCAGCGCCTGTTCGAACGCCACGGGCTTGCTGCGTACATCTGCGATCCCGCCGAACTCGAATTCGCCGACGGGCGCCTGTGGCTCGGCGAAACCGTCGTCGATCTCGTCTATAACCGCCTCACCGACTTTGCGTTGATCGAGCCGGAAAGCGCGGCGCTGGCCCACGCGTGGGCCGCCCAGGCAGCGGTGATCACCCCGCATCCGCGCGCTCATGCGCTGTATGCCGACAAGCGCAACCTGGCGCTGCTCGCCGACGACGCGGTGCTGCGGGCGATCGGCGTCGAGGCCGGCACGCGCGCCGTGCTCGCCGCCGGCATCCCGGCCACGCGCCAGGTCCGCCCGGAGGACGCCGAAGCGTTGTGGCGCGACCGCAGGGAGCTGTTCTTCAAGCCCGCCTCGGGGTTCGGCAGCCGCGCGACGTATCGCGGCGACAAACTGACGCGCAGGGTGTTCGACGAAATCCTCGCCGGCGACTACATCGCGCAACGACTCGTGCCGCCGAGCGCGCGACGCCTGTCGGTCGGCGGCACGGCGACCGACTTGAAGATGGACCTGCGAAATTACGTGTACCGCGGCCGCGTGCAACTGCTCGTGGCGCGGCTGTATCGCGGCCAGACGACGAACTTTCGCACGCCCGGCGGCGGCTTCGCTGCGGTGGTGGCGCTTCCCTGCGCACAATCCTGAGCATGTTGTATTCTCCTCATCATTTGAATCGAGCGAACCACTGATGATCGTATTCGGCATCGCCGGCTGGTCCGGCTGCGGCAAGACCACCCTGATCGAAAAGCTCATTCCCCAGTTCACCGCACGCGGGATCTCGGTTTCCGTCATCAAGCACGCCCACCACGGCTTCGACCTCGACCGCCCGGGCAAGGACTCGTTTCGCCACCGCGAGGCGGGAGCCAGCCAGGTGCTGATGCTGTCGAACGATCGCTGGGTGCTGATGCACGAGCTTCGCGGTGCGCCCGAGCCGACGCTCGACGAGCAGTTGCGTCTGTTGTCGCCGTGCGACGTCGTGCTGATCGAGGGTTACAAGGCCGCCGCCGTGCCGAAGATCGAAGTGCATCGTCCGGCGCATGGAAAGCCGCCGCTGTGGACCGACAATCCCCACGTCGTCGCGGTCGCGACCAACGCCGGGATCGATTGTCCGCTGCCGACGCTCGCGCTCGACGACGGCGCGGCGATTGCCGAATTCATTCTCGCTCACTCACGTCTAGCCACGTAAATCATGAACGCCACCATGCTCTCCTTCGACCAAGCGCTCGAAACGCTGATCCGCAAGGCCCAGCCGATCCGCGAAATCGACATGGCCGACACCTTCGTCGCGCAGGGCAGGGTGCTGGCTGCCGATCTGCATTCCCCGGTTTCGGTGCCTGCGCTCGACACTTCGACGATGGACGGCTACGCGCTGCGCGCGGTCGACGTCACGGCGCCCGGGGCGTCCCTCGCGGTGTCGCAGCGGATTCCGGCGGGCAGCGTCGGCCATCCGCTTCAACCGGGCACGGCTGCCCGCATCTTTACCGGAGCGCCGCTGCCCGCCGGCGCCGACGTCGTCGTGATGCAGGAGATGTGCGAGCACCAGGGCGAGGCGGTGGTGATCAACCATCAGCCCCGCGCCGGCGAGGCGGTCAGACTGGCAGGCAGCGAGATCGCCCGGGGTGATACGGTCCTGGCGGCAGGCACGCGGCTGCGCCCGCAGGAGCTCGGACTCGCCGCCTCGGTCGGCATCGCGCAGCTGCCGGTCGTGCGACGCATGCGCGTCGCGCTGTTTTCGACCGGCGACGAGCTGGTGATGCCGGGCGAGCCGCTGCCCCCGGGCGGCGTATATAACTCCAACCGCTTCCAGCTGCGTGCGCTGTTGCTGCAACTCGGTTGCGAAGTCACCGATTTCGGCATCGTGCCGGACCGCCTCGAGGCCACGCGCGCAGTGTTGCGCGATGCCGCGCAAGGACACGAGCTGATTCTCACGAGCGGCGGCGTCTCGGTCGGCGAGGAAGATCACGTGAAGCCCGCAGTCGAAGCCGAAGGCTCGCTCGACCTGTGGAAGATCGCGATGAAACCCGGCAAGCCGCTCGCGTACGGGCGCGTCGGAGCGGCCGCGTTCATCGGGCTCCCGGGGAACCCCGTGTCGAGCTTCGTGACTTTCCTGATGATGGTGCGGCCTTTCATCCTGGCCACCCAAGGGGCGAGCGCACTGAAACCGCGGCCCATCGCGTTGCGGGCGGATTTCGACTGGCCGCGGCCGGATCGCCGGCGCGAGTTCCTGCGCGCGCGCCTCAACGAAACGGGAGGCGCCGAGCTGTATGCTCATCAGGGCGCTGCGGCGCTGTCGTCGATCGTGTGGGCCGACGGGTTCGTCGATGTGCCGGCCGACACGCCGGTCGCGCGCGGCGAGACGGTCCGCTTTCTGCCTTACGGCGAGTTGTTATACTGAAACCATGAACATCAAAATCCTTTATTTCGCGTCACTCAGGGACGCCGTCGGGCACGCCGAAGAATCGTTCGTGCTGCCTTCGGGGGTCAGCACGATCGGCGATCTGCGCGCTTTCCTTGCCGAGCGGGGCGACAAGTGGGACGCGCTCGCAGAAGGCCGCAACGTGCGTGCCGCCCGCAATCAGCGCATGGCGAGCCCGACCGAGCCGGTCGGTCCCGGCGACGAAATCGCATTCTTTCCGCCGGTCACCGGAGGCTGAAACATGTCGGTAAGCGTCCAGCAAGCAGATTTCGACGTCGGCGCCGAGATTGCCACGCTGTCACAGGGGCGCCCCGAGGTCGGAGCCGTGGCGAGCTTTGTCGGGCTGGTGCGGGACGTCAGCGGCGGTGCCGAAGTCGCGGCGATGACGCTCGAGCACTATCCGGGAATGACCGAGCGCTCGCTCGAAGACATCGTCGGTGAAGCCCGCCGGCGCTGGCAACTCGACGACGTCCGCGTGATCCATCGCTACGGCAGGCTCGAGCCGGGAGATCGCATCGTCTTCGTCGGCGTCGCCGGCGCTCACCGCGGCGAGGCGTTCGCAGCCTGCGAGTTCGTCATGGACTATCTGAAGACCCGCGCGCCCTTCTGGAAGCTCGAGGAAACGCCGGACGGCGCGCATTGGGTCGATGCGCGGGACAGCGACGACAGCGCAGCGGCGCGCTGGGAGACAAAGTCGGAGTCGCCCCCGGGGCGCTGACGCGCCGGCGAAGTTGCGGCGGGAGCGGACGCCGGCACTGAATCTGCAAGCGGCGGGAAAATCCGGAAACGCCGGGAAAGCGTCGGAAAAATGGCGCGACGGAGAAACGGCGCCAAGGGCGCCGTTGTTGCAAAACCGGACGTAAAACCGGACCGGCCTTATTTCTTCGTCTTGGTGGCGCCCGGTTGCGTGAACATCTGGAACGCTTCGGATGAAGCCCGCGTCATCTGCTCGAAAGCCGAGCGAGTCGTGTCCATTGCGGTCTGGAGCGCAGTCATTGCATTCTGGTCGTTGATCGGCATGCCGGTGAACATCTTCTGCATCGCCTCGAACATCTCCTTGCCGCCAGTGGAGAGTTGTTCGCCGACGAGCTTTCCGACTTCGGCCTGGGTGCGATTCGTCAATTCGGCCATTTCACGTGCGCACGACAGCATTTTTTCCGTCGTGCTCTGCGCGTACTGCGTGCGCAGTTCGATCGCCTGTTTCGGATCCTTGACGCTGGACAGCGCCTTGGCGTTCTCCACCCCCTCTTCGAACAGGCTCTTCGCCACTGCAACCTGCAGTTCCATGATGCGCTGCGAGTTTTCGATCGACATCTGCGCCAGACGCACCGCCGCTTCGAGATTTTTCTTCTGAAGCTCGTTGATCTGGTCCTGTTTGATTGCCATATTCCTTCTCCACGCGCAAAGTTTGAACACTGGAACTACCAAGCGCTGCGGGCGCCGCACGTGCGCCGCCGCTCCCTCGCCCCGGCATCCGGACATATTACAGGAGGATGGAATCGGTGTAATACCGCACTGCCTGTACCCGTTGCACTGCAGCAACATTCGCCCGCACGCTTCCCTCTGGCATTGGCTGGACGTGGTCACCGGTTTCGGCGGACCGTTGACTTTGTTGTCCGTGCCCCCATCTTCGATGGCAATCCACTCAGAACAGGAACGCCCACCATGCGCTTCGACAAGCTCACGACGAAGTTCCAGCAGGCCCTTTCCGATGCCCAGAGCATCGCAGTCGGCAACGACCAGCAGTTCATCGAGCCCCAGCACCTGTTGCTGGCGATGCTCGGCCAGGAGGATGCCGGCATCGTCTCGCTGCTGCAGCGGGCCGGCGTCAATGTGCCGCCGCTCAAGGCTGCGCTCGACAAGGCGCTCGCGCGGCTGCCGAAGGTAGAGGGGCACGGCGGCGAGGTGCAGATCGGGCGCGACCTTTCGAACCTCCTGAATGTGGCCGATCGCGAAGCGCAGAAGCGCGGCGACCAGTTCATCGCCAGCGAGATGTTTCTGCTCGCGCTCAGCGAGGACAAGGGCGAGACCGGGCGTCTGCTGAAGGAGCACGGCCTGTCGCGCAAGCCGCTCGAAGCGGCGATCACCGCGGTGCGAGGCGGTTCCGGCGTGGGTAGCCAGGATGCCGAAGGGCAGCGCGAAGCGCTCAACAAGTACTGTCTCGACCTCACCGATCGCGCCCGGGCAGGCAAGCTCGACCCGGTGATCGGGCGCGACGACGAAATACGCCGCGCAATCCAGATCCTGCAGCGCCGCACGAAGAACAATCCGGTGCTGATCGGCGAGCCGGGAGTCGGCAAGACCGCGATCGTCGAAGGCCTGGCGCAGCGCATCGTCAATGACGAGGTTCCCGAGACGCTGAAGGGCAAGCGCGTGCTGTCGCTCGACATGGCGGCGCTGCTCGCGGGGGCGAAATACCGCGGCGAATTCGAGGAACGGCTGAAAGCCGTGCTGAAGGAGATCGCGCAGGAAGAAGGGCGGATCATCGTCTTCATCGACGAGCTCCACACGATGGTCGGTGCCGGCAAGGCCGAAGGCGCGATCGACGCCGGCAACATGCTGAAGCCCGCGCTGGCGCGCGGCGAGCTGCACTGCATCGGCGCGACGACGCTCGACGAATATCGCAAGTACATCGAAAAGGACGCCGCGCTCGAACGGCGCTTCCAGAAAGTGCTCGTCGACGAGCCGAGCGTGGAGTCGACGATCGCGATCCTGCGCGGCCTGCAGGAAAAATACGAGCTGCACCACGGCGTCGACATCACCGACCCGGCGATCGTCGCGGCGGCGGAGCTGTCGCATCGCTACATCACCGACCGGTTCCTGCCCGACAAGGCGATCGACCTGATCGACGAGGCCGCGGCGCGAATCAAGATGGAGATCGACTCGAAGCCGGAAGTCATGGACAAGCTCGAGCGTCGCCTGATCCAGCTCAAGATCGAGCAGGAAGCGGTGAAGCGGGAAACCGACGAGGCGTCGCAGAAGCGTCTCGTGCTGATCCGCGACGAGATCGACAAGCTCGAGCGCGAATACGCGAACCTCGACGAGATCTGGCGCTCGGAGAAGGCGAGCGTGCAGGGCAGCCAGCACATCAAGGAGGAGATCGAGGCGCTGCGCACGCAGATGGCCGAGATGCAGAGGAAGGGCCAGTATGACAAGCTCGCGGAGCTGCAATACGGCAAGCTCCCGCAGCTCGAAGCGCAGCTGAAGGCGGCCGAATCGGCCGGCGGGGGCGAGCGCAAGTTCAAGCTGTTGCGCACCGAGGTCGGTACCGAGGAGATCGCCGAAGTCGTGTCGCGTGCGACCGGAATTCCGGTCAGCAAGATGATGCAGGGCGAGCGCGAGAAGCTGCTGAAGATGGAAGAGCGGTTGCACCAGCGCGTCGTCGGCCAGGACGAAGCGGTGCGCTTGGTCGCGGATGCGATCCGCCGCTCGCGCGCCGGCCTTTCGGACGAGAACCGCCCGTACGGCTCGTTCCTGTTCCTGGGCCCGACGGGCGTCGGCAAGACCGAGCTCTGCAAGACGCTCGCCGAGTTCCTGTTCGATTCGCAAGAGCACCTGATCCGCATCGACATGAGCGAATTCATGGAAAAGCACTCGGTCGCCCGCCTCATCGGCGCGCCGCCGGGGTATGTCGGGTACGAGGAGGGCGGCTACCTGACCGAGCAGGTACGGCGCAAGCCCTACAGCGTGATCCTGTTCGACGAGGTGGAGAAGGCGCACCCGGACGTTTTCAACGTGCTGCTGCAGGTGCTCGACGACGGGCGCATGACGGACGGGCAGGGGCGCACCGTCGACTTCAAGAACACCGTCATCGTCATGACGTCGAACCTCGGCAGCCAGATGATCCAGCAGATGGCAGGCGACGACTACCAGGTCATCAAGCTCGCCGTGATGGCCGAAGTCAAGACCTACTTCCGCCCGGAGTTCGTCAACCGCATCGACGAGGTCGTCGTGTTCCACGCGCTCGACGAGAAGCACATCGCGAGCATCGCCCGCATCCAGCTCCAGTACCTCGACAAGCGGCTGGCGCGGCTGGACATGTCGATGGAGGTGTCGGACGCGGCGCTCGCAGAGCTCGCATCGGTCGGCTTCGATCCGGTGTTCGGGGCACGTCCGCTCAAGCGCGCGATCCAGGAGCGCATCGAAAATCCGCTTGCGAAGGCGATCCTCGAAGGGCAGTTCGGTGCCAAGGACAAGGTGCTCGTCGACATCGAAGGCGGCCGCATAGCCTTCGCGAAGGGCGGCTGACAAAAAACGGCACTCTCGTACCGGCGGGCGGCGGGCTTCCCCGTCGTCCTCCGGCGCCGTTCGGGGACGCCGGGATTTCCGGCGGGTCCATTACGGATGGGCGGGATGCCGGTCGCCGCGGTGGCCTGCCGCGCGCGGCGATGCGATAATGCCGCCTTTGCGTTTTCGGCGCAGGCCGAACGCCCTTCCCCTGGTTTCCACGGAAAAACACGATGTTTGATGCCGTCCGCAACAACAAGCGCCTCGCCCAGATCATCCTGGCGCTGCTGATCGTCCCGTTCGCTTTCTTCGGGCTCGATTCATATTTCACCGACGGGCCCGGCGGGAACGAGGTAGCCACGGTGGGCGGGTCGAAAATATCGATGAATGAATTCGACCAGGCGCTGCGCGATCAGCAGGACCGGGTGCGTCAGTCGATGGGCGGGGAGGTCGATAGGGCGATGCTCGAATCGGAACCAATGCGCCGCTCGGTGGTGGAGAACCTCGTCAACCAGCGCCTGCTCGCGATGCACGCTGCGGACAGCCGCCTCATCGTGACGCAGCAGCAGCTGCAGCAGGTCATCGCGACGGTGCCGGCGTTCCAGGAGGACGGACGTTTCTCGCTCGAGCGTTACGAGGCCGCGGTGCGGGCGCAGGGGATGACCCCGGCGATGTTCGAGGCGCGCCTCGGACAGGACCTGCGCGTCCAGCAAGTCGCGCTGGCGGTCGGTCAGTCCGCTTTCACGGCCCAGGCGTCCGTGCAGCGCTTCCTCGAGGCACAGCTCGAAGAACGCAAGGTCAGCGAACTGAAATTTGCCCCCGACACGTTCCTCGCCCAAGTCGAACTCCCAGACGATGCAGCGAAGAAATATTACGACGCGAACCCGGAGCAGTTCGAGCGCCCGGCGCGGCTGCGCGCCGAGTATCTCGTGTTCGACGAAAACGCGCTGCTGAAGCAGGTTTCGGTGACCGACGACGAAATCCGCAAGTTCTACGAAGCGAATACCGCGCGCTTCGGCCAGCCGGAAGAGCGCAACGCACGCCATATCCTGATTACGGCGCCAGCCGATGCGCCGGCCGAAGAGGTTGCGAAGGCAAGTGAAAAAGCGGCTGCGCTGCTCGCCGAGGTGCGCGCGAACCCGGAGCGTTTCGCGGAACTGGCGAAAGCCGAGTCGCAGGATCCGGGGTCGGCCGCGCGAGGCGGCGAACTGGGTTTCTTCGGCCGCGGGGCGATGGTCAAGCCGTTCGAGGACGCGGTGTTCGGCCTCGAAAAAGGCCAGATCAGCGACGTCGTCCGGTCGGATTTCGGTTTTCACATCATCCAGGTTGTAGACATCAAGCCCGCGAAAGCCCGCCCGTTCGAAGAAGTCCGCGACGAGATTGCCGAGGAACTGAAGCGACAGGCGGCAAGCCGCCGCTTCGCCGAGCAGGCGGAGCAGTTCGCCAACCTCGTCTACGAGCAGGCGGACAGCCTCCAGCCGGCCGCGCAGGAACTCGGTCTCGAGATTCGCCAGACGGACTGGATCTCCCGCGACGAAGGATCGATCGGCGGGTTCAAGAACGAAAAACTCCTGAACGGGCTGTTTTCGGACGAAGCGGTGAAAAACGGCCGTAACGTCGAGGCGGTGGAGGTGTCGCGCGGGACGCTCGTCTCGGCGCGAGTGCGCGATTTCGAAGCGGCGCAGCGTCTGCCGTTCGAAGAGGTCAAGGCTTCGATCGAGAAGCAGCTGCGGGCCGAGGAGGCGAGCAAACTCGCCGTCACTCGCGGTGAAGCTGCGCTGGCGGCGCTCGCGAAAGGTGAGCAGGCGAGCGGGGCATGGAACGAGGCACGCGTCGTGCGCCGGGGAAGTCCGGAACTCGCTCCGGCGGCGATCGATGCGGTGTTCGGTGCCGCGGAGAGCAAGCTGCCGGCGTATGCGGGGGTCGCGATGCCGGAAGGCGGGTATTCGGTATTCCGCATCGAGAGCGTGACGCGGCCGGAACTCGCAAAGGACGATCCGCGCCTGCAGGCGGTGTCGCAGCAATACCAGCGGCTGATCGCGGAGCGCGATTTCAACGCTTTCCTCGCGTCGCTGCGCGAGCGCTACGAAGTCGAAATCAACGAAGCGGCGCTGCGGCCGACACAGCAGCCGTAACGGCAGCAGAGCCCTTTCGGGGGCGAAAAAAACCCGGCGCGATCTGGCCGGGTTTTTTTGATGCGCGAACCTGTGATTTTGCTGCGCGAACCTGTGCTCAGTTTTGTTCGGAATTGCCCAGCGCAGTCGTGTTGAAGCCGCCGTCCACGTACATGATCTCGCCGGTCATGCCACTGGCGAGATCCGAGCACAGGAACGCGGCCGCGTTGCCGACTTCCTCGATCGTCACGTTGCGGCGCAGCGGGGCGTTGTGCTCGTTGAACGACAGCAGCTTGCTGAAGTTGCCGATTCCCGACGCGGCAAGCGTCTTGATCGGGCCTGCGGAAATCGCATTGACCCGCGTCCCCTCGGGGCCGAGGCAGACCGCGAGGTAGCGCACCGCGGCTTCGAGGCTCGCTTTCGCCAGGCCCATGATGTTGTAGTTGGGCATCGTGCGCACTGCGCCCAGATAGGACATCGTCAGCAGCGCGCCCCTGCGGCCCTTCATCATCGGGCGGGCCGCTTTCGCGAGCAGCGGGAAGCTGCCTGCGCTCACTTCCTGCGAAATGCGGAATGCCTCGCGCGAGAACCCGTCGAGGAAATCGCCTTCGAGGGCGTCGCTCGGTGCGAACGCGATCGAATGCACCAGACCGTCCAGGCCGTCCCATTTCTGCCCGAGCTGTTCGAACAGGCCCGCGATTTCGGCATCGTTCTGCACGTCGCATGAAAAAATCAGGTCGGAACCGAATTCGGCGGCCATTTTCGCCACACGTTCCTGAAAGCGCTCGTTCTGGTACGTGAAAGCGAGCTCGGCGCCTTCGCGGTGCATCGCTTTTGCAATGCCGTAGGAAATCGAGCGATTGCTGAGCAGTCCGGTGATCAGAATCCGTTTTCCGGCGAGAAAGCCCATTTTTGGTAATGCTCCGTCTTGTTGAGCGGCCGATTATAGCTGGGTCCGTCGCAGGACGTGTGCTTCGCCAGTGTACGGTCGTGGGGTGCCGGGGCGACGAACCCCCGCGGGCGACATGCGCGGCGCGGCTGCTGCAGCAGGTAGAATCGGCCTCATGTTTTCGCGCGCCTGCCTACTGCTGCTGTCATGCGTCCTGCTCGCTGCGTGCGGGCAGGTGTGGAACGACCCTTATCCGGTCGCCGAGCGCGACCAGAACGTCATGTACACCGCGTTCACCGATCGTCCGAAACACCTCGACCCGGTGCAGTCGTACAGCGAGGACGAGGCGGCGTTCCTGTACCAGATCTACGAACCGCCGCTGCAATACCATTACCTCAAGCGGCCCTACACGCTGATTCCCGGAAGCGCCGCGCAGCTGCCCGTCGTGCGCCGCTACGATGCGCGCGGCCGCGAGCTTCCCGCCGATGCGCCGGCCGCGCGCGTCGACCGCAGCGAGTACGAGATTCGCATCGCGCCCGGAATTCTCTATCAGCCTCACCCGGCTTTCGCCAAAGCCGACGACGGCAGTCCGCGCTACCTCGAGCTCGGCCCGGATGACCTGGAAGGCGTGCGCGGCCTCGCGGATTTTCCCGAAACCGGCACGCGCGAGCTCGAAGCGGGGGATTTCGTTCACCAGATCAAGCGCCTCGCGCACCCGCGCCTGCATTCGCCGATCTTCGAGCTGATGGCCGAGTACATCCCCGGCCTGAAGGTGCTGCAAAAGCGCCTTGCCGACGAGGCACAGCGCAACCCGGGCTGGATCGACCTTACCGCGCACGCGCTGCCGGGCGTCGAAGTCGTCGATCGCCACACTTATCGCATCACGCTGAAAGGCGCCTACCCACAGTTCCTCTACTGGTTGTCGATGCCGTTCTTCGCGCCGGTCCCGCCGGAGGCGGACCGCTTTTTCGGTCAGCCGGGCATGGCCGAGCGCAACCTGACGCTCGACTGGTGGCCGATCGGCACCGGCCCGTTCATGCTCGCCGAGAACAACCCGAACGCGCGCATGGTGCTGGTCAGGAATCCTAACTACCGCGGCGATCCCTACCCGTGCGAAGGCGATCCGGCCGACCGCGACGCGGGACTGCTCGCCGATTGCGGCAAGCCGATGCCGTTCCTCGACAAAGTCGTGTTCTCGCGCGAACGCGAAGGAATCCCGTACTGGAACAAGTTCCTGCAGGGCTATTACGACGCCTCCGGCGTGTCCTCGGAGAACTTCGACCAGGCCGTCAATATGAGCAGCCAGGGGGAAGTGGTGCTGTCGGACGACACGGTCGAGCGCGGCATCGAGCTGCTGACCTCGGTGTCCCCGTCGGTGTTCTACCTCGGCTTCAACATGCTCGATCCGGTCGTCGGCGGCGGGGACACGGCGGTGGGGCGCGAGCGCGCGCGCAAGCTGCGCCACGCGATCTCGATCGCGCTCGACATGGAGGAGTTCGTGTCGATCTTCCTCAATGGCCGCGGCGTGCCGGCAATGCATCCGATCCCGCCGGGCATTTTCGGTGCGCGCGACGGCGAGGCGGGCATCAACCCGGTCGTCTATGAATGGCGCGACGGCAAGGCCGTGCGCCGCAGCAAGGACGTCGCGCGGCGGCTGCTCGCGGAAGCCGGCTATCCCGACGGGCGGGACGCGAAGACCGGCGAGCCGCTGATCATCAACCTCGACACGACGCCGGGCGGGCTCGGCGACAAGGCGCGTTCGGACTGGCTCGCGAAGCAGTTCCGCGAACTCGGCGTGCAGTTCGTCGTCCGCCCGACCGACTACAACCGCTTCCAGGACAAGATCCGCGAAGGCAATGCGCAGCTGTTCTTCTTCGGCTGGAACGCCGACTATCCGGACCCCGAGAACATGCTGTTCCTGCTGCACGGCCCGCAAGCCAAGGTCAGGGAGTCGGGGCAGAACGCCGCGAACTACCAGAACGACGAGTACGACCGCCTGTTCGAGCAGATGAAGGGGATGCCCGACGGGCCCGAGCGCCAGAAGATCATCGACCGCATGGTCGCGATCCTGCAGCACGACGCGCCGTGGATTTTCGGCTTTCACCCGAAGGCTTATTCGCTGCAGCACGGTTGGGTCGAGAACCGCAAGCCGGGGAGCATGATCCGCAACACGCTGAAGTATCAGCGCGTCGACCTCGAACGCCGGCAAGCGCTGCGGGCTCAGTGGAACCGGCCCGTCGTGTGGCCGCTCGGGCTCGTCGCGCTGCTGTTCGTCGTCATTGTGGCGCCCGCATTCCTGCATTACCGCCGGCGCGAGCGCGCGACCGGCGTCGGAGGCGCCGCCTGATGTTCGCGTATATCGTCCGCCGCCTGCTGTACGCGCTGCCGATCCTGATCGGCGTGAACCTGATCACTTTTGCGCTGTTTTTCGTCGTCAATTCGCCGGACGACATGGCGCGCATGCATCTGGGCGTCAAGCGCGTGACGCCGGAGGCGATCGAACGCTGGAAGGCCGAGCGCGGCTACGACCGGCCGCTGTTCGTCAACACGCAGGCGGACGGCAAGGAGAAGCTGACCGACACGATCTTCTTCGACAATTCGCTGCGCATGTTCGCGTTCGACTTCGGCCGCGCCGACGACGGCCGCGACATCGCGCAGGAGATCCGCGACCGCATGCGCCCGTCGCTCGCGATCGCGCTGCCGACCTTCGTCCTCGGGCTGTTCGTCTCGGTGTCGTTCGCGCTGATGCTGGTGTTCTTCCGCGCGAGCTACCTCGACTTCTGGGGCGTCGTGCTGTGCGTCGCGATGATGTCGATATCGAGCCTGTTCTACATCATCGGCGGGCAGTGGCTGGTGTCGAAAGTGTGGGCGCTGGTGCCGATCTCGGGCTACGCGCCGGGGCTCGACGCGGCGCGCTTCCTCGTGCTGCCGGTGCTGATCAGCGTCGTCGCCGGCATCGGCGCGAACGCGCGCTGGTATCGCACGATCTTCCTCGAGGAAATCTCGAAGGACTACGTGCGCACTGCCCGGGCCAAAGGCCTGTCGGAACTGGTCGTGCTGTTCCGCCACGTGCTGAAGAACGCGATGATCCCGATCCTCACCGGCGTCGTCGTCGTCATTCCGCTGCTGTTCATGGGGAGCCTGATCGTCGAGTCGTTCTTCGGCATTCCCGGCCTGGGCAGCTACACGATCGATGCGATCAACGCGCAGGACTTCGCCGTCGTGCGCGCGATGGTGTTCATCGGTTCGGTGCTGTACATCGTCGGCCTGCTGCTGACCGACATTTCCTACACGCTCGTCGATCCGCGCGTAAGGCTGGAGTAGGCGCATGGATTTTCGTTTCGTGCTGTTGTGGACCGATGCGCTGTTCTTCGTGCTGCTTGCGCTCGGGCTCGTGACGATCGTGTACGTGCGGCGCAGCCAGCCGCTGCGCGCCGCGTGGCGCAAGGTCGGCAGCCGCGCGACGGGGATGGCCACGGCGACGATCCTGCTCGCGTTCCTCGCGATCGGGCTCGCCGACAGCCTGCACTACCGCCCGTCGCTGCCGGCCGCCACAGTCGATGGCGGGGAAGCCCCTGCGGATTCCCGGGAGGCTGCCTATTCGTCCGAAGTCCTGAGCGCGCTCGATGCGCTGCTCGCACCGCTGCGCACCCGCCTCGAAAAAACCTACTCGGCGCCGTTCGCCGGCGAACTGTACGCGCGCGAAACCGTCGAGCTGCCCGATGGCGAACAGACGCGGATTCATCCCCGTCTGACATACGGCGCAGCGCATCTGGACGATCCCGAAAGCGAGCGCGCGCAGGACATCGCGGGACGTCTCGGCAACGGCGCCGCTGCGGCGTTCGGCGTGTGGCTGGTCGCCGTGCTCGCGGTGACGGCTTCGCTCGCGCGCCGTCGCGGTCGAGGTTGGACGGACGCCGCCTCCGCGCTCGTGCGTGGCGAAACCGTGCTCGCGTGGCGGGCTGCGCTCGTCACGCTCGGCGCGATCCTGCTCGTGGCCGGCGCCGCAGTCGCGCTCGGCTCGCATTACCACGTGTTCGGCACCGACAAGGTCGGCCAGGACGTGCTCTACCTGTCGCTGAAGAGCGTGCGCACGGCGCTGATCATCGGCACGCTGACGACGCTGGTGATGCTGCCGTTCGCGGTCGCGCTCGGCATCATGGCGGGCTACCTCGGTGGCTGGGTCGACGACGTCATCCAGTACCTCTACACGGTGCTCAACGCGATCCCCGGCGTGCTGCTGATCGCCGCGGCGGTGCTGATGATGCAGGTCGTCATCGACACCAACCCGCAGTGGTTCGCGACCGCCGCCGAGCGCGCCGATGCGCGGCTGCTGGCGCTGTGTCTGATCCTCGGCATCACCAGTTGGACCGGGCTGTGCCGGCTGCTGCGCGGCGAGACGCTGAAGCTGCGCGAGCTCGACTACGTGCATGCCGCGCGCGCGTTCGGCGTCGGCACGGCGGCGATCCTGCGCCGCCACATCATGCCGAACGTCATGCACATCGTGATGATCGCGCTCGTGATGGATTTCTCCGGGCTGGTGCTCGCCGAGGCGGTGCTGTCCTACGTCGGCATCGGCGTCGACCCGGGCACGATCAGCTTCGGCACGATGATCAACATGGCGCGCGCCGAGCTCGCGCGCGAGCCGATGGTGTGGTGGTCGCTGCTCGCGGCGTTCGCGTTCATGTTCGTGCTCGTGCTGTCGGCAAACCTGTTCGCCGACGTCGTGCGCGACGCGTTCGATCCGCGCCGCGGCTGAGGTTCGCAGCGCCGCCGCCCCTTTCTGCTCGCCCGACGCCGCGGCGATCCCGGCTGGCGGGAACGTGGGTTGCTACGCTCTACTCCCGGTCCGGCGCGCGCAACCCGGCTTTCGCCGGCCGCACGCCCTTGCCGTATGCAGGAGAGCAATCATGCCCAGGGTGGTCTGGAAAGGCGCCATCGCCTTCGGTCTGGTTCATGTCCCGGTCGCTCTTTACCCCGCGAGCACCGCGAACCGGCTCGACCTCGACCTGCTCGACCGCCGCGATTTCGCGCCGGTCGGCTACCAGCGCATCAACAAGCGCACGGGTGAGCCAGTGTCGCCGTCGGACGTCGTCAAAGGCTACCAATACGAGGACGGCCAGTACGTCGTCGTCACCGACGAGGACTTCCGCGAGGCGAACGTCGAAGCGACGCAGACGGTCGAGATCGTCGGCTTCGTGTCGCAGGACGACATCCCGCCTTACTACTTCGACACGCCGTACTACCTCGAGCCCGGGCGCCGCGGCGAGAAAGGCTATGCGCTGCTGCGCGAGACCTTGCGACGCACCGGACGCGTCGGGCTCGCGCTGGTTGTGATCCGCAGCCGCCAGTATCTGGCCGCCGTGATCCCGGTCGGCGCGGTGCTGCTGATGAACACGCTGCGCTTCGCCGACGAGATCCGCTCGATGGACGAACTGAAACTGCCCGGCGACGACCTGAAGAAGCTCGGCGTGTCCGCGCGGGAACTCGACATGGCCGAGCGCCTCGTCGAAGGCATGGTCGAGGACTGGGCGCCCGAGCAGTATCGCGACACTTATCGCGACGACCTGATGGCGCGTATCGAGGCGAGGATCGAGTCCGGGCGCACGCACGTCCTCGCCGAGACGCCGGCGAAGGAGCCGGCCGAGGCCGGCGCCGAGGTCGTCGACCTGATGGCGCTGCTCAAGCGCAGCCTCGAAGGACGCTCCCCCAAGCGCGCAGGTGATAAGGCGCGCAGCGAAAATGAAGAGGAGGGGGCTGTCGCCGCCGAGGAGTCTGCGGCCCGACCGTCGCGCAGCGCTGCGCGCAAGTCCGCGGCGAGCGGAGCGTCGGCGACGAAACCGGCCGCTCCCGGACGGAGCGCGTCCGCGCGGACGACCGCGTCCCGCGATCCTGCCGGCGAGCCGGGCAAGGACGGTGGAGGTCGGCCGGCGGGTGAAACGCGGCGTCGGCGCGCATGAAGCGAAGCGCGTCCGACCAGGCCCGCGCAGGGGATCCGCTCGCGCGCTACCGCGCGATGCGCGACTTCGGCGCGACGCCCGAGCCGGGCGGCAATACCGTCCCGGGCAAGGCCGAAGACGGGCCGACCTTCACCGTCCAGCGTCACGCTGCGCGCCGCCTGCATTACGACTTCCGTCTTGAACTCGACGGGGTGCTGCGCAGCTGGGCGGTGCCGAAAGGTCCGAGCCTCGATCCCTCGGAGCGCCGGCTCGCGGTCGAAGCCGAGGACCATCCGCTCGACTACGGCGACTTCGAAGGCGTGATTCCAGCCAAACAGTACGGCGCAGGCGAAGTCGTCCTGTGGGATCGCGGGCACTGGTCGACCGACTCGCCCGACCCGGCCGCCGATCTCGCTCGCGGAAAGCTCAAGTTCCGTCTCGACGGCGAGAAGCTGCAGGGAGGCTGGACGCTCGTGAGGATGCGCGCGAAGGCAGGTGAAGAGGACAGCGAAAGCCATCACAACTGGCTGCTGATCAAGGAGGATGACGACGAGGCCCGTGTCGGCGACGAGGCGGAGATCACCGTGACCCGGCCCGGCAGCGTGAAACACGTGGACGAACGGGCCCGGCGGCGCGAAGCGGGGACAACAAAAGCCGCCTCTGCCCCCGCCGAAAGTCGACGAACGCGCAACGCCGTGGGGGCTGGTGAAACCGACGCGACTGAAGCAAAAACGGCGAAACCGGCAAAACGCGGCGACGCCGCGCTGCCCGCTTTCATCACACCGCAGCTTGCGAGCCTCGTCGCCGAGCCGCCGCCCGGGGAAGGCTGGGTCTACGAGATCAAGTACGACGGCTATCGCGTGCTGGCGCGTCTCCAGGCGGGAGCCGTCACGCTGTACACGCGCAACGGCCAGGACTGGACGCACCGCATGCCGCAGCTCGCCAAGGCGCTGGCGGCGCTGCAACTCGACGACAGCTGGCTCGACGGCGAGATCGTCGTCAATGGCGACGATGGCTTGCCGGATTTCCAGGCGCTGCAGAACGCGTTCGAACAGGGCGCGTCGGCCCGGATCGTCTATTACCTGTTCGACGCACCGTGGCTGTCCGGAGACGAGCTGGCGCCCCTGCCGCTCGTGGAGCGCAAGCGCCGGCTCGCCGCTGCGCTCGCCGGCGGCGGCGAGGGCAGGGCGATCGTGTACAGCGAGCATTTCACTGGCGACGTCGGGGCCGCGCTCGAGCAGGCCTGCCACCTCGGTATGGAAGGGCTGATCGGCAAGCGCGGCGATGCGCGCTACGTTGCGGGCCGCAGTCGCAGCTGGATCAAGCTGAAATGCCGGCCGCGCCAGGAGTTCGTCATCGGCGGCTACACCGAGCCGGGGGGCGCCCGGGAAGGCTTCGGCGCGCTGCTCGTCGGGCTGTACGACGACGCCGGTGCCCTGAATTATGCCGGCAAGGTCGGCACGGGCTTCGATCGGGAGACGCTCGAAGGGCTCGCTCGCCAGCTTGCCGCGCTCGAGCGCCAGGACTCGCCGTTCGCCCGCAAGCCGCGTGGCGCTGGCCAGCACTGGGTGCGTCCGACGCTCGTCGCCGAAGTCGAATACGCCGGCTGGACGCGTGACAACCTGCTGCGCCAGGCGGCATTCGTCGGATTGCGCGAGGACAAGCCAGCGAACACGGTGCAGGACGAGATCCCGTTGAGTCCGAATGTGGCAGCGGAAATGGAACAACCGCCGTCGCGGGCGAAGTTGCCCGTTGGGCAGAAGAAAAAACCCTCCACCGAGCGCAGCGGGCCGGCGAAGTCGAAAGCGTCTTCGGTGCCGGGTGAAGTGCGTGCTGCCGGCATCGTCATCACGCACCCGGAGCGCGTCGTCTGGCCGGACGCTGGCCTGACGAAGGCCGATCTCGCGCGTTACTACGAGGACATCGCGCCGTGGCTGCTGCCGCACGTGGCGAGCCGCCCGCTGAGCCTGCTGCGCTGTCCCGATGGCAGCGAGGCGGAGTGTTTTTTCCAGCGGCACATGGGGCAGGAGCGGCCCGGCGGAGTCGAAAGCTTCATCTGGGAAGCGTCGTCGAAAGATCGCCGCAGCTATCTGTACGTGACGAGTCTCGAAGGGGTGATCGGGATGGTCCAGCGCGGCGTCGTCGAATTCCACACTTGGGGCTCGACGATGCCGCGCGCGGACCGGCCGGACCGGATCACGATCGACCTCGACCCGGGGCCGGAGCTGGCGTGGGCGCGGGTCGTCGAAGGGGCGCAACTGGTGCGCGGGCTGCTAGGGGAGCTCGGGCTTGCGAGTTTCGTGAAGACGACCGGCGGCAAAGGCCTGCACGTCGTCCTGCCCTTGCGGCGCGGTCCCCAGTGGGCCGACGTCAAGCGCTTCGCGAAAGCGGTCGCGACTCATCTCGCACGCATCCTGCCGGACCGCTTTACCGCGAACATGGCCAAGAACCAGCGGGCTGGAAGGATTTTCGTCGATTACCTGCGCAACGACGCCGGCGCGTCCGCGATCTGCGCGTATGCTGCCCGGGCGCGCCCGGGCGCTCCGGTATCGACCCCGCTCGCGTGGGACGAGTTCGGACCGGAACTGAAACCCGACGCGTTCACGATCCTCACCGTTGCGGACCGGCTCGCCCGGTTGCGCGAGGATCCGTGGCGCGATTACGCCCAGCAGCGCTTCGTGCTGACCTCCAGGATGTGGGAGGCGCTGGGCGAGACGCCGCCGGCGCGCAAGACCCCGAACCAAGCGGAGCAGCGCGACTCTGACTGAAACCCTCCGCGGAACCGCAACGCCCATGAAAAATCTCGTATTCGACAACCGTTTCGTCCACGAACTGCCCGGGGATCCGAACCCGTCGCCGGACGTGCGCCAGGTCCACGGCGCCTGCTACTCGCGCGTGATGCCGACGCCGGTCAGCGCGCCGCACCTGATCGCATGGTCGCCGGAAGTCGCGGCGCTGCTCGGCTTCGACGAGTCGGACGTGCGCTCGCCCGAATTCGCCGCGGTCTTTGCCGGCAACGCGCTGATGCTGGGAATGGAGCCGTACGCCGCCTGTTATGGCGGCCACCAGTTCGGCAACTGGGCCGGCCAGCTCGGCGACGGCCGCGCGATCACGCTCGGTGAAACGGTCACCACGCAGGGCGACGGTCGCAGCGAGCGCTGGGAGCTCCAGCTCAAGGGTGCCGGCCCGACGCCGTACTCGCGCCACGCCGACGGCCGCGCGGTGCTGCGCTCGTCGATCCGCGAATTCCTCTGCAGCGAAGCGATGCACCACCTGGGCGTGCCGACGACGCGCGCGCTGTGCCTCGTCGGCACCGGCGAAAAAGTCGTCCGGGACATGTTCTACGACGGCCGGCCGCAAGCCGAGCCGGGAGCGGTCGTGTGCCGCGTCGCGCCGTCCTTCATCCGCTTCGGCAATTTCGAGATCTTTACGTCGCGCGGCGACGAGGCGCTGCTGACGCGCCTCGTCGATTTCACGATCGCGCGTGATTTTCCCGAGCTCGGGGGCGAACCGGCAACGCGCCGGGCCGAGTGGTTCCGCACGGTCTGCGAACGCACGGCGCGAATGATCGCCCAGTGGATGCGCGTCGGTTTCGTGCACGGCGTCATGAACACCGACAACATGTCGATCCTCGGCCTGACGATCGATTACGGCCCATATGGCTGGATCGACAATTTCGATTCGAACTGGACACCGAATACGACCGATGCCGGCGGCAAGCGCTACCGTTTCGGCAACCAGCCGCACATCGCGCATTGGAACCTGCTCCAGCTCGCGAATGCGCTGTATCCGGTGTTCGGCGCCGCCGAACCGCTGCACGACGGACTGGACCTTTACGCCCGCGTCTTCGACGAAGAAAACCGCCGCCTGCTGGCCGCGAAGCTCGGCTTCGAGGCGTTCGGCGACGAGGATGCGGCGCTCGTCGAGACGCTGCACGGTTTGCTGACGCGAGCCGAAGTCGACATGACGATCTTCTTCCGCGCCTTGGCGTCGCTCGAGCTCGAGGCGCCCTCGATCGATCCGTTGCGCGACGCGTTCTATTCGGCCGAGAAAGCCGCTGCCGCCGAAGGTGAAATGAACAGCTGGCTCGCTGCGTACGCGAAGCGGGCGAAGCAGGACCGGACGTCTGCCGATCGGCGCCGCACCCGCATGAACGCCGCCAATCCGCGCTTCGTGCTGCGAAACTACCTCGCGCAGGAAGCGATCGACGCCGCCGAACAGGGGGACTATGCGCTGATTTCCGAGCTGCTCGACGTCATGCGCCATCCGTACGACGAGCAGCGGGGGCGCGAGCGATTCGCCGCCAGGCGACCGGACTGGGCACGCAACCGCGCCGGCTGTTCGATGCTGTCGTGCAGCTCATGAGGCCGCGGGCCGGGTTGCGGCTTGGCGCCGGGCTGTCACCGACGAACGCGGTCGTGAGGTAGTGCGCGAAACGCGCGCGATCTTCAGGTCTTGACGCGCATCAGGCGCGCCTTGTCGCGCTCCCAGTCGCGTTCCTTCTCGGATTCGCGCTTGTCGTATTGCTTCTTGCCTTTGGCCAGCCCGATCGTCGCCTTGATGCGACCTTTCGCGTAGTGCAGGTCGAGCGGCACGAGGGTGAAGCCGGCGCGCTCGACCTTGCCGATCAGCTTCGCGATCTCCTTGGCGTGCATCAGCAGCTTGCGGGTGCGCACCGGATCTGTCTTGACGTGAGTCGAGGCGCTTTGCAATGCACTGATGTGCATGCCGAGGATGAACAGCTCCTCGCCGCGCAGGATCACGTACGCTTCCTTGATGTTCGCGCGCGCGGCCCGGATCGCCTTGACTTCCCACCCTTCCAGGACGAGCCCCGCCTCGTACTTCTCTTCGATGAAGTAGTCATGGAAGGCCTTGCGGTTGTCGATGATGCTCATGGGCTTGTCGTGGATCCTTGGCGTGTGCTTCAGGCCGGCGCCGGCCGCGCGGCTTGCGGTAGAATCGCGGATTTTAGCAGTTCGGCGCCGAGGCCGTCCCTATCCAATGGCTGACGTCAAGAAGCTGGTCCTGGTCGAGTTCACCCCCGCGCAGATGTTCGAGCTCGTCGATCGCTGCGAGGATTACCCGCAATTCCTGCCGTGGTGTGGCGGCACGGAGGTGCATGCGCGCACCGAAAAAGTCACCGTCGCGACGCTGCATATCAACTACCACGGCCTCAAGGCGCATTTCAGCACGCAGAACGAGAAGCTCGCGCCGGTGAAAATGCTGATCCGGCTCAGGGACGGTCCGTTCAAGCATCTCGACGGCAACTGGCATTTCACGCCGCTCGGCGAGAGCGCGTGCAAGATCGAGTTCAACCTGCACTACGAATTCTCGAACCGGCTGCTGGAAAAGGCGCTCGGGCCGGTGTTCAATCACATCGCGAACACCTTCGTCGATTCGTTCGTGAAACGGGCGAACCAAGTCTATCCAAAGAGCTGAGCATGTCCGATCTGATCACTGTCGAAGTCACCTACGCGTTGCCGCAGGTGCAGGAATTGCTGAAAGTGCGCGTGCCGGAAGGCGCGACCGTGCGCGATGCGATCGAAGCCTCAGGGATTCTCGCCAAACATCCGGAAATCGACCTCGACGGGCCGAACAAGGTGGGCGTCTATGCCAAGCTGACGCGGCTCGACACCCCGTTGCGTGACCGCGACCGCGTCGAAATCTACCGTTCGCTGATCGCCGACCCGAAGGCCGTGCGCAAGAAGCGCGCCGAGGAAGGCAAGGTCATGAAAAAAGGCGGCGGGCCGGCAGGCGAGGAGTAACGCGGAGGGAGGAGTAAAGCCGAGGGAGGAGTAGAGCCGAGGGCGCCGGGCGTTACCTGCACGCGGATTCGACGAACTGCTGCGTCCGTGCGATCTCGTCGGCGCGGCCTTCGTCGCCGAGCACTTCGCGTTCGCCGTCGCGGTTGAAGCGCGCGACGCGCTGGCCGGATTCCAGCGCGACCAGCTGGTGGCGCGCCTGCTCGCAATCGCGCTGTCGCTGGGCCGACTCCTGGCGTTCCTGCTCGGCCTTCGCGGCGGCTTCCGCCGCTTCGGCGCGGCGCTGCCGGAAAGCGAGATCCCGCTCCGCGAGCGTCTTCGGCTTTGCCGCTTCTGCGCTACCGCCCGCTCCGGGGCCGGTCGCGGCGTCCTTGCTCGGCTGCCCGCCGGCGGCGGGCTGAACGGCCGCCTCAACGGCTGGGCGCAGCGTCGTGACGTTTTCGCCGACCGGGGGCGTGTCGGAGTAATGCACGCGACCCTGGACATCCCGCCACTGGTAGATCTCGGCTCCGGCCGGTAGCGCGACGAGCAGGCTGATGACAAAGAGATTGATGCGGCGCATCGGTCGGACTCCGGGGGAAGCGCCGCTTACAACGCGCGGGCGCGATCTGTATAATACGGATTTGGCCGAAAGGAAAGAAGCCATGCGAGTGATTCAGAAGGCGCTGACGTTCGACGACGTCCTTCTCGTGCCTGCCCACTCGACCGTTCTGCCGCGCGATGTCAGCCTCAAGGCGCAATTGACGCGGAATATCCGGATCAACATTCCCCTCGTTTCCGCCGCCATGGATACCGTCACCGAATCCCGCCTCGCGATCGCGCTGGCGCAGGAAGGCGGCATCGGCATCCTGCACAAGAATCTCGCGGTCAAGCAGCAGGCCGCGATGGTCGCGAAAGTGAAGCGCTTCGAATCCGGGGTGCTGAAGGACCCGATCACGATCCCGCCGACGATGACCGTGCGCGACGTGATGGCGCTGACCCGCCTGCACAAGTTCTCCGGCCTGCCGGTCGTCGAGAACAGGCGAGTCGTCGGCATCGTGACGAACCGCGATGTGCGTTTCGAGACCAATCTCGACCAGCCGGTGTCGGCGATCATGACGCCGTTCGAGCGTCTCGTCACCGTCAAGGAGGGGGACAGCCTCGAGGAAGCGCGCCGCCTGATGCACAAGCATCGCCTCGAACGCGTGCTGGTCCTCAACGACGCGGCCGAGCTGCGCGGGCTCATCACCGTCAAGGACATGATGAAGTCGACCGAGCATCCGCTGGCGGCGAAAGACGACCTCGGCCGGCTGCGTGTCGGCGCGGCGCTGGGCGTCGGCGCGGGCACCGAGGAGCGCGCCGAAGCGCTCGTCGAGGCGGGCGTCGATGTCGTCGTCGTCGACACCGCGCATGGCCACTCGCAAGGCGTGCTCGATCGCGTCCGCTGGGTCAAGAAGAACTTCCCGCATGTCGAAGTGATCGGGGGCAACATCGCGACCGCCGCGGCAGCGAAGGCGCTCGTCGATTGCGGCGCCGACGCGGTCAAGGTCGGCATCGGTCCCGGCTCGATCTGCACGACCCGCATCGTCGCAGGCGTCGGCGTGCCGCAGGTCACGGCGATCGACAACGTCGCAACGGCGCTCGCCGGCACCGGCGTTCCGCTGATCGCCGACGGCGGCATACGCTATTCGGGCGACATCTCCAAGGCAATCGCAGCCGGCGCCGACGTCGTGATGCTCGGCGGCCTCTTCGCCGGCACCGAAGAGGCGCCCGGCGAGACGGTGCTCTACCAGGGCCGTTCGTACAAGTCGTACCGCGGCATGGGTTCGCTCGGCGCGATGCAGCAGGGCGCGGCCGACCGCTATTTCCAGGAGTCCGACGGCAACGCCGACAAGCTCGTGCCGGAAGGCATCGAAGGTCGCGTGCCATACAAGGGCGCGGTCACAGCGGTGATCCACCAGCTGATCGGCGGCCTGCGCGCATCGATGGGCTACCTCGGCTGCGACACCATCGTGGCGATGCACGAGCGGGCGCAGTTCGTCGAGATCACCTCCGCCGGCGTTCGCGAATCGCATGTGCACGACGTGCAGATCACGAAGGAAGCGCCGAACTACCACGTCGATTGATTCGGCTCAGACGTTCACGGGGCGGCTGCGGCCGCCCTTCTCATTTCCGGTCCCGTCATGGCACACCAAAAAATCCTCATCCTCGATTTCGGTTCCCAGGTCACCCAGCTCATCGCGCGCCGCGTGCGCGAGCAGCAGGTGTATTGCGAGATCCATCCGTTCGACGTCTCCAACGACTTCGTCCGAGAGTTCGCGCCGGCCGGCGTGATCCTCTCGGGGGGCCCGAACTCGGTTTATGAAGCGGTCGGCTGGCACGCGCCGCAATCGGTTTTCGAGCTCGGCGTGCCGGTGCTCGGGATCTGCTTCGGCATGCAGACGATGGCGCAGCAGCTCGGCGGCACCGTCGAAAGCTCGGGCAAGCGCGAGTTCGGCTACGCCGAGATCCGTGCCCGCGGCCATTCCGAACTTTTCCGCGGCATCGAGGATCGCACGAACGACGAAGGCCATGGCCTGCTCGACGTGTGGATGAGCCACGGCGACAAGGTCACGGCGCTGCCGCCGGGCTTCAAGGTCATCGCCAGCAACGAATCCTGCCCGGTCGCCGGTATGGCCGACGAGGTGCGCAAGTTCTACGCGGTGCAGTTCCACCCCGAGGTCACGCACACGATCAAGGGCAAGGAGATGATCGCCCGGTTCGTGCACGAGATCTGCGGCTGCGGGCACGACTGGAACATGCCCGACTACGCGAACGAGGCGATCGAGAAGGTGCGCGCGCAGGTCGGCGAGGAAGAGGTCATTCTCGGGCTGTCCGGCGGCGTCGATTCTTCCGTCGTCGCGGCGCTGCTGCATCGCGCGATCGGCGAGCAGCTGACGTGCGTGTTCGTCGACAACGGTCTGCTGCGGCTCAACGAAGCCGAACAGGTGATGCTGACTTTCGCGCGCAACCTCGGCGTGAAAGTCATCCACGTCGATGCGACCGAGCAGTTCATGGGACACCTGAAAGGCGTGTCGGACCCGGAGGCGAAGCGCAAGATCATCGGCCGCGAGTTCGTCGAAGTGTTCCAGGCCGAGGCGCAGAAGCTGCCGAATGCAAAGTGGCTCGCGCAGGGCACGATCTACCCGGACGTGATCGAATCGGCCGGCTCGAAGACCGGCAAGGCGCATACGATCAAGAGCCACCACAACGTCGGCGGCCTGCCCGAGACGCTGAACCTGAGACTGCTCGAACCGCTGCGCGAACTGTTCAAGGACGAAGTGCGCGAGCTCGGCATCACGCTCGGGCTGCCGCACGAGATGGTCTATCGCCACCCGTTCCCGGGGCCGGGCCTGGGCGTGCGCATTCTCGGCGAGGTCAAGCAGGAGTTCGCCGACCTGCTGCGCCGCGCCGACGCGATCTTCATCGACGAGCTACGCGCCGCCGACTGGTACGACAAGACCAGCCAGGCGTTCGCGGTGTTCCTGCCGGTCAAGAGCGTCGGCGTCATGGGCGACGGCCGGACTTATGAATACGTCGTCGCGCTGCGCGCCGTGCAGACACAGGACTTCATGACGGCGCACTGGGCGGAGCTGCCGCACAGTCTGCTCGGCAAAGTGTCGAATCGCATCATCAACGAAGTCCGCGGCATCAACCGGGTCGTGTACGACATCTCCGGCAAGCCGCCGGCGACAATCGAGTGGGAATGAAAAGCACCCATTAGAGCAACTATAACTTGTGGGTAATTGAAAGGTTCGTGGAGCGCTTACGGTCGTCTACGTGAAATTCGTCGGCACCCACAAGGAATACGACAAAGTGGACGCAGAAACCGTTGAAATGGTCTGAGTGACCATGGAGGACCACATGGACATCCGCCCTATTCACACCGAAGTCGATTACAAGGCTACGCTGAAGGAAATTTCGGCCTTGATGGAGTTCGATCCCGATCCCGGCACCCCGGAGGGAGACCGCCTGGATATTCTGACCACCCTGGTGCAAGCCTATGAAGCCAAGCACTTCCCCATTGGCGCGCCGGATCCGGTCGAAGCGATCAAGTTCCGGATGGAGCAAAGCGGCCTGTCGGTGAAGGATCTGGAGCCGTTCATCGGTAGGAGCAACCGTGTCTACGAAGTCCTGAACCACAAGCGCCCCTTGACACTGGGCATGATCCGTAGATTGCACCAGGGCCTGGGCATTCCGGCCGAGGTTCTGATTGCGAAGACCGGTGCGGGCTGACTTGATGATGTTGGTGAGAGATGCACTTGTCTCGACTTCCGCTCCGAGCCGGAGGACATGTCGACGGTATCGCCTACGGTATCAGCGAAATGTCCAAAAAGTACGGCCGTTGATATCGTCAGATTAAAGGTTATTGAACGACCTTCCGGGTGAAGGTGGGTGGCGCCCGGTCCGAGCGATGGCACGAAATCGCTGCTGATTGTCTGTCCGCTCTAAGATTGGGCGGGACAGTCCCTTTCGTGGGCCTGACACGGAGAGCTCCTCGCCCGTTTTTTCCCGCTCCCCGGGTTTGGGGTCGGCCCGGACGCGACGACTCGGCCGGCACCGATCCTGGCGGATTCCCTTGACACCTACGACAGCAGCAGCGGCGCAGCTGCGCAGCTGCGACCAGCACCAAGGCGCCCCAAGCGAGCACGCCGAGGCTGATGACCTGGACCGCGACGTCGCTCGCGTTCACTTCCTCCTCGACGCCCAGCAGCCGTTCGACGCCGTGGTGGATCAGGACACCTGACGCGAGAAGCGCGGCGAATGCAATGAGCATGACAACCCAGATTTCACCGGCGAGCAGCGCGAGCGATGAAAGCCACAGCGGCACTGGTGCGATCCCTGCCACTGCATACGCGCCGCCCAAGTCGCCGCTTGCCCCCTTGGCGACGCACGCCCTGCGGATCACGCCGGCCATCAGCGGAACGCTGATCTGCTCCGCGATGAAAAACAGCAGCGCCCCCAGCATCCAGGCGTCAAACGGCGCGCCCGGAAAGACCTGAGCGCCCACTCCTGACGCCGCCTGCAAAATCATCACCGGCGGAAGGATCGACAACGGCAACACGAGCATCAGGAACAGCTTCCTCTGACTCGGGTGCCTGCGCTGCACCTCATCCCAGCCGCCATGAGTCGAAAAAAGCATCATCGGATATTGCATCAGGTTCATGGCTCTTGACTCCTTATGCGGTTCGGACCATCGGTAAGTGATCCATGAACCCCCTCCTTTTCAGGCGAGGGATTCAGTGGCCAAATCGGTGCCATACATATTCCATGGCAGCAGCGCCTCGAAGTCTTCCACGGAACGTGCCTTCGGCAGTTGCCTGAGCACTTTGCGCAGCCAGGTGTAGGGCTCGAGCCCGTTGGCCTTGACGGTCTCGATCAACGAGTAGATCAGCGCGC
>Ga0209347_1000932_pt1 | contig 58104 bp, 65 predicted proteins | sample AutmiccommuBRH23_FD_187382 | JGI IMG/M metagenome (GOLD analysis project Ga0209347, IMG submission 187382) | Deep subsurface microbial communities from Mt. Terri, Switzerland - Autotrophic microbial communities BRH/23 (SPAdes) (version 2) | ecosystem: Environmental > Aquatic > Deep subsurface >... | reverse complement strand
ATGAATCTTCTCCACGGAGATATTTTTCAATCGTTGCAATCTTTTCTGATCCTGATATTTTGCCTTTGCGACCCATAAAAAAAGCTCCTCCTCGTGGTAGACAGTTTTTGTTTTTCAAACTGTCTACCACAGGGGGAGCATATCATCGTGTTCCGGGTTATTTTTATTCACTAAAAAATACTTTCTTGTTTTTAAGCGCTCTTTTAATTTCAATTAAAGTAGCCGCCTTTTATCCAGACACTTTTGTTCTATTAAATATATTTTGGTGGGCAACATTTACAGTGATCTTACCCTTGGTGGGTTTTTTTATTTCGTAGTGTACAGATTTACATCACCCCTGACGGGTAATTGGTCAAGGAAGAGTGGACATCAATTCTAGAACCCTTGATTCTCAGCGGTAGCTATTTACATTAACCTGGCATGCACATTGCGTTTAAACATATCAAAAGTTTAAAACTAAAAGATTTCAAAGCAGCTATTTATACTTTAGCTACCGGCAATGACTGATACATTTACTTTCCGATATCATATAAGGGTAGAGGAGAGCGCATAGAATGACAGATCAAGAATTTGTTTACGCATTTGCAAAGAAAAAAGAAAGATTTTGCCGGCAGTTATCACCTGGATTAAGCAGCCGTCAAACTTTGGATTTGTTTGAAAAGTGGCTGCAGGGTGCTATTAATGCCAATGTTAAAAACGGGTCATCTAAAAAACAGCAGTTAAGTAAAAACAAGCTTAGTGATATTTTTGACCAGGTTGTATCCGAAACATCTAATATACTAAAAGAACGAGGGCTTAAAATTAATTGCGTTTGTTTGCCTGTGCTAGTGAACAAAAGTACATCACGCTGCCTATTGATACAATCGAACAGCAGTATTTACTATCGTATTCGCAAGACAACACCCCGTAAGGGTAAGTATAAGGGGGAAAACTTAATATCCATTGAATTGGTGGCTGACGGTAATAAGAATAATATTTTTATGCCCTTGTTGGCCCAGAAGGCAAAGATGGAGCGTGACTTAAACCGTTCCATTGAGCGGGAGAGTAAGGCCGTAGAGGAAACGGGTAAATACCGACTAAAAATTTTGAGCAGAGATTTTTTAAAAAATGCTGAAGCAGATCCAAGGGTGCTTATAGAAATGTTAACTAGTTTTATTTTAGTTACCAATAAATACCTTCAAAAACTGTCAGTTAATCCTGCCACACAAAATTTAACATTAAACTTGATTAATGAAAATAATCATCAATAACCATAAAAACGTCGATACTTCTGACGATGCCAACTGGTTTTCCCTTTTGCATCACCGGCAAGGTATTTACCTGGTATTTAAGCAGGGTCAGTGCCACTTCCAGCACTGTAGCATTTGAGTTAATAGTATACATTTCCAGAGGACGCATGATATCTCGTACCCGCACTTTGGTTTCTTGACGCATCTTGTTTACATAGTACCAACCCCATGATTCCGCCTTGATGAATGGATCTTCGTCCAGTTCCTTAATCCCCGCAGCCCGCAGTAACCCGGACATAGTTAAAATGCCGGCCAGTTTTCCCTTATCCCCAAGCACAAGAACACTTCTGTGGCCGTGCCACGCGCCTCCCCGGTTGTGCATGGCATGCTTAAGCTCTTTAATGGCATCGAACAAAGTGGCATCCTTACTAATACTGACGTAATCATTCAGGGGTACCATGATATCTGCCGCTATATTCTTAGACAACCCAGTCACCCCCATCAGTTAGGGACATTAAGCAGAAGTGTATCCCCTATATAAGTTCGCCCACTATCCAAAACACATCGATGGTTCTCACCATCCCGACCAGGTGATCATCGTCGACTACCGGCAGCAGGTTTATTTTATGCTTAACCATTTTACGTACGGCCTCAAATACATTATCTTTGCTGCTAACTGTAATCAATCCGATCGGGCGCATGATATCCCGCACTAGAATATCCAAATTATCGTTGCTGCCGGCCGGAAGAAAGAAGACTTCCGCATCGCTGGTCAACAGATGATCCTGGATGGCTCTTATTTTGAAGGCCCGCAATAGCCCCCGCAGGGTTAAAAGCCCTACCAAGTGGCCAGTGGGTTCAGTTACCAGGGCGGCTTGAAATCCGTACCAAGTGCCGTCCTGCCGGTGCGAGAATTGGCGCAGTACTGCCACGGCTTGCGCCACCAGGTAATCATTATAGATAATGGGCAAGTTGTCTATAGAGACCATAATATTTGCAATTTTCTGACTAAGAGGCATGCAGAAAACCCCCGTCATTAAATAATTCCCAGTTCCTTCATCTTGGCATATAATGAGCTGCGGTTAACTTTTAGCGCCTGAGCTGTTGCCGAACGGTTCCAATTATTTTCCTCCAGCGCTTTTAAAATAACTTCTCGCTCCACCTCGGCCACAATTTCCTTTAGGGAATCACCTTGTATTTCGCCCAACCACTCCACCCGCCGGCTATTTTTACGTAAACCCAGGGGCAAGTCGTCCACCGTAAGCAACGGCCCGCAGGACATCAGCACTGCCCGTACACAAATATTTTTAAGTTCCCTGATATTGCCAGGCCAATCGTAACTTTCCAAAATTGCCTGAGCCTCTCTGGTAAAACCGTTGATTGGCTTATTGTATTCATGGCTGCAGCTTTTAATAATATGGTTTATTAGGGCCGGGATATCTTCCCTGCGCTCTTTGAGTGGCGGCAATAGCACTTCCACTACGTTAATCCGGTAGTAAAGGTCTTCCCGAAAAGTACCCTCTTCAATCGATCGCTCCAGGTTTTTATTGGTGGCGGCCACAATACGTACGTTAATTCGGATGGTTTCAGTACCGCCCACCCGCTCGAATTCGCGCTCCTGAAGCACACGTAACAGTTTGGCCTGGATGGTTAAAGACATCTCACCAATTTCATCCAGGAAAATAGTACCTTTATGGGCCAGTTCAAATTTACCCTGTTTAAAAGCTACCGCCCCGGTGAAGGCTCCCTTTTCATGGCCAAACAGTTCGCTTTCCAGCAAATTTTCAGGGATTGAAGCGCAATTTATCTTAACAAATTTGTTACCCTTGCGGACGCTGTTTTCGTGGATAGCCTGAGCCACCAACTCCTTGCCAGTGCCGCTGTCCCCCCTGATCAGTACTGTGGCGGTACTGTTAGACACCCGCCCAATAGTTTTGTAAATGTTTTGCATAATCGGTGAATTGCCAATCATAATATTGCTCTTAACCTTTGGGTGATTGGGATCTTCGTGCCTGGTTTGAGCCAGCATTTCTTTTATTTCGGCGGCCTTTCTTAGCGAATCTAAAATCTCGTTTACTTTTAGCGGTTTCATTAAATAGTCAAAGGCACCCAATCGCATACCTTCGATGGTCGTTTCCGTTGAGCCGTAGGCGGTCATCAGGATCACCGGCACCTTTGAACCACGTTGGTTGATTATTTCCAGCGCTTTTATGCCGTCCATTTCCGGCATTCGGATATCCAATAGTACTGCGACCGGGTTTAGGCGATCGATCATCTCCAAGCCTTCCCGGCCGTTGGAGGCGGAATTTACCTGGTATCCGTTATCTTCCAGAATATCACGTAACGCTTCCCGTACACTTTGTTCGTCGTCCACTACCAGTACTAACTTGGACAAGCTAAACATCCCCTCTGGTATTCAAGTAAAATGTAAATTTAGTGCCTTTACCCACCTCGCTTTCCACTTCAATATTTCCCTCGTGTCCGAGTATAATCTCGTGGGCAATAGCCAAGCCAAGTCCGGTGCCTTTGGGGCGGCCCGAAAAAAACGGATCAAATAAATGCGCCAAGTGTTCTTTAGGGATGCCGCAACCGGTATCGGCTATGGAAACGTACACTTGCTCTTGGTCAGACACATAACCGGTGGATACGAAAATGGTGCCCCCTTCAGGCATGGCCTGCAAGGCGTTAAATAATATGTTTACCATCACCCTTTCGATTTGCTCCGGATCCACCCAAACCCTGGGGGTGTCGTGAGCCAGGTTTTTGACCATATTATATTTACCATGATGTATTTCGTTAAAAAAGCCAAGTACTTCTTCAATTAAAGAGTTGATATCTTTATAAGCAAATCTGGCTTCAGCCGGTTTAGCAAAGTACATTAGCTGATCCACCAGGGCGTCTAATCGCGCTACTTCCCGGTGCATAGTGGCCAGAGCTGCGGGGTTGGGGATGTGCTGATTTTGCCAGTGCTGGATATAGCAGCTAATGGATGTTAGGGGATTCCTAATTTCGTGGGCTACGCCGGTAACCAGTTTGCCCAGCGAGGCCAGTCTTTCCTGCCGCTGAGCTTTTTCCCGCATCCGCATCCGTTCGGTAATATCGCGGCATAGCAACACCATACCAATAAAGGCGCCGTCTGGCCGGAAAAGTGTACTGGTGCTTACCACCAACTGGAGTATGTTGTGATTTCCATTGATGTAAGAGACATTAAGATCCTTCAGGTTTTCCTGATTAATCAGACTTCTAGTGACCAGTTCAGTAAAAGGCGAAGATGGCCCGAGCAAGGCCCGGTAATTACGTCCCAGAGCATCTTCAGGCAGGTTAAGTAGTTTACGGGCCATGTTATTAGCAATCATTACCCGCCCGCCCACGTCAACTACCAGAATAGCATCGTCTATAGCTCCGAGCATTGTTTCATTATAAACGTTCAGGTCAGCAATCTTATGCGCTAAACCATTAATCGCATTAACAATCTCACCCAATTCACCCGGTGCCGGGGGCAAGGTCATGTTAAGGTCCTTGCCCAGCAGTTTAACCCCGTCCTTAATGTTTTCCACCTGGTTAACCAACTGACGAAATATAAAAACCGAACCTGTAATACCTGTAATAATTACCAGGACGATGATTGAATAAACTGTATACTCAATTTCACGCCTTTTAGTGTAATAACTGGTTTCATTGAGGTATTCAGCAGATCTGATTACCCCCTCAACCTTCCCGTTTCGTAAGAATGGTTTATAAATTTCAATTAAACCGCTCTCCTCCTGACCCAAGCTTTGGGCTATTGAAGAGCCTTCGGTTATGACGGCCTGAAACACCTTTTTCCGGCGTAGGGAATAGTTTTCTTTTAAAGCTTGGGTGCCGTCAAAATAAACGTCAAGATCTGAATAATAAAGGCCAATGTGTACCTCCGGGTATTCCCTGTTAATTGAGTTAATTACGGGGTTGATGTAATTTTCCAGGAAGGAAATTTGTTCGTGTCTGCCTTTTTCATCCATTTCATTTTTGCTTATATAATCACCAACACTGCCTTCAACGCTTTGGTCAAATACGTAGGCTACCTGGTTCAGCCTGGCTTTCTGGTGTTCTAGCAGCGACAATTCGCTATTACGGATAATACTCATCAAGTAGATCGTAAGCAACACAGTAAACACCAGTAGCAGTGAAACAAATATTAAGATGCGGTTGCCAAAATAGATATTCTTTTTCGGGATCATCTGCACCGCCTCACAGTATTTAAATTTTACTTTACAGCGTTGTTAGATCCCGGTAGCTTTAACTAAATATGTATATGTTTATTATACCACAATCCTATGCACTAACTGGGGCTTAAAACCCCGCTTAGTGGACCAGTAAATTGGCGGGGCGCCCTTCGGCATCAGCCGATCCGGCGCCCCATGTGGCGACAGGCCTATAAAGCTTTTTGGATTTTTTTGTTTTCCGGGCTGCTGCAGTATTTATCCTGTTTTCTTCCTTCTACAAGATGTAATTTAACTTTTTTTTTGTCATCGGGGTCGTCACGCAGCTGCATTTTTACCCGGTGCATCTCAGCCTGGAAAAATGGTTCTACCAAGTTTTCGGAAAACCAGCGGTGGATCCATATCCAGTTCATTTCATTACCTCCTTTGGTGCATGGCACCTAAAAATCTATAGCACAAAACCCTAATTATTTAAAGGCCGGAAGCTTAGCTGTGCTGGACTAGCTCCTGAGCCTTTTCGCCGGCTTCCTCCTGTTGCTTAATTTCCCGCTTGCCTTTCCACATGTTGACCAGAATAATAATCCCACCTGTGGCCAGAGCAAAGCACATGGTTAAGAAACTGATGTTATTTAGGGTGTGGATAGTTGCTGCGCCAAGTTTTATAGTCTCCAGTTCGTTCAGGTAACCGGGTATGGCAAACCCCCTGCTAACAGCAACTATAATCATTATGGTGGCCATAACTAGTTTAATCATGTATTCTTTCACGTAAGTGGTGCCCACTGCGCCTAACTGTACACCAATAAGCGAGCCGGCCAGAATCAGCAGTACCATTCTGATGTCCACATATCCGCCCATAGACCAAGTTATGGAACCGCTCATGCCCATTACAAATGCTATCACCAATTCGGTGGCGCTAGCTACCATCGCGGGTACCCCTAGTACGTAAATCATCCCCGGTACCCCAATAAAACCTCCTACAGCAATGGTGGCCGCCAGTAATCCGGTGCCCAGTCCCACTGGTATGGTAAGCCACAGGGAAACTCGCCGATTGGCTGCTTTAAAGTAAATCATGGGCGGCAGGTTCAACATGGCAATCTTCTCCGCCAGGCCGGCTTTTTGATCCACCGTGGTATTTGAACTCCTAGACCTTTTGACGTCCAGCAGCATGTAGACGCCCAGCACCGTTAACACTGACACGAAGACCAGGCTGACATATAGGTTGGAACCTGCCGCGCCCCATAGGGATATAATAAGTTTTTGAAGCTTGATACCGATTTGGACGCCGACAGTGGCTGAAACTGCCATAATCAAGCCTAATTTTAAATCTACCTGGCCGTATTTAAATCGTTTATATGCACCAACCATAGCTTTAGGGAACTTATGACACATGTTGGTGGCCACTGCAATGGCCGCCGGAACGCCCAGACTCATCATCCCGGGGGTCAGCACAAAAGCCCCCCCGGAACCGATAAAACCACTGATTAATCCACCCAGGAATCCCAGGATGAACAGGAACAAGACACTGGCTAGTTTAAGGTCGATAAATTTTTTAACCATATCCCCGTCGCTCAATTGTTCACCCGCAGCTTCACAGATACCCGGGACAAAAAAGAGTGCCAGTAACACCAAGGCAATTAGTCGCCATCTGCTGTTTTTTAATACTTGGATATATTGCATTACCATTCACCCCCTATTTCTTGTTAGCCGGTTTAAAGCCCATAGTTTCGATTAAGTAGTTGGAAAAGGCACCATGCACGAAAGAAAAAATCAGTGCAGTGACGATTACTGCAATGGCGAAAAATCCTCCCCGGCTAAAGTAATCCATTACCGTGTCCTGGTTAGTAAATACCAGTAAGTACAAGGTTAGAGAAGCAATGCCCCAAAGGATAACGTTACGTAAAGGGTTAGGCTTGTTTTGGGTTTTAATTTTCATCATATTCACCCCCAGCATTTGAATTTGAGCCACTTGTTAATGCATTACCAGACCTTAACTAATTAGTTAACTTGTGATTGCAATCACTAACATTTGCTATTGTTATGAGCAAAAGGTATGCCAATTTAAATCACGGTCTAAAAGCAGTAAATAGTGGTGTTTATGAAGTTGTTTGACTGTCGTTGACCAGATTTTCAACAAGCAGCGTGTGAAATCTAATCAACTGAAATTTGATATGTTTGATTAAGCCTTTGAGTTAATAGGGGTTTACCTGCTTAACCGATGGGGAGTTAATGACCAGATGTTGAGCAGTTTTTTTGAGAAAAACGGCATAAAAAAACGCTATCCTGATTTGATTCCAGGAAGCGTTCGAATTTTTTAACTGCTTTGTAGTTTTATTCCCGATGTTCTCTAGGAAAACTTTTTAAATACCCCCATGAATTCCTCCAAGGAATCCTTTAAATCCCGGTTATCCCGCAAGTCGCTGTCTATCTGCTCGGCCAGGTGGCAGCCCAGTACGGTGATGCCCACCCGGTTTATCGCCGCCTTGATGGCCGCCAGTTGGATGACGATATCCCCGCAGTCACGGCAGTCCGTCACCATTTTCTGCACCCCGCGCACTTGTCCTTCAATTTTCCTCAACCTGCTGAGCACATCTTTTTGCATTTCCTGATCCCGCGTCACCGTTATTTGTTCTTTTTCTGCTGCAGAATTATTATCGCTGCGGCTATTCTTGGTTTTTCGTTCTGCCCCCAATATCATCATCCCCTGTATTTTAGCGTCTAATTATACCCCCGTATGGTATACATGAATTATAAACCAATGTTTTATTAAATTCAATATAAAAGTCTTAAAATATAGGCCTTGACATGCAAGTGTAAACGTAGTAATTTTATATTAATCTACCAATGGGGGTATGGGTATAAGTTAAACGGTCATTGGTAGCCTTAATAACCCCAGTTAATTAAGGTTAGAATAGGGTGCTAAGCGATTGGAACAACGAATACCCCGGTATGGTATAAAGAACGATAGTTTATTACTTAAGGAGGATGATATTATATGGCACCGGAAGAACTGAAAAATATTAAGGCGGATAAAATTGTAGACGCGCGGGGAACATCCTGCCCCGGCCCGATCCTGGCGGCCAAGAAATCCATTGCAGAAGTGCAGACGGGCCAGGTCATGGAAGTATTGGCCTCTGATTCGGGCACTAAGAAAGATATTCCGGCCTGGTGTAAAAAGACCGGCAACGAGTTTATGGGTTTGGTGGATGACGCAGGCACGTACAGGTTGTTTGTCAGGAAGACCAAGTAGTTGGTTAGCAGTAACCCCTAACCAACTAACCAACTAGCCAGGAGGCGGAAAGAATGACTAACGTGACAAGTGAAGGCAAGGATTTTAACCCTAAAATCCTTGCCTTTTCCACCAATAACATCTCCGACCCCGGCATCGACCTGGCCGGCAGTTCGCATTTGCACTACCCGCCGGGGGTAATGGTGATGAGCATGCCCTGCACCAGCGGCATCAAGCCCGAGTGGGTGCTTTACGCGGTGGAAAAGGGCTTTGACGGGGTCTTCATTGCCGCTGACGGTGAGGAGTGCGCTTACCTGCCCGACTGTGCCGAGCGAACCACCCACATGATTAAGCGGGCGCAAGCAATGCTGCAGCAAAAAGGTTATGACCCACAGCGGCTGCGGATGTCGGCAATCTGTTCGGTTTGTGCCGGCCCTTTTACCAGCCAAATCAAGGAGTTTCATCAAACGCTAAAAAATTTAGGACCTGCCAGGAAGGAATAGTGCCATGAGTTACGACATACTGGTTGTGGGCAGCGGTATCGGGGGCATGGAGTCGGCCATTAAGTTGGGTGATATGGGATACAAGGTGCTGGTGGTGGAGAAGGACTCCAGTGTGGGCGGCAAAATGATTCTGCTCAGCAAGGTGTTCCCCACCTTGGACTGCGCCAGCTGTATTTCCACCCCCAAAATGGCGGCCACTGTCAACCACCCCAATATCGATGTCATGACCTATTCCGAAGTGGAGCAAGTGCAAAGGGTGCAAAACGGGCAATTTAAGGTGCGGGTGCGCAGGAAACCCACCTTTATCAACCAGTCGGCGTGCACTGGTTGCCGGCAGTGTGAAGAGGTTTGCCATGTGGCGGTGCCCGACCAGTTCAATTTTGACCTGGTGGCCCGGCGGGCGGCCTATATTCCATTTCCCCAAGCCGTGCCCAAAAAAGCGATTATCGAGAAACGCGGCTCCTCGCCGTGCTCATTCACCTGCCCGGCGGGCATTAAGGCCCACGGCTATGTGGCCCTGGCCCGCAGCGGCAAGTTTGATGAAGCGTTTAACCTGGTGCTGGATAGCACGCCACTGGTGGGCAGCCTGGGTCGGGCCTGCTACGCGCCCTGCGAGGGGCAGTGCACCCGGGGTGGGTTGGAAGGCCCGGTGGAAATTCGGCGGTTAAAAAGCTATATTGCCGAGCGGCACTACCATGCCCACCCCCAACCGCCAGCCCTAACCACCGCCGAGCCGAAAGGCCGGCAAGTGGCCGTGGTGGGTTCGGGCCCGGCTGGGTTGACCTGCGCGTTCCAACTAGCCCGTCAGGGCTACGGAGTAAAAATATTTGAAGCTGCTTCCCGGCCCGGGGGCATGCTGGGGCTGGCCATCCCGGCTTACCGGCTGCCCCGGGAGGTACTGGACCGGGATATCCAAAACGTCACTGCTCTGGGGGTGGAGATCGCCACCAACACCAGGGTTAATAATATTGACAGTCTCCAAGAGCAGGGATTTAACGCGGTGTTCCTGGCCACCGGAACCCCCGGCAACGCCAGGTTGGGCGTGGCCGGCGAAAACCTTAACGGTGTGACAGGCGCCCTGGAATTCCTGCGCCGGGTCAATTTAGGCGAAGATGTGAATTTGCAAGGCCAAAAAGTGGTGGTCATTGGCGGCGGTAACGTGGCTATGGATGCCGCCCGGGTAGCGGCCCGTTTAGGCGCCGCGCAGGTCGCCCTGCATTACCGGCGCAGTCGGGAAGATATGCCGGCCCACGGCTGGGAAGTGGAAGCCGCCGGCGTGGAAGGCGTGGAGTTCCACTATTTCAGTGCCCCGGTAAAGTTTAATGGCCAAGATGGCCAACTTAATACGGTTGAATTAATACGCCTGGAACCGGGTGCACCCGACGCCGGCGGCAGGCCCAAACCGGTGCCGGTTCAAGGAACCGAACACCAAGTGGCGGCCGATTTAGTGATTACCGCCGTAGGCCTGGTGCCGCAAGCCGCCGGCTTGGCCGACGGGTTAAAGTTAAACCCCAACGGCACTGTGTTGGTTAACGCTGATACTCTCCAGACAGCGGTGCCCCACGTGTTTGCCGGTGGCGACGTGGTGACCGGCCCGTCGATGATCGTTAATGCCGCGGCCCAGGGTAAAAAAGCCGCGTTTTATATTGATCGCTACCTACGCGGGGAGCAGTTGGCCGGGGTGAACTACGACGACAGGCTGCCCGTGGTGGATCAAAAAGAGGTCATGGGCAGGCAGCAAAGTTACAGTAACCTGCCGGCTGTGGGTACCAAGAACCAGAACGGTACAAATATGACCGGCCAAACTAGCGCTGGCAGCGTCACTGAACCCGCGCTCACCGAGGCAGAGGCGCGGTACAGCGCGGGCCGGTGCCTGGACTGCGGCGTGTGTTCGGAATGCAGCCAGTGTATTACCACCTGCCCGGCCAACGCCGTGGATATGGCGATGCGGGAGCGGGTGGAAGAGGTTGAAGCTGCTGCGGTGATTATGTCCACCGGATTCAAACTGTTTCCGGCTGAACTAAAAACCCAGTACGGTTACGGAACGTTAAAAAACGTCATTACCGGCATGCAGATGGATCGCCTGTTAGCGCCCACCCGGCCTTACAACTCGGTGTTGCGCCCCGGCGACGGCAAGGTGCCCGATAATATCGCCTTTGTGCTGTGCACCGGATCCCGGGACTGCACGGTGGATAACCAACTGTGCTCCAGGGTGTGCTGTATGTATTCGGTGAAACATAACCAGCTGATTATGGGGGCGCTGCCCCTGGCCGACGTAACAGTTTATTACATGGATATCCGGGCTTTTAGCAAGGGTTACGATGAGTTTTACCAACAGGCCGAGGCGATGGGCGCCAATTTCGTGCGAGGCCGGATTGCCAGAATTGACGAAAATCAAGATGGCAACCTGGTGCTACAGTATGAGGATATTGCCAACGGCGGTCAGACGGTCACCGCCGAGCATGACCTGGTGGTGCTGTCAGTGGGCATGCTGCCCAATACCGACGCTTACAATATTTTCTCCGGCGAGTCACTGCAAACCGATGACTTCTCCTTCGTCAAAGAAATGGATGAAGATATCGACCCGGGCCGAACCAGTATTGACGGGGTTTTTGTCGCGGGGACGGCCTCGGGAGCCAGGGATATTCCCGACTCCATCCTGCATGCCGGGGCGGCCGCGGCTCAGGCGGCGGCTTACGTGGAAAGGGCAAGGGTGAAAAGATGAGCGACAGAAGAATAGGCGTATATATCTGTCACTGTGGCGGAAACATTTCCGATTACGTCAATGTGGAAACGGTGCGGCAGGCAGTGGCCAACGAGCCGGGGGTGGTGGTGGCCAAAACCGCCATGTTCAGCTGCTCCGACGCTACCCAGCAGGAGATGATCCAGGACATCAGGGAGCAAAACCTGGACGGACTGGTGGTGGCCTCGTGCTCGCCCAAGCTGCACCTGCCTACATTCCGAGAAGTAGCCAGGCGGGCCGGGTTGAACCCTTACCGTTACACCCAGGTAAACATTCGGGAACAGTGTTCCTGGACCCACACCAACGACCACGCGGGGGCCACTGAAAAAGCCGTCCGGCTGGTGCGGGCCGGGATAGCTCGTACCAACCTGACCGACCCGCTGCAACCAATCGTGATCGATACCGTGCCGGCGGTACTGGTGGTGGGCGCGGGTATTGCCGGCCTGCGGGCAGCCGTTGGCCTGGCCGACCTGGGTTTATCGGTTTACCTGGTGGAAAAATCACCAAACCCCGGTGGCCGGGTGGGCGGTTTAGGGGCCATGTACCCGCACGGCAAAAACGGCCGCCAGTTGATTGACCGGCTGGTGGGCGAGGTACGAAAAAGAGAACTGGTGACCCTGTTTACCAACGCCGAAATGGTAGCCAAATCGGGCACTATCGGCAGCTTTAACGTCAAAATCCGGGTCGGTGGTAAGGCACCCGGGGAAATCAGCGTCGATGTGGGGGCCATTGTCGTGGCCACCGGCTTTGATAACTACCAGCCAGCGGCGGGCGAGTACGGATACGGTATGGATGGTGTAATCACCCTGCCGGAATTCAAAAAACTGCTGGATGGCACGGCCGGGGAACTGGAGTATAACGGCCGGCAAGTAAAGGATATCGTTTATATCTACTGCGTGGGCAGCAGGCAGCAGGGCGGGGAAAACCCGAACAAATACTGCTCCCGCTACTGCTGCAACGCGGCGGTGCATGCATCGCTGCAAGTGTCCGAAAAAAGCCCCCGGGCGCACCAGTTCCACCTTTACCGGGATGTGCGTACCTACGGTAAGTACGAACTAATGTACAATGAGGCCCGGGAAAAGGGGGCGGTCTTCTGCGCTTTTGGCCGCGATGAGCCGCCGGGGGTGGCCAGCGGGCCCGACGGCAAATTGGTAGTAACTGTCCGGGATCTGCTCACTTACGGAGAAGAGCTGGCCATACCCGCCGACTTGGTGGTGCTGGTCACCGGCATGGTGCCGGCGGCAAACAGCGGGCTGACCGAGTTGCTGAAACTACCCCTGGGGCAGGACCGGTTCTTTAATGAGATCCACCCCAAACTGCGCCCGGTGGAAACCATGGTGGACGGTGTATTCATCTGCGGTACCTGCCAGGGGCCCAAGAATTCATCCGAGAGTGTGGCTTCGGCACTGGCAGCGGTTTCCCAGGGTGCCTCCATTTTAAAGAAGGGGTACGTGGAACTGGAACCGCTAATCGCCGAGGTAGATCCCCAGGCTTGCGACCTGTGTGGAGACTGCCTGAATACCTGTCCTTACTCGGCCATTGAGCAAGACACCGCGGCCATTCGGATTAACAGCGCCCAGTGCAAGGGCTGCGGCGGGTGTGCCCCGGTTTGCCCCAAGGGAGCCATTAACTTGAAGGGTTACACCGACAGCCAAGTCAAGTCCATGATCGATGCCCTGCTAAAGGAGATTTAAGACTATGAGAGACGTACGGGAGATCATTCGCGAGGAAATGCTAATGCGGGACCGGGTGCTGGCCGTACTTGAGGCTGGCCCCAAAACAGTGCCGGAAATTGCCGTTGCGCTGGGCTACCCGTCCGAAGAGGTCATGTTCTGGGTGATGGGTATGCGCAAGTACGGTGTAGTGGCAGAAACCGAAGAAGAAGACGGGTACTTCAAATACCAGGCCGCAACCGCCGGGGGTGAGCACTGATGGTGCAAGTTAACCCCGGATTTATAGACCAGGTCGGGCAAGCCAAGACCTTTAACGCCGCGGCGTGCATGAACTGCGGGGTCTGCAGCGCCGTCTGCCCCATGGGCATCGAACTCCTGCCCCGCAAGCTGTTCAGGTATGTACTGCTGGGTGTGGAAGATAAAGTGCGGGAAAATAGCGCCACCATTTACTCCTGCCTGCTGTGCAAAATGTGCGAAGTCAACTGCCCCGCCGGAGTGCACATCGCAGAAAACGTCAGGACTTTGCGCTATTACCTGTATAAAAAATAAAATCATTAGTCAGTAGTCAGGAGTCAGGAGTCAGGAGATAAAATCAGCAAGCGGCGAGCATAATCTCCATTCTGACTACTGAATTCTGACTCCTGACTACTTGAAACTCAAAGGAGCGAGGACTATGCCTTTGCCGACCGGCGATACCATTGGAATTTTAGCGGATAACCTGCGTCTCAGGAAGTCCGTGCTGCCCATCCCGGCGGGCGTGGCCACCCGGTGGTCCCGGGGCCTTAATCTGCCTCGGGGTGGGGAAACCGTACTGTACACCGGCATGATGTACCAGCTAATACCCTACATCGCAGCCATGAGCAAGGCCCAGGGCAAGGTGGAAGATTCTCCGCTGGCCAATTTTGTCCGGTTGGGCCGGATGATTAACAAGGTGGTCAATATCTCGGGTTTCATGGCCAGGCCCGCCAGGGATATGCAGGTTCGGTATGATGGGATGCTGGTTGGGATAGCCCGTTTGCTGGAACAGGCCGGGGTGGAGTTTGGCTACCTTTATGAAGAGGAACTGTACTCTGGTGCCCTGGTATACGACCTGGGGGTAGACGACGTTTTTGCTCAGCACGCCCGGGAAGTTTATCAAACGTTTCGCAAAAAAGGGGTTAAAAACGTCATTACCGTGGATCCCCACACCACCAACATGCTGCGCTCGGTATACCCGCAACTGATTGAAGGTTACGACCTACAGGTTCGCAGTTACCTGGAAGTGTTGGCCGAACGCCTGCCCGCCACCGGGCCAGCACCGGGCGGTGCCGATGTGGTCATTCACGACTCGTGCGTGTACGCCAGGTACGAAAACATTATCGAGCCCCAGCGCAAACTGCTGGCCGCGGCCGGGATTAAAGTCAAGGAACCCAGGGACTCAGGCAAATTCACCCTCTGCTGCGGCGGCCCGGCTGAATCACTGTTCCCCAAAAAGGCTCTGGAGCGGGCCGCCATACGGGTAGCCCAACTGCAGGCCGTATCCCGGCAGGGCGTCACCATGTGCCCCATCTGCCTGGTCAACCTGCAAAAAGCTGCCGGCCCAGACATGAACCTCCGCGACATCTCCGAATACCTCACCCAGGGGGTCAGGCCTTAACTAACTATACTAACTAGTGTATTGATATATTTAAATATTTAAAATAGCGGGGGGTACGGTTATGAATACAACAAAAAAAACAATCATTGTCTTTTCCGGCGAGCTGGATAAAGTGATGGCAGCGTTTATCATCGCCAATGGCGCCGCCGCCATGGGCGACGACGTCACCATGTTTTTCACCTTCTGGGGGCTCAACACCCTGCGCAAACCGGAAAAGGTGCCGGCCAAGAAAAGTTTTCTGCAGGCCATGTTCGGCGCCATGATGCCTCGGGGAGCGGATAAACTGGGCATCTCCAATATGAACTTCGGCGGTATGGGCGCTAAAATGATGAAAATAGTGATGAAGCAGCAGAACGTTACTTCGCTGCCCGAATTGATTAACTCCGCCCGGGAACAGGGTATTAAAATGATCGCCTGCACCATGTCCATGGATGTGATGGGCATTAGGGAAGAGGAATTGATGGACGGTCTGGAGTATGCCGGAGTAGCCACATACCTGGGTGAAGCTGACGAAGCAAATGTGAATTTGTTTATCTAAAAGGCGGCTGTCATCCTGAGCGTTAGCGAAGGATCTAGATCCTACACTTCATTTAGAATGACATGACGTTGTACCACTTGCCGAGTTAAAGGCATATCATATTAAAAAATTAAGCCCGCTGGTGAGATAAAAAACCAGGGGCTTAATTATTTTTAACCTGCTGGAAATTTTCTGGGATGCCGATTAGTTAAAAACTGTTTACAGAGGGGTTAAAATGTTGGGTGCTTATTTCTGTACACTTGGCCTAAACTGATCAAGGACGCCAAGAGCTACGTGGGCCAATCCAAAACCAGTGACACCGGCGCCAAGGTTGCCGCCGATCATTCTACCCAGCAGAGTCACGCCGGCACCCAGACCCAGAACCGTCCAACTTGTACTTGTTCCTTTCATTTTTTGATCATCACCTCCTTTATGTTATTGTTTCTTCGTTTAATTTCACTATGCTAATCAACAAATGGTATTATGGGGAATTTGTCTTGACACTTGCATTTTATAAAAAATATAATTCAGCCATCAGTCGCATCACCGGGGCGTGATGTTTAGTAAACCACAGCCAACAGGGGAAGAATACAAGCTGGCAAGCAATTAGGTTTCACCTTGGGGGAGATTAAATGGATCTTGTAATGGTACACGGGGGTGCCGGTGGCGAGAACCACCCGGTGCAGTCGGAAGCATTGGAAAAAGCAGCCATGGCAGGGTACAGTGCGCTGTCGGGCGGTCACTTGGACGCCGTGGAGCGGGCGGTTATAGCCATGGAAGACGACCCGCTATTTAATGCGGGCTATGGTTCTGTTTTAAACCTGGCCGGTGAAGTGGAAATGGACGCCGCGATTTTCGATGGTTCCACCGTAAGGTGCGGTGGGGTGGTCGCCATCCGGGAGGTGCGCAACCCGGTTCGGGTGGCCAGGCTGGTGATGGATGAGACGCCACATGCATTACTGGCCGGCGAGGGGGCCATACGATTTGCGCGTGAACAGGGTTGTGCAAGCTTTAATCCGGTGACCGAAAAACAGAAAATAAATTGGGAAAAGGCTATCCTGGCCCACCAGCGGGGTGAGCAACCGGATATATGCGCGCTAACCGGGGAATCTGGATCCTGTGATACCGTAGGCAGCCTAGCCGTTAAAAACGGGCTGGTGGCCGCGGCTTCCAGCACCGGCGGTGTTTTATTGAAGCTGCCGGGCCGGGTGGGGGATACCGGGGTCTTTGGGGCCGGGATCTATGCGTCGCCGCAAGGGGCCGTGGTATGTACCGGCCTGGGGGAAATCTTTATCCAGCGCAATATTGCGGCCTGGACGGTAAACCTAATGAATCAGGGGGTAAATGTACATGATGCGGCTCGGGCGGCCATCCACCGCCTGACCGGTTCCGGCGCGACCGGAGGGGTTCTGGTGGCGGACGCCCAAGGCAATGCGGTCGCAATTTATAATACCGCCTTATTCCCGGTAGCGATGGTGGTTAATGGTGAACTGATATCTAGTTTTACCCCGGTTAAAATTTAAAGCCTTTTTGGCGATCCCGGGCTGGAGATCTTCCCAACTTTAAAAATAAATGATAAGGTTATATTAGAAAAAGTGTTCTATAATTTGGAATGGCGTCGAATAGAGCAGAACCGGTGAGCTACGGGCGTGCAGCAGCCTAATAGTATGGGAAACAGGCCCAGCTCCAAGTTAATTAGAGGTGATCAAGTGGCGAATCAAATTAAGGGCTGGGTAATCTGGTTTGTAATCCTGGTTTTATCAGCCTTTACCGTACCGTTTTTTTTGCTCTCCGATGTGGCCAAGGTTTACGGCGCCTTCCTGTACTGGGGCGTTTTTGCCGTAGTGGCGATTATCAGCGTCGGTATCATCACCAGTAAATGGAGGGCCTGATATGAATCCGGTACATATATACACGGCCATCATCCTATATTTTCTCCTGGGCACTTTAGTGGCTGTTTATGCTCGTCGCGGCATGGGCCAGGGCATGGCCGAGTTCTTTCTGGCCAACCGGGCGGTCAACGGTGTGGTGGCAGCCCTTACATATAGCGCGACGACCTACAGCGCCTTCATGCTGGTGGGACTGGCCGGTTTTACCTATATCGGCGGTGTCGGCGCGTGGGGCTTTGAATTGATTTACCTGTCCGGCCTTGTGCTGGTGGCCTTTTTCGGGCCTCGTTTCTGGCTGGCCGGCAAACACTATAACTTTGTCACCCCGGCCGAAATGCTGGGCGACCGCTACCAAAGCCAAACTCTGCAGGTGATTGCAGCCATCGCCTCGATAATCTTTCTAATCCCTTACAGCGCCGTGCAGTTAATCGGGATCGGAACTTTAATAGAAGGCATGTCCGGGGGGGCCATCCCCTTTATCAACGGCTTGCTTATTGCGGTTGTGGTGACGGTGGTCTGGGCATACATGGGCGGTATGCGGGCCGTGGCCTGGACCGATTCCCTGCAGGCAGTGATTATGATTATCGCCTCAACTCTTTCGGTCTTGTTTATTGTGTACCGGGGCTTTGGCGGCTTCGGTGGCCTAATTACCACCCTGGAAACTGATTTTCCGCAATTTTTAACTGTTCCGGGGCCGGGGTTTTTTAATTTCCATACTTTTATCGGCCTTAGTTTACCCTGGTTTTTCTTCTGTCTTTCCAACCCGCAGGTCAGCCAACGCCTGTTTATCCCTCGCTCACTGACGCATATGCGAACGATGGTGATGGGCTTTCTGTGCTTTGGTTTTATTTATACCCTAATCTCCATCTTGTGGGGGTTTTCAGCCCGCGTACTAATCCCCGGTCTGACCGTCGGCGATATGGCCACCCCCAGTTTGCTGGCTTTGGATATAGTCCCCAACGGCATTGCCCTGGTGGTGATGGTGGGCATTACCGCGGCCGCCATTTCCACCATCAACTCCATTGTGCTTACCCTGTCATCGATGGTGTCCCAGGACGTAATGAAGCATATCAATCCCAACCTTAGTGAAAAAAGTCTGCTAGCGGTGGGTAAAGGATTTGTTTTTGTATTCGCTGTGGCGGCCTTTCTTTTTGCCAACCTTAAACTGGGTTTAATAGCGGTGCTTTCGGTGGCCTCATCGGCGGGACTGCTGGTAACCGTGCCGGCCATTGTGGGGGCCTTTTTCTGGAAGCGGGGAACAGCACCGGCGGCCATTATCAGTATCCTGGTGGGCGGGTTTATCGCCCTTTATTTCCAATTTGCCGAAATTAGGCCGTTGGGCTGGTGGCCGGGCGTTTGGAGCGGCATTGTCTCCACCGTCCTATTTATTGTGGTTAGCTACCTGACCCCGGCGCCCAAGCAAAAGGCTGATGAATTCATCGATTATGTAAACAACGCCCTTAAGGAAAAGAACGCCATTTAAGCAGCCCAAATAGTCAAGTGGCTCCCAATCTGTTATCATGCATCGGGTTTAGGCATTAAGGAGGGGCTGGAGCTTGCCTTTTTTAAAAAAAATCACTTTTGATTGGAACCGCGTAAAAGAGAAAAATAAATACCCTTTTAATATCCCGGCACTATCTCAATTAAACGCATTGGATATGAACCATAATCTAATCTTTTTCATTGGCGAAAACGGAACAGGAAAATCGACTCTGCTAGAAGCAATTGCATTTAAGTGTGGTTTTGGTAATAAAGGTGGCGGGAAAAATGATCTTGTTGAGAATCCTGACAGTAGTATAATGCTAGAGCCAATCATAACATTGTCATGGCTGCCTAAAGTAAGCAACGGGTTTTTATTACGCGCCGAAACCTTTTTTGATTTTGCCAATTACTTGGATCAACTGGCCCAGGATCCGTATATTGGACCCCAAGTTTATAATCAGTATGGGGGAAAATCACTCCATGAACAATCACATGGTGAAGCATTTTTATCACTTTTCAGCAACCGGTTAAGAGGAAAAGGCTTATATATTTTGGATGAGCCTGAAGCAGCTTTATCTCCACAAAGGCAAATGGCCTTCTTGAGGATAATGAGGGATTTAGAACAATCGGGGCATGCGCAGTTTTTAATTGCTACGCATTCACCAATCCTTCTGGCCTATCCCAAGGCAGTTATATATAGCTTTGCAGAGGACGAGATTAAACGAGTTGCTTATGAAGAAACAGAACACTATCAATTAACTAAAGCCTTCTTAAATAACAGAGAGAGTTTTTTAAAACAGTTGTTTGAGGATTACTGAGTAAAGGGAATAATCATGTATAATAATATTAGCAATTAAATAGGAATATTTATTATTTAAAAACTGTTGGAGGTTGGTTAATGAGTAAAATATCCGGCAGATTAGTTATTCTGTTGAGCATTGTCTGGGTCCTGGTTCTGGCAGGCTGTTCTTCCGGTGCCGGAATAGAAAACTCCCAGACTGTTCCGGCCCTGGAAGAAAGAATAAAGGTGGTTGCTTCAATATACCCGGTTTACGACTTTACCAAAAAAGTCGGCGGTGACAAGATAGAGGTTTCCTGTCTGGTGCCGCCGGGAGCTGAACCGCACGACTGGGAGCCATCACCCAGGGATATGGTGGAATTACAAAAAGCAGATGTTTTTATTTACTGTGGTGCCGGGATGGAACAGTGGGTGGTTAAAACACTGGAAGCCCTCGATAAGCCTGGATTGGCCAAAATTGACGCCGGCCAAAACATCCAGTTGCTTACCGGTCATGACCACCATCAGGATGGGCATGAAGAACCGGACATTGCCAATGCCGACCCGCATATTTGGGTGGATCCCTTAAATGCAGTAGGCATGGTTGATAATATTAACGCCGGGCTGGTTGAGGCCGACCCGGCCAATAAAAGTGCCTATGAACATAATGCCGGACAATACCGTCAGCAAATATTAGAATTGCACCAAGAGTACCAGGACAGCCTGGCCGGGGCCAAGGGAAAGGAATTTGTCACCTCCCACGACGCCTTCGGTTACCTGGCCCAACAGTACGGGCTGATCCAGGTGCCGCTGCGCGGACTCTCCCCCGAAGCCGAGCCCACACCCGCCCGGATGGTCGACGTGGTTAAAATGGTTAGGGAAAAGGAAATCAAGTATATTTTCTTTGAAAGCCTGGTTAGTCCAAAAGTATCAGAAGTAATTGCCGCCGAAACCGGCGTGGAGACCCTGGTTTTAAACCCCGTAGGCGGTCTTACCGCTGAAGAAATAGCGGCCGGGAAGGATTACCTTTCGGTGATGCGGGAAAATCTGGTGAATTTACAGAAGTCCTTTGATATAACACCTTATTAACTGTCAGTTCTCATTACAAATGTCAGTAATTTCTCTTTACGATTGTCAGTAACGCAATTTATGTCCGTATTGGGTTTATTTTCGCTTTAGTTCGTTGACCCCATATGATAGTTTTTGTGTATGGCCCAAACCTTAAAAGGCCTGAAGCTCTGATAATACCTTAAATATGACAGCACAGCAGGAGCATAAATGGCTCCTGCTTTTTTTGAACGAAACTGAGTCAAAAATTTAGTACAGATTAAACTATAGAACGGGATAGTAATCGAAATTAGTCCTACGACTAGCTTTCTCTTGCACCCATTCGTTTAGTTCATCCTTGTTGAAATAAAAATTATTGTTTAGTTTTATATAAGGAAACATTTTCCCAGTAAATGAATGGTATTTATCCATATGCTGTTGCTCATTGCTAATTATTTCTTGTATTTCTTCAGCTGATATACCTAGAAATGTAGATGCTTCATCTACAGTGATTAGTGCCTTTTCGGATTGATTCACGTTGCTTTCTTTAAGTCTCATCCCCGCATTGTAGTTATTTAATGAATTGCCTATCCACATACCGCCAAACAATACAGATAACGCTAGAAAAACAATTGAAGCAGACAGTATTTTATATTTTTCCATATAATCTTACCTCACTTTCTTAAGTATTATAGGCAATAATATTCAACCTTTCGAAAGTGGTTCCTCTAAAATGAGTTTAACTAGGTCTCTAATGAAAAGGGCTAAAAACACTGGTAACATTGGGGGTATAAAGTTTTGCGAGATAAAACTTTTTTTATTCGGGTAAAGCGAAATAGAATAACCACTAATCTAATGCTTAATAGTGTTTATTCTAAACGGCGCCTAATATCAGAACTAGAAAATATAATTGATGCTTTAGAAAAGTTACCCGATGAACAATTTCTTATTGATTTCAAAACTTCCCCAGCTATAGGTATTGAGATAACTTCATATGAAGAAATAAGTGGCGATAACTAAAGGTTATTCGCAAACCTGAGGGTTAGTCAATTAAGTAGAAAACGAATGGGGTTGGGTGCAATGAAAAAATGGTTTTTAATTTTTATGATACTCCTTGCAATGACCACTTTTGGCTCAGGGTGCGCCTTGGATATCTAACAGAACAAAGAGCTGTTAACTACTAAAGATGTCATAAAGGCTTTAGATAATGCAAGTGTACACCTGGAGGAATGCCACCGCATTAACCCAGTTGATTTTGAATTAAACGGTGTTACGCCATCTATTTGGGAGGTCGGAAGAAAAAGAGACGATCATGTGTTTATTTATATCTTTGATAACTACAAGAGCAGAAAAAGCGCCTCAAAAACTTACTGGAAAACCAAACAAGAATACACGTATAAAATGGAGCCTTATCTAGTTGAAAACATAAGCCCTATGCCCTATGATGCAAAGAATGCACTTGTCTTTTATCTTATGAAAAATGAGAACTATTACCCCAAACCTTTTCCCAGAGAAATAATCTTAACCAGCCTGGCAATGAATAATCTGAAAGAGCTTAAAACAATTGTGTTCGTAGGTGAAAGTGAACATTGGCAAGTAAAAATAACTCTTGAATACTATGAAAATTTTCTATATTTATCACCTGAGGAGCAAATTTTAAACACTAAGGGGTGTGAAAAGGCTGGTGGTCCCATAGCAGATTCTGACTTAGCGCATCTATTTCACCCGCACCTAACTTACAAGAAGGTAGATATAGATGATATAGACAAAATCATATATCATATTGAAAAGCCAAGGGGTTCTTATAGTGGTTCACTGCGGCTGTTTAACAAATTCACAACTAACCCTTTTGTAGGATTCGGCGGTAGTGGCCTTGGAGCAACAAAAGAAGATATCTTGGTTATGACCGTCCGTTGGAACGGTAACGAGGAAGTAATGGAGCTAAGAGCCAAATAGAGGCTTGGAGAAAAGCTAAAAGAGGCATTATCAGGAGGGTTTTATGCATGAAAAACTTTGTCCATACTGTGGATGCCCTGTAGTGGATGGTATTTGCTTGGAATGCGGAAGCCGTGATAACCCTAACTACCAATATTTTGATCCGCTAGAATCAGCTTGGCAGCAGGGCCGATTCCTTAGACGTTTAAAATTTGGCAAATTAATCACAGGACTTATATTACTTATGTTTCTATATTCAATACTTAGTTCTATTGTTAGTTATTTTAAATAGTTTGGCTTTGCTTATGAGGAGGTCTTTAGCTTGAGCAAGTACCAAAAACTAACTGTTGTATTTTTATTGCTGTGCACTGCATCCCTTAAGCTCGGTCAAATAGGCAAATCGACCTTTACCGATGCTCCATTGTTTGGATGGATATTAGGTTTTGCATTTAGCATATTTGGTACTTTCACGGCGATTAAAGTTAATGCAGTTAAAAGTGTTGAAGAGCTACTCAAGCTTTAAAAGAGGATAACCCATGAAAACAAAAAAGAAGGGAATAGTAATGGGAATTTTTAATTGGAAACAACCCATACGCTTTATTAGTTATTTCTTATATGCCGTTCTTGTAGGGTATTTAATGCTTTGGGGGGCCTCCATTCAGCAAAAACTAAAACATTTAACCGCAACCACTTTCAATAACGTACCGCAATTTACATTCATGATGGTCTTTCCTGTTTTTATAGGTATTTTGCTAGCTTTGCCTGGGTTTATAGCTATCGCTAGAAGTAATGGGCATTGGAAAGTGGATTGGGCTAAATTATTCGGTATTGGGCTGCCTGCCTTGTATGTAACTATTTATCCGTTTTTGTATTTTGTTGTGCCTAGGTTAGTTGGGGATACCATGATTTACTCCAAACTCATGATAAGCGGCTTATTAATTAATAATACTTTGCACACTGTTGGTGGCTTAGTATTGGGCTATTTAATTCCTTCGGCAATACATAAGGAGAAGTCAGAGTGATTTATTAATACTTGGAGGTGGATAATCATAGTTGTAAAAATAAAAAGGATGTTAGTGATGGCCTGGTTTCTTATGATTCTTGCCTCACTTGCATTTTGGTACGAGCCACTAAGAATTGTACTATGGACATTTAAAGCAGTATTTATCTACCTTGCTACGGTGTTACAGGGTGGTTCTGGAACTTTCTTTATCATTGGACATACGTACTCTTTTTATGAAACAATTTATGTCCTAGGATTAGTTGCTATTCCAATTCTAGTATTAATCATTGAATTATCTATTAAAATAGCTAAAGCCCGGCATTAATATTTAAGGGAGTCAATCATGATGACAAAAATATTACTATTAGGACTAATTTTTATACTTATTTTTAGTGGCGGTATATTTATTGGCACCATTAAAAATAAATGCAACAGCTTGGAACAAGACTTAACGAACGAAAAAGAAGCACGGACTATGATAGAACGAGAGTTAAGTATGCTAGAAAGGGAAAAAGAAGTATGGACTATGATAAGCCCTTTATCACATTTGATAATATACGCAATGGATTCTCGGGATTTAAAATCACTGAGAAATAATGTTTCTCACTCTGTCGAGGTTACAGAAACGGGGCTTGTCTTTGATTATGGGCAAGACTACCTAGGGAAACAGGAAATTAGTTACCCCCAAGAGAAGGTATCTCGCCTGCGCGCAAGAGGATTTGAAATAGTTGATGAAGACGAATTTGTATCTTACATTGAATACCAAGAGGGTGAGTATATTGAGGTTTTCCATATGTTCTATGCTAAAGACAATGACAGATGGAAACTTAAACTAATCCAAAAAGATAAATTGTATCAATGAGTTTAGACCGCTCGGTAACAAGTTTAAGCTGGCCCACGGGTATTCAGAGGCGGGGCGTAAGGCTTGACATCTACCATAAACCTTTAGTTTGTATGAGGGGGTGGGATAATGGAACTATTAATTGCCTTAATTGCCGCAATTGTGGTCACTATACCAACAGTTATTCACATAACCAAAGTTTCATCCAAACATAATTTAATCTTAGGGTTTGGTTATTTGCCAGAGAGCCTAAAGAAACCGCCACAATTATACCTAATTTCTTTACCTGTCTTCATTTTTGTCTTTCTCGTTATATATGGAATAGGGCTAATTATAGCAAACAGATAATTATTTGTTCATTTAAACTGTAGTGGTGATAAATTGAAGAACCGTCTTTTACTTGTGTTAGCCGCTATTTTGATATGTTCATTATGTTTTTTGTTATCTGCTTGTGGCAAACCTGAAGGTCTAGCAAACTCAAATGATGATCTAAATCAGGAACTTAACAGTATATCAATCCAGTTTATTAAAGCCCAGAACATCAGGGATGAAAAAACTATTTCCAAGCTCACTTTGTCCAATGAGCTAGCTGGCTTAGTTGGTAAAAGCCTAAAGCTAACCGAGATAACACCAATAGAATTTTGAGAAAAAAACTTAATTGTTCCCTTATTTGCACTTTATTACTGTACTAGGTTACCCAGCATAAAGAATAATACATGAAAGAAGTATGCGATTGCCATAAATATAAAGGCCGCCAATAAAGGATGAACAGTTTTAAATCCGTCCTGCACTTTATATTTAATCCCTTCTAATGGGGATTCGCTCATGAATTTTTTGTGTTCATTTTTATTAGAACTAAATATCTGTTTTCGCTCGTAGAACAGGTCAAATGAAATTAGGACAGCTGGCATGACTTCAATGTAAAAAATAATATTCTTAAAGAATAAGTAATGTACACTGGCAACAAGGAAGTAAGTAAAGGCACCGCTCAAAAACAGCAGTAATAGCCTGTTTTCAAGCTTTTTACCTAGCAGCAGCTTAAAATAGTCATAGGATATAAAGCTTAGAGCGAAAAGCCCCGTGTAGCTGAAGAAATGATAAAAGGAATACATTTTAATTCCTCCCAGAAAATATGCATTTCCGAAAATGAGTTTTGTATTAGCTAACTAACTTATTAACTTTATTTCATAATTGTTTTCCCTATTACCTGGGTCAAAACTTATTTATCAAGATGTCGCCAGCTTCAGTCCGTCCATCGGCCATGAATATTGCTTTGTTATAACCGCTGAAGTCTACTGAATATTCCTTGCCCCAGTACTCGAACTCCATCCGAATTCCGTCTACAAGCCCCAGTTCATTATAGAGTTCCGTAACGTCATAAATAATATTAACAGACTCTATGAAACTAAACTGCCTTGATCCAAGCGGTGAGGCGTTAACTTCTCTCCAATGGGGATTATCTTTAGTCCAGGATTAGTCATTTTTGTCCTAAGAAGGATGTATTTATACTAGAACTAAAAAACTCATCGTTAAAATAAAGGGGGTTGGTCTGTCATGGCTGATTTATACCAAATTTTTTTATATTATTGGAATATTATTATATACTTTTTGAGATTTATATCTCTAGTTGCTGGCTTACTATTTTTGGGTGCCCTATTACTGCGGTACCTTTGGAATACCACAATACCAGAGTTATTTAACTTAAAGCCAGTAACCTATTGGCAAGCTTTGAGACTTCTAATTTTAGCTAGTTTACTATTTGGTGGCCCGAACTTAATTAATTGATCTCCGAAATCCCTTTATGGCACATAATAAATAGATTACATAGCAACATTGGAGTTAAACATGGACTGGCTCCGTATTAACACAGTGGCTCTAATATAGTTACGTGTTAGCTCTAAAACATTAACTCAGTAACCTAATTGGCATTAACTTATTCATTAAGTATAAATGGAGAAATGTTATGAAAAAATCCTTTATGGCAATATTTCTATTTCTAGTTATGATAGTGGTATTTACATGGTCAAACTCCCCTGAAGATTACGGTTCAAGCTTACCACCGATGCTTTCACATGAAATACCTGTAATTAACGGGGAAATTCTCTCAAGTAAGGAAGCTAAATTCGAAGATAGAAGAGGTTATTCATTAGAAATAAAAACTAAGCAAAGTTTTAAACAAACCGTTGAATTTTATAAATCTGGATTTGAAAAGGTAGGAACAACCTTATCTTTTAATGATGTGGTTTATTCGGTTTCAGAAGAAAAAATAGCTTCTGGTGAAACAGTTCTCGGATCTACTATAATTTATCTAGAAATTATAGACAAAGGAGAGTATACTTTTGTGATTATGGCAATCCATTTATGATTTTTGATTATAGTTTAAACAACTGGCTAATAGCTAATATACTTGGGCGGAGGGGGTATCAAGTGAAGAGTAAGCTTAGTTCAACAGTAAACCCTCAAAATCGCTCCAGGGCCCGCATGGTTTTAGGACGGTTTTACTTTACCTGGCGACGGTATGCATTATGGATGAAAAACAGAGCTGCGTATGCAAAAGAAATACAAAGTACCCCGCTGCCTTTTGAAGTTTTTAAGTATCAAACTCCCATGCTAAGGCGCTTAAAAGATGTTGAAATATGGCTCCAGCATAACAAAGTCAAGAACTTAAAAATTGCCTCCGAACAAATTAACGGTGTCATTATACAACCTGGCCAGACATTTTCGTTCTGGAAGCTGGTGGGAAAGCCAACTAAAGCAAAGGGATATGTTAACGGGATGGTGCTGTATAATGGTTCTTTTAAACCTGAAGTGGGCGGCGGGCTTTGTCAGCTGTCTAATCTGATATACTGGATGACTCTACATACACCTTTAACCGTTACCGAACGGTGGCGGCATAACTACGATGTTTTTCCTGACTCAGATCGCACCCAGCCCTTCGGAAGCGGAGCAACAGTTGCATATAACTACATTGACCTACAGATTACAAACGAAACAAATGCTACATTTCAACTGTTAGTCTGGGTTAGAGATAAAAGCCTCCATGGCGAATGGCGCTGCAACCTGCCGTCCGAGTTACGCTACGAAATTTACGAAACCGACCACTGTATTACTCATGAGTGGTGGGGTGGATACGTACGCCACAATGTGATAAGGAGAAAAGTATTTCATTCTGGTAATATCCTTGTGGCAGACGAGGTTGTAACCGATAACCATGTAGTTATGATGTACGAGCCCCTTCTGCCCCAGTGAAATGGTGGTTTAGTTTAGGATTAAAGCACTTTCTTAAAATCATAAAGGCGGGAGCTTTGTAATTATATTAATCTTAAAAGCTTGGATTTTTGGGATTGTCGCTGATTTAATTGGGATAGGAAATCTTATACTTTTTCAAGATTTTTTCAACGTCAATGCCTTTTATGCTTTTGGAAGCGGTGTTGATACATTTGCCTTTATGTTCTCAATACTCTTTGCAGGTTTATTGATAGGATTATTCAACTATTACCTGGCCCGAAAACTGGTAGATGAGAAAGTAGCTATAAGAATCGGTCTGTCAATGGGAATTATAACAGCTCCCTGGATATTTCTAATCCCCTCACCATTGATGTAGTGCTGCAAACAACTAATTGCCAGGAGGTGTCCAAAAATCAAAAAGAATTATAAAGTCCTGATTTGCGTTATTTTATTATGTTTGCCTCTCTTTCTAATGTCGTGCGCAAGTGAGCAACCACCGAGAGAAGAGGAACAAATAAAGGATTTCTTAAGGCATGCTGTTTCGCACAAGGTTAACAGCATCAGTGAAATTTATGCTGATATTGCAAGATTTTTCGATGATTTGTCTAATGGCAAGACGTCTATTCAAGAGTTTAAGTACTACAGTTACGGGGTTAATAGCCTTCTGCAAGACAACAATTTCAGGGGAGCTGAAGCTATCTTATTTGAACAGGAAAACGAAAAACTCTACCAAGTACTACTTAAAATGAACCTACCGATAATAAATGTTTCTACCATAGCCCAAAACGCCACGAATGAAGAATTAAACCAGGCAGCTGAAGCCTACTTAAAGCTAGCAGAACTTACAGGAGGGAATAATGAAGGTTCTTTGGCTTACTGTATTGGAAACGAGATTATAAACGGCCATGATGTTGATGGGGTTTTAAACAAAATCCAAACAGAGCTAGAATATCTGGAAACTTTAATTAATTAAGTAATAAACACACATAAAGCAAAACCCAACTGAACTATGCATATTTTCTTAAGTAGCACGAACAAATTGGTTTGAAGATGGGTGACAATCATGCATAAAAGTGTTTCTATAAAAGAGGACAAAATCAATGAATTACTTCTTAACTTAGAGTTTAATAATATTAAAGCCTATTATTTTACCGACCATGTAAGGGCCAAAGAAAAGATAATATCTTTAATATCAAATAAGGACCTTATCGGTTTTGGAGGTTCTGAAACCATCAAAGAAATTGGATTGTTGGATGAGATAATTAACGGGTCTTATAATGTATTAAACCGTTTTGATCCAATGAACAGTAAAGAAGAGAAATGGGAAATCCAGCGGCGGGCGCTTTTATCCGATGTGTTTATCACAGGCTCTAATGCCATTACTTTGAATGGAAAATTAATTAATATTGACCATTCGGGCAACAGGGTAGCGGGTATCCTATTTGGCCCCAAAAAGGTATTTATCGTTGTTGGGATAAACAAAATTGTAGATTCAACAGAAGAAGGCATTATGAGAGCCCAATATTATGCGGCTCCTTTAAACGCCAAAAGGGCTGAAAATGACTATCACCCGCCATGTTTGGAAAACGGAAAGTGCTTGGATTGCTCTTCTCAAGAAAGAATTTGTAACTGTTTAGTAATACTTAAGCGGCAATATAAAAAAGACCGAATCACAGTCTTTATTATTGGAGAAGAGCTAGGTTTTTAGGTAGCCCCAGTCTTCAATACTAAAGATACAAACAAGACATTAACTAATATTCATAATCGGTTATACCCAAGTACCTGGGTATAACTTATTTATCAAGATGTCTACGACGTTCCCACTTAAAGTGAATTAAAATGAGGGATATCAATGAATAATGAGCACCCATCTGTACTAATAATGTGGGAAAATTATTTGAAATCTATTGGAGACGATACCAGCACCACTAAAAAAAACTATTCAGCATGGCATTTTGAACTAACCCAAAGTGGGGCAAATGCATTAGTAACTCTAGTATTAAAAGGTACAAAACGGGCTACAGCTTCCTCTTTATGGTCTTATAAGTATGATCGTCAATCCATACCAAAAGAAGGAGACCATAGCGTTATTACCGATTGGAATGGTAATGCTAAATGCATTGTTAAAACTATAAAAGTACAAATCATTCTTTATAAGGAAATAACAGAGGAAATGGCTCAAATTGAAGGAGAAGGTGATTTAAGTCTTGAGTATTGGAAAAGGGTGCATGATACATATTTTATTAAGGAATGTATGCGTCTAAATAAGCACTTTACTGATGAAATGCCCGTAGTTTTCGAAGAATTCGAAGTTGTATATAAATAGTCATTACTTTGCAAAGGGGTTCCATTTCATACAATTGTTTTTTAATTGACATTGTCTTAAATAAAATAAGGAGGGTGTTTACGTTTAGTATGAGTTTCAAAAAAAAGCTCCCGACAACTGCCCTGTTACTCTTATTCTTATGGCTTAGCGTATCTGTATATTTTTACGGACAGCATATCCTGGTATATAAAAGATACTCTGTATGGGGTAAAGTCGAAACAGATGAAGCCTTAATAATTCTGAAAAATGTTGTTGTATATAACCATGAGGTCAAATACCTTGGTGACGGGATTCCGTGGTACTGGAGAGTTGCTAATAATATCGAAAATGCCAAACTTCGTCAGGTCTTTGTCAGGGTTTGTAATTTTTACAGTAGACCTTACACCTTTAATACGGACAAGAGAACCATCAAACTGCAAGGGATTATAGCGATCAAGGACAAGGCAAACGCGCATGATTATATAGATAACTCGCCAGACATAAGAATTTACGGTGACTATGATGTTGCCTTGACAGATATCATGGGATTTAGGAATACCAACCAGAGCAATGTTTTTTACTTTGAGTCTGAGGGAAAGGATATTGAGTTAAAAAATAACCATACATATAAAGTGGTCATCAAAAATGATGATACGGGTGAAATAATAAAGGAATTACCATTTAAGCCAGAGTGGCAGTATTATACCTATAATTTCTTTAAGAGAAATCCGTCTTCGACTAATTACTATTTTGAACCAGAGTACATGATATACAAGTTTATTAACTTGCTAAAAGATAATTATCAGGAAGCTGCGGCAAGCTATGTGCACTTTAAGCGCAAAGACTGTTTCCCATGGGAAAATTTTAACCACGAACATTTTAGTGAAGCATGTCCCGACATCGAATATTACGTTGGTGACTACCTTGAGTTTGAAAATGTTTTTTCTGCTGATTTATTATATTTTGAACCTGGTGAGCAAGCCCATAAACTGGGCGAAGAGTTCGCAAGGCAGACTATCTATTTCATTGACGATTTGGGACAATGGAGAATTATTCATGTAACTGCATTAGATAATTAAGCATAAAAATAAGTTTTTAGTAAGTCTCATTTAAGAATCAGGAGGGAAAGCACTATGATAGCTTACTGCGGATTAATTTGTACGGATTGCCCTGCTTATATTGCCACCCAGGAGAATGACAACAGCAAAAGAGCAAAAACGGCTAAATCCTGGTCTAAAGAGTTTGGAGTCGAGATTAAACCAGAGGATATAAACTGCGATGGATGCATCTCAAACGGCGGGCGGCTTTTCAACCATTGCAAAGTCTGTGAAATCAGGCTGTGTGGGCAGAAAAAGCAAATAGATAATTGCGGTCATTGTTCGGGCTTTGCATGTGACAAACTGGATTTTGTCTTCAACGCAGTTCCTAATGCTAAAAAGATATTGCAGCAAATTAATGATAGTTTTTAATCTAACGTTATCGGTCTACTTATACTTATAGTTTAAATAAGTGCCAAAAATAGCAATCAAAATGGCAAGCCAAAATAAAAGTTCGGAAAGCCAAACGGGCGCAGGCAGAAGATATGCTGCAACGATTAATATAAAGGCAACTTTGTTCAAATGTTTCTTCAGTTTGGTTTTATTTGGGTTGGCCAACAGCCATTTTTCAATTTTTATTTTAAAAAAATTTAAAAACTTCATTTTTACCATCTTTCTTCGTTCAATTACCGTTATTGATTCCAAGTTGAAAGGTCTATAGCTTTATTTCTTTGGAAGCCTTTATATTCTCCGCTATTACGCCAAGTGATTGTGCTATTTTTTCATGGGCACGCATAAAGCGCCATGCTAAAACTACGATAAATACAAAAGCACCCAGCATAATGCCCGTTGTTATTAAATAAGTGAGGCCAATAAACAATTCTGCCACATCGTCACCTCCTACTAATAAAACTCAAGGGGGGTTACATCAATAAGCTTCCAGTCACCGAACTTATCAAGTTAAGGGGTTAATTTTAAGGTTATTAAATCAACATGACCCTGGAGTACTTTGTAAATGGATTCCGAATAAACTCATCAAGCGAGGTTATAATTGCTTAGAGGAGGGAATTCATCATGGATAGATTCTACAGAGGGTTTGTAGCTGGTGTTGTTGGTGGGTTGGCAATGAATGTCTGGAGCCTTTTTTCTTATTATATTTTAAACTTTTCTGAACGACGCTTTCTCGATTGGGCAAGTATGATTATTTATGGCAGTTTACCAACTTCTACATTTCAAATTGTTTACGCTCAGATAATACAATTGCTTTGGGTTGGCTTGCTTGGCATAATATTTGCGTTATTGATTCCGGCGATTACCTCCCGGTTCTACTTGGGAAAGGGTGTCATTTATGGATTAATGTCAGGATTTATTATATATGCTATAACAACGCTATTTAGAATCCCAAACCTTGTGATATTTTCAACGACAACGGTACTTTCAAACCATATTGGGGGTATTATTTGGGGTTTGACAATGGCTTATGTACTCCGCCGATTGGATACTACACCGTTAAGAAATTAACGAAAAGTATTTCATGCTGGTGAAAATCTTGCGGCGGACGAGGTTGTAGCCAAATAAAGTGCAGTTATGAAATAGCTATTATATGCACCATATTACGGAATATAATCCTCCCGCACCGGGGCAAAGACTTCTACCGCTACGGAATCTTCAATGATTTTCGCGGAGTGTTCCACATTTCCGGGGATAACCCAACTGTCCCCAGGATTAACCTCAAATTCCTGACCTGCGATAGCCAGCATAATCTTCCCGGAAACCAAGTAACCTGTTTGTTCATGCGGGTGGCTGTGATTGGGCAAAGTTTTACCTTTAGCTAAAAGAAATTCGCTCATCAAGGTCTTTGCACCATGAACAAGGGTCTTTCTCTTAATACCGTCAACGACTGTTATGTATCCTTGGTCACTTTTGACATTAAACATAAATATATTGGCTCCTTCCTTACGATTTAATAATTCATCCTAATTTAACAAAATCCTCTATTCGATACAATTACCTTATCTGCTTTAAATTTGGTACACATCAGGTATAAGATACCACGTCTTGGAAGGGGAATAATAAATAATAATAGAACTTTAAAATGCAGAGATATTATGGATTTATTACTTTATTAATCTGATTGCTGCCATTTAATTATCTATATACGTTTAAACAGAAGGCTATCAATGACTGCTTGGGGGGCGACAGGGTTTAAAATATGGACGTATATGAACAAAAAGCATACAAAGAAATGCTCATCTGGCAAATTAAGATGAATAAAAAGCCATCTTTCATTAATAAATCGACCAAAACTTTTCAGAATAAAATAAACCATATGATACCTGAAAAAGTTCATCAAGTGATTACCATTAGTACAAAACATATCGTACAGGTTGTTCTGTCAGGTTCCGAGTATACTACTACAAGATTTCCGCTGCAAGATGTTTGTCTGGAAGAACGTGAAAAGGTGGCATTATTAAAACTCAACCGGTATAAAAAAATTGCTGCGGCAGAAGGCGCAGGTACGGGAGCCGGCGGAATATTATTGGGCCTGGCGGACTTTCCGTTGTTATTAAGCATAAAAATGAAATTTTTGTTTGATATCGCCAGTATTTATGGCTTTAACGTCAGGGATTATCGGGAAAGACTATATATCCTGCACCTTTTCCAACTGGCCTTCTCTAGTAGGCTGAAGCGACGGGAAGTATACAAAATTATAGCTAATTGGGAAGTTAGGGTGCTTGATTATCCTGAAGAAAGGTTTTTAAAACAAATGGATTGGCGCTCTTTTCAATTGGAATACCGGGACCACATTGATTTAATTAAAATGATGCAGATGGTGCCGGGTTTTGGTGCTATTGTCGGCAGCATTGCCAATTATCACTTTCTAGATGTTTTAGGGGAAGTAGCCATGAACGGGTACCGGCTTCGTTGGTTTGAAAAGAATGAAGAGAAATGAGCTGTTATGGTAAGAGTTTTTTGCCTTATTTAGAGGCAATATTGAGGGGAGCAAGCTATATAAGTTGACAGGCCTGGCTTGGTGTTATATATTATTAACATTATGTTATGTATTTCTAACGCCAGGAGGGTAAATAATGAAATCGAAAACAATGCTTGTCCTATGTATTTCTGCGCTTTTCGTTCTTGTGCTTGGTCTATCATTTTTAGCCATAAGGTTACTGGAAAGCAACGATAACATCTTGGCGTTACTGGTTATTATTGGCATCGTATCACTCGTTATTATTTCGTTTAATGTCTTTAAAAGGTTATTCGGTGATATAAAAGAAGGTTTTACAATACAAGATGAGCGAACCAAGAAAATTAAAATTTATGCTGCCGGCTATTCATATTTCGCTTCCATTTATATATGGCTGGCTCTGCTGGTTTTTCAAAAATATCTAGACCGAGACGATATTATTATCACCGGTTTGTTTGGCATGGCAATTTCCTTTCTGATATCCTCGGCCATATTAAGCAAGCGTAAGGATTTTGAATAAATGAAAACTAGGATAAAGGAATACCGAGCACGGTTTTGTCTTACCCAAGCTGAGTTAGCCAAAAAGGTTGGCGTAAGGAGAGAAACAATTGTATTTCTGGAAAAAGGTGATTACAACCCTTCTCTTAAACTTGCCGCAAAAGTTGCTCGTGAATTAAACGCAACGATTAATGAACTGTTTATCTTAGAGGACCACGATCTTAATTAAGATAACAAACGGCCATAGACAAAAAATACAAACCCTGTTAATATGTAAACAACTTAATAGCCATTCTAGGTTTCCCCGATTTTTATAGCGGGGGTGAAAAGGGAACCGGGTGCAAGTCCCGGACGGTCCGGCCACTGTATGTGGGGAGCGGCTCCCATAGTTGCCACTGGGTATGTAAAGACCCGGGAAGGCGGGAGATGCGCTGTGAACCACGAGTCAGGAGACCTGCCTAGAAAATTGGCATGAACAGCCTTCCAGGGAAAGGTCAGCGTTTGCTGTGGGTATAAATCATAAGGTTTCAGACCTTTGAAACAGCCCGGCTTTCTACGGAAGAGCCGGGCTGTTTTTATTTTATCGGGCGACCCCGGTTTTTTACTTCAACTACTTCTATTATTTTGCTAAACCCAACTCCATATATTTCTCTTGTTCCGGCGGTGTTACCACGCCGGAACCTTTTTTTTACCGGCGATTATTTGCACCGGCCGGACCGGGGCCGGCAACCGTTTGGTGTAGTCCCGGCGTGGATTGTACACCAATGCCCGGCGGGACATTCCCGACAATGCGTCCCCTGTGCCATCATTGCCAGCCGGTAACTGACTTTTAGGCCGGAGCGATATCGTTGGTGATCATCAGACTAGAGCAAAAATTACCAGCCAAATATTGTAATAACCAAATAGCATTTATCAGGTTTGCATAATATCTTGGATTAATTCGGCAGTCTTTTCCCGTTTAAATGGCTGCCTTCAATAAAGAGGGGTGATTTTATCTTGCCGCCAAGAACTAAACTGAGACGCTGTTTACCGGTGCTGGTCCTATTAGTTCTATTCCTTACCATGATGGGTGTTTTCATTGCCTCGGCCTCCCCGACCGGACCGCCGCAAGAAAGGGGGGCGGTACTCTGCCTGGATGACCCGATTACCCGAACTTTCGATATCGTGGCCGTCCAACTCAACATTGTCATTAACAAGGCGGGTGAACATGATCCCAACGGTCTGCTTTATGTCCTCAAAGAAGATAAGGATGATATCCGCAGGAAGGTTGAAGCCAACCCTTTGACTCCTGTTGAGGAAGTCCGCCCCCTGATCATCCGGGCCAACGCGGGGGACTACGTGGAAGTCAACTTTACAAACGAGTTAAGTTTTCCGGCCTCCATGCATATCAAGGGTGTTCAGTATGATGTCCTGAACTCGGATGGGACAGCGGCCGGGAAAAACCCCTCCTCAGTGGCCCAACCCGGGGAAACCGTCAAATACCGCTGGTATGCGGACAAAGAGGGTACCTTCCTGTTTAACGACCTTGGTAACCCGGTGGCCGATGAAACAGGGAGCAACGTGCACGGCCTTTGGGGTGCCCTGATTGTAGAAGCACCGGGCTCCACCTGGACGGACCCCGAAACCGGCGAGGAACTTGGGAGCGGCCTGTACGCCGACATCCACCATCCCGACCAGCCGGATTTTAGGGAGTACACCGTAATTTTTCATGACGAGATGGAAGTGGCCAGTGAGCATCAGGCTTCCAACGGCCACGGCGACGGCGAGGGGCTGGTGGCCATGCTGGTCAACTACCGTTCCGAACCGAGCCGGATCAGGCATGACAACCCCAATGTGCAAGGTGAAAAAGCGATGATGAGTTCGTGGGTTTGGGGAGATCCGGCAACTCCCGTGCTGCATGCGTACGTCGGGGACCCGGCCAAAATTAGGCTGATCCACGCCGGAGTAAAGGAAACGCACGTCTTTCATCTGCACGTCTACCAATGGCGGTTAAACCCCCGCGACCCGGATTCCACACTGATTGATTCAATCAGTATCGGGCCTCAGGAGTCGTATACCATCGAACCGTTGTTTGGCGCCGGCAGCCGGCAAGGGGCGCCCGGAGATGCGATTTGGCACTGCCATCTTTACCCGCACTTTGACGAGGGTATGTGGGGCCTCTGGCGCACCCACGACGTGCGTGAGGATGGGAGTCGCCAATACCCGGATGGAAGCCCGATTCGGGCTTTACAGCCTCTGCCGGACCGGCCGCTGCCGCCCCAGCCTACCCCGGATAAGCCTGGCTACCCCTTGTATATTCCCGGCACTTTCGGAGAGCAAGCGCCCAGACCGCCGCTTGGAGTTATTGACGGGCGGGAACCGACCCCGCTTGAGCAGGCCAATTTCGATCTCAGCCCGGTACCGGGCGGCGCCATTGTCAACCCCGGACCACCGGGTGCTCCGGTCAGAGAGTTTCACATCGTGGGTATCCAACTGCCCATTAAGTACAACGACGCGGGCTGGCACGACCCCGAAGGACGTGTTTTTGTGCTGGCTGAAGACGAGGATGCCGTTCGTTCCGGTAAGAAACCCGTGGAACCGCTGGTTATCCGGGCCAACGCCGGCGAGGTCATTGACGTTACCTTTACCAACAAGTTCCCGGAAACACTAGGCGGCAATGCCTTCCAAACCAAACAAATTACTGATGAAGCCGGGCTGCATATCCACCTGGTTAAATTTGACGTAATTTGTTCTGATGGCGGCGCCAACGGCTGGAATTACGACAGCAGCACAAGCCCGGGTGAAAGTATTCGCTACCGGTGGTATGCCGATAGTGAATTAAGAACGGTATTTTTTCACGATCACCTATTTGCAAACCTGCATCAGCAGCATGGCGTTTTCGCGGCTTTAATCATCGAGCCCGCCTGTTCCACCTACCACGATCCCTATACAGGAGAGGAGATCAAGAGCGGCACCAAGGCGGTGATTAAAAATGCCAATTTCCCGGACTTCAGGGAGTTTGCCTTGGCTGTCCATGATTTCGCCCTGTTATTTGATGCCCGGGGTAATCCGGTCAATCCGCCCCCGCAACCAGGCTCCGACCAGGACCCGGGTGTGATGGCCATCAATTATCGCAACGAGCCGTTCCAGTTTAGAGATGGGGATCCGGCTTACGTGTTCAGTTCTTATGTGCATGGCGATCCGGTCACCCCGCTGCTGGAGGCTTATGCCGGCGACCCGGTCAGGATTAGGCTTTTCCAGGGTGCCCACGAAGAGCAGCACGCTTTTAACCTGCACGGCTACAAGTGGCTGCGCGAACCAACAAACCCGGAGTCACCCAAGGTATCGCAACAGACCATTGGCATCTCTGAAGCCTTTAATTTTGAATTCACAGCTGATGCCAAAGGAGAGGGAGATCAGGACCTGCTCTACTATTCCGGCGGAATTGACGACCTCTGGCTGGGTATGTGGGGGATTATGCGGGTTTACGGGAGCTCGGCCGCGCACTTAAGGCCCCTGGAAGATAGGCCGGAACCGGCTCCCCGGACGGCTGCCTTGCCGTCCAAAACGGGGTGTGCCCCCGCCGTCGCCTTAGATCCGGGGAAGCTTTGTGTACCCGACGCCAAGGTAAAGAAGTATGACGTCGTGGCCATTGCCAATAAAATTGTCTATAACTCCGCCGGCGATAACGATCCCGACGGCCTGATGTTTGTGCTCAAATGTGATGAAGAAGCGGTGCTAAAGGGTCAGACGGAGCCCCGGCCGCTGATTATCCGGGCCAATGTGGGTGACTGCGTCGAGGTGCGACTGACCAATAAACTACCGGAACAACTGCCGCCCACGGTATATCCCCAGGTTCCCGTGGAGGCTCCCTGGCCCCCCTCCAACCGGGTATCAATGCATGTCCAAAACCTGCAGTATGATGCCCGGGGTTCGGACGGCGCGACGGTAGGGTTCAACCCGGACCAGACCATCGGTCCCGGTGAGACTATTGTGTACCGGTGGTTCGCCGATCAGGAAGGCGTTTTTGTCCTCTCCAACTTCGGGGATCTAAGGAACCACAGGCACAGGGGTCTGTTCGGCGCTCTGGTGGTTGAACCGCCCGGGGCCAAATACTATGATCCGTCATGTAATACGCTGTTCTCCGGAGATGAGGCGATTATCAAGTTGCCCAGTGGGGAATTGTTTAGGGAATTTGTCGTACTCGCACATAACGGAGTGAGTTTGTTTGACAAAAACGGTAACCGGATTCCCGACCCGCCCGGTGTCGATGACAAGGAAGACCAGGGACACAGGGCATTCAATTACCGTTCGGAGAGGTTTGCCAACCGGTTGGTAAATAACCCCGACCGCTCCCTGGTGTTCAGCAGTGAAGTTCACGGTGATCCGGCCACACCACTTTTTAGGGCCTACGTAGGTGACCCGGTGATTTTCAGATACGCCATGGTGGGCGACAAACCAAGGAACTCGACATTTGCCGTGCACGGCCACAGTTGGCTATCCCAGCCCGGCAATCCACTGTCCAACGTAATCAGCGTTCACGGTGCCACCAGTGTTGGCAGTACAGGTAACATCGAGCTCCTGGGCAACGCCGGAGGCCCGGACGGTATGGCCGGAGATTTCCTCTATTCTTCAAGCGTGATCCGTTGGGACCTGGAGGATGGCATGTGGGGTATTTTTAGGGTTTATGAACAAGAGCAAAAAGATTTAAAACCCTTAAAATAATTAAACCTGGAAAGAGGCAGTTTTCTAAAGGCTGCCTCTTTTTGATCAGTACCGGACATTCCGCGACATGACTCACGGGCATTTAACATGCTATAATTATGTCACATATTAAGTTGTTTAGTTATTAAATGGCAGGTGTTATTTTTGGCCGGAGGAACTGTCTTTGACATTATGAAATACTCGGTGCACGACGGGCCGGGAATTCGCACCACCGTTTTTTTAAAGGGTTGCCCGCTGAGCTGTCACTGGTGTCATAACCCCGAAAGCCAGCTGCCGGAGCCCCAAATCATGTTCTATCCCGAGCGGTGCATCGGCTGCGGCGACTGTGCCGGGGTTTGCCCCAGCGGGGCGCTTTTACCGCTGGCGGGCGCCGGAGAAAACACTGTTCCTGAGCCCGGGCGGGGCAAATGTACCGGCTGCGGCAGCTGTGCGGCGGTATGTCATGCCGGAGCCAGGGAAATAGCGGGCCGGAAGATGTCAGCGGTAGAGGTAATCCGGGCCATAGAGCGGGACGTAATCTTTTATGACCAGTCCGCCGGCGGGGTCACCTTCTCCGGCGGTGAGCCGCTTATGCAGACCGACTTTTTAACGGCCTTGCTGGCCGGCTGCCGGGAAAAAGAAATACATACCGCGGTAGATACCTGCGGGTTTGCTCCCCGGGATAAACTGCTGCAGCTAGCAGGGTTGGTAGACCTTTTTTTATATGACCTGAAACTGATGGATGACCGGCGGCACCGGCAGTATACCGGCGTTTCCAACGGGGTAATCCTGGACAACTTGCTGGAGCTGGCATCTCATCATGATAATATTGTCATTAGAATTCCCGTCATACCTGGGATAAACGATGATGCTGACAATATAAATGAAACCGGGCGTTTTATAGCCACTCTGTCCGGGGTACGCTCGGTGCACATTCTGCCCTACCACCGGATCGGGACGCAAAAGTACCGGCGGCTGGGCCTAACCTACGCCCTGCCCGAACTGCGCCCGCCGGATAGTGAAAAAATGAAGGTATTTGCCGATATACTGGTTAAGTACGGATTAACTGTTCAGGTTGGACATTAAAATTACTATGGAATGGGATGATGGGAGGCGCTAATTGTATGAACCAGCGGGTGGCCCAGCTTAGGCAGCAAAGCCTGGATACCGTGCCGCGCATTACTACCGAGCGGGCGGAACTGATGACGGAATTTTATCGCAACGCCGGCGCGCATGCGGTTCCGGTGCTGCGGGCGTTGGCTTTTCAGCATCTGATGGAGAACAAAGCCATCTATATCGGATCGGGGGAGCTAATTGTTGGGGAAAGGGGGCCCGAACCAAAGGCCTCGCCCACGTACCCCGAATTGTGCTGTCACTCTCTGCAGGATTTGGCTATTCTTGATGCCAGGGAGAAGATCCCATTTGCCGTTGACGAAGCGGCCCGACGGGTCTATCGTGAGCAGATTATTCCTTTCTGGCAGGGCCGTTCCATGCGCGACATTATTTTCAGCCAGATGGATGACCGGTGGCTGGCGGCCTACCACGCCGGGATATTCACCGAGTTTATGGAGCAGCGGGCGCCGGGGCACACCGTGCTGGACGACAAGATTTACCGCCGGGGGATGCTGGACTTAATCGCCGATATTGACGCCTCGCTGGCCGGCCTGGATTATCTACATGACCCCGCAGCTTACGACAAGCGGGAGGAACTGCGGGCGATGCGTATTTGCGCCCGGGCCATCATTACCTTTGCCGGGCGCCACGCTGACCTGGCCCTTAAAATGGCGCAAGCTGAGCCCGACCCGGTGCGGAAAGAGGAATTGGAACAGATTGCGGCGGTTTGCTCCCGGGTGCCCGCCCACGCGCCGGCTACATTTTGGGAAGCGTTGCAGTACTACTGGTTTGTACACCTGGGGGTAATTACCGAGCTGAACACCTGGGATGCCTTTAACCCCGGGCGGCTGGATCAGCATTTGGATCCCTTTTATCGGCGGGAAACCGCAGCGGGCAGCCTGACCAGGGAACAGGCTCGGGAACTGCTGCAGTGTTTTTGGATTAAGTTTAACAATCAGCCCGCTCCACCTAAAGTGGGGGTTACGGCCGAGGAAAGCGGCACTTACACCGACTTCGCCAACATCAACAGCGGCGGACTGCGAGCCGACGGTTCCGACGGGGTCAATGAGGTCACTTACCTGGTGCTGGATGTCATTGACGAGATGCGTTTGCTGCAGCCCAGTTCCAATATCCAGCTTAGTAAAAAGAACCCCGACCGGTTCCTGAAACGGGCGCTGCGCATTGTGCGCCAGGGTTGGGGCCAGCCCTCGATATTCAACGCAGACACTATTGTGCAGGAATTGGTGCGCCAGGGTAAAACCGTGGCCGATGCCCGCTGCGGCGGGGCCAGCGGCTGCGTGGAAGCCGGTGCCTTCGGTAAGGAAAGTTATATCCTGACCGGGTACTTGAACCTGGTTAAAATCCTGGAGATTACCCTGCACAACGGCATTGACCCGCGTACCGGAGAAAGGCTGGGGATTGAAACCGGTGACCCGCGCGGTTTTATTTCCTTTGCGGATTTACTGACCGCGTTTAAAAAACAGCTGCAGTACTTTGTAGATATTAAAGTGCAGGGCAATAACATTATTGAGCGGCTGTACGCCACCCGCATGCCGGCGCCATTCCTATCCCTGCTCATTGATGACTGCATCGCCCGGGGCATTGATTACAACGCCGGGGGGGCCAGGTACGATATCACTTACATCCAGGGCGTGGGGCTGGGCAGCCTCACCGACTGCATGTCGGCCATCAGGCACCACGTATTCGACCAGCAGAGCTTGGCTATGGATGAGCTGCTGGTCGTCCTGGAACTGAATTTTAACGGTTCCGAAAAGGTGCGCCAATTGCTGCTGAACAAAACCCCCCGGTACGGCAACGACGACGATTTCGCCGACGGGATCATGCAGCAATTATTTGACGTTTACTATGATGCCGTTAACGGCAGGCCCAACACCCGGGGCGGGGTGTACCGGATTAACCTGCTGCCCACCACCTGCCACGTGTATTTCGGCGCGGTAACCGGGGCCACCCCGGACGGCCGCCAAGCCGGGCAGCCCCTGTCCGAGGGTATTTCCCCGGTGCAGGGAGCGGATCGCCGGGGCCCCACCGCGGTAATCCGCTCGGCGGCCAAGATGGATCACGTGCGCACCGGGGGCACCCTGTTGAATCAGAAGTTTACGCCCCAGGTGCTGGAGGGCGAAGATGGCATCAACAAACTGGCCCACCTGGTGCGCTCCTACTTTAAACTGGACGGTCACCATATTCAGTTCAACGTGGTCAGCGCCCAAACCCTGCGCGCCGCCCAGACCGAACCCGAGCAATACCGGGACTTAATTGTTCGGGTAGCGGGCTACAGCGATTACTTCTGCGACCTGAGCCGGGCACTGCAGGATGAAATTATCGGCCGTACCGAGCATCATACTTTTTAGGGCGGGGGGCATTCTCCCGCAGGGTGAAAACATGTTAATGAAGGACTTCATGACCCAGGACGTGCCAGTCATTAGTCCCGGGGACACTATTAGAAGAGCGATTGGTATTTTCCGGCGCACCCGCCTGGATGGCTTACCGGCCGTCGACGCGGCGGGGCAACTATTGGGTCTGCTAACCAGGGTCAACCTTTTTGACGCGCTGCTGGCAGGCTCGGGCCTGGAAGAACCGGTGGACGATTATTTGACCCGCCGGGTGGTTACAGTGGGTCTGGACGCCCCCTACCCCGACGTCGTTGAAGTGGTCAAAACAAGTCCGGTGGGTATGGGCGTGGTGGTCGACGATTCCGGCGGAGTCCAAGGCGTATTCACCAAAGTGGATATGATTATGGCCTTGTTCAAAGATGCGGACCTATTAAACGCCCGCCTGCGCGCCATTTACCAGGCCATGCACAACGGCCTGGTCTCGGTGGACGGTGCGGGGCACGTGATCATGCTGAACCCGGCGGCTGAAGCGCTGCTGGGCGTTTGTGAACAGGATGTGCTGGGTCGGCATGTGGAGCAGGCCTTTCCGGGTTTGAACCTAGCTATGGTGATGGAAACCGGACAAGAAAAGGTGGGTAAAAAATGGGAGTATGGTGGCCGGGCACTGCTGGTTAACTGTACACCGGTATTGGACGGGGGCCGAACCGCCGGGGCGATGGCCATATTCCAGGACTTTACTGAACTGGAACAGGTCGCCGCGGAACTGGAAAGCGTGCGCACCTTGCAGCACACCCTGCAGACAGTATTGGATATCGCTTACGATGGTATAGTGGTGGTTAACAGGGAAGGCAGCATCACATTCATTAATCAGGCCCTGGCTGATTTTTTTGGCCTGGATCCGGAAAAAGCCGTGGGCCGGCAGGTAACCGAGGTGCTGGAAAACAGCCGCCTGCACGTAGTGGCCCGCACCGGTATTCCCGAGACCAGCCAACTGCAGCAGGTGGGTGGTGCTTACTACGTGGTGTCCCGTCTGCCGATCGTAGAAAAGGGACGCGTGGTGGGTGCGGTGGGCAAAATGACCTTCCGCAACCTGGAAGAGATTAAAGAATTGGCCCGCCGCTTGGACAGCCTGGAGAGCAAGCTGAATTACTACCGGGAAGAATTAAAAAAAGCGGGTACCAGCGGCTACTATACTTTTGAGAGTATTATTTCGGTCAGTCCGGTCATGGTGCAGCTCAAGGGTGAAGCCATGCAGGCGGCCCGGGGTTTGTCTACGGTTTTAATCCGGGGGGAGAGCGGCACCGGCAAGGAACTGTTTGCCCAGGCCATCCACATGGCCAGTCCGCGGCATGGCGGTCCATTTATTAAAATCAACTGCGCGGCCATTCCGGATCAGTTGCTGGAGTCCGAATTCTTTGGTTATGCCTCCGGCGCCTTTACCGGCGCCAGGAAGGGGGGTAAGCCCGGTCGGTTTGAACTGGCTAACGGTGGCACCATTTTCTTGGATGAAATCGGGGACATGAGCCCGGGGCTGCAGGCCAAACTGCTGCGGGTGCTCCAGGATCGGGAATTCGATCGGGTCGGCGGCACCAAACCGGTTAGGGTAGATATCCGGGTATTGGCGGCCACCAACCGAAATCTCGAGGAGATGGTGGCCGATGGTGTGTTTCGTGCGGATCTGTATTACAGGCTGAACGTGATTACGCTGAACATCCCGCCGCTGCGGGAGCGGCCCGAGGATGTGCTGCCGCTGGTACATAGTTTCCTTGGTAAGTACAACTCCTTTTTGGGCACCGGTTTTACCGGTGCCGACCCGGGCGCCGTTGAGATAATGAAGCATTATCACTGGCCCGGTAATGTAAGGGAACTGGAAAACGTGGTGGAGAGGGCGGTTAATTTCGCTACCGGGGAAACCATTAAAGTACAGGACATGCCCCCATACCTACGGCGTGGTAAACAAAGTTCCGCCGAGCCAATTAAAACGGTCAGCACGTTGCGGGATCGGCTGAGTGAAGCCGAACGGGAAATAATTCTGTCGGCTCTGCAGGTAACCCAGGGTAACAAAACCAGAGCGGCACGCATGCTGGGCATGAGCCGCTCCAGGCTATATGAAAAGCTTAAAAAACTGGGGTTGTAGCAGGTGCTACAACCCCATCTCTTTAGCGATGATGGACTTCATCACTTCCGTGGTGCCGGCAAAGATATTAAATATGCGCACGTCCCGGTAGTCCCGGCAGATGGGATATTCCTCGGAATAGCCGTACCCGCCGTGCAACTGCAGACAGTGGTAGGCCACCCGGTTGGCCATTTCGGTAATCCACCATTTGGCCATGGAAACTTCCCGCACCACCCGCCGGCCCGTCAGGTGTTTTTCCAGTAACCCGTCCAGGAAAACCCGGCCTAATTCCACTTCGGTAGCCATTTCCACCAGCTTAAAAGTGTTATGCTGAAAGGCCGATACCGGTTGGCCGAAGACACTGCGCCCGCGGCAGTAATCCACAGTGTACCCGATCATACGCTCGGCCAGCCCCTGGCCCATAATGGCGCAGACCAGGCGCTCCTGCTGGAGCTTTTCCATCAGGCAGGCAAAGCCCCTGTTCTCTTGCCCTAGCAGGTTCTCCGCCGGTACCCGGCAATCCTCAAAGACCAGTTCCGCCGTATCCTGACTGCGCAGACCCATTTTATCCAGTTGGCTGCCCCGGGCAAATCCCGGGGTGCCCCGCTCCACCACCAGCAGGCTGATGCCTTTGTGGGGCGGTTCGGCTCGGGGGTCTGTTTTACACGCTACCACCACTAAGTCGGCATGGAGACCACAGGAAATAAACGTCTTGGTACCGTTTAGCACGTAATAGTCCCCGTCCCTGGCGGCAGTGGTGCGGATGGCCGATAAATCCGAGCCGGTGTCGGGTTCGGTCATGGCAACCGCGGCGATAATCTGTCCCGAAGCGCAGCCCGGCAGCCATTTATGTTTTTGTTCCGGCGTGCCGTAGGTGGCGATGTACGGCACCACGATATCGCTATGCAGTGGAAACAGGAGGTGCGTGCCCGCCCGGGCCAGTTCATCGGTGATAATGGCCGAATACTCAAATCCCGCCCCGGCACCACCGTATTCCTCGGCCAGCCAAGGGCACAAAAAACCATTGTCACCGGCCTTGGCCCAAACTTCCCGGGGCACCAGGCCTTCCTTTTCCCACTGTTCATAGGATGGTATTATTTCCGACTGCAGAAATTTTCTAAAAGCAGTCCGAAAAATTTGGTAATCACCCGTGCTTAAATCCAGGCCCATTTACAGTCCTCCCGTTACCCGCAGCACTTCGCCGGTGATGTAATCCGCCAGCGGCGAGGCCATCAGCAGGATGGCGCCGGCGGCTTCTTCTGGTGCCGCCGCCCTTTTCAGGGGGATCATAGCCTTGAACAGTTGCCGCATGTTTTCTGGAATGCCGATGGCGATGTCCCGGTCATCCCGCTTGATGGCATCGCCTTTTTCCTTGGCCTGGGTCAAACGGGTTTCGACAAAACCAAAGGCCACCGTGTTGACACAGACATTGAAAACGCCCCATTCTTTAGCCAGGGTCTTGGTCAGGCCCACCACCGCGGCTTTGGCGCTGGAGTAGTTGGCCTGACCGGCGTTTCCATCCAGGCCGGCAATGGATGAGATGTTGATAATCTTGCGGCTGCTCATTTGACCGGTGGCCTCTTTTTCCTTTTTGGCGGCGTCCCTGATATAGGGGGAGGCGGCCCGGATGATGCGAAAAGGGGAGGTCAGGTGTACCTTTAGCATGGCCTCCCACTGTTCATCCGTCATTTTGTGAATTACTCCGTCCCAGGTGTAACCGGCGTTGTTGACGATCACATCGATGCTGGGCCCAAAAGAATCCACGGCGGTTTGTATTAATTTATCCGCGAAGTCGTCTGCCGTAACGTCACCTACGCAGGCCACTGCCTGCCCGCCTGTATTGGTGATCTCTTCCACCACTGCGGCGGCCGGCGCTTCGTCAAGGTCGCTGACTACTACCCGGGCTCCTTCTCCGGCAAAGAGCAGGGCGGTGGCCCGGCCGATGCCGCGCCCGGCGCCGGTGATGATGCAGTTTTTATCTTTTAGTAATGGGTTCATGTATATGCCTCCTTGAGTAGTGTTTGGCAATCAGTTAAAGACCAGCCCCCTGGAGCGGCAGGGTTGCTTCGAAGGTGCCTTTGAGTTTGATGCTGCCTTGCTGATCCGCGGCGGTCATCTCCCCTACTACCACGCCGGTGCCGTTCTCCAGGCGGGTTTCGGTAATTCTGCCGCTGACCGTGATCTGGTCGCCCAACCTGGTAATGTCTACAAAGCGCACCGCAAACCGTCTGAGGCAGCGGTTTGGTACCCATTGGGTGACGGCCTGACCGGCAAAGGCCATAATCAGCATGCCGTGGGCGATAACCCCGCCGGTGCCGGCCAGGTGCCCAATTTCATCGGCATAATGGAGGGGGTTGAAGTCGCCGGAGGCCCCGGCGTACCTGACTAGCTGGGCCCTGTCAATAGGCGGTTTGGACAGCGGTGGCAGGGTGTCCGCCTGCGCCAAGTCCGCAAATAAAATCTCCTTGGCCATGTTTCCACCTCCTCTATTTCCTTTCGATGATGTTACACCTGGAGACCAGCACGGTCTTACCGGCCTGGTCGCGGTATTCGGTTTCCAAACAGAATAAGTACATTTTGCCCTTGTCAATGTAATTTTTTAGCCGGCACACAGCCTCCAGTTGATCACCCGGGCAAATGTCGTCATAATACCGGTACTCCTGTTCGCCGTGCAGAACCTTAAGCGGGTTCAACTGTAGTTTTTTACACAGGGCGGTAAAATCATGGCCGCCCCACAGGTCGATGCAGATACCGAAGGTGGGCGGCGCTATAACATCCCGGTAACCTTGTTCCCGCGCGTAGTCGGGATTGGTGTACAGGGGGTTGTCGTCACCTATGGCCAGGGCCATTTCTCTGATTTTACCCCGTTCCACGGTAAAGGTGTAATGAGCCAGTTCCGTGTTCACCAGTTCATTGCGGTTAGTCATGTGGCACCTCCTTGTTTATTCCAGGGACTCCCGGTGCAGGGGGCAGGCCGAGGCATCCGGGCAGTCACTTTCATCCAGGCAGCGCCGGTTAATCAGTTGCCAATCCACCTGGCAGGTACAGGTGCCCTCGACCAGGTAAATGTCTTCTACCTGTATCTCTCGCCCTGCCACCGGGCAATACCGGGTACCGGTTAACAGGCTTTGCATCGCCTTCAACTCCTAGCCCGGCTCTTTGCCGACGATGCAAACCGAGCACACCGCTTCCCAGGGAAAACCGCCCAGGTTGTGAGTCAGCCCCAGTTTGGGATTGTCGATCTGCCTGGGGCCGGCCTGCCCCCTTAGCTGTAGGTACATTTCGTAGAGCATGCGCAGACCGCTGGCCCCGATGGGGTGACCGAAGGATTTCAAACCCCCGTCGGGATTGACAGGCAGGCGGCCGTCCAGGTCGAATACGCCGTCCAGCACGTCCTGCCAGGCCCTGCCCCGGGCACTGAAACCCAGGTCTTCGTATATTACCAGTTCGGTGGGGGTAAAGCAGTCGTGCACCTCGGCCATGCTGATTTCCCGGCGCGGGTCGGTGATGCCCGCCTGGCGGTAGGCGTCTACCCCGGCGTGGTAAGTTTCCCGTATCGATGTGAAGTCATAGTCCTGGTGCATAGCGCCGTGGCCCGGCCCGGCCACCACCGACAAGGCCTTGACGTAAATAGGGTCAGGCCTGTATTTTCCGGCGTCCTCGGCCCGGACGATGATGGCCGCCGCCGAACCGTCGGCGACGCCCGAGCAATCCATGACGCCCAGGGGCGCGGCCACAATAGGAGATTGCAGTATCTTTTCCATGGACACTTCTTTGCGGAACTGCGCCTTGGGGTTTAAGGCCCCGTTCTTGTGGTTCTTGTAAGCAATGCGGGCCAGCACCTTTTTCCCGGTTGCCGGATCCAGCCCGTACTTGCTAAAATAGGCCGGGGCCAGGAGCGAAAAGGCTGCCGGGGCGGAATAGTTCGGAGCGGTGCCGTCTCCGGGGGGCGGGGTAATCACCAGCCCGCTGTATCCCGAGTCTTTGAGTTTTTCCACCCCGATGGCCATAGCGATGTCGTAGGCGCCCGAGGCTACGGCGTAACACGCGTTTCTAAAGGCGTCGGTACCGGTGGCGCAGAAATTTTCCACCCTGGTTACCGGTTTGTATTGAATTTTAAGCGGCTCGGACAGGCTGATGCCCGCCCAGCCCGAAGCGCACGTCCCCAACCAGTAGGCCTGGATGTCATCCGGCGCCAGTCCGGCGTCGGCCAGCGCATCGTAGGCGGCATCAATCAGCATGTCGTTGGCACTTTTGTCCCAATGTTCGCCGAAACTGGTGCAGCCCATGCCAATGACGGCCACTTTGTCCCTAATGCTCATGTTATCCCTCCTTTACCTTTTAGGCCTGGCTTTCCAATAGTAGTTGTGAATGCCGCCCGCTTTAAACAGCCGGCGGAAAGTCATTTCCACTTCCATGCCGATGGTAACGGCGGCGGGGTCGCAGTCGGTCATTTCACATAACAACCGGCCACCGCCCTCAAAATCCACCACCGCGAAAACCGTGGGCGGATCCTGGGAAACGGTCAGGTGATCGATGGTATAGGTGGCGATCCGGGCCGGCGTGTCGGCAAAACGATGCCCGGACATCTCGTCTTTGGCCCGGCAGTGTACGCACACCCGCTGAGCGGGGATCTGCGGGGTGCCGCAGCTGTTGCAACGGCTGCCGTAAAAGGCCAGATTATTTCTGGTGTTCCGCCACATCGCCGGGGCCGACGGCCGCTCCGGGTCGGGGCGCCGGGGCGGTTCAAAATCCAACATCCCTTTCCAACGCAGGTAGGTCAGGTAGTTCATCGTATTTTTCTTTGATTGCAGATGGCCGGTAACCCCGCGGTGGGGCATGAACCGCCCGGCATTTGCGGTGGCCCGGAAAAGCAGGGCGTCCGCGCCTTCTCCAAAAGTGGCGAACAGAATGCGCTGACCTGGTTGCGCGCTTTCCAGGGCGGACGCCAGCATCAGCGGTGCGTGAGCTGCTCCGGCCAGGCCAACCTCGCCGAAGAGTCCATTTTGAATCTGGGACTGCTCAAAGCCAAGGGAACGGGCAGTACCAGCCAGGTAGCGGTGTGATGGGGCGTAAAGGACTAGCTTGTGCACATCGCCGGGTGTCAGGCGCATTTTACCGGCCAGGGAAGCTAGGGCTTTGGTGACCAGCGGACCGTACCCCCGCGATACCACGAACCGATCCTCCCATGCTCGCACGTACCGGTCATCCGCTTCCCTCCACTGGGTCAGCACATCCCCGGTCACGGTGCAGGCATCCTCTAGTTCCGCCAGCACATTGCTGCTGCCGATTACGAATGACGCGGCTGCATCGCCGAAAAGCTGCTCAAATTGCCCTTTGGCGGCTGCGGTACGGCAGTCCGCAACCGCTACCAAAACGTTGTCGGTTCCGGAATGTACTGCATCTGCCGCTGCCAGCAGGGCAGCCGAGCCCGCGCGCAGGCTGGACGTGAAGTCGACGGTACGTACCGTGTCCGGGGTGTCTAGGGCAGCGGCCACTGTGGCGGCCGAAAGTTTTTCCCGGTAGGGGGAAGTGGTGGTGGCCAGGTATACTCCTCCCAGCGAACCGGGCTGTAGGGCCGCCAGGCAGTCCCGGGCAGCTTCCACCGCCATGGTTACGCTGTCTTCGTCGTAGTTGGCTACGGCTTTTTCACCGGGGGGTACAGGTTCACCGTAAGCCTCGGCAATTTTACGCCTGTCCAGGCGGTTAAAGGGTATATAGGCGCCGAAGGCGGTTATACCCACCATGGGCTGTCAACCTCCTTGTTTTTTAAATTATTACGTCAGTTCTATTACAGAAACGCAATAAGCGTGCCATGGCAGGATGTTTGTATTGGCGCCCCGGGTAAGGTGCGGCGAGAAAAGGTTTCTAATATTGTCCGTACCGAAAATAGTGCACTTGTCCGGAAAACAAGACAGCTGACTAGTGAATTCAGAATATTCAGCCCGGCGCCGGCAGTGTTTCCGCCCGGGCACGAATCTTGCGAAATTAGAAAAAAAGCGATTAAAAATTTAACTGGAGGTGAGTAGACATGCACATTGGCGGCATGCTGACGAGGAACGCCCGCCGGCACCCGGACAAGGAAGGCCTGGTGTATGGTGAATTGTGTTACAGCTACCGGGAATTGAACGAGGCGGTAAATAGGCTGGCCAACGCCCTGGCCGCGCAGGGCATCCAAAAGGGCGATAAAGTGGCCCTTTTGATGCAGAATTCCGACCGCTACGTGATCACTTTTATGGCCGCCATGAAATTGGGCGCGGTGGCGGTGCCGGTAAATTTCCGTCTAGCAGCGCCCGAAGTCGAGTATATTCTCAATCATTCGGATAGCACAGCCTTGGTTTTTGACTCCGAGTACGGTGAATTAGTGGCTTCTATAGTAGGCAGCATACCCGGTGTACGTATGCTAATCCGGGCCGGAGCCGGGCTTGGGCCGGCGGGGGCCCTTGATTGGGGCGAACTGGCAGCTGCAGCACCTGCCCTTGAGCCCGAAGTTGAAGTCAGTGAATGGGACGACTGCGAAATTCTTTATACCTCAGGCACTACCGGCCGGCCCAAGGGAGCGCTGTTTGACCACCACCGGATTCTCCACGTGGGTATAATCATGGTGGTACACATGAGGGTGAACCCGAAAGATCGCCTGCTCCACCTGGCGCCGCTGTTCCATTCCGCCCAGTTGAACCTGTTCATGGTTTCCGGCATGTTTGTCGGGGCGACCCACGTGGTGATGCGGGCTTTTGAGCCCACCGCGGTGTTGGATACCATTCAGCGTAAGCGAGTCACCTTGTTTTTCGGCGTGCCTACCATGTACAATTTCATGTTGCAAGTACCCGATTTTGAGCGCTATGACCTTAGCTCGGTAACGCGGTTCGGCTACGGTGCGGCCCCCATGCCGGTAGAACTGGTGCGCCAGGTGCTGCAACGCTTTCCCACCGACCGTTTCTACAATCTGTGCGGGCTTACTGAAGCGGGTCCGGGCGGCGTTTTGCTGGAACCCGAGGATCAGCTGCGCAAACCCGGCGCCGGCGGTAAGGCCATTATCAACACTGAGGCCCGGGTGGTGGACGAAGCAGGGCACGACGTGGCCCCCGGCCAGGTGGGTGAGTTTATTCTAAGCGGGGAAACAATGATGAAGGAGTACTATAAAAACCCTGAGGCCACTGCCGAAACGCTGCGTGACGGGTGGCTTTATACCGGCGACCTGGCTACGGTAGACGAGGACGGGTATATAACCCTGGTGGATCGCAAGAAAGATATGATCATTACCGGCGGAGAGAACGTGTATTCCACTGAGGTGGAACACGTATTGTACCAGTACCCGGGGGTGCTGGAAGTAGCAGTTATCGGGGTGGCTCACCCGGTGTGGGGGGAGACTGTAACCGCCATAATCTGTCCCAAACCAGGGGTCGAACTGGTGGTGGATGATGTGCGCGCCTTCTGTACCGCCCACCTGGCGGATTACAAGATACCCCGGATATACAAATTTGCCGGACCGCTGCCCAGGAATGCTTCTGGTAAAGTGTTGAAACGCGTACTTAGGGAAACCCACCAAAAAGGATAAAAGATTAAATTATAATAGTTTTCCTCTCCCTTGTATTAAGGCCCGCATTTTAAAGCGGGTCTCTTTTTTATAAATAAAGAAAACGTATACTCAATAAGGTACTGTACATTTTTTTCAAACCTTTTTAACCGGGCAACTATTTATATGGTAAAATTAGCATAATTAGCAATGAACCAGTTTAAAGGGGGTTTTCGGCATGCCTGCGAACCAACAACTGGATACCACATATATGCTGGCTGCCAAGGAGTGGAATGATGCCCAGCAGAAAGTGGTGGAAAGTCTTCAGCAATCACAGGAAACCTCGGCAGAAAGCTGGTTGTATCTAGCTGTTACCCTGGTTGCTGTCTCTTTGCTGCTGGCTTTGTATCTTCATTTTCGGCACAACCGCCGGTAACGCACAGGCGGATGTTGTATTGCCCTTTTGGGGGAGGCTGAAAACATGACTAAAACGGTATTGATGATCCACGGCATGATGGGCGGGGCCTGGTGTTGGGATCAGTACAAACCCTATTTCGAAGCCCGGGGCTACCGTTGCCTGACGCCGGTACTGCGTTATCACGATATGGATCCCCGGGGCACGCCGGACCCGAGACTGGGCCAGACCGGGCTGCTTGATTACGCCGCCGATTTGGAAGAGGAGATAAGAAAACTGGACTTTCCGCCCATCCTGGTGGGGCACTCCATGGGCGGGCTGCTGGCCCAAATGCTGGGCGCCAGAGGGTTGGTCCGGGCCCTGGTATTGCTAACACCCGCGCCGCCCTCGGGCATTAATGCGCTAAAGACTTCGGTGCTCCGTTGTTTTGACGCTTTACTCATCCGGTGGAGATTCTGGGAGCAGCCCTTTAAAGTCTCATATCCTAAGTCGGTTTACGCTATGTCGCACCGGTTGCCTATAGATGAAAGAAAAATAATATACCGCCAACTGGTATATGAGTCGGGGCGGGCCGCGTTTCAAATTGGTTTTTGGTTAGTAGATTCGGCCCGGGCGTCCAGTGTGGACGAGGCCAAGGTCACCTGCCCGGTGCTGGTAATCGGGGCGGCCGAGGATCGAATTACACCGGCTGCAGTAGTACGCCGGGTAGCCGACAAATACAAGAGCGTAAGCACTTACCATGAATTTGCTAACTGTGCCCACTGGGTTCTTAGTGGGCCCGGTTGGGAGAGGATTGCCGGACACGTATGCGATTGGCTTGATCAACAGGGATAATTTTTGTACCAAATGCCACACTATAATCAGGTACTATAGATAATTGGCCCATGCCATTATCAAGGAGGTATAGAGGTGACAGAGAGGCCCTACCACCCTGATTACAGCTACAAAGAGCCGGAATTGATCGAAGACCTGCACCGCCCGCCCGGTTCACCCCACCCCAGAGAGGCCAAGTCGCAAAAAGCCCAGCTTAACAGTAAACACCGGCACGGGACTAATAAGGGAATTAAAGTAGGCATGTCGGAAAAAACAGGGTTGACAGATGAGTAAAAGATAGCACCGGCTGTTCGCTCCGGTGCTATCTTTTACGGTTTTTAAAAGGAACCTCTGCGGCGCAATAATTCCCTGATCACCAGGATCAAAATCAGGGACCTCAGTAAATTGCCTCCATCCTGCCTATCCATGGGGTAATACCCCTCTGTTGCCACCCGCTGGTAAACATAATCAGTCATCTGGTTAACTGATGCTCTGGTTGGATAGGGGTAAAAACCGGGATTGTTGGGGTTGTCGTACATCTCACAGGACTGCTTTACCATTGGATAACACCGGTTGTAAACATCGGGGTACATAGCATCCAGTGTTTCTTGGGGGTAAGGCATATAAGATTGGGTTTTGGTAAAATCGTCAGGCATAAAAACACCTCCTTTACTTTAACCATAATATGTTACTAATGGTTAAATGTTCATTTGGACATAGTGTTTTTCCATAATAAAAAGGGGGTTTGCCCCCCTCATAGCACTTAAAACTCTTTATTTAGTGGTTTCTTCATCCGCATCGGTCATTAACCTCAGGTAGTCCTGCGCTGCTTCTTCCTGGGCTTCCTGATCCACGATGGCCCAATGTTTTCTGTTGGGCATTAATATCACCTCCTAGTGATTGCCTGTGTTGGGTTTTTTAATTTCTAATGCGGTTGCCGGTAACACCTGTGCACCGGGTTACCTTGTTTGATTACTTCGAAGCTCAGTGAGTGTGAATCTGCTCTCGGATCTCCGGGGCGGTACGATGCATCCATTCCCCGGTGCCGAAATAAGCGGCCTGATCCTCAGGCGCTACAAAGCCCAACTGAATATCCAAAGCCCGAACCAGGAACGGATCCAGACAAACCAGGTCATCCCGGTTGATATCACCCAGGGCCACCTTGCCGGTACTGACGGCCACCATTTCCATCTCCATGACGCAGGAATTCAGGAAGTTGAACAAGTTGTGCACGGATTGCTCCACATCTAGATGATCCGTCATTTTTCCGGTATAAACCACCATATCCGTGGGCGGTTCAAAGGGCATTGTCTTGGCCATCTGATCACCTATCATGGCCATGATTGCAGCAGTGCCCAGGTAAATGGCATTGGCACCCAGGGCTAGTGCCTTCAGCATTTGTCCGGGAGTTACCAAGCCCCCGGTGACAATTAAGCTGACCTCCCCGGCAGCGCCTTGGCGGGTGAGGAACTTGGCCGCCCGTCTAACCGCAAACATGGTGGGCAGTCCCACATCGTCTTCCAGGATTGGTGCCCCGCCGTGGGTGCCGCCCTCGGCCCCGTCAACCGCTACAAAATCGCAACCTGCATCCAGGGCTACCTGCAGTTCGTGCTCTAGGTAATGGGTGGCGGCGATTTTTAAACCCACCGGCACACCGGTTTCCTCCCGTAGCTTGTTGACCAAGCTGGTGAAATCCTCCCTGGTGTTGACTCCCTCCAGGCGGGAATGGATCTGAGCATCTTGGCCCGGCTCTAATTCAAACACTTCACGGTATTCCTCGCCAATATTTTTAGCGGCTGTCCGCTGGGGCGTAGGCCCCTGGGCACCCTGACCCAGTTGAATTTCAATGGCGTCCAGCTTTTTGTACTTGTCCGGTGTATTCAGCCACCCGCCCCGGTTGTACTGGCCAATTAACAACGATGCCGCTTCCCGCTCCTCCTCCATTAGACCGGCCTCGCCGGTATTGGTGGCAGTGCCCGCCAGGGACGCGGCCCGCGCCAGGGCGATTTTGGTGTTTTTACTTAGGGCGCCGCCGAAAGACATCCCCGCAATCATCAGTGGAATGGAAATGTGCAGCGGCACGCGAGCCCGGGGGCCAATTACCACCGAGGTATTGATGCCAACGTCATCGGGGGTGGGAAAACGGTATAGGTGCACGGGGTTAAACAGCAGCTTTTCCCACGGCGAAAAATGGATGTGACTGCCCAGGGGACGGGGCAACGGGGTGCCCTGGGCGGCCCGCATACTAATTTCAGCCAGGTTGATGGGATTTACTTTTTTGGCCGCCGGTACCATTTCAAACAAATTTTCCGTATACTGATCCCTAGACATGGTACGCACTGCATCTCCGGCCACCTCGCTGCCCGCTTTTCTAAAAAGATTGGCCAAAAAACTCAAAGTCAGTGCCCCCCTTTACTTAGTCTTGACGGATTTCTGAATTTCTGTAATTTTTTGGGCCATCGCCAGACAGAGCTGTCTAATTTCCCCCAATTGCCTGGAACTGTTTTGTTCAGCCACTGCGATACCTTTTAGTTTGTCGTCTTCGTGGTTGGTTAAATCTTTAAAATGTTCTTTTTCCACCTGCGATAGAGTTCCGGCCAGGGTCTGGATCCTGTTTAGGTCTGCTTGGAACGATGTTAGAGTTTGTGACATGTTGGGCAGGTTTTCCAATACGAATGCCTCCTATAGAAAAATAAAATGTTTTTTTTATATTGCCTAGAAAATTCTAATCAATGCGGGTTAAGCCGCGGTAAATCTTCCCGGTGTACTTTTTAAAAAGGCTGTCCACTTTTTTTTCTGTCCAGTATAATACAGTTAAGTATAAAATAAGGCTGAGGGCCGGAAAATGGGGTGTTCACATGAATGTGCGCCTGACCACGTTATGCGATAATACGGCGGGGGTTATCGGTTTTACTGGTGAGTGGGGGCTATCCATCCTGGTGGAGGCCCGGGGGGAAAAAGTGCTGCTGGATGCCGGTTTCGGCGATGCGGTGGTAAAAAACGCCGACATAGCCGGTGTAAACTTAAGCGGGGTAGATAAAATCGTGCTCAGTCACGGTCACTTGGATCATGCCGGGGGTCTAACCCCCCTGCTGCAAAGGATGGGCAAAAAAACCACGGTGTACGCTCACCCGGGCGTATGGGGTGAAAAGTACCTGCATGTAAAACCGCCCGGAGGCGGGGCGGGGAATTATAGGTTTATTGGCATTCCACAGCGCCGTGAAACTCTGGAAAGCTTGGGTGCAAATTTTAGTTACGATCGATTTCCAGTCTGGCTCAATGACCAAATAGTCATTACCGGCGAGGTGCCTATGGTCACTCTTTTTGAGTCGGTGGATGACAATATGTTCATTAAAACTGAAACGGGTTATGAACTAGATCACCTTTTAGATGATCAGGCCTTGGTCATTAAGTCGGGGCGGGGTCTGGTAGTGGTTCTGGGCTGCGCTCACCGGGGCGCGGTAAATACCGTTCTCCACGCTAAAACTATCACCGGTGTTGACCGGGTACATGCCGTGGTGGGTGGTACCCACCTGCTGCGGGCAGGAGATGAGCGAATTAGCCAAACGATTGCCGCGCTGCGTGAATTGGGTGTGGAAAAGCTGGGTGTATCGCATTGTACCGGGCTTCCGGCGGCAGCGGTAATGGCCCGCGAATTCGGCTCTGATTTCTTTTTTAATAGTGCCGGTACGGTGATAGAGTTTTAAATTTGGGTTAACTTCCCTTTCTGTGGGCAAAGCTAGTAGAAAAGGAGCCCCGCAGGGAGGGATTTTTTTGTATGCAGTTTAGGGAAATTGATGAGTTTGCAGCCAGGCAGTTTTTTGCTATGTTAAAGGAAACACCGCCCATCCGGGAGTTAGCAGAAAAGTATCCCGGTATGGACAACGTAATCCACACTCTAACGGCCCAAATGTCCACTTGTTTCGTACTGCCCTTTATGGAGGGACGCATGTCTTGCGAGGATTTGGCGGAAGCATTCAGACGTTATCTGTACACCGCTTTCGCCTTTGGCATTATCATGCGCAATAATGACCAGGCCACCAGATATGTGCTGGATCTGTACGGTCGGGTGGAAAAAGATAGTAATGGTAAGGATCATATTAGCTGATTGCATTATTGAGTCCGCAACAGCATTGTTTGCATTGTAAACAAAAAACCCGCAGGGTAGCTGAACTGAACAGCCCCCTGTCAAGTAGACAGTGGAAATAATAAAAATCCTAGACATCAATCATTTTCGTATGGTTGGTGTCTTTTTTATGCTGCTGAACTGTTAAGGTATTGTCTGTATTCCAATGGGGTCATACCATTTAATCTCTTCTGATAGCGATGACAATTGTAATAATTTATGTACTCTATG
>Ga0209347_1000930_pt1 | contig 58239 bp, 54 predicted proteins | sample AutmiccommuBRH23_FD_187382 | JGI IMG/M metagenome (GOLD analysis project Ga0209347, IMG submission 187382) | Deep subsurface microbial communities from Mt. Terri, Switzerland - Autotrophic microbial communities BRH/23 (SPAdes) (version 2) | ecosystem: Environmental > Aquatic > Deep subsurface >... | reverse complement strand
TAGCAGAGACGGTCTTGCGCGATCTTGACTATCCTTGGGATCTGACGAGCAGCGGTAGGCAGGTCGTCATTACCGAGAAAGCCGGCAACATCTTAATGCTCGGCGGGGAAGAGTCAGCGACCCGCTACAAGCTTGAGACATCTGTGCCCATCGTTACAGATGGCGGAGGCGGTTTGCTCGGCTTGGCGCTGGCAGCAGATTTCCCGTCGAGTGGCAAGGCGTGGGTTTACCACAGCTATGAACGGGACGGGGAACCGCTTAACCGCGTGATCGAAGTCAGCTTCGACGGTTCCGGGTGGCACGAAATACGCCCGTTGCTTGAAAGCATCCCAGGCCACCGACTCTACAATGGCGGACGAATTGCTATCGGGCCAGACGGCTTTCTGTATGTGACGACTGGTTGGACGGAGTCACAGGAACGGCCGCAAGATCTGGAAAGCCTTGCCGGCAAGGTGCTACGTATGACCTTGGATGGGCACATTCCCGCCGACAATCCTTTTCCAGCATCGTATGTTTGGTCCTTCGGACATCGAAATCCTCAGGGACTGGCATGGAACGACAATGGCGATCTCTATGTCGCTGAACACGGTCAGTCAGCACTTGACGAAATCAACCTGATCAGGCGCGGCGCGAACTATGGCTGGCCACTCATTTCCGGAGATGAAGCAAGTGCCGGCATGATGCCTCCAACTCTGCACTCCGGCGACGAAACGTGGGCGCCGTCGGGCGTAGCGTTCGCTGGTGACGACCTCCTTGTAGCGACATTGCGCGGAGGTGGGCTATTTGCATTCAATGAATCCGCACGCAGACTCAGGGTGATCTACAAAACCAGCGAACGGATACGCGATGTCCTGCTTCTAGATGGATCGGTCTATATGATCACCACGAATCGGTCGCCCCGTGCCTCCGGGCCCTCGGATGACCGTCTGGTTCGTCTGACACCGGTACACTGATTCAAGAGATCGTTTGTCAGCGCTGATATTCTAACGCCGAACGCTCGGATTTGACGTTGTTCTCAACGGGTACACACGTATTCATGCGCCTATGATGCCAATCCAGATTACTATCATGGAGATTAAGGCGATCTTCGGCGCCACGTCGCCGAACGCGTCGTAACCGCTTCGCTGCGCCCTCCCCGGCCAAGCCCGATAGATCTCACCGGGCGCTGGGATCGTTATGGGGTCGCGAGAACATCGGAAATTAGACCGCGACCGCGAGACGGTCACAGTGTCCAGCAAGACGCCTCTCGTATTCTTGGAAGCTTGGGTCGGGGAGCAAACACTTACTCCGTGAGCCAGTAGTGCCCCCTGTCCGGCGTTCCAGACACTAGGCGTATCGATCGGAAATCGATGACGGCGGCTCTCGAAAAGCGCCGCCGTCGAATCTTGTTTGACACCGCGTCGTAGGTCGGCCTCATCAGACGATCTCAACTCGCGCGTCCATCTTGAACTTTTATGAAGTTCTGGCCGCGCTATCACGGGTCTCAAATGGCCACGAGTTCCGACGTGCCGACAGTCTGCAGAGCGGGACCATTTGATGAATTGCAGCCCCGGATGACACGGAACAAGTGCCCAGGGGAGTGGCCGCGAGCCGGACAGATTGCCCACAGGGTGGACATCCAATCTTTGGGGCAAGTAGTCGAAGGCAGACGGACCCGCTGGCGAGCAGATGACTGCTCAGGACCAGCTCAGATCATGCCGTTTGAACGGTGTCGAACGGATGCGTTTGCCGGTTGCGAAGGTCAAGATGGCTGTGTCCGGCTGCCCTCGCAACTGCGCGGAAGCCACCTGCAAGGATGTCGGCGTGGTCTGCGTGGATTCCGGAAACGAGATCCACTTCGCTGGTGCTGCCGGTCTCGACATCAATGGCACGGAGGTCCTGGGGTGCGTGAAGACCGAGGACGAAGCGCTCGAGGTGGTCGTCGCGCTGACGCAGATGTACCGCGAGCAGGCGCGCTATCTCGAGCGCATCTACAAATGGGCCAAGCGCGTCGGCGTGGCCGAGATCAAGCGGCAGGTGCTCGACGATCTCGACAGGCGCAGAGGCTATTTCGAGCGCTTCGTCTTCAGCCAGAAGTTCGCGCAGATCGATCCGTGGTCGGAACGCGTGTCCGGCAAGGACAAGCATGAATTCCAGCCAATGGCCGTGGCCCAGTTCGCCGAAGCCGCGGAGTAGCATCATGATTTGGTTCGAGACCATTTCGGTCAGGATCGAGGCAGGGCGCATCGCGCTCGGCCTGGGCGAAATGCTGCTGGCGGCGGAATAATCGCAATCGTGGAAAAGCAAGCAGCCGAGGTGAGGACCACCTGCCCCTATTGCGGGGTGGGTTGCGGCGTGCTGGCCAAGGTTGCCGCGGATGGAACTGTTTCCGTCCGCGGGGACCCCGACCATCCCGCCAATTTCGGCAAGCTCTGCTCCAAGGGTTCCGCACTTGGCGAGACGATGGGACTGGATGGCCGATTGCTTTATCCTGAAATCGGCCGCGTGCACGCCGGATGGGACGAGGCGCTCGACCTTGTCGCCGGCAAATTCTCCAGGGCAATCGCCGAGCACGGCCCGGATTCGGTCGCCTTCTACATCTCCGGACAACTCCTCACCGAAGATTACTACGTCGCCAACAAGCTGATGAAGGGGTTCCGGTTCGGCCAACATAGACACCAATTCGCGGCTGTGCATGGCCTCGTCGGTGGCAGGCCATCGCCGCGCCTTCGGCGAAGACATCGTGCCTGGCGCGTACGATGATTTCGAGCAGGCCGACCTCATCGTGCTGACCGGCTCCAACACGGCCTGGTGTCACCCGATCCTTTATCAACGCATACTTGCCCCGCGAAAGAAGCGCGGCGCCAAGATCGTTGTGATCGACCCGCGCCGCACGGCGACCGCCGATGAATGCGATCTTCACTTGGCGCTCGACCCCGGCATGGGACCCTTCTCGGTCACTGGCCAACCGAACGCGATGGGCGGTCCCGAGGTAGGCGGGTTTGCGAACCAGCTACCCGCGCATATGGGTTTCGAGAGTCCGGCCGATGTGGACCGCGTCGCGCGCTTCTGGCGGGCGCCAAACATCGCCCGGCGCGGCGGCCTGAAAGCCGTCGACCTGTTCCAGGCCGCCGGCGACGGCCGCATCAAGGCGCTCTGGATCATGGGCACCAATCCCGCAGCCAGTATGCCCGATGCGGGCCGCGTCCGCGCCGCGCTGAGGGCCTGCGATTTTGTCGCCGTCTCCGATGTCGCCCGCACTGACACCACCCGATACGCCGATGTCTTGCTCCCCGCCGCCGCCTGGGGCGAGAAGGACGGCATGGTCACCAATTCGGAGCGGCGTCCGGCCGATCGCCCCCTGGCGCTTGTTCATACGGTTGCCGGCCAGGCACAGCGGGACTCGAAGTCGCCGCAACGTTCGATTTGGCTTTTGCTGGAGCGTGTAGGGCAAGGCCTTGAACTCGCATCGGGCGACCTGGCCCATGGAACCCGGGGACAGTCAAACGTCATGGCGCCGTCCAGGTACGTCACGAACCCGTACTCCTTGCCATCATCGATGTAGAGGGCTTCAGGCAGGCCAAAATGCTCCACCATTGCCGCAAATACTTCGATCAGATCACGGTCGTTGACGCCGCCACGCGTGTCGAATGCGATCACATCACACCAGACGCGGCCAGTGACCAAGCAAGAAACCCAAACAGCTCCGAAGTGCAAGTCGAGCCGTCCGCCCGATACGCGTTACCAAGCGGGAAGTTCCGCTCAAGCCAACGCGACGACGCGTTGGAGCGAATGAGGCTTGCCGGTAGCGACCATCCGTCCCTAGGATGAAAGCTCCACCCTGTGGTTGCGCCATACATACTCGGCAAAGCTATCCGATTCCGCCTGCCGTCTCGCGTCAGACCAATTTAGGATGCATCCCATCGCATCGACGATCTTCTCCAGAAACTCCGGCGTGACAGCCTTATCCCAGAAGAGCGGCGTGCGCCGGCAAAGGATGTCGATCGCGCTCGTCGCGTACTCGGCTGTGAGGAAGTGATGAACGGCGCGCTCGATATCGGCGGCTGATGATGTCGGCGTTAGGCTTGGCGCTTCGCGTGGAGAATAGTTGATCGTCTTGGCAGGACCAGCAGTTCCCAGGACACCCTTGATCTTCTGCGTGAGCCCTCGGGCGGTCTGACGGTGGTTGACGATAATGCCCCAGGTCACCGCCAGGAGGTTGCGCGCGCCCTGTTCCACCATGTCGTGGAAGATGCTGAACGGCAGCCGCTTTCCCTTCGCGCGGTTGGGATCGAAGGTGATCGGACGCGCGCCTGCCCAGGCCATCTCGACCTTCGCATCTTTGATTGGCAAGCCAGGTAGAAGGGCTTGCGCTTCCCGAATGATGAAATCGATGTCTTCGTCCAGAGGAGTCACCTCGTCCGGGTGCCCATCATAAAATGTCTCTGTTGGGCCCAAGTAGTGGTACTCGCCCCATGGCAGGCAGAAAATGTGCTCGCCTTCCGAATTCTCGCCGGCGATGCCGTGACCGCGGAATTCATCGGGAAGGCGAATGAGGACGTGGACGCCCTTCATCGCACGGACGCGAGGAGGAATGTTATCGAGGCCGGGCACCATCCGGTTGGTGCGGTCGATCTCGATACCCGCGAGGTTCAGCACGTAGCGCGCGTCGACCGAGGCCTTGTGTTCGCTGTCGGCGAGCGTGAGCTTCCAGCCGGTTTCGCCGGATTTCTCCAGCTTGACTACCTCCGTATAGTTCCGGATCACCGCGCCCATGTCTTCGGCATTGAGGCACGCGTCGAGCGCGATGCGTTCCGGCCATCTGAACTGCTGGTCTGTAAAGGCCACGACCGATCGAATGTCGTCCTGATTGGCAAGGTGCTTGATGAAGGGATGGGGCGAAGCCGCGCCCTTCCAGCGCCGATAGTTGATTGGGCTGCGCCCGCGGTTCATGAGCCGCACGAGCGCTGCCCCGATGTCGACATGCCAGCCGCTATAGCCCGCATGCTTGTAGATCGGCAGCGCGATATCCATCGGCCGCAGATAGGCCCGGATCGTGTTGTAGAGTTCGCCCTGCGCTACCGCCATGTCTCTGGCTGTCCGTACCTTCATGAGCAGGGTCGTGGGCGCGAAAAGGAACTCCGAGACGGATTTCGTCGGTGCCAGGAACCGCAACCCGCAGTGCAGGATGCGTCCCGAGCGGCTGGTTGCACCACTGGCGAAGTCACGTTTCTCCACCAGCAGTACCTTGTAACCTGACGCCACGAGGTGTTGGGCGGCGGAGCATCCGTTTATTCCTCCCCCTATGATTGCCACGTCGAAGGATTGCCCATGAAATTGCGTGAGGGCCGTGCGCAGATTTTCCATCTTGATTTCCAATGCTTCAAGCCAGGCGGCTTGCTTTTCCCTTGTTCATGCGCAGCAGCACGAACATGACGATCACGATCATCACGATCTCGAGCACCGATACCGCGGCGATGGTTGGATCGATCTGTAGGCGGATGTTGTCGAACATCTTCTTGGGCAGGGTGCCGAACGTGCTCGACAGGAACATGGCCACGACCAGTTCATCGAAGGATGTGATGAACGCAAGGAATGCGGCCGACAGCAGGCTCGGGCGTATCTGCGGAATGGTGATCCGCCATATCGCGACCAGCCGACTTGCTCCCAGGCCGATCGCGGCCGTTTCTTGGTCTATGTCGTATTCCTTCAAGCCGGCTGTCAGGATGATGATCACGAAGGGCAGGCAGAGCACGGTGTGAGCGAGTGCGATGCCGTACCAGGTGCCGACCAATCCGAGGTCGGAGAACAGCGAGTACATGGATACCGAGTAGACGATCGATGGCACGATCATTGGCGACAGCGCGACCTTCTCGAGCGCCCCAGACCATCTCCTCAGTCCTCGCGTGATGCCGAGTGCGAACAGGAAACCGAGCGCGACGGATAGAATCGTCGCTACTGCTCCGACCAGCAGGCTCAGCAGGGTTGCATCGATCCAACTCTGTGATCCGAAATAAGTCTCGTACCAGCGCACTGAGTAGCTGTCGGGCGGAAAGCGCAGATAGGAGCCGCCGCTGAACGATATCGGAACAACGACCAGCAGAGGCGCGACGAGAAACAGGAAAACCAGCCACGAGAAAGCGCCCAGAAGCCCTTTTCCCAACCATTTCGGCGCCTTCCGCACGCTAAGTGGATGCGACATCGATGCGCCCCCTGACAAACATCCGCGCAGCAAGATTGATGATGAAGAACGTGATAATGACGATGACCATGAGCACCGCCGAGAGGGTTCCGGCCATTGCCCAATTGAGGAATGATCCGGCCTGCTGCTCGATCAGAAGCGCGATTACGGGAACCCGGCCGCCGCCCAGCAAAGCCGGCATGATGAACACGCCGAGCGAAAGCACGAGGACGAGACTGACGCCTGCCAGGACACCTTGGATACTGAGCGGCATCAAAACCCGCGTAAAGGTCGAAAAGGCCCCTGCTCCCATCCCCCGGGCCGCTTCGAAGAGCGAATTGTCGATCTTGGAAACGGAGTTGTAGATCGGCAGCAACATGTACGGAAGCAGAATGTGCGTCATGCCGGCGACGACCGCGAATTCGCTGTTCGCCAATCTGATCGGGGCATCGAGGATGCCGAGCCAGATCAGCGTATTGTTGATCGGCCCGTTGCGTCCAAGAAGGACCATCCAGGCGTAGGTGCGCACAAGCTGGCTCGTCCACAGCGGGATCAGCACCAGGAAGAACGCAAGAGCCTTTGCGCCCGGCGAAAGCCGCGAAATGTAGACCGCGAGGGGGTAGGCCAGGAGGAGGTCCACGACCGTGACGATGAGCGCAATGCGCAGCGTGTTCAAGAACACCTGCATGGACGTGCCGCTGCTTATAACCTTTGCATAGTTGCCGATGTTCTCCCCTTCCAGTGTGGTGAAGAACAGAAGCAGGATAGGGTAGAAGAACAGGAGGCCGAGCAGCATGAGGGCCGGGCTGACGAGCGCCAGAGAACTCGCTTCGGCCTTGATTGCCGGAAAGCGCAGGTTCATGCCCGGGCTTCCTTGGCATCCGGCAGCACAGCGCGACAATCCGACTCACGAATGCTGAGATGGACCTCCTCGGAGGCCTTGAACATGGTCTCTTCGTCAGCGAGGCAGCGCACGGTCAACGTATCGCCGCCATGTACGTCTACCTGATAGATGGTGAAGCCGCCGATGAAGGTGCGGTTGGCTATCGTTCCCTTGAACTGATTCGTCGCTCCATTTGTGAAAGGCTCACGCGAGATCCTGATGGCTTCCGGCCGGACGAGCACACGGCCGCTGGTCGAAGGTGATGCCCGCCGCAATAGCATTCCGGACGGCGTGCGCAGGCCCTCGGGAGTTTCTATCCCTTCCAGGATGTTCGACTCGCCGATGAACTTCGCGACGGTGATCGATTGGGGATGGTAATAGATCTCGTTCGGCGTCCCCAGCTGCTGGATCGTGCCGCGGTCGATGATCGCGATTCGGTCACTCATGACCAGAGCTTCTTCCTGGTCATGCGTGATGAAGATGGTTGTCAGGTTGAGCGAGGCCTGCAACTGCTTGACCTCCCTCTGCATGGATTCGCGCAATCGCCTGTCGAGCGCGCTGAAGGGTTCGTCCAGCAAAAGTAGCTTGGGCTGGAAGACCACAGCACGGGCCAGTGCGACGCGCTGCTGCTGGCCCCCCGAGAGTTGATTAGGATAGCGATCTCCGAATGAGACCAGACGCACGGCTGCCAAGGCGGCCGACGCCTTGTCGGCCGCCTCCCGCCGGGAATGCTTGCGCATCTCCAGCGGGAACATCACGTTTTCCAGGACTGTCAGATGCGGGAACAGCGCATAGTGCTGGAAAACCATCCCGATTTCACGCTTCCCTGCCGAAGCCATGGTCATGTCCTTGCCAAAAATGGCAAGGTGGCCCGAGTCCGGAGTCACGAAGCCCGCTATCAGTCGCAGAAGGGTCGTCTTGCCCGACCCGCTCGGCCCGAGGATCGTGAGAAACTCGCCCGCGCTGACCTCCAGATTGATCGAGCTGAGCGCATCGACGCGGCCAAAGGTCTTCCTGATGTTCTCAAGCTTGAGTGCTGACGTGTCTCGAAAGTCGGGCATAGCTCTTCCTGAAAAGTTGAGCGGATAGCGGGTCTGGGCTTCTGTATCAGTTGTGGCTCAGCATCCACTCGGTCCAGCGCTCACCAACGGCCTGACCATTCTTCAGCCACCACTCCTGGTCCATCCAAACCTGCTTCTTGAGGTTGTCGGGATGCAGCGGAAGCAACAGACGCACGTCTTCCGGAACATATTTCACGTGGTCCGGATCCGGACCGGAAAGGCCGAATGCCAGCGCGTATTTGCCCTGGTTCTCGGGCTTCGCCATCGTGGCGAAGAACTTCTGGCCCCACTCCGCGTTCGGCGCGCCCCTGGGGATCGCGTAGGCCGCTGCTTTGAGAACTCCGCCGCCGAATTCCATCTTGATGGGAGCGCCTTTGCGGATGGCAGCGTAGAGACGCGAATTCCAGCCGGTGGTCATCACGGCTTCGCCGTCGATCAGCTGCTGCGCCTGTTGCGCCCCGGTCGTCCACCAAACTGCGACATGCGGATAGATCTCGTCAAGCTTGGCAAAGGCGCGATCAAGGTTGAGCGGATAGAGTTCGCCCGGTGCCACGCCATCGGCAAGCAATGCGGCTTCCAGATTGTCGATTGGATGGTTGCGCATGGAACGTGGGCCGGGGAATGCCTTGACGTCCCAGAACTCTTTCCAGTTCGTGGGCCCGCCGTTGGGAAAGGCCTCGGTCGAATAGCCGATGACCGTTGAGTAGCTGGAAATCGGATAGAGATACGGGTTGAGCGTCTGCGGTGGGAATTTTGAACGGTCGACGATCTTGTCGTCGATGGGTTCGAGCAGGTTCAGCTCGATCGCGCGCCAGGCGTCTTCGGATTCCACCTCGGTCACTGTATACTCGACGTTGCCGCTCTCGACCATTGCGCGAAGGCGACCGAAATCGGCCGGGCTGGAATCAATGATCTTGACGCCGGTCGTGGCTTCGAAATCGTTGAAATAGGCTTCTCTTAGCATTGGACCGTTCTCGCCGCCGGATGTGTTGACGATGATGCTTTCCGGTTTTTCCTGGGACAACGATGGTGAAGCCCCAAGTATCAGAGCCGCGAAGGTTACGGCTGCACTTTTATGATATCTCACTGTCTAACTCCCATTCCAGATTGATGTGGACGTTGAAACGAAATAGATTTCGTGATCACTTACACTGTTGTTAAGAAACCCTTTTTTGTCATTCTGAGGTCTTTCTCTTTCTTTTACTCCTTCATCTTGAGGATTCTTCAGTGCACTAGAACCGGTCTGCTCGCAGCGGATGGAGGTCGATCGCCGGGGTTTCGCCGCTGATCAGATCGCACACGAGCCGACCAGTGATCCCAGCGAGCGTAAGGCCGATATGGCCATGGCCGAAGGCATACGCGATCCTGGAATCAGTAGGCGAGAGCGAGATCACAGGCAACGAATCCGGCATCGAAGGCCTGAAGCCGAGCCATGTCCTTCCAGCATCTCCAAGTCCTGGCAGCAAAACACGGCTCATCTTTTCAATGACGTCCGTTCTCGCAGGACGCGCGGGCTTGCCGAGCCCGCCGAGTTCCACCGTGCCCGCCGACCGCATCCCCTCGCCGAGCGGGGTCATGTAGAAGCCATGCTCGGGATAGCAGGTAGGGGCGCTCAGGAGATTTCCGTCGCGCGGAAAGAGAACGTGATATCCGCGCTCGGCATCGAGCCGTATCTTGTCGCCGACTGTCCGCGCCAATTGGCGCGACCATGCGCCTGCGGCGACAACAACGCGATCGGCATCGATAGCGCGGCCGTCCTGGCACCTCACGGTGAGACCGCGGGCACCAGGTTCGATTGCGCGAGAAATGCTGCGGACAAACTGGCCGCCCTTGCTTTGAAACAGGGAAGCAAGCGCCTGTGCGTATTTCAACGCGTCGTCGATCCTGTACGCGTCATTGAACAAGAGGCCGTTGCTGTAAAGCGGCGCCAGATTCGGCTCACGCTCCTTGACGGCCTTGCGATCGAGCATCTCCATGCGGACGCCTTCGCGCCGCCGCAAGTCGATGTCGCGTTGCGCACGCGCAAAGCTGCGCTCGGATCGGTACAGGTAGAGGCATCCGTCCGGCCGCTTCAAATGGGTCGCCTGCGCCTCCTCGAAAAGCGGGTTGTGCCCCGCCTCCGCCAGCCTCATCAACATGCCAAGCACGCCGACGATGCGATGAAACTCACGCTGGCCGGATGCCCGCACGAGGTCGACCAACCAAGGCAGGAGTCGCGGCAGGTCGCCCCAGAAGATCGACAGTGGGCTCGACCGCCTCAGGAGCATACGCGGCACGTCGCTCAAAATCCCTGGAGTACCGATGGGAATGCACGCCCCGAGCGCCACTGTGCACGCGTTGCCGAAACTTGCTGCACTCAGATAGCCGTTTCCAGGAAGCGGCGGTTCGGGGTCTACGATCGTGACCGCGTGGCCGGCTCTCTGCAGCCAAAGGGCAGCTGACAACCCAACCAGGCCCGCGCCGATGACGACCACGGAGACACGCAGATCCTGTGGCAACTGCTTAATCGCCTTAAGTTCCGGGATGTTGGGAGAGACAGGAACCGACAAGTGGGAAGGTCTTTCCTCTAATCATATGAGTACAGCATTACTCATATGATTAGAGCTTGTGTCAACTACGAATCTCATGTGTAGGAGTTGTCCACGCAGAATCTCGGAGTGTCGAAATGCCGGAGCTCGCTCGCAGGCCGTCCCTCTTTTCCCATACGCTCAATCAACTAGGCCGACAGATCGTCAGCGGGCGTTACGGAGAGAGCGGGATGATCCCGCCGGAACCCAAATTGTGCGAGCAACTTGGCGCCAGCCGTGGTGTCCTGCGCGAAGTCCTGCGCGTGCTCAGCCAGAAAGGCCTCATTTCCGCGCAGCCGAAAGTCGGCATACGCGTCGAGCCCGAACGCAACTGGAATGTCATGGATCTCGACGTTCTCAACTGGCTCTGGGAATTCGGCCCGAGAACAAACTACATCCGGGAATTCCTTGAGTTCCGGTTGATTTTCGAGCCCGCGGCTGCAAGCGCGGCCGCTAAGAATGCGACCAGCGTCGATCGCAAGGAGATACTCGATCTTTACAATACTCTGGCAGATGAAAGTGACCGCATCTCGGACAGAAGCTCAGACGAACGCGCCCAGGACGCTGACCTCCGGTTTCACCTCGCCGTCTTTCGTGCATCGAGAAACCGCCTGCTTGTCTACACCGGTACCTTGATCGGCCACATCATGCGGCAGCAGATCGCCATGACCACATCCACGCCCGGCGTATTCCGCGATGCGGTCCCGCTCCACCAGCAAATGGCCGAGGCTATTTCCAGAGGTGATCATAGGGAAGCGGAGCGCGCCGCGCGCGACAACGTCATCTGGACGCAGAACGCGCTCGACAGGCTCAATCGAGAACATCAGACCGCAGTGGCCGGCGAGTAGCTATGCGTCGACTTCGACGGCCGTGCCACGGGCCAGAGCAAGCTCCACGGCGGCGGACGCCACGGCCAGATCCTGAAGCCCCACACCCGTGCCGTCGAACAGCGTTATCTCCTCCGCACTTTGACGCCCGGGGTGATCGCCGTTGACCACGTCGCCTATCGGGATGATCGCCGCGGCATCGATCATGCCGAGCTTAAACGCGTGCTGGGCCTCGCCAATGGACGTCGACTGCGCCACCTCGTCCGTGAAGACCGTCGATGCCGCGACGATTTCGGGAGCGACCTCCTGCTTTCCCTTCGTATCGGTGCCCATGCACGCCAGGTGCGTGCCGGGCCGTATCAGTCCCTCCGCGATGACCGGGCTGAATGAAGAGGTGATGGTGACGACGACATCGGCTTCCCCGCACAGTTGCTCCAGGCTCACGGATTGGAATGGCAAGCCTTTTTCATACGCCACGCTTGCAAGACGCTCCAGCTTTTCAGGCGTCTTGTTCCAGGCCAGGACTTTCTCGAACGGCCGTTGCTCGAGCGCGGCCCTGAGCTGAAATGTCGACTGGTGTCCGGCGCCCACGATGCCGAGCACTTTGGAATCCGGGCGGGCAAGGTGCTTGATCGAGACCGCAGAAGCCGCAGCTGTGCGCAACGCCGTCAGCAGATTGCCGCCGACGATGGCGCGGCAGCGGCCGGTATCGGCGTCGAACAGGAAGATCGTGGACTGGTGGTTGGTCAATCCCTTCCGCGTATTGTTCGGCCAGTATCCACCCGACTTCAGCCCCAGCGCGAGGCTCGCGCGATCGAACCCCGACTTGAACCCGTAGAGCGCATCGGCATGGCCGATGGCCTCGCGTATTACCGGGAAGTTGCGGGCCGACTGCTTCGCCATTGAAGCGAACGTCTGCTCGACCGCCACAAAACAATCGACGGCCGACACAAGTCCGGCAATGTCGCGTTCGGGGATGATGATCATGATATCTCTGCCGGTGAAGGCGCCGGGGCCTGGCCCGGCACATACTCAGTAGGCCTTGCCGCGGGCCGAGACCGGCCAGAGCGTCTCGACCTTGCCGTTGCGGACTCCGACATACCAGTCGTGCACGTTGCAGGTCGGGTCGCAGTGGCCGGGAACCAGACGCAGCTTTTCATTGATCTTCAAGACGCCGGTCGTGTCTTCGATGACACCGTGCTCGTCGCTGCACTTGATGTATTTCACATCGTCGCGGCCATATACGAATGGCAGCCCACTATCGACCGATTGTGCCTTCAAGCCGGCATCGCAGATCGCCTTGTCGGCATTGGCGTGGCTCATCACCGACGTCAGGATAAAGAGCGCGTTCTCCCATTCGCCCTGATCGATGCGCTTGCCTTGCTTGTCGAGGATACGCCCGTAGTCGGCATCCATGAAGGCGTAGGAGCCGCATTGCAGCTCGTTGTAGACTCCTGACTCCGCTTCGAAATAGTAGGAGCCTGTTCCGCCGCCCGAGACCAGCTCGGGCTCGAGGCCCGCTGCTTTCAGGCCGGCGACGGCATCTTTCACCTGCGCGACGGCAGCGTCGAGCTTGGTCTTGCGATCCTCATAGCCATCGATGTGCTGCATGGCGCCCTGATAGGCCTGGATGCCGCTGAACTTAAGGTTTGCCGCGGCAGCGATTGCCTTGGCGATCGTCACCACCTCATCGTTCGCCTTCACGCCGCAGCGGCCGGCGCCGCAGTCGATCTCGACAAAACATTCAAGCGTCGTGCCGTGCGTCTGCGCCGCAGCCGACAGGTCTGCGACGTTGGCAAGGTCGTCGACGCAGACGATGACGCGCGCGCCGAGCTTGGGCATACGGGCCAGACGATCTATCTTCGCGGCGTCGCGCACCTGGTTCGAGACGAGGATGTCCTTGATGCCGGCGCGGGCGAAGACCTCGGCTTCGGACACCTTCTGGCAGCAGACGCCGATGGCCCCGCCCAGTTCCATCTGCAGCTTCAACACATCGACCGACTTGTGCATCTTGCCGTGGGCACGGTGGCGCATGCCGTGCGCCTTGGCGTAGTCGCCCATCTTCCTGACATTGCGCTCCAGCGCGTCGAGATCGAGGATCAGGCAAGGCGTCTGGATTTCGGCCTCGTCCATGCCGGGCAGCGCCGGGACATCGAAGCCAACCTCATAGCTGGCAAAATTCGTCGGTGCGTTCATGTTATTTTCCTCAGTTCCATGGCAGTTTGTCGAGATCGACATTGCCGCCGGTGACGATGACGCCGACACGCTTGCCGGCGAAGACTTCCGGGTTCTTCAGGATCGCTGCCAGCGGCACGGCGCTGGAAGGCTCCATGACGATCTTCAGGCGTTTCCAGATCAGCTTCATGGCCTCGACGATTTCCTCTTCGGAGACCGTCAGTATGTCGGCGACATGGTTCTGGACGAAGTGCCATGTCAGTTCCTTCAGCGGAACCTTCAGGCCATCAGCAACGGTGTTCGGCGCATCGTCGGCGATGACGTATCCTGCCTTGAAGCTGCGACAGGCGTCGTCAGCCTGCTCCGGTTCGGCCGCATACACCTTCACCCGCGGCGCAAGGTTCGAAAGCGTCAGGCAGGTGCCTGACACCATGCCGCCCCCGCCGATGGGAGCGACCACGGCATCCAGCCGATCGACCTGCTCGATCAGTTCAGCCGAACAGGTCGCCTGCCCCACTATGACGCGGTGATCATTGTAGGGATGGACGAACTCGGCCCCTGTATCGGCCACGACCTCGGCGAACACAGCCTCGCGGCTGGAGGTGGACGGTTCGCATTCGACCACGCGGCCGCCATATCCCATGACAGCATCCTTCTTGGCCTGAGGCGCGGTGCGCGGCATGACGACCGTGCAGGGGATGCCGCGCTGCTTGGCCGCATAGGACAGGCAGGTGCCGTGGTTGCCGCTGGAATGTGTCGCGACACCCCTCGCCGCCTGTTCATCCGATAGACCGAACACGGCATTGCTGGCCCCGCGGGTCTTGAAGGCGCCGGCTTTTTGAAAATTCTCGCATTTGAAGAACAGTTCCGCGCCGGAAAGCTCGTCCAGGATGCGCGAAGTCAGCACCGGGGTGAGGTGGATATGTGGTGTGATGAGGGCGCGCGCGGCGCGCATATCTTCGAGCGTGGGAATATACATCGACGCTTTCTTCATCATGCGGCCTCCTGCCGGACATGGGCTGTGCCAATCCGATAATGCTCCTGCGCCGCAGCGACACCGGAACCAAGCCTGATCGGCAGACCGAGGTCGGCCATGACCATCTCGGCGGTGGCTAGACCGGACAACGCCATCACGTCGGTCAGGCTGCCTAGATGGCCGATGCGGAACACCTTGCCCGCCAGTTCGCCGAGGCCCGCACCGAACGAAACGCCGTAAGCGTTCAGCGCGTGCGCGACGATCCTGCTCGCATCAAAACCGTCCGGAACGCAGATGGCGCTGACCGTGTCGGAATAAAGCTCCGGCCGCATCGCACAGAGATGCAGCCCCCATGCATCGACCGCGCAGCGGACGCCTTCCGCTATTCGACGATGCCGGACGAAGACATTTTCGAGCCCCTCATCGAGCAGCATCTCGGTGGCGGTCTTCAATCCATTCAGCAAGCCGACCGGAGGCGTGTAAGGGAATCCTCCTGCGGAATAGCTGGTGAGCATGTCGCGCACGTCGAAGAAGCTGCGGGGCAGCTTCGCCTCGGCGAATGAACCCATCGCCTTCGGCGAAAGGCCAATGATCGCCAAGCCCGGCGGAAGCATGAATCCCTTCTGTGAGCCTGTGACGGCGATATCGACGCCCCACTCGTCCATGCGGAAATCCATCGATCCGATCGAACTTACACCATCGACGAACAGCATGGCGGGATGCCCGGCGGCATCGAGCGCGCCGCGCACAGCGGCGATATCGGAACGGACGCCGGTCGCCGTCTCGTTGTGCGTGGCAAGAACGGCCCTGATTTCGTATGACGTGTCGGCAGCGAGAATTTCCGCGAGGCGATCGGATGATATGCCGTCTCCCCATCGCTGAGCCACGACCACGACTTCGAGCTCGTGCCGCTGGCACATTTCGATCCAGCGGTGGCTGAACACTCCGTTGCGCGTCGCCAGCACCTTGTCGCCGGGCGACAGCGTGTTGGTGATCGCCGCTTCCCAGCCACCCGTGCCGGTCGACGGGAAGACGATGATTTCCCCGTGTTCGGTCTTCATCACCTTTTTCACCCCGCCTAGAGCGGGATGCAGGATCCTGGCGAACAGCGGACTGCGATGGTCGACCGTCGGGATGTCGACGGCCTTCCGCAAGATGTCCGGAATGTTGGTCGGGCCGGGAATGAAAATAGGATTCTGGCTGGTCACGATGACTGATCCTTGCTCGATAAAGGTTCTATCACAGGGCCAAATCGACGTAAATTTTTTTGAAATGTTTTTTTATTTTCTATAGTATTTTAGAATATCGTATAATTATCAGGGAGTTGAGTTTTTTCATTTTGATGAAGGTCATTTCGGAGGTATGGATCCTCAAAAGGAGATGAACGATGACAGAACAGGCGTCCAGACGGCGTGGGCGGCCGAAGGGATCCAAATCGCCCTCCCCGGCCATGGGCATCCAAGCACTGGGTCGCGGCATCGACGTGCTTGAGGCACTCGCCGCGCATGACGGCATCACCCTGACCGAGCTGTCAGCGCATCTCGGCCAGTCATCGGCCACGATGTATCGCGTGCTGGCGACACTGGAGCAGCGCCGTTACGTCGAAACGGGCCAGGAGCGCCAGGAATGGTTCGTTGGGCCGGAAGCGTTCAGGCTCGGCTCGGCCTTCGTGCGCCGCACCAACATCGTAGAACGCAGCCGATCGGTGATGCGCGAACTGATGTCCAAGACAGGCGAGACATCCAACCTCGGCATCGAACGCGAAGGTCATGTTCTGTTCGTCAGCCAGGTGGAATCGCACGAGACAATCCGCGCCTATTTTCCACCCGGCGCCCGGTCACCGCTGCACGCCTCGGGCATCGGCAAAGCCCTGCTGAGCGCCTTTGACGAAGAGAGGCTCGATGCCTTCATCAAGGCGACGAACTTCACGCGTTTCACCGACAAGACGATCGCGACTGCCGGCGGCCTGCGCGAAGAAATTCAGGCTACCCGCCAGCGGGGTTATTCGTTCGATGATGAAGAAAGGACCATCGGCATGCGCTGCGTCGCGGCGTGCATCCTGAACGGCTACTCCGAGGCTGTCGCCGGTATTTCAATCTCCGGCCCCACGCCGAGGATGCCGGATGCGCTCATCCGCGAGATGGGTCTTCTTGTTACCGAGGCAGCGCGCGAGATATCAAGGCGTCTTGGCGCAAGTTAACCCGTCGCGGCACCTCTGCGATCGCAAATGCATAAAATAAGATACGGAGCACCTCAGGGAGCCGCTGCTCACCGGAAGTGACCTCGAGTCGATCCGCAGCTTACGCCGCGGCCAACGATCAGATGTTCTCGGCGAACAGCTTCTTCGCTGCATCCAGGGTGAGTTCGACCGGGTTGCCGCCCGCAGTCGGGTCGACGATCGCCATCGCCGCCATCTCGTCGATGCGGTCCTTGCCGACTCCAAGCTGCGAGAGCTTGTCCGGCACGCCAAGGTCCGAGCGCAGGCCGAGCACGAAGTCATAAAAACCATCAAAGCCGCCGGCGATGCCGAGATAGGCCGCCGCCTGGGCAAGCTTGGCTTCCACGGCCGGACGGTTGAAACGCAGCACCGGCGGCATCACCACCGCATTGGTCATACCGTGATGCGTATTGTAGATCGCGCCGACCGGGTGAGACAGCGAGTGGATCGCGCCAAGCCCCTTCTGGAAGGCGACCGCGCCCATCGCGGCGGCCGACATCATGTGCGAGCGCGCCTCGATGTCAGAGCCGTCCTTCACCGCGTTCGGCAGGTTCTCCTTGACCAGCCGCATGCCTTCCAGTGCAATGCCCTGGCTCATCGGATGGTAGAAGGGCGAGCTGTATGCCTCCAGGCAGTGCGCAAACGCATCCATGCCGGTACCGACCGTGATGACCTTCGGCATGCCGACCGTCAGCTCGGGGTCGCAGATCGTCACCGCCGGCAGGAATTTCGGGTGGAAGATCACCTTCTTGGTGTGGGTCTCGGAATTGGTGATGACCGAGGCGCGGCCGACCTCCGAGCCGGTGCCCGCCGTGGTTGGCACGGCGACGATTGGCGCGATGCCGTCGACCGAGGCGCGCGTCCACCAGTCGCCGATGTCCTCGAAGTCCCAGACCGGACGCTTCTGCCCGGCCATGAAGGCCACCGCCTTGCCTAGGTCGAGCCCCGAGCCGCCCCCGAAAGCCACGACACCGTCATGGCCGCCCTCATTGAACGCCTTCACCCCGGCTTCGAGATTTTTCTCATTCGGGTTCGGATCGACATCGGCGAAGATCGCGCGTCCGAGGCCGGCCGCATCGAGGATGTCCAGCGCGTTCTGGGTGATCACCATCGTCGCGAGGCCGCGATCGGTGATCAGCAGCGGCCGCTTCATGGCGACTCCCTTGCAGTGGTCGGCCAGTTCGCTGATCCGGCCGGCGCCGAACTTGACCGCGGTCGGATAGCTCCAGTTTGCAGCGATGCTCATGCTGTGACCTTCTTGAGGTGGTAGGATTTCGGACGCGTCAGGTTCTGAAAGCCGATGACGGACAGGGAGCCGCCGCGCCCGGTGTTCTTGACGCCAGTCCAGCACAGCGCCGGATCGAGATAGTCGGCGCGGTTCATGAAGACGGTGCCGGTCTCGATGTCGGCGCCGATGCGGGCGGCGCGCTCGGAGTCCTTGGTCCACAGCGATGCGGTGAGGCCAAACTCGCTGTCGTTCATCAGCGCCAGCGCCTCATCGTCGCCCGACACCCTCATGATGCCGACGACGGGCCCGAAGGATTCCTCGCGCATCACCCGCATCGTGTGGTCGACATGGGTGAGGATCTGCGGGGCGAGGTACGCCCCGCCGTCATCCTGCGGGAAGGTCGCCGCATCGACCACCGGGACCGCGCCGGCGGCGATCGCCTCGCCGACCTGCGCGCGCACCTCGGCGGCGAAGCGTTTGTTTGCCATGGGCCCAAGCGACGATTCGGGATCGAGCGGGTTGCCGAGCTTGAGATTAGCCACCCAGGCTGCCGACTTCTCGACGAAGACGTCGTGGAGCGAGTCGTGGACATAGATGCGCTCGATGCCGCAGCAGCACTGGCCCGAATTGAACATCGCTCCGTCCATCAGCGTGTCGACCGCCGCGTCGAGGTCGGCGTCCTCCATCACATAGCCGGGGTCCTTGCCGCCGAGTTCGAGGCCCAGCCCGACAAAAGTGCCGGAGGCGGCGCGCTCTATCGAGCGGCCGCCCTCGACAGAACCGGTGAAGTTGATGAAGTCGAACTGCCGGGCCTTGATCAGGTCAGACGTCGTCTGATGGTCGAGGAAGAGGTTCTGGAAGACGTCCTCGGGAACACCAGCCACGACAAATGCGCGCACCATGCGCTCGCCGACCAACAGGCTCTGCGTCGCATGCTTGATGACGACGGTGTTGCCGGCCATCAGCGCCGGAGCGACCGTGTTTATCGCGGTCATGTAGGGATAGTTCCAGGGCGCGATGACCAACACCACGCCATGCGGCTCGCGCAGGATCTGGCGCGTGAAGGACGCGCTGTCTTCGACGACCAGCGGCGCCAGCGCCCCGCCGGCAATGGACGCGACATAGTTGGAGCGTTCGTTGAAGCCCCTGAACTCGCCGCCGAACCGGATCGGGCGACCGATCATGTGGGCGAGTTCGGGCACCACCTCGTCGACCATCTCGTTCAGCCGCGCGACACCGGCCATCACCAGCTTGACGCGCTTGTCGAGTGGCTGCCTGGCCCAGTCCGTGCGCGCGGCGCGCGCCTTAGCGATCGCGGCGCTCGCCTCCTCAAACGATTGCGCCGGACGCTCAGCGTAGACCGAACCGTCGATAGGCGAGATGCATTTCAGAATTGTCACGGATCCTACTCCTAACCTCAGCAGCCTTCGAAGCCGCGGGCGATTTCCCAGTCGGCGATCAGCTTGTCGGCGACTTCCTGCTCCCAGCGGGCGGCACGAACATAATGGTCGATCACGTCGTCGCCAAAGGCCGAGCGCAGCAGGCTCGACTCGTCCAGCGCGACGGTCGCATCCCGCAGGGTCCGCGGAATCTCGCGCACTTGCGTACCGCCATAGGCGTCCCCGACGAACGGCGCCTCCAGCGGCAGTTCGCGCTCGATGCCGTCGATGCCGGCGGCGATCAGCGCGGCCATCGCGAGATAGGGGTTGAGGTCGGAGCCGCCGACGCGGCATTCGATGCGGATGCCCTTGGTGCCCTCACCGCAGAGGCGGTATCCCGCCGTACGGTTGTCTTTGCTCCACACCGCCTTGGTGGGGGCGAAGGTGCCGGCCACGAAGCGCTTGTAGGAGTTGATGTAGGGCGCGAGGAAAACGGTGATCTCCGAGGCGTGCGCCAGCAGGCCGGCCACATAGTGGCGCATCAGCGGCGACATGCCGAATTCGGCGCCCTCGTCGAGGAATTTCGGCGTCTTGCCGTCGGCGCTCCACAGCGACTGGTGGATGTGCGACGAGCTGCCGGCCGCCTTGGCGTTCCACTTGGCAAGGAAGGTGATCGACTTGCCGCGCGACCAGGCGATCTCCTTGCAGGCGTTCTTGATGATGACATGGCGGTCGGCCATCGTCAGCGCATCGGCGTAGCGCACGTTGACCTCGCCCTGCCCCGCAGAGGCCTCGCCCTTAGTGTTCTCGACCGGGATGCCGGCGCCCTGCAGGCCGTTTCGGATGGCGCGCATGACATCCTCTTCCTTGGTGGTCTGGAAGATGTGGTAGTCCTCGTTGTAGTAGCCCACGGTACGCAGGTCGCGGTAGCCCTGTTCCTGTGCCTCCTCATAGCTCTGGTCGAACAGGAAGAATTCCAGTTCGGTCGCCATGAAGGCCTTCAGGCCCATCGCCTCGAGCCTGGCGATCTGTTTTTTCAGAACGGCGCGCGGCGAGTGCGGCACCTCCTCGTGGGTGTGATGGTCGAGCACGTCGCACAGCACCAGCGCTGTCGCCTCAAGCCAGGGCAACCGCCGAAGCGTCGACAGGTCCGGCTTCATGACGTAGTCGCCATAGCCCGCCTCCCAGCTCGTCGCCTTGTAGCCGGGCACGGTGTCCATCTCGAAGTCGGTCGCCAGCAGATAGTTGCAGCTGTGCGTTTCCTCATAGGCGCCGTTGACGAAGAACTCGGCGTGGAAGCGCTTGCCCATCAGCCTGCCTTGCATGTCGACCTGACAGGCGATGACGGTGTCGATCCGCCCCGCGAGAACATCGGCCTTCAGCTCTTCAAATGAATATCTGGACATTTTTCTATCCTTGCTGGCTGGTCGATCGTGGACGGATCGCTGTGACTCAGGCGATTTCTTCGAGGCTCAGGGATTCGGCGATGGCGCGCAGCAAGTCCTGCTCCACGTGCTTCCTCGATGTCTCGCCGGCGAGCAGGTCGTTGCGCACCTCAACCATGACGTTTTGCAGCCCGTTGCTCAATCCATGCTCGACCAGCGTGTGGGTCACGCCGTCCTCGGGCCCGTAGGGATCGTTGCGCCGGACGACGAAGCCGCAGTTGTCGAGCGAGGAGAGAATACTGTCGGCGAAGCGTGTATCGCTGTCGTGCAGGATGCCGATCTCGACGTCGCGCCGCACGCCCTTGAAAACGGGCGTGAAGCTGTGGATCGTCACCAGCACAGTCGGCTGGCCGGCGGCCTTGCGGCGCGCGATCTCCTGCGCGACCGCTGCCTGGAAGGGGCGGTAGATTCCATCCACGCGGGCCTGTTTCTCCTCGGCGGTGGCCGAGATGTTGCCCGGTATGTCGTAGACCTCGCTGCGCTTCGGAGTGGCGCTGTCCGATTCCGGCGGACGGTTGCAGTCATACGCAAGCCGCGAAAAACGTTGATGGATCAGGCAGGCGTCGAGCTGGCGCGACAGGAACAGCGACAGGTCGAGCGCGCCGACATCCCAGGCGATATGGCTGGAGCGCAGCTCTTCCGCGAGGCCGAGATCGCCGAGGCGACGGGGGATCACCCGCGATGAATGCTCGCAGATCAGCAGGACCGGCGAATGGCCCTCCGGGCGGGCTATGGCGACCGGGCCTCCCTCGTCGGCGAAAAGGATCGTGTTCAAAAGTTCCACCAGTGGTTCTTCCTTCTGAAATTAATCGTTCAGAATGTGCCCGCTGTCAAATATCTTTTTGAAACTTTCTATTCATCTACCGACCGACACGTTACATGCCCGGTGTAGATGGTGGTAAGGTGGCTGGAGATGCGAGAGGATGAGCGGCGTGAGCACCGACACGACAGTCCAAGACATCATAAGAACCAGCTTCGACCGCCTCACGCCGTCCGAGCGGCAGTTGGCGACCGCGCTCACGTCGCACTATCCGATGTCGGCCCTAGGATCGATCACCACCATCGCCGAGCAGGCCGGCGTGTCAACGCCGACCGTGGTGCGGATGGTGCGCAAGCTCGGCTTCAAGGGGTTTCCGGATTTCCAGACGCATATCCATCACGAACTTGAAACGACGCTGTCGAATCCCATCTCGAAACATGACCGCTGGGCCAAAGACGCGCCGGACGCCCACATCCTCAATCGTTTTGCCGAGGCGACAATCGCTAATCTGCGCGGGACGCTGTCCGGCATCAGGACCAGCGATTTCGACCGCGCGCGCGACCTGCTTAAGGACCCGCGCAAACATGTCTACATCGTCGGCGGGCGCATCACGAAGTCGCTCGCCGAATATCTCTTCACCCACTGCCAGGTGATCCGGCCTAACGTCACACTGATCGCGCCCACGCCGAGTACATGGCCGCATTACGCGCTGAACATGAAGGCTGGCGACGTGTTGGCGATCTTTGACATCCGCCGCTACGAGCGGGAAATTGAGACACTGAACCGGATCGCGGCCGAACGCGAAGTGCAGACTATTCTGTTTACCGACGGATGGAAATCACCCGTGGCAAAGACGGCCACCGTCGTTTTCCCCGTCGAGACCGAGGCCCCCTCGGCGTGGGATTCCTCAGTCGTCACGCTATTCGTTGTCGAGGCGCTGATCGAGGCGATCCAGAGTTCGGCGTGGAAGACCACCCGCGACAGGATGAAGGACCTTGAAGGCCTGCTAGAAACAAGCCAGTTGTTTCGCAAGCCGCGCGTTTATTAACCCACACCGAGACCCAGCTATCCACTGCGACGCGCAACAAAAACCGCAACTCTTTCCACGAGGTCGGTTTATCCGGCCTTGACGGAAACCCTTCAGTACGCGGCTGGCAATCGCTTGATCAGTAAGGGAGATATCCGCCCGCTGCTCACTCTGATGTTTCGACAGATAGTCGAACATCACACCGGGCCTGCTCCTGCCCGACTCGTTGAGTTCGTATCGGTCGCCTCCGCTTCTTTCGACATCGCGCTAGTAAGAAATTCTCTTCGGGCGTCATCCACTTCGCACCGGTCAAGCTACATCCGCCGTGACAGCTATTCAGCCGAGAGGGGGCGAATCATAAGGACCGGCGAGTTCCCTTGCTTCCGACCGACGCAAGCCTGGCGACGCGCCCCGCTCCTCACGCCCATCATCCACCTTAATGTGCCTTGGCGATGAGGCTAAGCAGCGGGAACTCGGCGCAGTCTGAGCGACGGCGCGATCTGCCAGGCCAGTGGGAGGCCCACTTATAGCCTTGCGAATCGGCGGTTTTCGGGTGCCGATGGTGTCTATGGAACGGCAGCAATGGGTCTGTCACAAATCCCCGCCGAAACCTGTCCGTTGTCGGCCCATTTGCTATCGTTGAGCCCTCGGACGCTTCTCGCGCAGATCGGCCGTCAGGACTTTCCAGTCGACTTGCTGCGCGAAGCGTCAGTGCTCCGCAAAGGGAGCGTGGAATGCCGGGAAGCAAAAAACCGATACCTGGCCTGCCGTAGAAGCCGCGGTAGAGGTAATGGAGACAGTATGGAGCCAGAGCGGCGACACCTCCCTGGTTACGGCTTTGCGGATCCTAGGCGAGGCCAATGACGCAATCGGGCCTTATCGCCATCTCCTCGCTCGCGCGGTCAGCTGATTGCACTCTCGAAGACATCGAACAGCTTTGGCGAACCGCGATCGGGGTTTTGCGCGTTCTGGATAGAAGATTGCAACGCCAGATACAATAAGTGGGCGCGGCATCTTCGTGCCGCTGGCGTTCGATGCCGTCACCTACCAAAGATCAACGTGAAGACGACATTGGCGGGCGATTGCGCCGTGCTCATTTTACTCCGCGGCGCTGGCCTAGAATTGCTCCGCTGTTGACAGACACCAGGACAACAACGATGCGTAAAGTGGGAGGCAGGTCACTGGATAGTTACGAAAACCTTTCAACCGAAAACGGGTTGAGGTCCAGTCGGGGCGTTGTTCCCTTGATAAGATTCGTTAGGATACGCGCCGTGGGTGCAGAACCGATAAGTCCCATGTGGCCGTGGCCGAATGCCAGCAGCAGATTCGCATATTTTCCCGTGCGGCCTATCACGGGAACGCTGTCCGGCATGCATGGGCGATGGCCCGCCCATTCGGTTGAATCTTCGTAGGATAAGTCAGGCACCAATTCCCTCATTATCCCAGTAAGACGGTTAGCTCTTTCATAATCGGGCTTCGAATGCAGTCCCGCAAATTCGACCGTGCCGCCCACACGCAATCCCATGGACATCGGCGTGATGGCGATCTTCCGGTCCATGACGAGCAGCATGTTTGTCTGCTCGATATTGTGGTTCTTCAACGTGACGTGGTAGCCGCGCTGGCTCTCGACCGGAACCTTGTAGCCGAGGGGCTCGAGAAGAGCTTTGCTCCACACTCCTGCCGACACGATCAGCGCCCCGGTTTCCACGACGCCCCTGTCTGTGCGCACGCCGGTGATGCGCCCGCCGTCTGCCAGGATCTCGGAGGCTTGCGCCTGCATAAAGACAGTACCCGCGGCGCGGCAGCGTTCGAGAAGATGCTGGCACAACTGGTAAGGATCGACGCAATAGCCGTTACCGGGAATCCTTAGTCCGACCTGGAAGGCGCCTTTATAGGCAGGCTCGATCTCGACAATCTCTGCAGCGGAAAGTTCCTGGAATTCATGGCCCGTACGTTGCCAGACCTGACGCGATAGGACCGATTTCTCAAAATAGCTGCGCTTCGTCCAGACATAGAGCTGCCCGGGGATGCGATATAGGTGCCGCGCGCCTGCCCATTCCGCAAGATCAAGGTGGCTGTCCACACAGTCGCTGTTGAGGTCGTTGAGTGCCATTGCGTTGCGCCAGTAGGCGTCCAGCCGCGACGCCTTGACGAATCGCAACAGCCATGGAATCGCCTGGGGGAAATAGGTCGATCGGATCGATAGCGGCCCCGACCTGTCCAGCAGCCATTTCGGCACTTCCTTGTACATTCCGGGCATGCCGATCGGTGCTGCTGCCATATTCTGGACGCCGCCTAAGTTGCCGTAGGACGTCTCCTCGCCCGCGCCCCGGCGATCGATGAGAACCACCGAGTAGCCCTCGCGTGCAAGGCTGGCCGCTGCGAAGAGGCCGACGATGCCTGCCCCGAGAATCACGACGGGCTTTTGTTTGTCAGGTTCAAGCACTGCTCAGGCCCTCCTCTTCCGGCCGCGTTCGTGGGCTGCGTCCGGCTTGTGCTCTGCGGAACGTGGCGACAAGCGCCGCCGCGTCAAGGCCAATCCGCGCGAAGAGACAAGGCGTGCTTCGCCTTCAACGCAAACGTCACGGACGCCGACACGTTTTAAACGCGACGTTGACACCGCATTCCATCAGGAGCTCCGACCGCGCTTCCAAGTCCGCGCAGACACCACGGGAACGGATGCAGCCTGCTGGCCAGAATAGGATCGAGCGGCTTTATCGTTGCCATCTCCCCAACGGCCACCGCCAGCCCCTCCTCGGCCAGCCGGGCAGTTGCCTCCATGGCACGTCCACCATCAACCTGCGCGCGATGGCGGCGAGAACCCTTGGATCGCTCTCACGCAGCGCGGGCTGCCGATCGAATCGAGATGACGTCATGGCTTCTCACGGGCCTCCCGGGCTAGCTTCGCCGATTGCTGGCCGTAGCTGCCATATCTGGCTTTCACCTCCATCATTTCGTCCTCGCTGAGAAGAACGGGATCGCCAACAGATCGCGCGAGCCAGTACTGCCGCGCCAGCGTTTCTAGTTTGACGGCATTGGCGAGTGCCTTCGCAAGGTCGTCCGCGAAGCAGATCATGCCGTGATTAGCGAGAAGGCAGGCGTTACGCTCACGGAGCGCTTCGACCGCGGCGGCCGCGAGCGCTGGCGAACCGAAGGTCTCGTAACGCGAGCAGCGTACGTCTTCCCCCCCGAAACTGGCGATCATGTAGTGGAACGCAGGCAGCGGCTTGCGAAGGCAGGAGAACGCCACGCATTGATCGGGGTGGGCATGGACGATAGCCTGCGCGCGCTCGAATGCGGCATAGATCCGCGCATGCATCGCCCATTCGCTCGAGGGCAGCCATTGCGACGAGTGACTTCCGTCGAGCCCGCACGGAACGATCATCCCCACAGTCAGTTCATGGTCCGGGATACCGGTTGGTGTAATCAGCATCCCCGTGCCGCAACGCACCGAGATATTGCCCGAAGTGCCGCTGTTCAGTTTCAGGAAAGAGGCCTCGCGACTGGCTTCCACCACTCGGGACCGCAGCTCGAATTCGTTCATACGGCCTCCCCTCGCTCGCCCGTACCGGGCGCGCGCATGTCCTCCAATGCGGTGGCCATCATGTCGACCGGGCCCAACTTGCCCGATTTCACCACCATCGAGAGAGGAACGGGCCGTTCACAGAAGACGTATGAAAGGCCGGCCTGTCTGTAGGAGCCTATGGTCATGCGCTCTATCCCGAGCCTTGCCAAAACCGCGCCGGAGGTTTCGCCGCCGGCAATCAGAAGTCGCCTGACGTTGGCTTCGCTAATCAGGCGTCGTCCGATTTCCGCCAGCAACCGCTCCGCCTCGTCCGCGACGCGAGCAACCGTATAACGCTTCTGCCTTGCCGCAACGCGGGTGCTGTCTTCGGTAGTCGATATGGCGACGGGGCCGGCGCCGATGCGCTCCTTCGCCCATTCCACCGCGACTTGTACGACGTCCTCGCCCGCAAGCGAACGGTCGAGATCGAGCTGTAAAACGGGATGGCGCCTGCCGAAATGTTCCAGCTGCTCCGCTGTGCGCCCGGCGCAGCTTCCTGACAAGACGAGACCGTTGCCGCCCGCGGCGAGCGATGGCTCCGGCCGAATCTCCCAACCGAGAAGTCCCCTCCGCCGCCACGCGGCGGGCAGGTGCGCGGCAACGGACGAGTTCCCCGTCAGAAGCGGCGCGTCGGCCGCAGCCTCGGCGATGGACTCCAGATGGTGTTCCCCGAGTGTATCCGCCAACAGGAGTTCGGTTCCGATGGCGTAGAACTGCTCGATCTGCTCACGAATCGTCTCTGGACCTTGCTCGACGACGTCATGGGGAATCAGCCCGGCGGTTCGCCGGCTTTGTGCCTGAAGTACGCGCACGAGGTTGGAATCGGTCATCGGCGTCAGCGGGTCATCGCGCTTGGGCGACTCGCCTAGCAACTGCGTGCCGCAGAACATGTGACCTTGAAAGACCAGCCGCCCGGCTTCGCAGAAGGCGGGACAGAAAATCGCGCCTTGCGCATCAAGTCTGTCGAGCAGCGCCTCGGCACAGGGGCCAATGTTCCCTTTTTCGGTAGAATCGAAGGTCGCGCAATATTTGAAGAAGATCTGACGGGCACCGGCCGCGAGCAGACGTTCGCTGGCTTTCAACGTGTGCCGGACCGCGAGATCAACGGGTGCGACGCGGGTCTTCAAGGCAATGACATGAGCAAGATTGCCCTCCGGCAGTTCCGCGTCGGGACCAATGGTGAGACCTGTGGGGACGCCTCCGGCGACGAGCATCGACGCAAGTTCAACCGCACCCGTCAGATCGTCCGCTATCGCACCAAGCAGCATCATGCACCGTAATTCGATATATCAAATATCATAGCATTGAGTTTTGCTTCTGCCAATGCCAGATAGCCGACAAGTTTCCCGGCGTGCGTTTTGTGCAAGTCGGCATTCTGCTATGAGAGAATGAAAAATAAGGGACCGATGTCATGGATGGCCATATCGGATTGGTTTCACGGGACAACCTAACGGGGCGTGTCTATCAGGAGTTGCGCAACGCCCTGATGGAAGGCCGCTTCTGGCCAGGGCACCGCTTCAAAATACGGGAACTCGCTGCGCTGATGAACGTGTCCGAGACGCCGGTCCGCGAAGCGGTTGTCCAGCTCGTCTGCGAGAAGGGCCTCGATATGCAGGTCGCCCGCTCTATCACCGTGGCTTCGCTGACGCTCGCCCAGTACCTGGAGTTGAGAAGCATCAGGCTCCATCTCGAGGGAATGGCGGCGGAAAGGGCCGCCGGCAAAATCTCCGACCGCGTCATACGCAAGCTGGCCCGCTATCATGAGGAACTTGTGGAGGCGGAGCAAAGCAGCCGGTGGACGAAGGCCGTAACGGCCAACTGGGAATTTCATCATACTTTGTACAAGTCGGCCGAAATGCCGGAACTTCTTTCGATGATCGAAAATATCTGGCTCAGGAACGGTCCGCTTTCGAACTACATGTACCCTCATGCCGTCCCCAGCTACGAGAACAGACACCAGCACATGAACATCCTGGATGCCCTGCAGAACAGGGACGCCGCGGGCGTCCGGCAGGCGTTGCAAGATGACCTGGTCGAAGGCGGACGTCCCCTGGTTAGGTTACTCGAACGGATGGATCTAGGTGAAGTCAGTCCTGAAGAGCTGCGTAGGACACGCGAGAACTCGGAGGGTGCGCTTTCCGACAAAAGCGGCGCTTCTGCTCGGCTCCCCGCCATCACGCGGCGAAAGTCCCCCTCTGCCGCATCTGCATGAGTGCATCGTCAGCTGCGTTCAGCACCTGATCGATATCGGCTTCGGTATGCGCGGCCGACAGGAACATATTGTGCCGCGGATGAAAGTAGGCGCCGCCCCGCAACGCCGCCGCGCAGAACATATCCGCCTTGCCGAAATCCGCGTCGTCCTCGAAGAGGATCATCGGCATTTGCACCGGACCTGTCTGGCGCAGAGCGAAGCCGTGCCTCGTGGCGAGTCCGTCCATGCCGTCACGCAGCCGCCGCCCCATCCGCTCGATCCACACGACGGCGTTCGAATCGCGCAGCGTGGTGATCGTTGCAATACCTGCGGCCATCGCGGCGGCACCGCACCAGAATGATCCGGTGAGGAAGGTCCGAGCCGCGGCCTCGCGAAGCCGGTCGACGCCGGTTATCGCTGCCAGCGGATAGCCGTTGGCGATCGCCTTGCTGAAAGCGGAGAGATCGGGCCGCACGCCGATCGGCTCCCAACTGCCGCCCAGGTCGATCCGGAAGCCCGCACGCACGTCGTCGAGTATGAGGACCGCATCCATCTCGTCGCAGATCGCTCGGGCGCAGGCTGCAAATTCCTTTGACGGCATCTCCTGGTCGCGAGCCTGATCGTGCCGGAACGGCGTCAGGATAATCCCGGCCAGATCAGTCCCGGCCTGTCGCGCTGCCTGCCTGAGACTGTCAGGGTCGTTGTATTCGAACGCGATCAGGTGCGCCCTGTCCTCGCTGGTGATGCCGTGCGGATTGGGTGAGCACCAGGGCAGGGCGCCGTGGTAGGAGCCCTTGGCGACGAGCACCTTGCGACATGCGGTCGCCGATCGCGCGATGGTCAGGCACGCCGTAGTCGCATCCGATCCGTTCTTCTGGAACATGGCCCAGTCGGCATGGCGCACGGTCGAGACTAGCAGTTCCGCCAGAACCACCAGCGTTTCTCCGGGACCGTTCATAACGTCGCCCTTGCGGGTCTGATCGGAAAAAGCCGCCTCCACTACGGGATGACGATACCCGAGCACCATCGGCCCCCAACTGCACATGAGGTCCACGTACTCGTTGCCGTCCACATCCCAGAGGCGGGCCCCTCGGGCGCGATCGAAGAACTGCGGATAGGACGCACCGAGCGCCTGTGCATTCATATGACCCCACATGCCGCCGGGGATGACCTGCCGAGCTCGGTCACGTAGAACCCGGTCAGCGGAATTGGGCAGAAAAGTCATCGAGCTCTCTCACAAATTTGGATATATCATATTTCTTGATTTCGGATCTGTAAAGCGGTTGCCCGACTATGGACTGTCAGCGCGAGGAACCTGCCGATGCCGAACGGAGCAAGGGAGAGTCGGGCCGGCAGGCCCAGGATTTCGTCGGCGATCATCCTTCCTACCGCGGGGCCGAGGAAGAATCCGTGCGTAGAAAAACCGAACGCGTGCCATAGCCCGAGCTCGGTCGCGCTGGGGCCTATGATGGGAAGCCCGTCAGGCGATCTGCCTTCCAGCCCCGCCCAGCAGCGCACGATCTTGCCAGCCTTCAGGTGCGGAAGCGTCTCGACGGCCGCCTGCAGATTATAGCCCAGCTTGCCGTAATCCAGTTCCGCCCTTCCCTCCGCGAGCAGGGGAGTGCCGCGATAGCCGCCACCGACGACGACGCTTCCATTGTTGAACTGCTTCACGGAGAGCAGCCGCGACGCCAGTCCGATGACCGGACCGAGCAGTCTTCGCATCGGACTGAGCGCCGTCACCATCAGCGCTAAAGGCGTCAACGCAACCGGTTCGCCAACGCATGCCGAGATAGTGCCGCCCCAAGCGCCCGCGCAGTTGACTAGCACCGGAGCGCTGTAAGTTTCGCCCTTGCCCGTAGCTTCCCAGACGCCGGCGCGGCGGCCGACTTCCCGTACTTCCACTCCCTCGACAAACGTGGTCCCGTGTCGCTGCGCCTTCCGTCGCATGGCGCGAACGGTTCGCGCTGGCTGAGCTTGGCCGCAGTGCGGCGAAAATATCGCCCCGACATGGCCACGCCCCAGCTCGGGCACGATGTCGCGCAGTCGATCGGCTTCGACAAACTGTTCTACGATGCCGCAGGCGGAACGCAGTCTTTCGGCCGCGGCGATCATTGATTCAAGGTCGACCGGGCTCTCTGCAAGCTTCAGGTGACCGACCCGTTGAAAGCCGCAATCATCGTCGAGAAGCGCCTCGATCTCGTTCCACATCGTCAGTGCCACTTCCGCGAGCGGCAGCTCCGGGACGAGGCGGGATATGTGGTGCACGCTGCCGGCATTGCTGCCGGATGCATGTCTCGCCATATAGTCCTTTTCCAGGACGACGACCTTCATGTTCCTCATCGAGAGGTGCATGGCCACGGAGCAGCCATGAATGCCTCCACCGATGACGATGGCATCGAAAGTGTGTTTATGGCCGTCAAGACCGCACCGTCCGTGGAACCACGGCCTCGGGAGGCACTTCCGGAAGTCCAAGTGCAATCATCTCGGTGATCGCGATCGGCCTGATCGGCGGTCGGATGTGCAAGGCACCGATCTGCGCGAGGTCTTCGTGATGCTCCGCGATGAGTTCGCGCACCGCGGCTTCGCAATTGCGCCCTTGGCAGGGACCCATGCCGCACCGTAGGTTCGACTTCACCGCATTGATCTGCCAAGTGCCTGCGGCGGCCTCGTCACGCACTTGCCCGGCCGTCACGCCTTCGCAACCGCAGACGACCACGTCGTCAGGCAACCGACGGCTGTGAGGCGGGGAGATGTGGAAACTCCGGCCGTTTCCTTCCGCATTTCGGTCGGCTTCTACCTTCTCTAAGAGCGCGGCGCGCCTGCGGTGGCTTTCAGAGGAGGTGACGCGGCCAAAGTCATGCGCCGTCTCAATGCCGGCGATCGCTCCAGAGAGGCGCGACGCAGCAACGGTATCGACACGCCGGCAGTCGCCGACCACGAAGACCTTGTCATTGCTTGAACGGCCCGAACGATCCGTCCTGGTCCGCCAGCAGCGTTCCCGGGCAATCCATTCGTGATCGAGGCCCATCAGTCTCGCCAGATGGGTGTCGGATTCATACCCAGGATGGAGAAGAAGACAGGCGGCAGGCAGGGTCGCAGTCTCTCGCGGGGTTTCGTAGGAAACACCTTCAAGCCGCTTTGTGCCAACGGCACGAATCATTGTCACACCTTGGATCACGCAGCCAGCGGGGTCCGTGGGGTGCTCGGGTCTTGGATCCGCACTCATGTCGAGAACGATCGGAGCGACGATTCCCAGCTCCGGTACCGTTCCAGAAGCATGGAAAGCGAGGGCCCGGACCCGGCGATCAACACCGGCCCCTCGATGTTATGCGGGATCGCCTGCGAGACATTGCTTCCTCCGGCGACAACGACTCCCGGCAAACTGGACCCGCAAAAGGCAGCGTGCATTCACTTGCTCCGACCGCAATGATTACCCGCTCTGCGGAGACGGCCTGCGATCGCCTTCGCCGCGACACCATGAGCCTGCAATCGGCAGTCGCATCCCAGACCAAGGCGGACGGCATATATGTAAGGTTTTCGGTGTGACCAAGCTGGAGGGAAAAGCGAGAATTCGCGTTTTCCGTCTCAACGGCTGCTTGGCGGAACAGCGCCGGATGATCGTCGATCAGCAACGTCTTGACACCATATTTCGCCGCCGCCCCCGCAGCGCTAGTTCCGGCGATTCCCGCGCCGACAACCACTAGGTCGAACGTGTCGCCGAGCATTGCCTGCCCGGCTCGCAAACGCCGCTGCCGGGCTAGTGAGCCGGACCGATCCATGCTTCTAGATCGCGGCAATGGCCGTAACTTCGATCAATACGTTCGGGCCGAGGTCTGAGACGCCCAGAGTGGCCCGCGCTGGCAGATCCGATCCGGGGATCCAGGCCCGCCAGGCCTCGTTCATAGCCGGGCGCTGGCTCAAATCGGTGACGAAGATCGTCGCCGAAAGTAGCTTGTGCTTGTCGGTCCCGTGATCACGCAAGATATCGTCGATCTTTCTGGTGATCTGTTCCGTCTGTCCCTTCATGTCGAGACTCAAGTCGGTTGCGATAAGACCGCCCACATAGACGAGGCCGTTGTGCTCTACGGATTTGTGGCCGATAGCCATGGGCCCATTGCGCTTGATCATGCTCGTTGCTTCCTTTCGCCTGATGAGAAGGGCTTGGTTGATGTGTAGCTCACCCCCGAGTCGCTGTCGGGTCGTGGATGACCGAGAAGTGCCGCATCGGGAGCAGTGGTGACGCTGGACCGGAAGTGCCTCACAGCTTCCGCCAAGGCGTCCCGTTCGTCCGCCGAGAGCCTCAGGCCCTCCGCCGAGGGACCGCTGTCCGTCAGGACGAACTGCGCCTGCACCACATGGCGCGCGCCCATGGATTGCAGAACTGGCCGCAGGGCGTAATCTAGGGCAAGCACATGGGCCTTGCTGCCTCCGGTCGCCAGGGGCAGGACCGCTTTGCCGGCGAAGGCGAATTGTGGCAGCAGGTCGAGGAAGCACTTCAACAGGCCGGAGTACGACGCCTTGTAGATAGGGGTCGCAACGATAATGCCATGCGCCATGGCGACGGCATCCACAGCTTCGGCAAGACCTGAGTCCTGGAGATCGGCCCTCAGAATCGCCTGGGGTGCGATGTTGCCTAGACGCAGGTGGCGAATATCCACGTGCGTCAGGCCGCCGAGAATTAGGTCGACCAACTGGGCAGTCCTGGAGATGCGCGAACTGCTGCCGGAAATGCCGAGAATGAAGGGGCGCATGCCGGACGCGTCTGTCATGTCAGCGTGGCAGGCCGAGCCGGGCGCGCAATGTCGGTTGGCGGTAATCGGATGGAAATACCCCGCGTGCGCGAAGGAGAGGTATCACCTGGTCCACGAATGTCTCTAGGCTGTCGGGCAGGTAGGGTGACGTGACGTTGAAGCCATCGGCAGCGCCGCTTTCCCACCAGTCAATCATCCGGTCGGCGATTTGCTCGGGCGTACCGACGACGACCTGAAGTCGTAGAGCGAGCTGGCGCAAAGACAGCCGCTCGTCAAGCGCAAGATCGACCATCGCCTTAAGCGCGCCGAGAGGCATCTCGGGATTATGGGGAAGGTTAAAATCGTCGGCTTCAAGAATCTGGTCAGGCCCGACCTTTCCCAGGTCGATGCCCAATTTTGCCGCATTGAGCTTCATGCGCTCGTCCAGCGGTGCGAGCTTCGCCTCGTACTCCTCCGCGAGACTGGTCACCTCATCTTCTGTCGAGCCAATCAGCGCCTGAAGGCCTGGCATCACGATGATTGAGCCCTGGGGGCGCCCCGCGGCCGCCGCAATACGACGGACTTCGTTTCCGAATCGGATGCCGGCACCCTTGCCACCCAGAGCCGCGTAAATCACCTCACCGTAAAGGCCGGCGAGTTGCATGCCCTGGGGCGATCCTCCTGCCTGCGCGATCACTGGCACGCCGAACTCCGGCAGCGGCGTGTTAAGCGCGCCGGCCACACTAAAGTGCTCGCCTCGATGATCGAGCGGACTAACCTGACCAAACGGATTCGCAGCAGCGGCCTGCGAGTTTTCCCAATCAAATCGCCAACTCCTCCAGAGACGACCGACCACGTCCAAGAATTCGTTGGCGCGGGCGTAGCGGTCGTCATGGGAAGCTTTGACGCTTCCGTAGTTTCCCGCAACATTTGGGTTGTTGGTCGTGACCGCGTTCCAGCCGACGCGCCCACCTGACAAAAGATTCGCCGAGGCGATCTGCCGTGCCAAGGTATAGGGCAGACTGTAACTGGTCGTCGCAGTCGCGATCGCGCCTATGTCGGGGACGCGGCTGGTGATCGCGGTGACCAGTGTGATCGGATCGAAAGGATATTCCGGCCGCTCCCTCGGATCGGCGGTGAGCTGTGGCTGATCCGCTAGGAAGATCGCGTCCATGGTGCCGCGACGCGCTATCGATGCATTTCTGACATAATGCTCGATGTCGAAGATCCGCGCGCGGTCGCGGTTCAGGTGTTCCCAGGAGTCGCCTTGAAAGCCCGAACTGTTAAGCCAGGCATTCAGATAGATTCGGCCATTTCTCATCGCACTGCCGGAACTTTGGTTTATCGAACTTTCGTTTCCCGCGCCATTTTGGGAGAAAGCGGCTCCCGATCGCGAGGCCTATGGGTAGTTTCCGGCCGGTAAAGGTAGAGATGGCGGAGATTGTCGCGATAGGCCGCCACTTCGCTCTGGACGCGATCTTCATTCCATTCCATGATATCGGCGACGGCGACGGCAGCGTCCTGCGCGGCCGCATGACCCAGATCGCGAGACCAACCCACGCGGACCCGCCGGAAAAGTAGATCTGTGAGCGTTTCGGGAAATTCGTTCAGCGCCGCATGGCGAAGATCGGAGATGGCTACCCCGGGAATGCTCGGGTCGAGAAGCGCCGAACCCGGCTCCGCGGGAAAGCTCCGCGGCGAAAAGCTAAGTGACTTCTCGGAGCTTGAAGGTCTGAGCACCCGCTTAACAGTTTGGCATGCCTCCGCCCCCGCGGTTCGGTGCGTCGTTAGCGGACCGCCGGTCAGTGCATAGACGCCCGGTAGTCCGTCCGCGGAAAGATCGTGAAAAACACGCGAGCGGGCGCCTTTTGGCGCGCTCGATCTGTTGGTCAGCGGTCTCACGCCAGCCCAAGCATAGATGACGTCGTCCCGCGTCAGAGCAAGGCCCGGGAACACATGGCGTGCTTCATCGATCAGCCAGGCGAGATCGCTTTCGTCCGGCACGATGTCATCCACGTCTCCCTCGAATAAGGTTTCGCTGGGTCCGATATAATGCAGGTCGTCCCACGGGATGGCCAGGAACGGATCGTCTTCGCGGCTCATCGCGGCCACCAGCTTGCCTCTGCAATCTGGCGGCAGCTGCACTGCCATGTAGACGCCCTTGGTCCCCGTCACCTTGCGCGACGCCGTATCGGAGGCAAGCCTGTTCACCGCGTCGATCCACGGTCCGGACATATTGAGGACAATTCTCGCCGATACCTGCGCGGTTGCCGCAGGGCCCGCGCCGGCCTCGTCCCTGAGGCCGAGCCTCCAGCCTCTCTCGCCCGAGCGATCCATGCCGACGACTCGGGTGTAATTGCGAACGGTCGCTCCGAGATCCTGCGTATTGAAGACGGTATCGATGACCACCCGCTCAGGCCAGTTAAACTGGAATGAATCGAAGCGTGTGACACCCAGAAGCTTGCCGGTTTCCCGTAGGTCGCGAATGAGCGGCATTGCGAGAGCCTCTTCCCGTCCATAGCGCCTGTAGGAGAGATTCACGCCGCCGGTGCCGAGAGTCTTCAGCAACAGCGCGGCCGCATCATACTGCCAGGGTTTGTACTTGTCGCCGCGATAGATCGGGTAGTACGTCAGGTGATTGTTGAGGCGCTCCGGCGTCTTGAGCGCCATGTTCGCACGGTCCGACAGCGCACCCTTGGCCATCTTGCATGAGTCCAGAAACTGCAGCGGATGCGACAGGAAAGCCCATGGCGACTTGCCGAATGCCAGATAGCGCATGCCGTTGCCGATCAGCCGGCCCGAACGGCTGCTCGTAGCACCCCCGAAGTCGGCCTTGTCGATCAAGAGAACGGAATATCCTGCGGCAGCAAGATGTTGCGCCGCGCTCGATCCGTTCACTCCAGCGCCAATTACGGCGACGTCGAACGTTGAGCCGTCGAGGCTGGATAAAGAGGGTCTAGCCATTTTCATTCCTGTACCGAGACGTGGGCGAACGGTTATAATGCAAAAAACTAGCTAGCACGCTGATATAACATATATCAAGCCGATCGGCGGAATTTTGTACGCCCGGTGGTTTTGTACCCCTAGAGCTAACCCCCCTCTTCATACAAGAGGCTGTTATTTAGAGATTTTATCGATCGCTCGCTGATCGAGCCACAGCTTTTTTCTCTAGAGGAAGTGCTCGACAGAGCCGACTTTAAGTAGCCGATTGACACCCCAAAGTCGATATATCATATTGCGGAGATACCTGCACGTCTTGGATGAAGCGGGCATCAAAAGCAATGTTCGCCCTGTTCATAGATGGGGACGACGGGGAACTGGTATGCTGAAGCTCAAACTAAGTTCCGTTGCGAAGCGATACGGTAACATCGATGCGCTGCATCCCATTTCACTCGACGTCTCCGATGGCGAGTTCCTGACGCTGCTCGGCCCTTCGGGATCCGGAAAGACGACGGTGCTCAACATCTTGGCCGGCCTGATTCTGCCGGATCGGGGGGATGTGTGGATTTCGGGAACAAAGGCCACTCACCTCCCTCCACACAAACGCGACATCAGCTTGATGTTCCAGAACTACGCGCTGTTTCCGCATCTGTCCGTATTCGAGAACATCGCGTTTCCGCTGCGTATGCGTCGCGTCGCCGAGCCGACCATCCGCCAGAAGGTGGCAAGGATGCTGGAAATCGTGCGGCTGCCGCACGTGGCCGAACGCTATCCGCGTGAACTGTCGGGCGGTCAGCAGCAGCGCATCGCCCTGGCTCGCTGCGCTGTCTACGAGCCTTCAATTATCCTTATGGACGAGCCGCTGGGAGCCTTGGACAAGAAGCTGCGGGACGAACTGCAGCTTGAAATCCGCCGTCTGCACAAGGATCTCGGTTCGACTGTCGTCTATGTCACGCATGATCAGGAAGAGGCCATGTCCATGTCGGACCGGATCTGCCTGATGAATGACGGCAGGATCGAACAGCTGGGAACGCCGGAAGATCTCTATTTCTCGCCGGTGACTTTGTTTTCCGCAGAATTCCTTGGAAATGCCAATCGGTTCCGGGGTGTAGTAATTGAAGTGGGGCTGGATTTCGTCGTCGTGGCGGCTTTCGACGGTCGGAGGATCGTCGGACGCGTCGGCGGCGGGTCAATTTTAAGCGCGGGGGAACAGGTCGCCGTAATCGTGCGGCCCGAACATATGTCGCCCCAAGCGGCTGAGGAACAGGATGACAACGCTATTGCGGCAACAATCGACCAGAAGATCCTGCTTGGGTCCGTTCAGCGCTATTTCTGCTCGGTCCTAGGCGGCGAAGTGATCGAATGCCAGACCCTGACCGGCCGGCCTATGCAGGCGGCAGAGGGTGACGCCATCCGCCTGACCTGGTCCCGGGAAAACACGCTGATCTACAGCCTGAGGGATAACAAAGCCGCTTCCCTCGAAAGGGCGGCGTGATGTTTAGCCGCGATCATCTGCCGAAGCCAGGGCCGGAAATAGTGTCGACGACGACCTATGAGACCAAGGTGACGGCTATTACGACGCACAAGGCGCGTTGGTCGGAGCGCGCCGCCATCCTGCCACTCCTGCCGGCGCTCGTATTCCTCGTCGCATTCTTCGCCATACCAGCGCTATTCATTCTGCGACTGAGCGTGGCGGATGGTGGCGGGCAACTTTCTACGGTTAATTTCACCCGTGTGCTGGAAACGCCAGTCTACCTCCGATTGCTCGCTAACACTTTCAAAACGGCTTTTTTCACCACAGTCATCTGCCTGATCATCGGCTATCCGCTGGCCTATATAATCGCTACGACCACCAAGCGAGCGGCGCTCATCATCACGTTCATCGTCCTGATTCCCATGTGGACGAGCTATCTGAGCCGCGCCATTGCGTGGCTGACCATGCTCGGTCGGCGCGGCGCGGTAAACCAGACGCTGACGCAGTTAGGCATCATCGATCGCCCGCTGGAGCTGGTCTACAATTATCCGGCCGTACTCGTGGTCATGGTTCACGGCTTCCTGCCTCTCGCCGTAATCACATTAGTGGCTGTAATGCAGAACATCGACCCGAACCTAAGAAAAGCAGCGTCGACACTTGGTGCGAGCGCTCCGCAGGCCTTCTGGCGGGTCTATTTTCCCATTTCCCTGCCAGGTGTAGCCGCCGGGGCCCTCCTCGTCTTCGTTGGCTCGCTCGGAATGTTCATCACACCGATCCTGATCGGCAGCCAGCAGGAAGCGACGATCGCGCAAGCCATTATCGAGCAGTTTGACAAGGCTTTCGACCTGAATTTTGCCGCCGCCCTCGTCGCGATCCTGCTGTTATCCACGCTGCTGTGTCTCGCTTTGTTCAATGCGACCACAGGGACCGAATCGCTAACCGGGTCCCCGCCTAAGGCAAATCCCGTGTCGCCCAAGTCCGGAAGCCGGCGGGGCAATCGCCTTCTGCGTACGGTGCTGGGTGCGACAGCCCGCCTGACTGATCTGGTAGGCTTCGCGATCGACGCCGTTCTGCGCGTTCTCCGGCTTCCTACGTTTGATCGTCTGGGCCGCTGGCCGCTGCGCCTCGCCGTGGCCGCGATCCTTTTATTCATCCTGGTGCCGACCCTGATCTTGCTACCGCTTTCACTATCGCAGAACCGTTTCATGGCGTGGCCACCCACAGGGTTTACGTTGGGTTGGTACGAAGCGTTCTTCACGTCGACGAAGTGGCGTACAGCTACCGTCACATCTATCTATCTCGGCGTACTTTCCGCTGCGCTGGCACTGTTGCTCGGCGTTCCGGCGGCGTTTGCACTCTCACGGCGGCGCATTCGGTTCTCCGCGCTCATTCTCGCCTTCATCACGCTACCTATCCTGGTTCCGCACATCACCGTCGCCGTCGGACTCTACTACGTCCTCGCCCGCATCGGGCTGCTGGGAACCGACCTTTCCATCCTCATCGGGCACACGATTTTCGCGCTGCCTTATGTGGTCGTGACAGTCATGGCGGTACTGCGGAATTACGATCGCCGTCTCGACCAGGCCGCATGGACGCTGGGCGCGAGTCCGATCGTGGCGTTCCGCCGGGTGACCGCCCCGATCATTGCCGCAGGGCTGGCAGCCGCGTTCCTGTTCGCCTTCATCCAGTCTTTCGACGAGCTCACGATGATCCTGTTCATGGGCAGCGCGAACCTGACGACGCTACCCAAGGAGCTGTGGTCGGCCGCCCGTTCCTCGCTCGATCCGACGCTCGCAGCAGTTTCAACTCTTATTCTTCTCTTCGTCGCAGTTGCGATGGGCACGGCCCGCTCGCTGCAGAAGAAGCAGTAGTTAATGTCAACGAAAGGGAATGATCATGTTAAGATTCGACAGGCGACAGATGTTGAAGGGTTTGTCGGCAACGGCAGGCACCTTGGCGATGCCGGCGGTGGTAACGGGCCGGGTGTTCGCCCAGGAGACGATGGCCATCGCCGTTCCAACTGGCTACGAGGACGCGCTGAAAGCCGCAGTGCTGGATGATTTTACGGCCGAAAGCGGCATTTCCGTCGTCACGCAGCCTCTGTCGACGGGTGCGGTGGCGCAGTTCCAAGCCCAAGTCGACACTAAGACCTACCAGTACCACGTTGCCTTCAGCCTTGGAGAACAAGCCAATCTCCAGTGCCAAGAACATGACCTGCTGGAGCCGATAGGGGTAGAAACGCCCGCCGTCGCGGCCATCGCGGACGACATGAAGTCAGAATATTTCCTCGGACACGGGGTGCTCGTGCACGGTCTCGCTTATCTCGAGGATTCCTTCACGACACCTCCTACGTCCTTCGCGGCAATTTGGGACACCAAAGCGTTCCCCGGTCGCCGATCCCTGCGAATGAACGTGCGCGACGCGATTGAAACAGCCCTGCGGGCCGACGGGGTAGCCCCTGAGGACATCTACAACGTGCTTTCAACGGAAGAAGGTTGGCAGAGAGCCTATGCCAAGCTCGACTCCATCAAGCCCGAGATCGCCGTCTGGTGGGACGACGACCCCCAGATCGAGCACGCTTTCGGCACCGGGGAGGTTGATATCGGAACGTGGTTCCATCACCGCGTCGTCAATTTCCGTAAAGTGACCGGGGTGCCGCTGGCGTTCGACTTCAACCAGGCGTTCTATTCCCGCATGGGCTGGGCCATTCCAAAGGGCACTCCGATGCTGGAGCCGGCACGGCAGCTTATTGCGATGGCGACAGAGCCCGAACGCGTCGCGAAGTTCACCGAAGGGTTCCCAATGGCTCCGGTGCAACCGCAGGCCTTCGATCACCTTGATCCGGAGCTTGCCCACTCCCTTCCAACGCATCCCGACAATCTGTCCAAGATTTTTCCGGTCGATTTCAATTTTTGGTCGACTGATTCAACGACAAAAAGCGAACGTTTCCGCGTCTGGTTGCTTGGCTAAGCGTCATTACTCGCGGGATCTGAAAATTTCTAGCCTCGGCTGCTACTCCGAAAAGATAAAGTCCGGATCTTAGGAAGGTCCGGACCATAAGCGATTGGGGTCTCAGAGGAAAAGATCATCGAGTTCTGCGCTACGGGAGGCCAGTGTTCCCACGGCTGATGTCTACCGCCCGACAAGGCACACATGTCGTTATCTGCGAGCGGCGGCGTCTCCTGTGGTGCAAAATAAAGGCGCGGCTCGGTCGAGCGCCACCTCTTTGTCTCAGGGTTGTAGGTGATCGCTGCAGCATAGGCGGACGGATAGTCGCAAGGGTGACGCCTTCAACGCAATTCTCGATAAGGGCTCGCGCGAGGCCGGGCACGACCAAGGGACGACGACGCCTTGATGATGCATTTCACTTCGACTATGTCTGCGGCTATCGGATCAAGGTCGACTACCTGCCCTTCGGCATTTCCATCTACGAAGACAGTCCGTAATTGCATCTGCGATACCCGGGCATGACCAAGTCGACGCAATGTCGATGTCGACGGTGATCGCAGTGATGAACCGAGGCCGTATCGAGCAAGTCGGCAAGCCGCGCGTATCTACAACGATCCGGTCTCGAAATTCGTCGCCGACTTCATCGGCACCGCCAACTTCCTTCCCGGCGAGATTGTTTCATCCGTCGACGACAAGACTTATCAGGTCCGGACTGGTTGCGGCACGCTCGAAGCGCACTCTGTGCGTCCCATCGCAAATTCCCTGGTCTTCGTCTCACTACGCCCCGAGAATATCTCGATTACCGTCAAGGACGGCGCGGCGGGCTCCGGGTGGGAAGGCGTCGTCGACCAGCGTGCCGTCGACCACATAGTCAGGGTCTCCGGCACCGAGATCCGCGTCCGCACCAACCGGGCCATGTCATTGCCGGAGGGCGCAGAAGTTAGTCTCGGTTTTGCTCCGAACGCTGCGGTCGTGATGACGCGCGAGGCCGCTTAGCGAGGCTGACCGTGGTTCTTCCTCATATGTGGAACGGCCCGGTTGGCAAGGTATTTTCTGCGCAAATCTCCGTCGGACGGTGCAGTCATATGTCCGGCCTATTGGCGCGGTCATTTGACCGCTGGCCACGATGATATCCGCGATCCCGATCTGCTGATCACTTCGACGCGCTCGACGGCGCATTGAGGAAGCCGGTCTGATCGGTATCGAGGTTATTGCCCCTCTGGTTCATCACGCTTTTGGCACCTTGCCGCTACATCCCGGCGCCGAGACGCCGGAATTCCTCGTGTTTTATGCCCTCCCCATGGTCGCCGGCGCTTGGTAGGTGCCGCCTTTGACAAGAAGCGCCCAGATTGTGCGCGCCATCTTGTTGGCCAGCGCTACGGCCGCGACCTTGTAGGGCCGCCGCGCGATTAAGGAGACGACCCAGGCGGGCAGCTTCACGCCACGACGTGCCTGCTTAAGGATCGATGTCGCGCCGACGATCAGCAGTGTTCGTAACTGCTTTTGCCTCGCTTCGATATTCCGCCAAGCCGCTCCTTGCCACCGCTGGAGTTGGCCCTCGGCGTGATCCCGATCCAGGCCGCCAGATCCCGGCCTGTCCGGAAGGCTGCGGGATCCTGGATCGTTGCCCGGACAGTCGCTGCTATAATCGGGCCGACGCCTGGAATGCTGGTGAGCCGTCGAGCGGTTTCGTCAGCCTTCACTGCCGTCATGATCTTCGTGTCGAGCGCTTCGATACGAGCCGTCAGTCCCTCGATCTGCTCAGCCATCTCCAGGAGTGCAGCTCGAGCTGCTGATGGAAGGCGGGCGTCGTCGTCACGTAGAATAGCGACGAGTTTGGCGATGCTGGTCATGCCGGTTGCGGCGACGATGCCGAGCTCGGCCAAATGGGCGCGCATGGCGTTGGCCGTCTGGCTTCGTTGGCGGATGAACAACTCGCGGGTCTTCAGGACCATCAGCCTGCTCTTCGGGCGATTTGATCGGCACGAACCGCATGGTCGGTCTCACCGCTTCGCAGATCGCCTCGGCATCGGCTGCGTCGGTCTTGTTGCGCTTGACGTAAGCCTTCACGTAGGCCGGCGGCATCATCCTGACCATATGCCCGAACTGGCCGATGGCATTCGCCCAATGATGCGCACTCGCACACGCCTCAAGTCCAACGAGGCACGGCTCGACGCCGCGGAAGAACTCCAACAACTGCGACCGCCGCAAGGCTCGGTGGATGACGACGCGCCGTCTTCGGCAACGGTGTGAACTTGAAAGACCGACTTGGCCAAATCCAGGCTGATCGTGGTAATCTTCTCCATGGGACGGTTCCTTGTGTTCGTGGCGATGGACGTCACCACGATAGGCACCTTCGATGCCGCTTCGAAGGGCCGTTCCACACCATCACTTTGTGTGGAGGTGTGGCAGTATTCGTGTTGATTGCCACTGAGAACATGACCCGGCAGCATAGGATATTTCCATCGAGGAGTTCTCAGTGGCAATCAACAACCGGGCCTTCCGGGCCACAATAGGATTTCCGCAGGTCTTCGATCGAAAGCAGCATGCACCACAGCTACAGTCTGTGGCGAAAAGGAAAAGCGCTCCAGTTAAGAATTCCCAAGAGGAAGCGCTGTTACCCTGCAAGTCCGCAGCCGGATGCAAGCGGGAATCCGACTATATCGTTCGTGCGTTTGGGGAAGGATGAGATTCGAACCAAACGACTTAAGCACTTGAGCGACAGTGCATTTGCACTCCACAATGCAATCTTATGCGACTTTATCTAACACGGTCGAACGCATGTGCCTTAGTCGTATATCCCAAGAGTGCTGGCGGAGAGTGGCCTTGGCTGATCTCATTTTATTAAGGTTGTCCGTTTCGGATTACGACATTTCCCTGGCGCCTTGAGTCCGCGCCAAGCTCAAGGTCAGGATACTGCTCGTTGACGCGCTTTATGTCGGCGGTGAATTGCGCCTCTATCCAATCGCAGATCTCGGAAACGATCGGCGACTCCTCGCGAGTGGTGACCAGCTCGCACGTCCGGCCGGTTTTCATGACCGGGCCTACCGGCACCAAGTCACCGCGAGCCAAGTGATATGACACGACATTGAGCCAGCCGAGAGCGACGCCCTGCCCGAGCAAAGCGGCTTGAACCACGACTGTATAATCCGAAAACTGTAGCCCGCCCCGCCTACCGTCTGCCGTGCCTTCGCAGAAGAGGCCCGACCAATCTGGTTCCGCATTGCTGAGATTGATGATGCGGTCGATGGCTGGCATGAACGCGCCAGCAGATGCGTCCGCGCCACGAAAGTGGGGAGCGCGGATCGGGACCAGCAGTTCCGGCATGATCGGACGGGCCACGTGGCGAGGGCTGTTGCCATGGTCGAATCGCATTGCGATGTCGACCCCGTTGACGGAACCGCCGAGGGGCCCGCTGATGAGCTGGAAGCGGATATCGGCCCGAGGGAATCTCGCCTGGAAATCCGTCAGCCGGGGCATGAACCAATGTGTCGCGAAGGCCGAGGAGGCCGACAGGACGATCGTTTGAACTCCCGAGCGACGTGCCTCCTGCACGCGCACCAACGTCTTTTCGATCTCGTCGAAACTGGCCGCGATTCCGGAGAAGAGAGCGCTTCCTTGCTCCGTCAGAACGGCGCCGGCACTCGTTCGGTGAAACAGGGCCACGCCCAGATGTGCCTCGAGGCGCGCGATCGTCCGGCTGACGGCGGGGCCGGTAACGCAGAGTTCCTTCGCTGCGCGGGCAAACGTCCCGCAGCGTACCGCCGCTTCGAAGGTGACGAGCGCGTTGAACGAGGGAAGCAGATGGCGAAGCTGCGCCATTACAAAATGTAACCCCGCAGCTTACCATTTGTGGAATTGCCGGTCCCCGTCCGCTCGTGTTCACTGCCCAGACATTTGCGCGGTTTGGAAGCCGACTTCGTTGCAGAGGAGAGACAGTCCGGATGTCCTTCAAGCGTTTCAAGGTTCTGACATTCGACGTGGTCGGAACACTCATCGATTTCGAAACCGGCATTCTCGATGCCTTCCGGTCCCTCGGCGGGCCGGCAGCCGAAAAGCTGTCCGACGATGCGATCTTTGCACCTTATCTGCTTGGCAGGGAGAAGTTCCCCGGCCGGTCCAGCGAGGTGATGCGCGACGTCTATCTGAATGTCGCTGACGAACTCGGCCTCATTGCGACCGCAGGTGCGGCCGAGGCGTTCCAGACGGCCGTGCTGCAATGGCCGGCTTTTGAAGATGCCGCCGAGGCGCTCGCGCGGCTCCGCAGGCACTTCCGTCTCGTGGCCATGACCAATGCCGATCGCGTCGCCTTCACGGCCTATGCGCATCGGCTCGGCTGGCCATTCCACGACTCGGTCACTGTGGACGAGGCGCAGTTCCCGAAACCCGATCCGCGCTTCTTTTCCTATAATCTCGGTCGCCAGTCGGCCTTCGGCTTCAGGCAGGACGAGATCCTGCACGTGGCGCAGAGCCAGTATCACGATATCGGCGTCGCCCGGTCGCTCGGCTATTCCGTCTGCTGGATTCAGCGCCGCGTGGGCCAGGAAGGTTTTGGGGGTTCGCCGCATCCCGGTGACGTAACGAAGCCGGATTTCCATTTCGCTACGCTCAGCGAACTGGCCGACGCCGTCGAGCGGGCGTAGCCCGACCGGATTCGGAGGAGGGATGGGGCCGATGCTGGACCTGACGCATCCCCGATCACTCTGGCGGGAGACGGCGTCGTCCGCGCCGGCTCCGGTCGCACTCTCCGGCGCCGTCACAGCCGACATCGCCATCATCGGCGGCGGGTATACCGGCCTCTCCGCCGCGCTGCGTGCCATTGAACGCGGCCTGCGCACGGTCGTGCTGGAAGCGGCCGAGATCGGCTGGGGCGCATCCGGCCGCAACGGCGGGGTCGTCTCCACGAAATTTCGCGCGTCGCTAAGCGACATCGCGCGGCTCCACGGTGTCGACATCGCCCGGCGCATGCACCGCATCGGCCACGATGCAATGGATTGCGTCGAACGCAACGTGGAAAATCTCGGGCTTGCGGATGCCGGTCTTGCCCGGACCGGCAATCTGCGCTGCGCCCACAACGCGCTCGCCCAGGCAAGACTCGTGACCGAGGCGGAAACGGCGCGGGACCTGTTCGGCGACACCGGTCTGTCGGTGCTCGATGCCGACGCGATGCGGGAAGAAACCGGATCCGCGGATTTCGTCGGCGGCGTGCTTTCCACACATGCCGGGGTTATCCATCCGCTGAATTATGCGTACGGCCTTGCCGCCGGGGTTCGCGCCGCCGGCGGCGACATCTTCGAGCGGTCGGCGGTCTTGTCGCGCGGCACGGACGGCGGCCGCGCCGTCCTGAAGACGGCGCGCGGCCAGGTCGATGCCCGGCATGTGTTGATCGCCACCAATGGCTATTCCGACATGACCTCCGCCACGGCGCCCGTGCGCGGCACGGTCATTCCGTTCCGCAGCGCCATGATCGCGACCGAACCGCTCGGCCCCGATTTGCACGCCACCCTCATGCGGCATGGCCGAAGCTACAGCGAGACCCGGCGCATGATGCGCTGGTTTCGCCCGACCGGCGACCGGATGCTGCTCGGCGGGCGCGGCGCATTCGGGCGCGAAGACTCCGCTGTCTCGTTCCAGGCGCTCGAAAGAGCGTTGAAGGAGATGTTTCCGCAACTTGCCGGCGCCGCGATCACCCATCGCTGGTCCGGGCTCGTGGCAATGACCCTGGACAGCCTGCCGCAAGTCGGCATGCTCGATGAGCGGACTGGTTTTGCGCTGGGCTACAACGGAGCGGGAATAGCCATGTCCAGCCTGATGGGCCGTCGCGCCGTCGACCTGATGCTGGGAGAGAAGCCTGAACTCGGCCTGATGCAGCGTAACGGGCCGAAGCCCATCCCCTTCTACTTCCTGCGCGAGCCGGCGGTTCGCGCCGTAGCGGGCTGGTACCAGTTTCTCGATCGCATCGGCCGGTAGTCCCGGTAGGATGCCCAGGGTCAAACCGCGCTGCATATCCGCAAGGCGTCCAGAACGGCGGCATGAATGTTCCGGCTCGAAACGGCATCGCCGATGCGATGCAGTTCGAAGCCGCTTTCCCGCAGGCGCGGTTGCGGCGCGGCGTTCACCATGGCGTCGAGATCGGTGACGCCGTCATTTGCCGATTGCGCGCGAATGTCGAAATAGACGTCGTCCATCGGGATGCTGCCTTGCTCGACGATCACCTGGTCCACGAGGACGCTCGTCACCTCCCGCGAGACCTCGTTGAGGAAGCTTGCCTCAAGCCGGTTGTCCTTGCGCTGGACGGCGAAAAGCCGGCTCTCGAAGATCGGCTTAACGCCTATCTGCAGGAAGCGCTTTTTCCACCGGAGCCGCTCGGCATAGGTCAGTTCTTCCGAAAGCTGGGCATCGATCGAGACATAGGTGACGTCGGCGCCCGCTTCCCTGGCTTGCTCGGCGACAAGCGGACCGGGGTGGCGGCCGGTCCCGTCATAGATAAGCACCTCGCCATTCAGCGGTGCCTGTCCGGTCAACACGTCCCAGGTGTTGAGGCACAGGTCGCCTCCTTGCTGGAGGTCGATCTGCGGCAGGCCGCCGGTAGCCAGGATGACCACATCGGGTTCCAGAGCGGCGATGTCGGCGCTTTCCATGTAGCTGTTGGTATGGACGGAAACGCCGAGCCGTTGCAGTTCGGCCTCGCGCCATTCGACGATGCCCATCAGATCACGGCGCCAGGAGCCGGTCGCGCCGATGCGGATCTGCCCGCCGAGATCGCCGCCCGCCTCGTAGAGCGATACCGCATGGCCGCGCTCGGCGCTGATGCGTGCCGCTTCCAGGCCGGCCGGACCGCCGCCGACGACCACCACCTTGCGGGCAGGTCCGTCGGCTTTGTCGATGACATGGCGCAGTGTCAGTTCACGCCCCGTCGCGGCATTGTGCAGGCAGGAAGGCCGATAGGGCGACTGGCAATGGGTAGCGCCCACGCAAGGCCGGATTTCGCTCTCGCGCCCGCCGGCAAGCTTCTCCACCAGATGCGGGTCGGCAATCTGGGCGCGCGTCATGCCGGCCATGTCCAGCCTGCCTTCGGCTATGGCGAAGCGCGCCGAGGACACATCGGCAATGCGCGCGGCGTGGAATACCGGTAGCCCGACTTCGCGTCGAAAGGCGCCGACCGGCTCCACCCACGGAGCCAGCGGTGAGCCCATGCCCGGCATGTTCTCCTCGGCCAGGGCGCGCGTGGTATCCATCGTGCCGTAAATCGCGTTGAAGAAATCGACCGTCCCGGCCTCCCTGAGGACCAGGGCGGCCTTGACGGATTCCTCGAACCGCATGCTGCCGTCCGGCCCCTCGTCCACGACGAAACGTATTCCAACGAGGAAATCGTCCCCCACCGCCTTGCGGATGGCTTCGTGGACCATCAGGCCGAAACGCATGCGGTTCTCCAGCGAGCCGCCGAAACGGTCGGTGCGGCGATTGGTCGATGGCGACAGGAATTGTCCGATCAGGTGTCCGGCCGCCAATGTCTCGATGCCGTCGAGCCCACCTTCCTTGCAGCGCAACGCGCCGCGCGCATAGGCCCTCACGACGCGGTCGATATCGTGCTCGTCCATTTCCTTCGGGATACTGCGGTGCAGGGTCTCGCGTATCGGCGACGGGCCGATCGTGGAAAGGCGGTCGCCCGCATAAGGATCGCCGCGGCGGCCCAGATGGGTGATCTGGCACATCAGCGCAGCGCCGAGATCGTGCATTCGCGTGCTGAAGCGCTGGAGATGCGGGATGATCGCGTCCGTGCCGACATTGAGCTGGCGGAAGATGCTGGGCGAATCGCGATCCACGTTGGACGAGCCGCCGAACATCGAAAGCGCCAGGCCACCCCGCGCCTTTTCCTCATGATAGCGCTGATAGGCCTCCTCCGGCATGCCGCCGACTTCCAGCCCGCAGGCGTGGCTGGTGCTCATGATGCGGTTGCGCAACGTCAGCTTCTTAATCGTCAGCGGCTGCAGCAGCGGGTCTTTGGTTATGGTTCTGGCTTCCGGGCCGTTCATTTCATCCTCCTGCCGAATTCAGCCAAGCGCCATCGGTCGCGCCGACAGGTTCGTCCGCACGCCGCCGTCGCCGGCCTGTCTGGTTCAATTTCAGGCTCCGGAGCACGAAGCTCCGGGCCGCAACGCTTCGATCCTAAAGAATCTGGCTCAGGAACTGCCTCGTTCTCGGGTCATTGGCTTTGGTGAAGAACTGATCTGGCGGACCATGCTCCACGATCACGCCGCGATCGGTGAAATAGACTTGGTCCGCCACTTCGCGGGCAAAGCCCATCTCGTGGGTCACGAGGATGCAGGTCATGCCCTCGGCCGCGAGCTCCTTGATCGCGAGCAGCACTTCCTTCACCGTTTCGGGGTCGAGCGCGGCCGTCACCTCGTCGAACAGCATGACGTCGGGCCGCATGGCCAGGCTGCGCGCGATGGCGACGCGCTGCTGCTGGCCGCCCGACAGTTCACCAGGATAGGCGTCTTCCTTACCCTGCAGGCGAACCTTGGCGATCAGCGCGCGGGCGCGCTCCTCGACTTCCTTTTTCGGCTCCTTCAGCACCAGGACGGGCGCCATCATCACGTTCTGCAGGGCCGTCTTGTGCGGGAAGAGGTTGTATTGCTGGAAGACGATGCCGACTTTCCGGCGAAGGGCGAGGAGGTCGAGCTTCGGGTCGTTCACCTCCTGCCCCGCAACCGTGATCGATCCCTTCTGGATGTCATTGAGCCCGTTGATGCAACGGATCAGCGTCGACTTGCCCGAGCCGGACGGGCCGATGATGCAGATCACCTCGCCCTTGCGAACGTCGAGGCTTACGCCCTTGAGCACCTCCAGGGCGCCGAAGGACTTGTGCACGTCCCGGATGGAGATGATCGGCATGTCCGGCGACCAGCCGGGGCTCGCTCCGCGAGTGTTCGAATTAGTTTGCAACGACATATTTTCGCTCGAGCTTCCGCGTCCAGAGTGCGATCGGGTAGATGTAGGCGAAGAACAGGCACAGCAGGAAAAGGTAGAATGGAATGAGAAATTCCGGGCGCGCGCCCGCCGCCTCCATGGCAGCCTGGGCATTGCCGACCGCCTCCCTGACGCCAAGGATGGAGGCCATCGGAGTCGCCAGCGCCAGCAGCGCATACCAGTTCATCCACGGCGGGAGCGCGCGCCTGACGCATTGCGGCAGAATGATCCAGCGCAATGTCTGACCGCGTGTGAAGGCAAGGCTTTCGGCCGATTCCCACTGGCCCTTCGGAATGGAGTTTATCGCTCCGCGCACGATCTCGCTGATGTTGGCCATCACCGGGAGCGAGAAGGCGAATGTCGCCTTCACCCAATCCGGTATCATCAAGATGTCGCCGCCGGGCAGCCGTATCTCGAACGGCACCAGGAACATGACCATGAACAGGATGACCAGCCACGGCGAGTTTCGGAACAGATGCGTCACGAACCATGCGGGCATCTGCAACAGCCGAGACCGGCTGATCTGCAGCAGCCCAAGTCCGATACCCAGAACGGTCGCCACCGCCATGGCTATGAAGCTCATCAGGAGATTGAGCGCGAAGCCCGTGAGAATGAAGGGCATCCACAGGACCAGCGTGCTGATGGCCGACGCACTCTGCTGTGCCGGCTCCGATTGCGCATGGGCAAAGGCAAGCGACCCGCAGAAGGCCAGACCGAGCCAGATCCCATGCCGCCAATGAATGCGCGAGCAGAAGCTGCCTTCGCCAAAGCGGCGTGCGTCGATGCGGAAAGCGCCGCTCATCGGCCGTATCCGGGCATGGCCAAGCGGCGTTCGAGGACATGGAGCCCCGCGGCAAGAAGAGACACGACGAGCACGTAGAAGAGGAACAGGAGCAACATCATCTCGGGCACGTTCACATTGTCCGACCACACTTGGTTGAGGGTGTAGGTCATCTCAGGAACCGCGATGACGTAGGCAAGCGATGTCGTCTTGGCCAGGCTTACGAGGTTGTTGGTCAGCGCCGGCAGGCTGATGCGGAAAGCCAGCGGAAAAGCGACGTACAAATATATCTGCCACTTGCTCATGCACAGGCTCTCTGCGGCTTCCTTCGTCGAATCCGGCACGGCCTCGAGGCCGGCGCGGAAGATCTCGACGTTGAAAGCGCCCCCGAAGATGCCGAGCGAGATGACCGCCCAGACAAAGGAGGAGATCAGCGGCTGGTAGTAGCCTCCCATGTCGACCTGCGGCGTGAAGGCGCCGAGGGCGAAATAGAAGAACAGAAGCTGGACCATGGGCGGCGTGTTGCGGAATGCCTGGATATAGGCATCCATCAGGAAACGCAGGACCGGCGACCGGGCGCCCTGCGCCCAGGCCCCCAGCACCCCGATCACCAGGGAAACGACGATCGACCAGAATATCAGCTGCAGCGATATGCCGATGCCGGACAGGAACCGCTCGTATTCATAGCTGTCGTAGAAGACGATGAAGTTCAGGCCCGTGCGATCGTACAGATCCCGGAAGAACGGTGCGATCACCTCGAACATGTCAGCCGTCGCAGCCGGTCATTGGTCGACGTTCCCCGGGACATTGCTCAATTGCCGCCTTCCAGGTAGCTCACATCCCACTGCGCCTTTTCATGCTGCTCGGCGATCCACTCGGACGGCTTCACCTTCCATTTCTTCTCCAGCTCGATCAGCTTGCCGGAAGCCTGCCAGCGATAGGCCATGCCGGCCATGAAGGCTCCCCACGCCTTGTCCACGTCCTCTACAGGCACAGCGGCGGCCCACGGATTGTTGTAGAGAACGGAGACTGGCATTTCAAAGCCGTCCCACTCGCCGGAAGCGAGGTCGGCCATGATGCTCGCATCGTCGTAGAGCCACGCGATGCATTTGCCCGAGCGCAGCGCCTCCTTGCCTTCGGTGTTGCCGGTGAAGGCTACGAGGGTGGCCTTGTATTCCGTTTCGACCTGCTTGTTGTAGAAGGTTCCCTGCTTGGCGCAGACCGGCTTGCCAGCGATCTCCTTCCAGTCCTTGATGACGCCAGTCTTGGCCATCAGCGTCGGTCCGGAGGTCCAGTAGGCGGGCTCGATGATGCCCACCGCCTTGCGCCGCTCGGCGGTGTCGTACATGCCGCCGATGATCACATCGATCTTGCCCTGCTGCAGGAACTGCATGCGATTGGCGGAGGTGACCACGACCGGCTCGAGCTTGACGCCGAGCGCGTCGGCGACGGACTGGGCCAGATCGATCTCGATACCCTGCATGGAGCCGTCCGGCGACGGAAAGGACCAGGGCTTGAACGCCCCCAGAACACCGACATGAACGACGCCGCGCTCCAGGATCTGCTGCAGATGCGCATCGGCTGCCCGTGCGCCACTCGTGGAAATGACCGTGCTTGCAGCCAGAGCAACGGCTAGCGCGGCAATGCTTCTCGATACGGATGTGCGTTTCATGCTTGAATTTCTCCCATTGTTGATGTGATTGACGTTGATTGAACTGAGTCCGACGCGGCGCGGAACACAGCCTTCTGGTATCGGAGGAATTTGTCGACTTCGCGGGTCATGTGTTCGGGTGGCCAACAAGCGAGATCGGCGACGGAGCGCGCCGCGTCTTCCACTTCCCTGCGCTCCAGATGGCGTCGCCACGCAAGGCCCGTTCTGGTGTAGAGAATACCCTTCAGGTCGCGCGCATGCTCCACCGCTACCGCTTTGCGGAAGGCGGCGCGGCTGCCTTCCGCAAGCGGGTTGGCAATGCCGAAATGCGCGCCCTTTTGCGAGGGCGGCATCTGGCTCCCGGGCTGGCTGCGTGTCGGCTTTAGACGCTTTTCGACGATCTTTCGCATTTCGCGGCCGGCGCTCAGATGGGTCATCACCGGGCCGGCGGTCATGGCGAAGATGCCGGGCTTCCCGACATCGCCGAGATCGTGAACCTCGCGCGTCCGCCGGCCCATGGGTTGCCCCGCATCGAAGGTCAGCGGCCGCACGCCCGCCCAAGTGAACTCGACCTGCCGGCGGGTCAGCCGCAGTCCCGGAAGCATTTGGTTGGCTTCGGCGAGCAGGAAGTCGATCTCTCCGTCGCTGGCCGCGACATCGGCCGCGTCGCCATCGAAGAGCGTCTCCGTCGGCCCGAAATAGAAGCAGCCGTCATGGGACGGCAGGCAGTAGAACGGCATGCCGCCGCGATTGATCGTGGCTATGCCGTAACCGCGGTAGGCATCCGGCAGCCGCACCGCGATGTGCGCGCCCTTGGTGCCGCGGATGAGCCGGGGCGCCGCTTCGCCGGTCGTGGTGCCGGCGTTCACCTCGTCTATCCAGGACCCGGCCATGTTCAGCACGATCGCGGCTCGTATTTCGGCCGTTTTGCCTTGGTCGCGATCGGCGAGTTCGATGAGCCAGCCGCTCGCCTCCCTCCGCACGATAGTGGCTTCGCAGAAGAGGCGTATTTCGGCGCCGTTCTCCTCCGCCTCCAGGGCGGCGTCCACGCACAGCCGGTCCGGCCAGTCGAGGATGTATTCGCGATAGGTGGCGATCGACAGGATCCGCTCGATGTCGCGCAGATGCCTTGCGAAAGGCAGATGTTCCTCGAAATCGCCCGTCAACCGGCGGTAGGAAAGCGACGGCGTCGCCGGACCGAGACGGCGCAGGATGCGAAAGCCCACATCGAGATTCCAGTTCCTCACGGCGCTTTGCGGATAGACGGGGAAGCACATCGTGAATGGCTTGCACCGTTCCGGCGACAGCGCCACGAGCTCCGCCCTCGCCTCCATGGCGGCGCGCGCCATGCGTAACGCTGCGGTGAAGCGCGTGGGATGAAGGGCGAAGGTGCGGACAGGATTGGGCGTTTCGAAATAGCGGAGGCCGCAATGCAGGATGCGCGATGTACGGCTGGAGGCGCCTGAGGCAAAATCCTGCTTGTCGACAAGCAGGACGCTGTATCCCGACCTTGCCAGTTCCCGTGCCGCACTTGTCCCGTTGATGCCGGCGCCGATCACGACGACGTCGTAACCCCTGCCCTGCATCTCGGTAAGTTTCGGCGGCATTTGCGGCCCGTCCCTGGATGATTAGTCGCGTCACTAAATCGGGGAAACCGCAATGTTCAAAATAGAATTATCAGCGATCGATATGCGCAAACTGCATACTCTATATCGGGAGTTGCGACAGAAGCCGGTCGCGTTTCACCGCCATGAGTTCGAGCAAACCGTCCGCCGCCGGATTTGCCGCCCGCGACTCCGGCCGTAGCAGGGCGACGTTGAACGGGATCTTCGGTGCGAAGGGAATGAGGCTCACCCTGTCGTCCAATTGCTCCACCGCTGTGTAGGGATCGATGATCGCAATGCCGATGCCCTTCTTGACCATTTCGTAGGCCGAGACCGAAAAGGTGGTCTCGTATGCCGCGTCCACCTTGACGCTGCTCGACTGCAGGGCTTGGTCGAGCAGGTGCCGTGCCGAAACAAAGGACGTCCACGAAATGAATGGTCCCTCGCGCAGATCGGCCGGGACGAGGCGGGAGCGGTCGGCAAGCGGGTGGTCGCACGGCACAGCTGCGATATAGGGCGCGTCGCTGAATATCTCGGTGCGGAATCCGGAGCGCCTGAAAGGCGTCTCCGCAAGGCCGAAATCGATTTGCTGGGCGGCCGCCCATTCCTCGATCTTGACGGACATGCGGACATTCAGGACGACCTTGGTCCTCGGCCAATCCTTCCTGAAATCCGCCAGCAGGTGCGGCACGAAATTAATGCCCAGCGCCGGCATGACCGCAAGACTGATTTCGCCGCCCTCCCCCTTTGCCAGTCGCGACGAAAAACTGCTCAGCGCCTCAAGCGAGACGTAGGCCCGCTCGATTTCATCGAGCAGCAGGTGTGCTACAGGCGTGGGCGTCACACGGCCTCGACGCCGCTCGAAGAGCGAAACGCCGAGCTCAAATTCCAATTTGTCGAGAAGCCTGCTTACAGCCGGCTGACTGCGACCCAGAAGCTCCGCTGCCGCGCTCACCGTTCCGGTCAGCATGATCGCCCGAAAAGCCGCGTAGTGCAGAAGGTTCAATGTGCTTATCAATAAAGTGCCAGCCCACCGCAGAAATCGCTACCGCGACACTATGGTCAGATCAGTGGCGATCTTCAATGCAATGCCCACCTTTTGAGTTAAATGTCTCCAATCGGTGGTAGAGGTGCAGGCACAGTCGGTTTCAGCGGCGCGTGCTGGGCCCTTTTGCCTGAGGTCTGGCGGGTGACGAGGAGCCAAGCCTCGGCTGAGCCGGTTGTGCGCTCGAAGTCTTGGTAGGCGCCGCAGCGGTGAGCCAGTATGCCGTTCAGAATTATCTGTCGCTGTCCGGAATTAAGCCGATCTTCGGAGGTCGTCTCCGCGCTCGTGCAAAAGCTTGAGTGCATCGCTGCCGCACGACATGACACGAAGTGTGGTCTCGATCCGGGAAAGACGAATGCTGCCAACGCCGTTGGTAGCGGCAGCGCAGTTCTGGAGGAGGTGGCAAAGCGCGCGAAGGGAGGTGTTCTCACCGTAGATAACAACCGCTTCGTAGGCGTCGGCTCCCTCAACGTTGTGTTCGGCGCCGATCCTCACGCAATCCTCCCGCGTCGGCTGCCCGATCTCGAAACGCATGCCGATACGGCTTTCTATCTGATCCATAGCGTGGATATCATGCCTCGTGCCTGCTAATGGATGAGTGTTGCCGGCGAGCAGTAAAGCGAAGCCGCAGCGCTCCTGAAGATGCAGCAGCTCCCGCAAAACAGTGGGTGTGAAGTTCTGATATTCGTCCACCAGCAACGGACGCGTCGGGCCGTATCGGGCGCCCAAAAAGTTCATGCAATCCTTCGCAAGGTCGTATGTGTGCTTGCTGTCTTTCTGGACGCCGTAGGCGTCGTGCAGCATCAGGAACATCGGCCTGATAGCCTTGGTATGCTGCGCAACCTCACAATAGGCAGCTCCGCTTTGGGCGGCTATCCAGTTGAGCGTTACAGTCTTTCCGAGTCCGGCTTTGCCGACCGCAAGCACCGGATATCGCACCTTGACCGCCGTATCGAAGGCAGCCCGCACGGTGAGCGCAGCGCGGGTTTCAACGAATATCGTCATCCGACGATCCTCTTCACCAGCTCCATCTGAGCGGCTATGCGCTCGTCCTGTTCGCGTCGGCGCTCTTCGGAGATCAAAGGCTTCTTCGGCATCACGATCCGCGCCGGCCGTTGAGATGGGACGAATGACAATTTGCCCGCCGGCTCGTTGGGGATGATGTCAGGTTGAGCCTGACCAAGCGCTATCAGCCGAGCTGCAACGTCGATTTTCGGGACTGCGCGAACCATCTCCACAATTGCATCGCGATGCGCCTTTGCTCGTGCTGCCGTGCTTTGGGCGCCACGATGATCAAGTGGATGAAGTGCGACATCGGGGGTTGCGATCCCGAGCCTGTTGCCCTTCATGTCTAGCACAAGCAGCTCGGCCGGCGCCTGATAGACAGGCTCGCAGACCAGCACTTTATCGTGCGTGTACTGCCACAACTCTTCGCAGGACCACCGACGCCCACGGATCTGGAACGCGCCTTGGATCACAGTGCGCTCGACACGGCGCGCTACAGCCGCTCGGACCTCATCCCGGTTCATGGTGATCGCTGACCAGCCGGCAGCAACGTGCTGTTGAAAAGTGGTGTTGGGCGAAAGCCCCTTGAGGCGACTTTGCTTTCCCGTGGGCACGTTGTGATAGGCCTTCAGGCTACCGAAGAACGCCGGAACGAAATCTTCGAAGTTGCCATATGGCGCAACCGTCCGGCCGATCGCCTCCTGGCGCTTGTTCATACGGTTGCCGGCAATCCAGCCAGGTAGCGTGCTCAGATAGCGGGACTCGAAGTCGCCGAACCAACGTTCGATTGGCTTTGCTGGGGCGTTGTAGGGCAAGGCCTTGATAACTCGAATCGAGCGACCTGGCCCATGGAACCCGGGGACCGTCAGCGTCATGGCGTCGTCCAGGTACGTCGCGAACCCGTATTCCTTGCCATTATCGATGTACAGGGCTTCAGGTAGGCCAAAGGCTGGATGCTCCACCATGGCCGCAAATACTTCGATCACATCACGGTTGTTGACGCCGCCGCGCGTGTCGAACGCGATCAAATCACACCAGACGCGGCCAGTCGCCCAATCAAGAAACCCGATTAGCTTCGCAGTGCAAGTCGAGCCGTCCGCCCGCGTCAGGTGGATGTCGATCGGGTGCACGTCTCCGACAACCAATTCCATCGGGCGCATGCCTTCGATGGAGCGTCGCCCGCGCGGGCGGCTGTCCTCGTAGGCTTTGCGGTTCGTGCGAAACTGGTGGACCTTTCGATACTGCAGCTCTTCCGAAACGAGCGTCCACGGGATCGAACAAGCTTTCTCGAAACTCGCTGGATCACTGGGGCAGAATCCCCATGACCTGGTGGTCTCTATCAGGAAGTTGCGGGCCAGGATTTTGACGTGTCCCCAAGCTGCGCCGGCCGCCAGAAGGCCTCGGATTTCCTGTTTTAGGTTCTCTGCAATCCTGGCCTTGGTGATAGGGTCAAAGGGTACCAAAGCATCCCACTGCCGGCTAATGACGACGCGTTTCTTGCCTTTATCCGCTCGGTCGCGCCGGCCTCGCCTTGCAATCGGCTTCGGACGGTTTTGAACCGGCATTTCAATGGGCTTTAGACGGAGCTGCAACTCGAGTGGGAGGGAAGTCGAGTTGACGAGATACTGCGTGCCCGCGTTGCCGCCCTTACCCCGGACAACGCGCATCTCCAAGGAGTGTCCTCGCCAATTGCCACGCTGGCAAGCCTTCCAAACTGCCTGCCGAGAGATTCCTGCCAATTTGGCGAGCAGGTTTAGTGGCACGAACTCTTTGATCGTCATCGTGCTTGGTCCCTAGAGGCAGAACGGAGACCATCGAGTATCAGCTGGAATTATATCTGGCGTGACAGCCTCACCGTGCATCGCCACGTAGCCCGGAATAAGCCTTACGGAGCCCTGCCCCGGTTTACCAATCCTGTCCGTCCGGGGTTGACCAATCTGTTACCGACCCTGAGCGGGTTTACAAACAGCGGAGCCTAACCCTTCTCCAAGCAGTCCGACCGGCGGCAGGCCGACCGCGAGAGCTGCCACTGTAGTTGCGCTGACGCTGGCAAGGCGGAACCAACTCACGCGAGCGAGCAAGCCCTTCGCCTTTTCGACCGCTTTGCCGACAGTGCTTTTCTGCTCGTCCGCCCGCGCTAGGATCGCGCGTGCGATGATTTCCATGTTATTGAGAAGAATGGCGCGCCCGAGAGATTTCGAGCTCCTTTCGGCGGGTGGATGCCTCGGGTGCTGAGGCATTGTCCTGCAGACGCTTCCGCAGATTAACGGCGCGCCGGCGCGGCCAATTTTCCCTGTTCCCGTCGCTAACTGGAAAGCCTCGGGCTTTAACATGATCTTTTTAGTCCAGTTTTCTGTTTTCACAGATGCTTTTGCATAGTAGTGTTGCGCCGCTTCGTCTGGAGTGTCCGGAACGGGTCGAACGCGAAGGGAAGGACAGGGCAGAATGGAACTGAGCGCACCAAAACAAATCGTATTCATCATCGCCATTGTGCTGGCGGTCATCTCGCTGCTGCCGGTGATCGGCATTCCGCTGGGCGCCCTCGGGCCATATAGCTACTGGCTGCTACTTGTGACTTTCCATTAAACCTCAAGAATCGGTCTGCAAGGATATCAATGCGTT
>Ga0209347_1000929_pt1 | contig 58458 bp, 44 predicted proteins | sample AutmiccommuBRH23_FD_187382 | JGI IMG/M metagenome (GOLD analysis project Ga0209347, IMG submission 187382) | Deep subsurface microbial communities from Mt. Terri, Switzerland - Autotrophic microbial communities BRH/23 (SPAdes) (version 2) | ecosystem: Environmental > Aquatic > Deep subsurface >... | reverse complement strand
AGTGCTGGCCCCTGCTGCACCGGGGGTGGCCGGGCGGTAAGCGGGTGTGTTGCCGACGAGGTGCGGGGTCAGGTGTCGACCCAGGTGCTGGCGCCCGGGGTGACCCTGGCCGCCCCGGACGTGAGGGAGGCGGCCGCCCCGGCCAGCGACTCGACGTCGTCCGGGGCGACGGCGACGTGCAGCCGCACCCCCGTCGCGAGGTACTCGACCCCGGTCACCACCGTGCCGGAGCGGCCGCGCAGGGCGTTCTCGACGCGGGGACCATCCGCATGGCCCACCTCGATCGCCACAGTGCGGCGCTGCTCGCGGACCACGAGGGGCGCGGCGTCGAGGGCGGCTCCCACGGCATCGCCGTACGCGCGGATCAGCCCCCCGGTGCCGAGCAGCACCCCACCGAACCACCGGGTCACCACCGCGACGACGTCGGTGACCCCTCGGCCCCGCAGCACCTCGAGCATGGGCGCGCCGGCCGTGCCCGACGGCTCGCCGTCGTCGTTGCTGCGCTGCGTCGCACCACCGGGCCCGAGGACGAACGCCGTGCAGTGGTGCCGGGCCTCGCGGCTGCCCGCGCGCACCGCCTCGATGACCTCGCGGGCCGCGGCCTCCGACTCGACGCGCTGCAGGTCGCAGACGAACCGCGACCGGCGCACCTCGATCTCGGCACTCGACCGACCGGCGATGGTCACGTAGGAGCGGGGCGAGCTCAGCGGCATACCCTTTCCATCGGGCGACGACGGGACGCCACGAGTATGCCGGTGGCCACGAGAGGACACGAATGGACGCGCACCCGGTGCACGGGCCGGTGCACGGACCGGTCGACCCTGACGTCACCCCGGACGACGTGGAGACGAGCGCGGCCGACCACGCCCTCGTTCGGGACCGCCTGGACGTCCTGGGCGTCATCGCGCTGGGTGGGGCGCTCGGCGCGGCGGCACGCCACCTCGCGGGCGAGGCGTGGCCCCACTCGCCCGGGGCTGTCCCGTGGGCGACCTTGGGGGTCAACGTGACCGGGTCCTTCCTGCTGGGCCTGCTCATGTTCTACGTGAGCGACGTGTGGCCGCCGCGACGCTATGTCCGGCCGTTCCTCGGCGTCGGCGTGCTGGGCGGGTTCACGACCTTCTCCGCCTACGCGCTCGAGACGCGGGCGCTGCTGGCCGGGGGGCACCTCGGCGCCGCCCTCGCGTACCTGGTGGGGACGCTCGTGCTGGCGCTCGGTGCCGTGGTCGCGGGGGCGGTCGTCGGGCGGGTGGTCGCCCGGACGGGAAGGGTGGGGTCGTGACGCTCCTGCTCGTCATGCTCGGCGGGGCCGTCGGGGCGCCGCTGCGCTACGTCACCGACCTGGCCGTGCAGCGGTGGCACGGTGCGCGGTTCCCGTGGGGGACCCTCGCGGTCAACGTGCTCGGTTCGCTACTGCTCGGCGCGGTCCTCGGCCTGGCAGCGTCCGGGTCGGTGTCCCCCGAGGTCCTCGCCCTCGCGGGGACGGGGCTCTGCGGGGCCCTGACCACGTACTCGACCTTCGGCTTCGAGACGGTCCGGCTCGTCGAGGAGGGGGCCTTCGTGGCCGCCGTCGGCAGCGTGCTGCTGAGCATCGGCTGCGGGCTCGCGGCCGGCTCGGTCGGCTGGGTGATCGGCCAGGGACTGCTGGCTCACGTCGCATGAGACCCCGCTGGACTGGCCGGTCGGGTCAGCGGCTGTAGCGGTCGAGCACGATGTCGACGAGCGGGGCCGGCGCGGGCGCTGCGGGCAGGAGCAGGGGTGGGGTGACGACGTCGGCCCCGCTGCGGGTCGCGAGGTCGGCGAAGAAGCCGGGCGCCAACAGGTAGGTCGCGACGACGACCCGGCCGCCCTCCTCACGCGCCCGGCTGACCGCTGCGTCGAGGCGCGGCTCCGCCGCCGAGAGGTATGCCGCTGGGCTCGGTCTCCCGATGAGCTGGCCGAGCGCGTCGGAGAGCTCACGACAGTCCTCGACGGCGCGGGGGTCGGAGCTGCCGGCCGCGGCGAGGATGACGGTGTCGTCGTCCCGGAGTCCGGCGTCGTGGAGACGGTCCGCGAGGAGCCGGGCGAGCCGAGGGTCAGGTCCGAGCGCGCCGGCCAAGGTGGCCGCGGGGTGGGCAGCGACGGCCTCGGAGAGGTCGACGTAGACGTGGTAGCCGGCCGAGAGCAGGAGCGGCACGACCCGGGCCGGGGTCCCGTGCAGGCTGTCGAGCACCGCGCTGACCGCGGGCTCCTCGACGTCGACGAAGGCTGCGCGGACGTCGAGGTCGGGTAGGCGGGCGGCCACGGCGGAGACGAGCCCGGCGACGGCCGCCTGCCCCTCGGGCGAGCTCGTGCCGTGGGAGCAGGCGATGAGGGTCGGGCGCACCGACCCACTGTGGCACGCGATCCCGCCCCACATCGAAAGAGCACTTCCTCCCCTGTCGCGCACCCCGGATCCCTGGCGACGCGGTGAGCCGTAACGGGGAACTGCCCTTGCGGAAATCTGTGGGTAACACGTGCTGCCTAATGTGGTCCGCAGGGTGGCGTCGCACGCCCTGGACGAGAGGAGCGCCATGCTGATCGAGACCGACCTGACCGGCGTGCCGGTGGTCGTCGTCGGCGTGCCCGAGGAGATCGGTCCGGTCGTGCGGCGCCTCGAGCGTGCCGGTGCCTTCGTGTCCGTCTGGGACCGACCCGAGGGCGTCGGGGTCGCGGACGTCGCCGCCGCGGGTGCAGGGCAGGTCAGCGCGCGGGTCGCCGTGGTCGTCGGCCGGGCCAGGCAGTGGCTCGAGGTCCGTTGGCTGCGGAAGCGCTGTGTCGTCCTCGAGGAGCCATCGCCCGGGTTCGAGGGGGCCCGGGTGCTGCTCGTCGGGGCCGGTCCAGGGGGCGCGGGGACGATGACGGTCGACGCGGTCCGGGCCCTCGCCGACGCCGACGTCGTCCTCACCGACCGGCTCGCCGCGGTGGGAGACCTCACGCGCCTCGCTCCGGGTGCCGAGATCATCGACGTCGGCAAGCGCCCGGGCCACCACGCGGTCCCGCAGCGCGACATCGAGGCGCTCCTCATCGAGCGAGCGCAACAGGGTCTGACCGTGGTGCGGCTCAAGGGCGGCGACCCCTACGTCTTCGGGCGTGGCTCCGAGGAGGTCGACGCCCTCGTGGCCGCCGGAGTCCCGGTGACCGTGGTCCCGGGGGTCACCTCGGCCGTCGCGGTGCCCGGCGAGGTCGGGATCCCGCTGACCCAACGGGGCGTCAGCCACGCCTTCACCGTCGTCTCCGGGCACGTGCCCCTGAGCCCCCCGCAGGCAGAGGCGCTCGTCGCGCTCCGCGGGACCATCGTGTTCCTCATGGGAGTGCACAACCTCGTGCCGCTCTGCCAGGCCCTCCTCGCGGCGGGGATGGCGGCGGCGACCCCCGCGGCGGTGGTCGAGCGGGGCTTCACCCCGGACCTGCGCAGCATCGTGTCGCCGCTCGATGACCTCGCGGAGGAGGCCGCCCGAGCGGGCGTGTCCGCTCCGGCCGTCGTCGTCGTCGGGGAGGTCGTGCGCCAGTGCGAGGTCTGGGCCAGGCGGGTGTCGGTCGGGGAACCGACCACCCCGTCGAGCTCGCCGGTGGCTGGGGAGCGAGCCCAGCGGCATCCGGCATCGTCCGCGCTCCGGGCGGCCGCGCGATGACTCGCGAGCACCCGAGGACGGCGTGGTCGGACGAGCTCGCCGGCCCGGACCCGGACCTGCGGCAGAGCGCGACAGGGGAGCAGACGGCGGCGGCGCTCAGTGGCTTCCGGATCGGGGTGACGTCCGACCGTCGCTCGGGTGACCTCATCGACGCGTTCGTGCGGCGCGGCGCCGAAGTGGTCCACGCCCCCGCGGTGCACATCGCGCCGGTGGAGGAGGACGACATCCTCATCGCCGACACCCGTGTGATCATCGCTGCGCGGCCGCGGGTCGTCATCGTGACGACCGCCTACGGCTTGCGGCGCTGGATCGAGTGTGCGGAGGCCGCCGGCCTGGGCGAGGCGCTGCACGAGACGTTGGGAGCCGCCCGGATCGTCGTGCGGGGGCCCAAGGCGCGCGGTGCGGTTCGGGCGGCCGGCCTCGAGGATGACGCCATCGCGGCAGACGAGCGGACCGCGTCGACGATCTCGCTGGCGATGGACGGGGGAGTGGACGGAGTGACCGTGGCCGTGCAGCTCCACGGTCACGAGGACGTCGAGCAGCTCGAGCGACTGCGGTCGGCGGGGGCGGTCGTCCACACCGTGGCGCCGTATCGCTGGGTCCGGCCGAGCGACGGGAGCAGGCTCGGGCGGCTGTGTGCGGAGATCGCAGCCCGGGAGGTCGACGTCGTGACGTTCACCTCGGCGCCGGCCGTGGACGGGCTCATGTCGGCCGCGGCACAGCTCGGGCTCGACGGGGCCGTCCTTGAGGCCCTTCGTGGTGACGTGACGGCGGCGGCGGTGGGTCCGGTGACCGCAGAGCCGCTCCTCGACCTCGGTGTCACGCCGATCGTCCCTGAGAGGTTCCGGATGGGCGCACTGATCCGGCTCGTCATCGAGCACCTGGCTGCGAACGGCGTCGCCGAGGTGGACACGGCGCTGGGGCGGCTCGTCGTGCACGGGCGGACCGTGAGCTTCGGTGGGCAGACGGTGACGTTGTCGCGAGGTCCGCGCGCGATGCTCGGAGCACTGCTCTCGGAACCCGGCGCGGTCCTGAGCCGCGAACGGCTGCTCGACGAGCTGCCCGAGGCGGAGAGCGAGCACGCGCTGGACATGGCGATGAGCAGACTGCGCGCGGCCCTGCCCGAGCGCGACCTCGTCCAGACCGTCGTGCGTCGTGGCTATCGCCTCAACGTGTAGGCCGAGCCTCCGATGGCCATGAGACCCGCCGGACGGTTAGGCCGTGACGCCGGGCATGACACGGATGCCGACTCTGGGCTTGCGCTGCATCCATCGGCCGAGGAGGCCCTCCGCCGCGTTGCCGAGACGCGCGAGGGGGTACTTCGCGGACATCGCACGTTGGATCTCCTTGACGCCCTCCGGGTCGCGCACGAGCTGGGCCGTCCCGTGCCACACCGGGGCGCCGGCCGGGACACGGCCCCGCACGTCGCACGGCCGCAGCTCGACCCGACTCGTGTGGCCGAGGCGTCTGAGCTTGCCCACCCCCTCCACCGAGATGAGGACGACAGCGGCACCATTTCGGGCCACCCACATCGGCGTGGCGACCGGGTCGCCAGACCGGCGGAACGTCGTCAAGGACACATAGCGGTGTGCGGCGACCTCGTCGAGGCGCCTGGTGAGGTCGTGGTCCACCTCCTCAACCTACGGTGCCGGTCCGCGCCGCGTGCGGATGCGTGGGCTCCGACGGATTGGCGGCTCACTGCCCCGGTGCCCTTGTCACTGGGTTCGCGGCACTAGGACACTGACCCGTTGGGCGGGTCAGTGTCCTAGTGCCCGACCCGCCGGGGCGTCTCCCTCGGTGCCCGTCAGACGCCGTTGTGTGCGGGTGCGGGCTGGGTCCGCACGGCCTCAGGCGGCGGGCGCGCCGGTCGGGGACTCGCGGGAGGTGATGCGGTAGAGCGCCCATTCTCCTGGGATGCCCTTGAGCGTGGTGCTGCCCCAGGGCTCATAGCTCAGGGTCGAGCCGAGGACGAGGGTGCGGACCGTGTCGGTGAAGAGGATCTCGGACGTCTGGGCGAGCGCACTCACGCGCGCGGCCACGTGCATGGCGATCCCGACGAGGTCGTCGTCCTGACGTAGCACCTCACCGGAGTGGACGCCCGCCCGCACCGCCAACCCCATGGCCTCGGCGTCGTGGACGACCTCGTAGGCACAGCGCAGCGCGGCGGACGGGATCGGGAACGACGCGAGGAACCCGTCGCCCATCGTCTTGATCTCCGTCCCGCCGAAGCGCGCGAGTGAGCGCCGGATGGCGTCGAAGTGCGCGTCGCGCGCATAGCCGAAGCTCGCATCGCCGGTGCGGGCGGCAGCCTCGGTCGACCCCACGACGTCGGTGATGAGGATCGTGGCGACCTCGCGGTGGCCGCTGTGGTTGGGGCGGTAGGTCCCGAGGAACTGCTCGATCTCGGCTGCGACGTCGTGGAAGGGCAACAGCGTCGTCATCGGCCGTTGGCCGCGAATGAGCCGCAGGGTCGCGTTGGGCAGCTGGTCGGCCAGCCACTGCATGCTCTCCAGCGTCGCCAGTCGTTGCAGCTCGACGTCGTGGAGGAGCAGGACGGGGGCGGTGATGCTCTCGAGGTGCGGCCGCAGGTCGAGGTCGGCGGTCATCTGAAGGAGGCGGGCCGCGGCCCGCGGTGTGGCTGACATGCTCTCGAGCCTCTTGAGCCACGAGAGGTGTCGCGGTGACGCCGCGAAGTCGGGGGCGACGAGCTTGACCGCCATGCCGCGACCCCATCCTCCGGACCGGATCGCGGCGAGCGCCATCCGCAGCATCCGCGGGTCCGGTCCGAACGGGTAGCCCCGATCCCGATGGCCCACGGCGAGGGACTCCCCGGCGATCACCGCAGCGACCCGGTCCGGATGCAGGGCCGCCGCGAGAAGGCTGAGCGACCCGGCGTCGAGCCACCCCATGACGACGGCAGTCCGGCTCTGGCACGCGTCCATCACGGCGATGAGGTCGTCGCACCACTGCTTGGGTGAGACGGCTGACAGGTCGCGGTCGGACAGCCCGGTCCCGCGCTTGTCGAAGATGATGACCCGGCCGAGCTCGGTCAGGTGCTCGAGGAACTCGACGTTCTCGGGGAGCTCCCAGTAGAGGTCGAGGTGTGACATGAAGCCCATCGACAGCACGATGTCGCGCGGACCCTCGCCGAGTACCCGGTAGGCGATGTCGGCACCGTTGGACTGCGCGTACAACGTCTCTGGAATCATCCGTCCCCTTCGTCCCGGCAACAGTATCGACCGAGAGGCCCCGCTCCGGGGTCGTAGGGTGGCCCGAGGAGGCGGAACATGACGGAGACCTTGGCAGCTGCGCTCGAGCGGGAGCACCGCGAGATCGACGAGGGACTCGAGACCTACCGGGCTTCGCGCCTGGCGGGGGAGCCGGGCTCCGCTGCCCTCGTCCGGGCCATCGACGGCTTGAGGCGGCACATCTACCTGGAGGAGGCGCTGTTCTTCCCGCCGCTCCGCAGTGCCGGGCTCGTGGGGCCGGTGCTCGTCATGCTGCGCGAGCACGGCGAGATGTGGCGCCTCCTGGACGGGCTGGAGATTGAGGTCGGTCGCGACCCTGGCGGAGACACCGCGGCTGGTCTGCTCGATGACCTCGTGCCCCGGCTCGCGGCCCACAACGTCAAGGAGGAACGGATCCTGTATCCGCAGGCCGACGGGGTGCTCGACGGCGAGCCGGCCGAGCAGCTGCGTGTCTTCATGGCGACCGGGCGGATGCCGCCGGGCTGGGTCTGCGAGATGGCGCGCCCAGATCCTGCCTGACGCTTTCTCCGTGCGGACGGCCGGATCGCTTGTCTTCGCTGCCGAGCCGCGCCTGGGCTCGGCGGGGGCGCGGTCCGGGACGTGAGTCGGCGGTCAGAGGAGGCCGGCGCGGTCGGCGAGGACGGCGGCCTGCGCGCGGTTGTCGACCCCGAGCTTGGCGAAGGCGCTGCCGAGGTGCGTCTTCACGGTCGTCTCGCTGACGAAGAGCTCGCGCGCCAGCTCGGCGTTCGACAGTCCGCGCGCCAGCCCGGCGAGGACGTCCCGCTCACGCTCGGTCAGGGTCCCCACCAGTCGCGCGGCGTCGAGGCGCTGCGCCGAACCGGCGTCGTCTCGGAGCCTCGTGAACAGCTGGGCCGCGGTCTTCGGAGAGACCGCTCCCAGCCCGGCAGCCACATTGCGGATGCCACTGCGAATCTCCTCGGGCGAGGCAGTCTTGAGCAGGAACCCGTCGGCGCCCACCTCGATCGCCCGCCCCGCGACATCGTCCTGGTCCCACACGGTGAACATGAGGATCTTCGGTGCCTGCGGCCGGGCCTTGACCGAGCGGATCGCCTCCAGGCCCCCGACGCGCGCCATCCGCACGTCGAGCACGATGACGTCGGGATGGTGTGCCTGCACGCCGCCGAGCACCTCGTCGCCGTCGCTCACCTCCGCGACGATCTCGATGTCCTTGGCCACGCTGAGGAGGTTGCGCACCCCCATTCGCACGATCGGGTCGTCGTCCACCAGCATCACCCGGATCGGGCGCGGTGGGGCGCCCACGTTCTCGTCGCCCGCAGCCTCAGCAGCCTCAGCAACCCCAGTGCCCGTGTCGGACATCAGGCTCCCCTCCTGTCTGCACCGTCGACGAGCGTCCAGGGGAGCCGGACCGACACCCTGAACACCGCCTCCGCATCCGCCCCCCACTGCATGTCCCCGCCGTAGTGCTCCACCCGCTCGCGGATGCCGACCAGACCAGTCCCGGGCCGAACCTCTCCGTCGTGCGACGGCGGCCATCTCGGTGGCGGGAGGTGGTTCGCGGTCCCGATGACGAGCTCGCCCTCGGCGGGCCCACCGGTCATGGTCAGTCGCACCGGCACGGTCGCCGCGTGCTTGCGGGCGTTGGTGAGCAGCTCCTGGACGATCCGGTACGCGGCCTGCGCCACCGGTGGGTCCATCGCCTCGCCGTCCTCGACATAGACGGTCGCGACGAGGGGCATGCCGGCCGTCACGGAGTCGTCGATGAGGGCGCGCACGTCCCGGAGCGTCTTCGTCGGCGCGGCCACGTCCGCATCACCGGGGTTGCGCAGGATGTTGAGCAGCGAGTGCAGCTCCGAGACCGACTTGGCCGCGGTCTCGCGCACCACCTGCGCCGACTCCTTCAGCTGCGCCGCGGTGCGCCACTCGACGGCGTCAGCACCCTCGGGCCGGTCCACGAGCTCGTCCCCAGCGGCCTCAGCCATCGCCTCGAGCGCGCCGGCGTGAACGGACAGGATCGACAGGTTGTGCCCCAGTCCGTCGTGGATCTCCCGCGCCAGGCGCTCGCGCTCGGTCTGACGCGAGACCTGGTCGGTCAACGTCGTCACCATCTGACGCTCCGACGCCGCGACGTCCTCCGCGGTGTGCAGGTCAGCTCGGGTGCGCAGCCACAGCCCCAACCCGACGAAACCTCCCACTGCCGCGACGGTCAGCAGAACCGGGACCCACCAGCTGTGTGGCGCCCCCTCCTGGCCGAGGAAGATGGCCCAGAAGGACATGCTTCGGGGCTCGACGTCGATGTCACGCCACGTCGCGACCGCCGTCACGAGCACCACCGGGGGCGCGAGCTGGTAGGTCCGCGCCCAGGGCCGCAGCCGGATCACCGTCATCAGCCCGATGAGGGCCAAGGTCGGCCCGAGGTGCGCGAGGAACGACGCGGCACAGCCGACGAGAGTCAACGCCACCGGCCACCGGTCGCGCCAGACGACGGTCACGGCGAGAGCCATGCCGAGGACGGAGATCGTGCCCCCCAGGCCCGTGAGCGGCGCCGCAGGGTCGCTGCCGAGCCCCAACGCGACCCGCCGCTCGAGGTCGAAGGCGCTGATGGTGAACGCAGCGTCGACGACCACCAAGGTGGCGAGGCCGACGGTCCGCCCCCGACGCCCCAACGCCAGCCGACGCAAGAGGTCAGGTCGGGCTGGCGGCGGGCTGAGCGGCATACGACACAAGTTAGGACACCCCGCCGACACGCGGCCTCCACCCTTCGGGCGGACCCGCCCCACCTGGGGTCCTCCTTTCGGTCACCCGAGTCGGTCCGCCCGGCCGAGGCGGCGACACCCCCCGTGGCGCGACAGTCGTCCCGCAACCCACACCACGAACGAAGGAGTCGCCATGACGACGAACTGGCAGCCGCCGACCATCCCCGCCCCGCCGGCGCCGGAGCCGCCCAGCCGGAGCTGGTTCGCCCGGCACAAGATCCTCACCGCGATCCTCGCGTTCGTCGCGGTCATGGTGCTCGCCCAGGCCGTCACCGGCGACGACGACCCCGCCCCTGCCGCCGTCACCACGCCTGCAGCCTCCGCCAGCCCCGACGCACCGCCGGAAGAGCCGGAGCAGCCCGCCGCGACCGAGGAGCCGGCCGAGCCGGAGGAGCCGGAGGAGCCGGCCCAAGCGGCCAAGCTGGGGACCGCGGTGCGGGACGGGCAGTTCGAGTTCACCGTCACCAAGGTGCAGGCCGGCGTCGCGAAGCTCGGCAGCGACATGTTCGGCGAGAAGGCGCAGGGGCAGTTCGTCCTGGTTCACGTCACCGTCGAGAACATCGGCGACGAGGCCCAGTACTTCAGCGACTCGAACCAGAAGGTCCAGGACGCCAAGGGACGGGAGTTCTCGGCCGACACCGGCGCCGCCCTCTACGTGGACGACAACGACGTGTTCCTCAACGAGATCAACCCCGGCAACACCGTCAAGGGCGTCCTCGTCTACGACATGCCCAAGAACACCAGGCCCGCGTCCATCGAGCTGCACGACTCCGCCTTCTCGGGGGGCGTGACCGTCCGCCTCGGCTGAGTCGCACACGCTCCGGCCGGATGCCGCTGAGCTGGCTCGGCCGCCCCTGGTGAGGGGAGTGGGCGGCCGGGCCTCAACCTGATGGCTCAGCCGGCCCGTCACCTCCCGGCTCTCGGTCGCGATGACCTGGATGCGTCGCCTCAAGCCGACGCATCCAGGTCAAGAGGACCGACCGAGAGGCGCATCCAGGTGAGGTCGACGCATCCAGGTCGATGCGACGCACGGGGAAGGAGCAGCGTCGGCGGGTGGGGGACTTTGGCCGTCCTGGACGGTGACCGCTGGGTCACGGTGACCCGTGAACCGGCCCAGCGGCATCCACGTGACTGCACGTGGAAGACCAAGAGGCCCGGGACGCGCTAGCGTCACAGGGTGACTGACGACAGCCTTGACCTCGAGCGGGCAACCGAAGCCGAGCCCACCGACGACGAGCCGACCGTCGACGAGCCGACCGCCGACGAGCCGACGTTCGCCGACCTCGGCCTCGACGAGCGGATCCTCAAGGCGACCCGGGACCTCGGTTATGAGCACCCCTCGCCGATCCAGGCCGCCACCATCCCGGCCATGCTCGAGGGCCGTGACGTCGTCGGGCTCGCCCAGACCGGAACCGGCAAGACGGCCGCCTTCGCGCTGCCCATCCTCGCCCGGCTCGACCTCAAGCAGAAGACGCCGCAGGCGCTCGTGCTCGCCCCGACCCGCGAGCTGGCCCTGCAGGTCTGTGAGGCCTTCGAGCGGTATGCCGCCAACCTCCGCGGAGTGCACGTGCTTCCCGTCTACGGCGGGCAGGGCTACGGCGTCCAGCTCAGTGCGCTGCGCCGCGGCGTCCACGTCGTCGTCGGCACGCCCGGTCGGATCATGGACCACCTCGAGAAGGGGACCCTCGACCTGGGCGAGCTGCGGTTCCTCGTGCTCGACGAGGCCGACGAGATGCTGAAGATGGGCTTCGCCGAGGACGTCGAGACGATCCTGGCCGACACCCCGGCCGACAAGCAGGTCGCGCTCTTCTCGGCGACGATGCCCGCCCAGATCCGGCGCATCTCCAAGCAGCACCTCACCGATCCGGTCGAGATCACCGTCAAGGCGAAGACGACGACCGCGCCGAACATCACGCAGCGCTACCTCATCGTCAGCTACCCGCAGAAGGTCGACGCGCTGACCCGGATCCTCGAGGTCGAGAACTTCGAGGGGATGATCGTCTTCGTCCGGACGAAGAACGAGACCGAGACCCTCGCCGAGAAGCTCCGTGCCCGCGGCTTCTCCGCCGCCGCCATCAACGGCGACATCGTGCAGGCCCAACGCGAGCGCACCGTCGACCAGCTGCGGTCCGGCAAGCTCGACATCCTCGTCGCCACCGACGTCGCCGCCCGCGGTCTCGACGTCGAGCGAATCAGCCATGTCGTCAACTTCGACATCCCGACCGACACCGAGTCCTACGTCCACCGCATCGGCCGCACGGGCCGAGCAGGCCGCAGCGGCGACGCCATCTCGTTCGTCACCCCGCGCGAGCGGCACCTGCTCAAGGCCATCGAGAAGGCCACGCGGCAGGGCCTCACCGAGATGCGTCCGCCGACCGTCGAGGACATCAACGAGGTGCGACTCGGCCGGTTCGACGACGCGATCACCGCGGCGCTGCAGAACGAGCAGCTCGACCTCTTCCGGCAGGTCGTCTCGCACTACGTCGCCGAGTACGACGTGCCCGAGGCCGACGTCGCCGCGGCGCTCGCGATCGTCCAGCAGCGCGGGGAGCCGATGCTTCTCGATCCCGAACCGGAGCCGGCCCCCCGGCGCGGTCGCGACCGCGACGACCGCCCCGACCGGGGAGACCGCCCTGTTCGATCCGACCGATCCGATCGATCCGACCGATCCGATCGATCCGACCGCCCCGACCGCCCCGACCGGGGTCCGCAGCGGGACCGCCCCGACCGTGGCCCGCGTCGAGGCAGCGCCTCCTTCGCGACCTACCGAATCAGTGTCGGCAAACGGCACCGCGTCCTGCCGCGGCAGATCGTCGGCGCCCTCGCCAACGAGGGGGGCCTCGGCCGCGAGGACTTCGGGAAGATCGACATCCGCGGCGACTTCTCCCTCGTCGAGCTCCCCCAGGAGCTGCCGGCGAGCACGTGGCAGCGGCTTCGGGACACCCGGATCTCGGGCCAGCTCATCGAGCTGGCCCGGGACGACAAGTCCTCGGGGGCGCGAGGGGCATCCGGCCGGGCGACCCGGCCGACGAGCTAGCCCGAGCCGGAGCGCGCGCGACCGGGGGAGCGAGCCCAGCGGCATACGGGAGCGATCCCTGGGTCCGGACACGCGGAAGCCCCGGTGGCGGGCAGTGCCACGCCACCGGGGCCTTTCACGACTACAGCGTTCGGGCTACCTCACCTGCTCAGGGCAGCGTGCGGTCGTACGTGTCGCCGTAGTAGGTGCCGAGCCGGTCCCGGTACTCCGGGTTGTCCAGATCTGCATCCGTCAGCTCCGGGGAGTCCTTGATCTGGTCCTTGGTCCGGTCCACATAGACCTTCTCGTCGTTCCAGTCGACCCGGTCGATGGTCCCTGCTGGAAGCATGACCTTCCGACCGAAGATCCACGGGCCGGTGTCGACGACGACGAAGCTGCTGTCGACGTCGAGGGTGGTCCGGTCGATCTTGCCGATGTGGCCGTCGATGGCCTCCACGGAGAAGCCCGTCAGGTCCTTCCCGCGGGTCGTCACCTCAGCGCTCTCCCGATAGTTCCAGGCATCCCAGGTGCGGGTGGCCATGGCTTTCTCCTCTCGTTCGAGTGTTGCGTGCACCTGCATCCCTACCCACCCCTTGCGGGGCGGCAAACCTGCTCGGTGGAGAATTCTCGGGCTGTCGTATGCCGCTGGGCCGGGTTCCCGACGTCCCGTCTGCGGGTGCCGACCGGCCTTTCCGTGCCCTGTGCGCAGGTCGACAGGGCTCGCGACGCGAGGTCCCTCACGAGGCCGGCCGGGATGCCGGCGCGAGCTGTTCCAGCAGGTCGAGGCCGACGGAGAGCGAGTGGTCCGGCTCGGCGGTTGGGGAGACGACGTCCGGGTTGAAGTTGGGGTCGACGAAGACCTCGGTGACGCCCTGCTCGGCAAGCCGGTCAAGATCGCCGCGAACCTGGCTCAACGACCCGGTGAGGGGGCGCCGCCCCCCTCGGCCGCCGACCTCCCGGTCGAGCCGGACGACGCCGCGAACGACGAATCGCATCGCATCTGGGTCGCGGTCGGCCCGGGCGGCTGCCTCGCGCACGGTCGCGATGTCCTCGCCGACCCGGCGCAGGTCCTGCCGGCTCGCCGTGATCCAGCCGTCGGCGAGACGGCCGACGCGTCGGAGAGCCGCAGGCACCGACCCGCCCATGAGCAGGGGCGGGTGCGGCCGCTGCACCGGCTTCGGCTGGACGATGGCCTCCTGGAGGTGCACGTGCCTGCCCTCGAAGTGGACGGGGTCGGGCCCCCAGATGGCACGGAGGGCCTGGACCGTCTCAACGGTGCGCGCGACCCGCTCGCTGAGCGGGACGCCAACGGCGTCGAACTCCTCTGCGGCCCAGCCCAACCCGAGCCCCACGTCAAGGCGGCCGTCGCTGAGCACGTCGAGGGTGGTCAGCTGCTTCGCCAGGACGAGGGGTGGGGCGAACGGTGCGTTCAGCACGGCGACTCCCAGCCGCACCCGCTGCGTCAGGGCTGCGGCGTGGGCGAGCACGACGATCGGGTCATGGACCGAGACGTAGGTCGCTCCCCAGTCGGCGTGGGTCGGGTGGAGCAACCGCTGGAAGGTCCACAGTGACGCGTAGCCCAGCTCCTCCGCCCGCCGTGCCACGAGGCGGATCGACTCGGTCGATGACCACGCGCCGGAGACGGGGAGGGCAAAACCAAGGTCCATGTCGTCCATCTTCCCGGTTGGCGCGCCCTTCTCGTCGCCTCCGCGCGACCCGTTGCCCGTCCTTCAGGGCCGCTCGTTGAAGCGGTGCGCCGCCTTGCGGCCCCAGGTGGTGAGGGTGGTGACGACGGTGGAGTCGAGGCGACGCTCCGCCTCACGGCCCTCGATCCTCTCCGACCTGCCGCTGCCCTCGCCGAGTCCGGGCAGCATGCGGTTGGCCAGGCCCATGAGCAGGGTCGTCGTCCCGGGCAGGAGGCCGTGCACGCGGACCCCGATGTGGGTGAGCGGGGACAGCATGACCATCGGCTTGCCCGCGAGGACCGCGTCCACCATGCGGCGCGCCGCTCGCTCGGCGTCGATGGACAACCCGGGCAACGGGGCGGCGGGGCCGAACCAGGCGAACTCCTTCTCCGCCGCCCCGGTGAAGGAGGCCCGCACGTGCGAACCGGTCCGCATCAGCCCGGGGACGATGGTGGTCGCGGTGACACCGGTGCCCTGCAGCGCCGCGGCCAGCCCGTCGGAGAACCCCACGGCCCCGAACTTGGCTGTGGCGTAGGGAAGCAGGTGCGGCGGAGAGACCATCCCGCCGATGGAGGTCACGGTGCCGATGTGCCCCCGCCCGCGGCGGCGGAGGTGCCCGCGTCGGGCGAGCTCCTCGGCGATGAGGAGGCCGAGACCGCGGGAGCCTCCGACGACGAGGGCGACCGGTGGCGAGGTCATGTGGTGCGACTACCCAGCGGGGTGGGTGCGCCAACGCTCGGTCCGGTCCTGCGTGTGGTGGCCCCGGGTCAGCGGGCGACGAGGTAGCCCTCGGGGTCGAGCGTCACGGGGATCGGGTCGCTGATCTCGAGGCCCGGGCCCTCGTCGGAGGTGTCGAGGTGGAAGCCGAGGATGGCCGAGGTGCCGTCGCGCAGCGTGACGACCGGGGCCGCATACAGCAGGGGGTCGGCGGTGAACGGCCGGGCGCGGCTCACGTCGAAGGGTCCGGTGAGCGAGTCGGCTGGGACCGACCACGTGCTGCAGCCCTCGGCGGTGGCCCGGCGCTCCGGCGTCATCTCGGCCTCATGGCAGGAGAAGGTCAGGACCGGCCGCCCGTCGACCAGCACGCTGCGGATCACCTCGAGCTGCCCGAAGCCGGCGCCGGGACGGCTGAGGGGCGGGCGCACCTCCCACTCGTCGAGGTCGGCGCTCCACGCGTGTCCGACGACGCCGTCGTCCTGAGGGGCCCCGTCGAGCGCCCGGGCGGTGATGAGCAGGTGCCAGCCGTTGCCGTCCGGGTCACGCAGGACGAACGGGTCGCGCCACGTCTCGCTGCTCTTCTCCGGGTCGGGCCCCGTGGTGGGGCCGGGGTGGCTGGCCAGCGTCTTGTACCACCGGGGGTCCACCGCGGCGACGGGTTGGTTGCTCCCGCGGCGCCAGCGGCCCAGGTCGTCGGACAGGGCCATCCCGATGCGTTGGTCGTAGGTGTGGTGGCCGCGGCGGGACAGCGCGGAGTAGAAGAGCCGCCACTGGGTGCCGTCGTGGACCACCGACCCGGTCCAGATCGCCAGGTCGTCGAAGCCCATGTCCGACGGCGCGAAGACCTCCCCGTGGTAGTCCCACGCGAGCAGGTCGGTGGAGCTCGCATGAGCGATCCGAGCAGCCGTATGCCGCTGGGTTGCGTCCCCGAGGGAGCGTGGCGCCTCGAGGAAGAACAGGTGGTGGCGCTTGCCGTCGTCGGCGATCCAGGAGTCCCACACCCACTTGTCCTCGAGCGTCAGCATGGTCCGAGTCTTTCCGAGCGGCTGCTGGTTGGCAAAGGGTGCCGGGTGTGAGGCGGGGCTCAGCTGGCGTGGTCGAGGATGTCCGGAGCGTGCCGGACGAGCCAGTCCATGAGCGGCGTGAGCAGCACGGCCAGCTCGGTGCCGAGCGGGGTCAGGGAGTACTCGACGTGCGGCGGCACGACCGGGCGGGCGTCCCTGGCGACGAGGCCGTCCGACTCGAGGGTGCGCAGGGTCTGGGCGAGCATCTTCTCGCTGACGCCCTGGACCCTGCGGCGCAGCTCGCTCCAGCGGGGCGCATCGCCCTCGGCGAGGGCGAGGAGGACGAGGAAGCCCCACTTGCTCGTCACGTGGTCGAGCACGACCCGGCTGGGGCAGCCGGCGGCGATGACGCCGTCCGGGAAGTGGTGTCGCAGCCCAGGGCTCCTCAGGCTCTCACTAACCTTCATGTAGGTACCTTACTTCAAAGTGGGTACTTCCCGAGGGGAAGTAATGTGGCCGACGGGCGGTTCCTCCCCATGTCACTCCGGCCGTTCTCGTGGCGGCCGCCACCGAAAGGACCCCTTCATGACCATCCTCGTCACCGGCGCCACCGGACCGTTCGGCCGCCTCACCATCGACGCACTCCTCACGCGCGGCATCCCGGCCGGGGAGGTCGCCGCCCTCGTTCGCGAGCCGGGCCGGGCCGAGGATCTCGCGGCGCGCGGGATCGACGTCCGGGTGGGCTCCTACGACGAGCCGGAGACCCTCGATGCCGCCTTCGCCGGTGTCGACCGGGTCGTGTTCGTCTCCGGGAACGCGGTCGGCCACCGGGTCCCGCAGCACCAGAACGTCGTGGACGCCGCAGCCCGGGCCGGGGTCTCCCTCGTGGCCTACACGAGCATCGTCCGTGCGGACACCTCGACCCTGGGCCTCGCCGCCGAGCACCGGGCGACCGAGGCGATCCTCGCTCAGTCCGGCGTGCCGCACGTGCTGCTGCGCAACTCCTGGTACCTCGAGAACTACACCGCCCAGATCCCCACCCAGCTCGATCACGGCGCGGTCCTCGGCTCGGCCGGTGACGGCCGCCTCAGCGCCGCGACGACAGCCGACCTGGCCGAGGCCGCTGCCGCCGTGGTCGCCGAGGACGGGCACGCAGGTCGGGTCTACGAGCTCGGCGGCGACACGCCGTTCAGCCTGTCCGACTACGCCGCCGAGCTGGCTGCTCAGTCCGGCCGGCCGGTCGTCTACCAGGACCTGCCGGTGGCCGAGTTCGCCGCGGTGCTCGTCGGCGCCGGGCTGCCTGAGGGTTACGCGATGGCTCTCGCCACGAGCGACGAGGCGATCAAGGACGGGGCGCTGCTCGTCGAGACCGGCGATCTCAGCCGCCTCATCGGCCGCCCGACGACGAGCCTGTCCGACGCCATCCGCGCCGCCCTCTGACGCCCAGCCCGTCGCCCTCTGACGCCCAGCCCGTCGCCCGTACACCGCAACACACCCGCTTACCGACTGCGTTCCCCCGGCACAGGCGGCCCCTGCACGCGGTAAGCGGGTGTGTTGCGAGGTCAGCGGGTCGGGGGCACCCCGACCCGGACCATCCCGGCGACGACGCGGACCGCATAGGTCGGCAGGGCGACCGCGTCGTCATCGAGGGCGCCTCCGCTCCGCAGCGAGAAGACCTGCTTGAGCAGGGGAGAGGCGACGGTCGGCTCCCCGGCCCGGTCGCCGGTGAGCCCGCGGGACATCACCGCGGCGCCGGAGTAGGGATCGATGTTGCCCAGGGCATAGATCATCCCGTTCGGCAGCAGGAACACGGCGCACTGGTCGCGGTCGGGCAGCAGGACCGCGACGCCCCGCCCCGGGACGAGGGTGCGGACCGGGCAGGCATCGACCCACTCCTTGCGGCCCGGTGCGGGCAGGATCCCGGGCCGGACGACGGGGCGCGGGCGGGCGCCGCGGCGGGCCGGGGGGGAAGCGGTGGTGATGGTCGTCATCGTGGGTTCCTCCTGGACATGGGTGGGTGCGGCTCAGTGGCGGGTCTGGATGGTCGGCAGGCCCAGCGCGACCGGGACCCGTCGGGGTCCGCTGTCGTCGAAGCCGACCGTCGGGTCCGCCTGGTCCGGTGCGTTGACGAACGAGACGAACCGGGCCATCTTCTCCGGGTCGTCGAGCACCGCCTTCCACTCGTCCCGGTACCCGGTGACGTGCCGACCCATCCCCTCCTCGAGGTCCGCGGCGATGCCGAGCGAGTCCTCGCACACCACAGCGCGCAGGTGCTCCAGCCCCCCGTCGAGCGAGGAGAGCCACGGTGCGGTGCGTTGCAGCCGGTCCGCCGTCCGCACGTAGAACATGAGGAAGCGGTCGATGTACCGCACCAGCGTCGAGTCGTCGAGGTCGCTCGCGAGCAGCTGGGCGTGGGCCGGGGACTGACCCCCGTTCCCGCAGACGTAGAGGTTCCACCCCTGCTCGGTCGCGATGACGCCGACGTCCTTCCCGCGGGCCTCGGCGCACTCCCGGGCACAGCCGGACACGCCCAGCTTGATCTTGTGGGGCGCTCGCAGACCGCGGTACCGGTGCTCGAGCGCCACCGCCATCCCGACCGAGTCCTGCACGCCGTAGCGGCACCAGCTCGACCCCACGCACGACTTCACCGTCCGCAGTGACTTCCCGTAGGCCTGGCCGGACTCCATCCCGGCGTCGACGAGCCGCTGCCAGATCGCCGGGAGCTGCTCGACGCAGGCCCCGAAGAGGTCGATCCGCTGCCCGCCGGTGACCTTGACGTACAGCCCGAAGTCCTGCGCGACCTGGCCGATCGTGATGAGCTGCTCGGCCGTCACCTCGCCGCCGGGCATGCGCGGGACGACGGAGTAGGTCCCGTTCTTCTGGATGTTGGCCAGGAAGTGGTCGTTGCTGTCCTGCAGCGCCGCCTGCTCGCCCTCGAGGATGTGGTCGCTGCTCGTCGACGCGAGGATCGAGGCGACGGTCGGCTTGCAGATCTCGCACCCGGTCCCCGTTCCGTAACGGGAAACCAGCCCCGAGAAGGTCCGGATCCCCGTCGAGGCGACGATCTCGAACAGCTCGGCCCGGCTCTGCTCGAAGTGCTCGCACAGCGCTCTGGACAGCTCCACGCCGGAGTCGACGAGCAGCTTCTTGACGGTCGGCAGGCAGCCACCGCACGTCGTGCCCGCGGTGGTGCAGCTCTTGAGCGACGCGAGGTCGCAGGCGCCGTCGGCGATCGCCGAGCAGATCGCCCCCTTGGTCACGTTGTTGCAGGAGCAGATGACGGCGTCGTCCGGGAGGGTGTCGGACCCCAGCTCGGCCGCGGCGGGCGAGATGAGGCTCGCCGGGTCCCCCGGCACCGCGCGTCCGACGAAGGCCTTGAGCGTCGTGTACGCCGCGGCGTCACCGACGAGGACACCCCCGAGGAGGGTCCGGGCATCGTCGGACAGGACGACCTTCGCGTAGGTTCCCTTCGTCGCGTCGGTGTGCACGATCTCCAGCGCGCCGGGTGTCGCGCCCATGGCGTCCCCGAACGAGGCGACGTCGACGCCGAGCAGCTTGAGCTTGGTGGACAGGTCGGCGCCGGGGAAGGTGGCCGCACCGCCGAGGAGCCGGTCTGCGACGACCTCGGCCATCGCGTAGCCCGGCGCGACCAGGCCATAGCAGGTGCCGTCGACGGCGGCCACCTCGCCGATGGCCCAGACGTGCTCGGCGGATGTCCGGCAGGCGTCGTCGGTGACCAGGCCACCGCGTTCGCCGATCGCCAGGCCCGCGGCCCGGCCGAGGGCATCGGCGGGCCGGACCCCGGCCGAGAAGACGACGAGGTCGGTGAGCAGCGCAGTGCCGTCGGACAGCTCGACCGCGAGCCGTCCGTCGTCCTGCCGGTCGATCGACCGGGTTCCCGCGCCGGTGTGGACCTGGACCCCGAGACCCGCGACGAGCCGCTCGAGGACGACACCGCCACCCGCGTCGACCTGGAGCGGCATGAGCCGGGGCGCGAACTCGACGACGTGCGGTGTCAGACCGAGGCCGCGCAGCGCGTTGGCGGCCTCGAGCCCGAGCAGTCCGCCCCCGACGACCAGGCCGTTCGGTGTCCGCTCCTCGGCGTCGGCGCGGGCGAGCGCCGACTCGGCTGCCGCCCGGATCCCGTCGAGGTCGTCGAGCGTGCGGTAGACGAAGCAGCCCTCGGCGTCGTGGCCCGGCACCGGCGGGACGAACGGAGCGGAGCCGGTCGCCACCACCAGCTCGTCGTACCGCACGACCGCACCGGTCTCTGTGGTGACGGTCCTTGTGGCGCAGTCGAACCCCGCCACCCGCGTCCTGAGCCGCAGCTCGACGAGGTCGTCAGCGGCATACGTGTTGTTGGGCAGGGCGAGCGCGCTGCGGTCCCAGCTCCCCACGTAGGAGGACAGGCCGACGCGGTCGTATGCCGCTGAGCTCTCCTCCGCGAGAACGGTGACCTTCCAGCCGTGCTGGGTGTCGCGGGAGCGCAGCGCCTCGACGAAGCGGTGACTGGCCATGCCGTGCCCGATGACGACGACGTGGCGGGGTGCGCCCGGGGCGGGGGTGGTGGACATCAGGCTGCTCCTTCTTCGGGGGGCGAGGCTGCGGTGCGAGCGGGTTCGGGGGTGTCCGGGGCCGGGTCCGCTGAGCGGAGCCAGCTGCAGAGACCCTCGACGGCGGAGGCGCAGCTGCCGCATCCGGTGGTGGCTCGGGTGGCTGCGGCGACGGCCCCGACCGACGAGCAGCCGTCCCGGTGCGCCGTGACGATGTCGGCCTTGGTGACGGTGTTGCACCGGCAGATGACCGTGGCTCCCGGCATCTCGGCGAGGTTGACGCTCTCGGGGGCGCCGGCGCGGGTGACGGCACGTCCGAGCATGAGCGCGAGGCGGTCCCGGGGGACGACGGCCGAGGTGTCGTAGAGCTGGGTCAGGGCGCCGGTGGCGTCGCCGACCCCGAGCAGGATCGCGCCGACGAGCCGGTTGCCGTCGAGGACGAGCTTGGCGTAGCGGCCGCGTCGGGGGTCGGTGAAGGTGAGGACCTCGTGGTCGTCGTCGTGGACGTCGACGTCGACGGTGCCCATGCTCGTCAGGTCGATGTCCGGCGCCTTGAGCCGGGTGAGGACGCTCGTCCCCTCGTAGCGGGCCCCCGGATCGCTCCCGCTCAGGAGGTCGGCGAGCACGCGCGCCTGCTCCCAGCCCGGCTGGACGAGGCCCGGCACCACACCGCGGTGCTGGGAGCACTCGCCGACGGCGTGGACGTGGGGGCTCGACGTCGCGAGCCGGTCGTCGACGACGACGCCGCGTTCGACGACGAGGCCGGCCCGCTCGGCGAGGTCGACGCGGGGGCGAACCCCGGCCGAGACGACGACGAGGTCCGCCGGCAGGAGGGTGCCGTCGTCCAGCTCGACGGTTCGGGTGCTGCCCTCGACGTGCCGGGCAACGACGAAGCGGCCGAGCACGAGCCGCGCGCCGACCTCGCGGACCACCCTGGCGAGCACCGCTCCACCGTCGGGGTCGAGCTGTCGTTCCATCGGGAAACGGGCTGCATGGACCACCGTGACGTCCAGACCTCGCCCCAGCAGTCCGCGGGCCGCCTCGAGCCCGAGCAGCCCGCCGCCGATGACGACCGCGTGCCGGGCGGCTGACCCGAGGTCGATGATGCGGGCGCAGTCCTCGATCGTCCGGAACGGGACGACGCCCGCGGCCTCGGTCGTGTCGCCTCGCATCGGGGGGACGAACGGCGCGCTGCCGGTCGCCAGGACCAGCTCGTCCCACCGGAGCACGGTGGGGCTGAGCCCGTCCAGCACGGCGGTCCGCTCGACGACGTCCAGGTCGGTCACGGCGGCGCCGGTGATGACGTGGATGTCGTGGGCGGCCCACCAGCCGTCGGGCTTGAGCCGCGTCTCACGCGGAGTCACCGTCCCGGCCACCACCGTCGAGAGCAGGATCCGGTTGTAGGCCTCGTGCGGCTCGTCCCCGACGACGCTGATGGCGAACCGTCTGGACGCGGGGTCCCGCCGGCGCAGCTCCTCGGCGAACCGCGCGCCGGCCATCCCGTTCCCGACGACCAGGACCCGCCGCTTGGTCGAAAGAGCAGTTTGTCCCCCACGATCGGCCGCGCAGCTGCTGCCGCCCGTGGACGCAGACGCAGCCCCCGCAGACGTCGCGGGACAAACTGCTCTTTCGATTGGAGTGGGGTGCGGGGTGGGGTGGGGGGTGGCGTGAGTCATGGGATCGGCTCCAGTCGGACGGCGCAGGCCTTGAACTCGGGCATGCCGCTGATCGGGTCGAGCGCTGGGTTCGTCAGGCGGTTGGCGCTCCCGTCACCGGGCCAGTGGAAGGGCAGGAAGACCGTGTCGGGCCGCACGTCCGCACGCAGCCGGGCCGTGGCCACGGTGCGACCGCGTCGGCTGGCGACCGCGACCTGCGCTCCGTCCGTGATCCCAACCGTCTCGGCGGTCTCGGGGTGGATCTCGACGAACATCGGGCCGGCGGCCGCGACGAGCTCGTCGACGAGCCGGGTCTGCGCGCCCGACTGGTAGTGCGCCAGCACCCGGCCGGTCGTGGCGATGAGGGGGTAGTCGGCGTCGTCACGCTCGGCGGGACCCCGGTGGTCGACCGGGACGAAGCGGGCCCGTCCGTCGGGCGTCCCGAACCGGTCGAGGAACAGCCGCGGGGTCCCGTCGGGTCGGTCCGCCGTGCACGGCCAGTGCAGTGCCGCACCGGCGTCGAGCCGCTCCCAGGTGATCGCCGAGTAGTCGGCCACGCCGCCAGCAGACGCACGCCGCAGCTCGTCGAACACCTCCCGGGGGTCGGTCGACAGCGGCACGGGCGACCCGATGCGCCGGGCCAGGTCCGACCAGATCTCCAGCTCGCTCCGACAGCCGGGCGGTGCCGACACCGCCCGGCGCCGTCGCAGCACGCGCCCCTCGAGGTTCGTGACGGTGCCGTCCTCCTCGGCCCACTGGAGCACCGGCAGGACGACGTCCGCCATCGCGGCGGTCTCCGACAGGACGAAGTCGCAGACGACGAGCAGGTCGAGGGACGCGAGCCGCTCCACGACCCGGTCGGCATCGGGTGCTGAGACGACCGGGTTGGAGCCGTGCACGAGAAGCATCCGTGGGCCGCCCTCTGCGCCAAGAGCGTCCAGCAGCTCGTGGGCACTGCGGCCGGGCCCCGGGAGCGACTCCGGCGGCACGCCCCACACCGCGGCCACGTGCGCCCGCGCTGCCGGGTCACCGATCTGGCGGTAGCCGGGCAGCTGGTCGGCCTTCTGCCCGTGCTCCCGGCCACCCTGGCCGTTGCCCTGCCCCGTGATGGTGCCGAACCCGGTTCCCCGGTTTCCGGGCAGGCCGAGGACGAGGGCGAGCGCGATGAGCGCCGAGACGGTGTCGGTGCCCGTGGCGTGCTGCTCCGAGCCCCGGGCGGTCAGGACGTAGGCGCCCCGCTCGGTGTCCCGCGCGCGCGCCAGCGCGGCGACGGCCGCACGCATCGTGGCGGTCGCGACCCCGGTCGCCCGCTCGCTCCGCTCCGGGAACCACTGGGCGGCCACCGTCCACAGGTCGTCGAACCCGGTCGTCCGCGCAGCGAGGTAGGCGCGGTCGGCATACCCCTCGGTCACCGCGAGGTGGATCATCCCCAGCGCCAGTGCCGCGTCGGTTCCCGGTCGCAGCTGGAGGTGGAGCCCCCCTCCGTCGAGGGCCTTCGCCGCCGTCGGGGTCGTCCGGGGGTCGGCGACCATGAGCCCACCGCACTCCCCGGCGCGATGGAGGTGGGCGAGGAACGGCGGCATCGTCTCGGCCGGGTTCGCCCCGACGAGGAGGACGGCGTGCGCCGAGCCGAGGTCGGTCACCGGGAACGGCAGACCACGGTCGACCCCGAAGGACCGGACCCCCGCGGCCGCGGCCGACGACATGCACCACCGGCCGTTGTAGTCGATCTGCGCCGTGCCGACGGCAACCCGGGCGAACTTCCCGAGCATGTACGCCTTCTCGTTGGTCAGCCCGCCACCGCCGAAGAGGGCCACCCCATCCGGTCCGTATGCCGCTCGCGTCCGCACGATGCCATCGGCCACGACGTCGAGGGCTGAGTCCCACGACGCCTCCCTCAGCACACCGTCGCGGCGGACCAGGGGGGCGGTGAGCCGGGCGGGGGACCGCAGCAGCGACGCGCTCGTCCAGCCCTTCTGGCACAGGCCCCCTCGGTTCGTCGGGAAGCGCCGAGGCGACACCGTGAGGTCAGCGGCGGACGAGCCGGTCAACGTCATCGCGCACTGGAGCCCGCAGTACGCACAGTGCGTCTCCACCCCGGCCACCCCGCGGACGTCGTCGGCAGGGGGGACCGAGCGCAGCGGCATACGCACTGGTGGTGCCGTCATCGGTAGCGCACCTTGGTCACCGCGGCGGCCACCACGTAGAAGACGGTGAAGGCGAAGAACGCCGCGGTCGCGGACTGCGCCGCTCCCTGGTACGAGGCGCGCAGGGCGAGGTTGATGAGGACCCCACCGAGCGCGCCGATCGCGCCGGCGATGCCGATGAGCGCGCCGCTCATGGCCCGGGACCAGGCCACCCGCTCGACCTCCGGGCCGGCGAGCGACCGGGACCTCGCCTCGAAGAGCGCCGGGATCATCTTGTACACCGAACCGTTGCCGACGCCCGACAGGACGAAGAGGAGGACGAACCCGCCGATGATGCCGGCGAGCTGGGCCGGTGTCGCGGCTCCGGCGGTGGCGTCGTCGGCGCGGGCGGCCAGGGTGACGACGAGCCCGGCCAGCGCCATCCCGACGAAGGTCCACAGGGTCACGACGGCGCCGCCGCGCCGGTCGGCGAGCCGACCGCCCCAGACGCGGGTGAGCGAGCCGAGGAGGGGACCGACGAACGCGATCTGGGCAGCGGACAGGCTTGCCGCGGCGGACTGGGCAGCGGTCGGGGTGGCACCACCGGTGAGGCTCGCGAGGAAGGTCTGGTTGAGCACCTGCCCGAACGCGAAACCGAAACCGATGAACGAGCCGAACGTGCCGATGTAGAGCAGCGAGATGACCCAGGCATCGGGGTGCGTGAGGACCTCGAGCATGGCCCGCGGGTTGGCCGTCTGGTGGTCGAGGTTGTCCATGCGGAGGGCGGCACCGACGGTGACGGCCGTCAGGAGCACGAGGTAGGCCGCACAGAGGATCTCGGGCCTCCGGTTGCCGACTGCGGCGATGACGAGCAGGCCGCCCACCTGGACGGCCGGGACGCCGATGTTGCCGCCGCCGGCGTTGAGCCCGAGGGCCCACCCCTTCATCCGCTGGGGGTAGAAGGCGTTGATGTTCGTCATGGAGGAGGCGAAGTTCCCACCGCCCAGCCCGGCGAGGGCGGCGACTGCCAGGAACACGCCCAGGGAGTGGCCCGGGTTGGCCATCAGCCACCAGGTGAGCAGGGCCGGGACGAGGAGGGCCAGCCCGCTGACGATGGCCCAGTTGCGGCCGCCGAACCACGCGGTCGCCATGGTGTACGGGACCCGCAGGATCGCCCCGACGAGCGTCGGCACGGCGACGAGGACGAACTTGTCGGCGGGGGTGAAGCCGTAGACGGCTTGCGGCATGAACAGGACCATGACCGACCAGATCGACCAGATCGAGAAGCCGACGTGCTCCGTCGCGACGGACCAGACGAGGTTGCGTCGCGCGATGCCGGCGTTGCCCGCCTCCCATGCCGGGACGTCCTCGGGGTCCCAGTCGCGGATGACCCGCCGCCGTGGGGCGGTGAGGTGGCGGAAGCGGCTCGGTGCGTCCGTCGTCGACGACCTGGTGCGGAGAGTGGTGGTGCTCACGGCGACTCCTCGGGAGACGGGGGACCTGCGTGTCGCACACGCTAGGAACGCCGTGTTGCGCCCTCTCGCACCTGTGTGAAGGGGCCGTTACATCGGTCTCACGCGCGGTTCCGGGCGTGGTGAGGTCACCACCGGGCCGTATGCCGCTGGGCTCGCTCCCACGTCCGGGTGCCCTCTCGCTCGGGAGGGCTCCTAGGCTGGCGGCATGCTCAACACGCTGTCGGTCGGCACCGCCGGGCCGAGAATCGCCTTCCTGCACGGACTCTTCGGTCAAGGGCGCAACTGGAACCAGATCGCCAAGGGCCTCGCCGGGCCGGACGGGACCGGCGCGCGGTGCCTGCTCGTCGACCTCCCGGACCACGGCCGGTCGCCGTGGTCGGAGGAGTTCTCGTTCGAGGGCTACGCCGACGCCGTGGCCGCGACGCTGCAGGAGGTGGCGCCCGGGGAGAGCTGGACCGTCGTGGGCCACTCCCTCGGGGGCAAGACGGCCATGGTGCTCGCCCTCCAGCACCCGGACCTCGTCGACCACCTCGTCGTCGTCGACATCGCGCCCAAGGACTACGGCTCCCTGGAGCGGTTCCAGGGCTATATCGACGAGATGCGGGCGCTGCCGCTCGGTGAGATCGGGAGCCGAGCCGATGCGGAGGCCCGCTTCCAGGAGCCGAACCCCGGGGTCAAGGCCTTCCTGCTCCAGAACCTCCGCTCGGAGCGCGCCGACGGGCAGTCCCAGTGGCGCTGGCAGGCCAACCTCGACCTCTTCGCGGCCGATGCCGCGCTCGGGCACGAGTCACGCATCGCCGGCTGGCCGGCGTCGGTCGACGGGCTCCCGCCGTTCGAGGGCCCGGTCCTGTGGATCGCCGGGGGGGACTCGCCCTACATCGATCCGGAGGACGCCGAGACGATGCGGCGGTACTTCCCGCTGGCCCGCCAGCTCACGATCAAGGGCGCGGCGCACTGGGTGCACACCGACGCACCGGAGATCGTGGTCGAGGCGCTCCGTCGCGTCCTGGCCTGACGCCGCTCAGTCGAGTGTGCAGAAAGTGCCCCTCTCCAGGGGACCGCGCGGTCCGGTTGGACGGCACTTTCTGCACACTCGACGTCGGTCAGAGGAGGCGGCGGCCCATCGCCCAGGCCGTCAGCTCGTGACGGGAGCTGAGCTGGAGCTTGCGCAGCACTGAGCTCACGTGGGTCTCGACCGTCTTGATGGAGATGAACAGCTCCTTGGCGACCTCCTTGTACTGGTAGCCGCGCGCGATGAGGCGCATCACCTCTCGCTCCCGGGCCGAGAGCCGGTCGAGCTCCTCGTCGATCTCCGCGACCTCGCCGGCAGCGGCACCGAACGCGTCGAGCACGAAACCCGCCAGTCGGGGACTGAACACCGCGTCCCCGTCCGCGACGCGGCCGATGGCGGTGAGCAGGTCGCCGGCACTGATCGTCTTGGTGACGTAGCCGCGGGCTCCCGCCCGGATGACGGCGATGACGTCCTCGGCCGCATCCGACACGGACAGGGCGAGGAAGCGAACGGGCTGCCCGGCCTCGGTCTGGACGCCCGCACAGGCTCGGATGACATCGGCGCCACCGTGCCCGTCGCCACCGGGGATGTGGACGTCGAGGAGGACGACGTCGGGCCTCGTCTCCTTGATCACCGAGGTCGCTGACTCCACCGCGCCGGCCTCGCCGACGATCTGGGGCGCATACGTCGGTGCCGCCGGGCGGGCGCCCGCCGACCCTGACCCGCCACCCGGAGTGGCCGCGCTCATCAGCTCGGCCCGGACTCCCGTGCGGAACATGTGGTGGTCGTCGACGAGGACGACACGGATCGTCCGCTGCTGGCTCATGCGTTCTCTTCCTCGGGCTGGGACGGGGCCGTCGTGGGCGCCTCGACGGGCAGGCAGAGCTCGATCTCCGTGCCGTCGGACCGGCGGCGGATCGTCGCCGTGCCGCCGTGCCGCTCCATCCGGCCGATGATCGACTCTCGCACACCCGCCCGGTCGTCCGGCACGTCGTCGAGGCTGAACCCGGTCCCGTGGTCGCGCACGAAGGCCTCGACCGCGGTCGGGCCCACCTCGACGTAGGCGGTCACCGGCGGCTCGCCGTGGCGCACGGCGTTCCACGCGGCCTCCCGGACGGCCTTGACCAGCGCCTCCAGGTGCTCGTCCATCGACCGGTCGCCGGTGACGACGAGCTCCACCGGGACCCCGTGGAGGTCCTCGATCTCGTCGAGGGCGGCCGTCAGGGCTGCGCCGAGGGTGCCGGCCCGGGCATCCTCGTCGTAGAGGTAGGAGCGCAGCTGACGCTCCTGCGCCCGGGCGAGCCGGGCCACGACCGCAGGATCGGCGGCCCGGCGCTGGATCAGCGCGAGCGTCTGGAGCACCGAGTCGTGCAGGTGCGCCGCGATGTCCGCCCGCTCCGTGGCTCGGATGCGCGCCGCCTGCTCCCGCCGGAGGTTGCTCCAGAGGCGGAGGATCCACGGTGCCGCGAGCACCGCCACGCCCACGAGCGCGGCGAGCACGGCCCCCGCGACCTGCCAGATCTGGCCGACATCGGTCTGCCCGACGAGCAGGCCGACGAGGCCGAGGGTGGTGAGGCTGAGCCCCACGATGAGCCAGATCCACTGGACCGGTCGGCGGGCGCCGACGGGGTCGGCGTCGTCGAGCTGCGACCAGAAGAAGAGGGCGCCGATGGCGATGACGACGACGGGGAGGAGCACCTGCGGCTCGACCCCGATGCCGGCGCTGCCGAGCCACAAGGCCGCAGCGATGCCGAGGGCCACCACCCCGAGGAGCGCGATGACGACGGCTTCGTTGCCGCTGCGGAGCCAGGCTCGCAGCGACTTCGACGTCGGGACCCGGTGACCCGGCTCCGCACCGGGCGCTGGGGCTGCCACCCCGGGCGTGGCAGCGGCGCTCGGTGTCGCGGCCGGCCGGACGCCCGCGGACAGCTGCCCAGGCTGACCCGGCTGACCCGGCTGTGCGATCTGGGCCGGGTCGACCGGTGAGGGAGCCGGGGCGAGGGTGCCCTCGCGCATCGTCGCCCAGAGGAACACGTAGACGGCCAGGCCCGCACCGAACGGCACTGCCGCCACGAGGAAGCCGATCCGGACCATCTTCACGGGAACGCCGAGGTGCACCGCGAGCCCGGCCGCCACACCGCCGATGATCCGGCCGTCGGTCGGCCGGACCAAGGGTGGGCGGAGCACAGCCGGGCGCAGCACCGCAGGTTGCGGCACGGGCTGGCTCGGCTCGGTTCGCGTGGTCACCGTTCCATCCTCACTCACCGGACCCGGTGGGGGCGACCATCCGCCCCGTCTTTGAGGGGTGCTTCAGGGTTGCGTCAGGGTCGACCCGCATGGCTGCCCCTGCCCAGGGGGGAGAGAGTTGAGGCATGAAGCACCAGACCGACCCCACCCGGAAGGGACACGGCCTCGACGGCCTCTATGACGCCCTGCGTCGCCTCGGCGTGGCTCGAGCCTCGGACGGTCGATGGTTCGCGGGGGTCGCCGGCGGCGTCGCCCGCCGTCTCGGGATCGACCCGCTCGTGGTCCGGGCCGCCTTCATCCTGCTGGGGATGCTCTTCGGGATCGGCCTGTCGCTCTACTTCCTGCTCTGGCTGGTCCTCCCGGACGAGCAGGGCCGCATCCCCCTCGAGCAGGCCCTCAAGCACGGCGAGGGTCACTCGATCTTCCTGCTCATCGTCACCGCCGTCATCCTCTTCGGCGGCGGCCCGTGGTTCTCCAACGACAACGGCGGTATCCGGTTCTTCGGGTTCGCCGCCTTGACCGTCGGAGCCTGGTGGTTCCTCACCCGGACCGAGTCGGGCCGAGACCTCTGGAGGTCGGGCCGGCAGGCGTTCGCCACACCCCCGTCGGCCACGACGCCGGCGAGCCAGGCCGCTGCGGCTCCGAGCACCCTCGGCACCCCTGGCGCCGGCTCGTCATCCGTCCCCACCGGGACGTCCACGGACCCCACGACCGGGCTGCCGGTCGGCCTGTCGACGGGCAACGCCGCCGCCAACGCCGGCGCCGCGGCCTGGCCGCCGCCGACCGGGCACCCGAACCTGGCCTCGGTGACCGTCGCCGTGCCGACCCCGCCAGCGGAGCGGACCCGTGGTATCGGTTTCGCCGGCGGGCTGCTCATCCTGGGGGCCGCGATCCTCGCGGGCGTCGGCGTGCACTCCGCAGCCACGCGCCAGGACTGGCAGGGCAGCCACGTGGCCGTGGGGATCGCCGGCGGCCTGGTCGTCCTCGGCCTCGGGATCCTCGTCTCCGGGCTCGCCGGGCGCCGGGCCGGGTGGCTCGCCCCCTTCGCCCTGCTCGCGATGACCGCCTCGCTCTTCACGACCGTCATGCCGCACGGCCTGACCCAGCCCTTCTCGGCCGGCGAGCGCCACTACCAGCCGACGACCCTTCCGTCGGAGCAGAGCTACCAGCTCGGGCTCGGCCGACTGGACGTCGACCTCACCCGGGCCGACCTCGGCGGGGCCGGCGTCGAGAGGGTCGTCGCCACGATGGGCCTCGGCGAGATCAACCTCGTCGTGCCCGAGGGCGTCCGGGTGACGGTCCACACGAGTGGCCGAGCGGGCGAGATCCTCGCCCTCGACAGCAACGAGGGCGGCTCCCAGGCGAGTCGTGGAGGCACCGCCCTCGAGGACACCTTCACGTACGGGCCCGCCGACGCGGTGGACGAGCTCGTCGTCGACGCCGAGGTGGGACTCGGACAGATCACGATCCGGACAGGAGCGCGGCCATGACTGAGCGCGACCCCGACCCGACCCAGCACCTCGAGCCGTCGGACACCCAGTCCATCGAGCGGCCGGACACCCAGCAGATCGAGACCTCAGGAACGGCCATGACGCAGCACGACCCCGCCCCGCAGGGCCCGCAGTCGCCCGGTCCCGCGCCCTTCAAGGTCGAGCCGGCGACCCCCGTGCCGGACGACGTCGTGCGGGACGCAGACGACGCGGCGGCTGCCCTGCCGAGCCTGCCCGTGCCCCCGCGGGCCGCCGCGCCGGCCGCGCCCTGGGCGCAGGAACCCCGGGGCTTGGTGAAGGCTCGCAGGGGGCCGCTCCCGGTCACGGTCATGCTCGGGCTGCTCAGCGTCATCGTCGCCGGCTACGTCCTCGTGACCAACCTGGCGGGAGCGGACATCGACATGCGCGTCATGGGGCCGATGGTGTTCGGCTCCTTCGGCGGGCTGCTGCTCCTCGTCGGCCTGATCGGCGTCATCGCGGGCGGTCGGCGCCGCTCCGACTGAGCCGCCGACTCGAGGACCCGGCAACCAGGGGGTATGCCGCTGGGCCGGCTCCCGCGGTCCGGTGACCTCGGGGGCCGGCTGGGCTGGGGGGGACGGTCGGACCGGGGGGTCAGCCTTCGTGCGCCGTCAGCCCAGCGGCATACGGTAGGGGAGCCCGCAGGCGGGCCCTGACCCAGCCGTGCCCCGACCAAGGAGACCCTCTGTGACCCCGCGCTCCGGCATCGACCCCGCCAGTCTCGACCGCTCGGTGCGGCCGCAGGACAACCTCTTCCGGTTCGTCAACGGCACCTGGCTGGACACGACGGAGATCCCCGCGGACCGCGCCCGCTTCGGCAGCTTCGACCTGCTCCGTGAGCAGTCGACCGCCCGCGTGCACGAGCTCATCGAGGAGGCCGCCGCAGACCTGACCGCCGAGGCGGGCACCCCACGCCGCCAGGTGGGCGACCTGTTCACGAGCTTCATGGACACCGAGCGGGTGGAGGAGAACGGGCTGGCGCCGCTGCTCCCTTTCCTGAGCGAGGTCGCCGCGATCGACTCCCCGCACGCCCTTGCCGCCACCCTCGGGCGCCTCAACCGAGTCGGCGTCACCGGCCTCCTCGCCCTCTACGTCAGCCCCGACCAGCGCTCGCCCGAGGACTACGCCGTCTACCTGGAGCAGTCCGGCCTCGGGCTGCCGGACGAGTCGTACTACCGCGACGAGGCCCACGCCGAGACCCGCACCGCCTACGTCGCCCACGTCGAGCGGCTCCTCGCGCTCGCGGGAGTCCCCGAGGCCGCCGACAAGGCGACACGGATCATGGCGCTGGAGACGGAGGTCGCCCGGCACCACTGGGACACGGTGGCGAGCCGCGACGCGGTCAAGACGTACAACGCCTACCCGCTCTCCGAGGCAGAGGCGCTCGCCCCGGGGTTCCCATGGCACGCCTGGCTGTCCGCGATGGAGGCGCCCGAGGGTGCCGTCCCCAAGGTCGTCGTCCGGCAGCCGAGCTTCGTGACCGCGCTCAGCACGCTGCTCACCGAGGTCCCGCTGGCCGACTGGCAGGCCTGGCTCACCTTCCACGTCGTCAGCAGCTTCGCTGCGCTGCTCCCTCGGGCCATCGTCGACGAGGACTTCGACTTCTACGGGCGGACGATCTCCGGGCAGCCGGAGAACAAGGAGCGCTGGAAGCGTGGGGTGGCCGTCGTCGAGGGTGCGGTCGGCGAGGCGGTCGGAAGGCTCTACGCGGAGCGGTGGTTCCCACCCGCCGCCAAGGAGCGGATGGAGTACCTCGTCGCGAACCTCGTCGAGGCGTTCCGTCGCTCGTTCACCACGCTCGACTGGATGGGTGCCCAGACGCGCAAGGAGGCCCTCGACAAGCTCGAGCGCTTCGTCGCCAAGATCGGCTACCCAGAGGTGTGGCGCGACTACTCCGGGATCCACATCGACCCTGCTGACCTGGTCGGGAACGTCTGTCGGGCAACGCAGTTCGAGGTCGACCGCAACTTCGCGAAGCTCGGCAAGCCGATCGACCGCACCGAGTGGTTCATGCTGCCCCAGACGGTCAACGCGTACTACATGCCGACGATGAACGAGATCGTCTTTCCCGCCGCCATCCTCCAGCCGCCGTTCTTCGACCTCGAGGCCGACGACGCCGTGAACTACGGCGCGATCGGGGCGGTCATCGGTCACGAGATCGGGCACGGCTTCGACGACCAGGGGTCGCGCTACGACGGCAGCGGGGCCCTGCGCGACTGGTGGACCGCTGAGGACCGGGAGCGGTTCGACGCCCTGGCGGCACGTCTCATCGAGCAGTTCAGCAGCTGCACGCCCGAAGGGCTCGACCCGAAGCACCGGGTCAACGGCGCCCTCACCGTCGGCGAGAACATCGGCGACCTCGGCGGGCTGCAGATCGGCTACCGGGCCTACCGGATCGCGACCGAGGAGGCCGGCATGCCCGAGCTCGACGGCTTCACCGGACCACAGCGGTTCTTCATGGGGTGGGCCCAGGTCTGGAAGGGCAAGGCCCGCACCGCGGAGGCGATCCGGCTGCTTGCCGTCGACCCGCACTCCCCGCTCGACATCCGGGGCAACGCCGTGCGCAACCTCTCGGAGTTCCACGAGGCCTTCGACGTGCGCCCCGAGGACGGGATGTGGCTGCCGGAGGAGGATCGGGTCCGGATCTTCTGAGAGACCTCCCAGACCTGGGCCGTCAGGTGGGCGGGTCAGAGGGACAGCTTGAAGCCCACGTGCGACGTGACGAAGCCGAGCCGCTCGTAGAAGCGGTGGGCGTCAGTGCGTGACCGGTCCGAGGTCAGCTCCACCAGGCTGGCCCCCAGCCTCCGAGACTCGTCCACCGCCCACTCGACGAGCGTCGTGCCGAGTCCGGAACCGCGCTCGGTCGAGGCGACCCGGACGGCCTCGATGATCGACCTCGTCGTGCCCCGTCGGGACAGGCCGGGAATGACGCTGAGCTGGAGCGTGCCGACGACCCGACCGTCGCGCTCCGCGACGACGAGGTGCTGCCCGGCGTCCGCGCAGACCCGGGTGAACGCCGCCTCGTAGAGGGCGAGGTCGTCGGGACTCTCGCGGGTGGCGCCCAGGCGATCGTCCGCGAGGAGGTCGACGATGGCGCGGATGTCGGCGCGCGAGGCGGGCCGGATCGTCAGGGCGGGAGCGTCTGGGGCGGTCACGCGGACTCGGCGGCCTGCCTGAGCTGGAGCAACCCCTTCTCCAGGTCGGGACCGATCATCTTCTCCATCGAGTAGAGCTTGCTCATCACGCGCATGACGACGTTCTGCGGGCCGGTCATGACCCACTCCACCCTCGTCCCGTGCTCCTCCGGGGTCAGCCGGAAGTCGACCCGGTTGTGCGCCTTCATCGGGGCGGCGAAGACGAGGTCGATGCCGACGTGGTCGGGGGCCGCCTCGACGATCTCCATCCGTCCCTCCCCGGCCTTGCTGTTGCCGCGCCACCCGTAGACGGCCCCCACGCCCGAGGACGCGCCGGCATAGGTGCGCTCCAGGCCCGCGTCGAGGCCCTCCCACGGCGACCACTTCTGCCACTCATGGAGGTCGGTGAGAAGGGGGAGGATCCGCTCCGGCGGGGCCGCGACCGTCGTCGCACGGCTGACTCTGAACTCCTTGGACATGGGGGCGATCCTGTCACGCCCCCGGCTGACCCCGGGGGCCTTGGACCCCGCGGGTCCGAAAAGCGCGGATACGTCCGGAACCGCGCCCAGCGGCATACGGCATCGGGTTCGTGTTTTGCCGAATCCTCGGACACGGGATGAGGCCGTCGCTACCTTGGATGGTTATCGCGACTCGTGGTGACGGCCCACCTCCACTGGGCCACGCGAGGCGCCCTTGGGGGAGGGACAATGTCACGCAGGTCCGTGAACCGTCTCGTCGGTTCGATCGTGTCCGCGGTGCTCATCACCGGGTGGGGACTGGGACCGCAGCTGCCCGCCCACGCAGCCGATCCCGACCCCGGCGTCGACCGGGTCGTCGCCATCCTCGGCGGCGGCAGTGCGACCGACGACCTCGCGTCGTGGACCTCAGGACTTGCCGCCCTCGGGGCCTTCGGGAAGCCGATTCCCTTCGTGAGCGCCAGCCCGGGTGGGTTGGCGGGACTCGACGACCTCGTCAAGGAGGGCATCGCCGACGAGGTGGCGGGCGCCACCACGTGGGGCGCGCTCGACGCCCTGGACAAGCCGGTGTCGCTCCCCGGCGGCCGGAACGGCACCCTCGCCGTCGCCGTCGAGGACCTGGTCGACGGCAAGCGCGTGCACGTGGACCTCACCGTCACCCGCACGGCCGCCGACCAGTCCCTCACCATCAGCTCGTCGAACCCCAAGGTCGAGCTGGCCTCGCCCGCGGGTGTCACCGTGTCGGTCGAGGCGGCGCTCTCGCTGTGGATCGTGTGGACCGGCCCCACGACGAACCGGGTGTACCTCGCCAGCGATGCCGACCACGCGCCCCGCGTCGACGTCGACGCGACGGCGCAGCTCTCGGCCTCGGCCAAGGCAGCCCTCGGCATCCTCGACGTCTCGCTCTCGAGCACCGACTTCACCGTCAAGGCCCACGCGTTCGCGAAGCTCAACGACCCCAACAACGACGGCATCCTCGCGTTCACCGAGTCCGCCCCGGGCGACGGCGAGCTCGCTGCCGACGGATCGCTCCAAGGACTGGTCAGCGCCGGACTCGACCCCACAGGATCGCCCAGCGACCCGGGGACAGCCGGATCCGTGGCCGGAACCCTTGCCGTGCACGCAGATCCGAGCGGACTCGGCTCGGCGTTCCCGACGTTCTCGGCCGACGTCACCGTCACGTGGCCGAACATCGCGTCGGGCGCCCCGGTCATCTCGGCCCCGGACCTCGCCGCAGTCGTCGGGAAGTTCCAGAACATGAGCCTGCGTGACCTCGCCGACGGGCTGGCCCAGGTGGCCACCGCCCTGACGGGGATCCAGAAGGCGAAGTTCGACGCCGACGGGTCGGGCCCCGGCACAGCCATCGCCGGAGACCTCGACCTGCCGTTCCTGCGCGGGACCGTCTCCGACGCCGTCAAGGCGAACGAGGTGCTCGTCGCCTTCCTCAAGGCCAACGTCGTGCAGGCCCCGGACCCCGGGCAGCCGGCTCCGCCCGGGTTCGACGCGAGCACCGTCGGCAACCCGAAGTTCACCTCGCTCCAGGACCTCATCACCAGGCTCAAGGCAGCCGGGATCCCCGTCGACGGCCTCGACTGGAAACCCACGATCGACAAGCTGGCCCTCCACCTGACGATGACGAAGGCGGCGCCCTCGTCGCCGGTGCCGATGGACGCCGGCGCCGCGAAGGTCTCCAAGCCCGGCGCGAGCTACGCCTCAGACGGCCTCAGCATCTCCGACGGCACGGCGTGGGAGCCGGGCCAGTGGGTCGGCATGCGCGTCGTGGCCGGCACGTCCGCCGGGGAGATCACCGCGAACACCGCGAGCTCGCTCACTCTCTCGGGCGACTGGATCGGTGGGAAGCCCGCCGACACGACCCCCTTCGTCATCCTCGGCCCGGAGGCGCAGCTCGGCGCCGTCACCTTCGGCGACGCGTTGACCAAGCTCCCTGCGGGAAGTCCTCCCGACGGCCCCCGCCAGGGGATCCTCAAGGCGAACTCCGCCCAGACCTTCGCAACCGTCACACCGTCGTTCACCGCCGACCTCACCCTGGTGCTCGACCTGCAGGAGCCTCGGACCGGCTCAGCGTGCGTGGGCTTCGAGGGGAACACCAAGCCCTGCCCGTTCACCCTCGAGACCGGGACGTTCAAGACCGAGGTGCAGTCGCTGCCGCTGGGCGCGGACCGCGTGATGATCCGGACCGGCGTGCCTCTGCTGAAGGCCGACTTCCCGATCGACACGAAGGTCGACCTGACCGCCAACGCCGGCTTCTTCCAGGTCCGGCTGGAAGGCAACCTCAAGGTCTGCAACAGCTCCGCTCCGGCGAACTGCTCCACGCCCGGGACCGGCAACATGCTGACGATCGGCCTCAAGCAGGCCGGTGACGCCCAGCACGACCTCAGGCTGCGCGACCTGTTCAACGGACTGGTGACGGCGACGCCCACCGGCCCGAGCCAGGCCGGGGACCTGCTCGACGTGGCCCTTGACGTTCGAGCGTTCGGCGACCTCACCGTGTCGGTCCCTGACGCGGCCTCCTTCTTCCCCGGCGGCGCGAAGCTCTCCGCGAAGGCGACGTGGAACGACCTGACCCAGACCTCGGGCGCGGACGGACCGCAGTTCGACCTCAGCGACCTCGACAAGGTCTTCGCGCTCGACTTCAAACCCGGCTCGCAGGCCGAGCTGTTCGCCATCGTGCTCAAGACGCTGCAGACCCTCTCCGCCCAGCTCGCCGAGGCACAGCCCGGTGGCACCACGGGGATCTTCAGCACGCAGATCCCGGGAACCGGGACATCCCTGCGCGACCTGCTCCGTCGCGACCTGTCGGGAGTCGGGGCCGGCGTCACCTACGGGGCGGACACCCTCACCGACACCAACCGGACCTTCCCGACCGCCCTGGCCGGCCGCGCGGTCGTCGTGGGCACCCAGGTCGCCGTCGTCAAGCAGACGGACGGGGTGAACACGGTCACGCTCACCAAGCCGTGGGAGACCAAGCCAGCCACCGGCGCGGCGTACACGTTCCGATCGCCGCTCGACGACGCCATCGACGCGATGTCGGCGCACCCGCCCCAGAACATCCAGGACCTCGTCGAGGTCCTCACCAACCGCCTCGGGAACGACGCCCTGAAGTTCCGCTTCCTCGACGACGGTGGGACTCCCAGCATCGTCCTCGACTTCGACTGGACCCGCACGTACACCGCCTCGACGCCATTGCGCCTGCAGCTCGACGGCGTGCCGGCGCTCGTGTCGGCCTCCACGAGCGGGGCGGGCAAGGTCGCCGTCACCGGTGGCGTGGACGTCGCCGTGGTCGTCCCCCTTGCCGTCGGGACCGGCGCCACGGACGCAACCACGCTCAAGGTCCTCGACAGCTCGAAGATCACCGTCAACGCTGCCGCGGAGTTCACGGGGACCGCTGCCGGAACCCTCGGCCCACTGACCGTGTCTGCCGGGATCCCGAGCGACCAGGCCGAGGCCCGGGCCAACCTGAGCCTCGAGCTGGGCAAGACCACCCCGACCAATGCGCCGGTCTCCTTCGGCACCTTCCTGACCAGCCTCACGCCGACGTTCAACGCGAGCAACGACCCGACGAAGGCGACGTGCGGGGAGACCTTGGCAACCGAGCTGATGGTGTGTGGCCGGATCCCGCTCTACGCCACCGTCGCCGGCGGGACCCCGACGTCGCTCGGAACCGCCCACCTCCGCGTGGCGAACTCCACCGACCCTGCCGACCTCACGGATCTCAACGACACGCTGCCCGCGCCCGACAGCAAGCCCGAGCTCGAGGCGCCTGCTGGGCTGGCCACCGCCCTGGCAAACGCGATCGCCGACTTCACCCAGATCAAGCCCGGCCTCGACGGCTATCTCGAGAAGCTCGAACAGGCCCTGCGGCTGGCCACCTTCGACGGCAAGCTGCCGTTCGTCGGCAAGGACCTCCAGCAGGGCGCCGACAAGGTCGCGAAGCTGCGTGCCGAGCTCAAGGCCGAGCTGGGGGCCATCCCCGCGACCCCGGCCGAGGCGCGCACCTACCTCAACACGCAGATCGCCAAGGCGATCGCGGACGCCGGGCTGACCAACACCACGGTCAAGGTCGGCTACGAGTGCTCGGCCAAGCTCGAGCCCGCGGCTGCGCCGACCGTCACGCCGACGCCGGCGGACGGTGGCACGGACCACACCTGGACCTACAAGATCGTCGCCAGCCAGGGCGACGGGACCGGCACCGACGGCGACACCATCCTCTCCGGTGAGGGGTCCTCGCAGACGACGTGGGCCGCGCTCGACAGCGATCACTTCAACACGCTGACCTGGCCGTCGGTGACCGGCGCCACGAAGTACAAGATCCTCCGGAAGGACGGGTCGACGTTCGGCCTGGTCAAGGTGGTCGACGCGTCGGCTGGCGCGACCCAGACCTACGTCGACAAGGACCCGACCACCCCGGCGAGCTACGAGCCGGTGAACACGAAGCCGGACCTCGACGCCTGCGCCGCCGAGGCCATCGAGGGCGTCAACATCACCATCGACCTCAATGTCGGCGAGGTCGACACGACCCTCGGGTGCAAGCCCGGGACCGGGTGCCTCGGTGACGGCCAGACCCTGCCGCTCGACATCGGCATCCCGGGACTCGCCCTGCGGGCCGGGGACGCCGACGCCATCACCTATGGCCTCGGGCTCCAGCTGCACCTCAAGGCCGGCATCGACACCGACCGCGGCTTCTTCGTCCACACCCACGACGCGGCGGCGCCGGAGTTGCGGGTCGGAGCCCGCTTCGACATGCCGACGTCCATGAAGGCCGAGCTGGCCTTCCTCGACATCGACGTGACGAAGAACAACGGCACCGTGCCGCTCTTCGCCGGTGCCTTCATGATCGACGTGAGGTCGGGCGACGCCAGCGAGACGGCGAGCTCCGTCCTCACGATCAGCGACTTCGGCACCCTCGACCCGTCGAAGCTCTTCGACATCAAGCTGACCGCTGCGATCAACGCCGACTGGATCGTCAAGGCGAGTGCCTCGTCGGTGCTGCCGGGCGTCCAGGCCAACTTCGTCCTCGAGTGGGGCTTCACGAACAAGGACCTCAAGAACCTCGGCTTGCCCAAGATCGACTTCAAGGCGGTCAAGCTCGACGCCGGCGGCTTCTTCTCGGAGCTGCTCGGACCGGTCCTCAACAAGATCAAGTCGGTGACCGGCCCGATCCAGCCCGTGATCGACACGCTCTACGCGCCCATCCCGGTGCTCTCCGACCTCAGCAAGCTGGCCGGTGGCGGGGACGTCAGCCTCATCACCCTGGCCAAGGCGTTCAACACGCTGGCCGGTGGGCCCGATCTCGAGTTCGTCGAGCGGATCACGGCCCTGGTGACGCTCGTCAACAACATGCCCGAGTGCGGTGGTGGCGCCAGCTGCCTCATCGACGTCGGTGCCTTCACCGTGCCCGGGGACAAGGCCCTGACCACGAGTGTGTCGCCGACGAGCGCCGACTCGCTCGTCGTCAAGGACGACGCGGCCACCAAGACGGGTGACCAGCTCAAGGCCGTGCTCAACACGAAGGGTGGCAAGGGCACCGTCTTCGGCACCGAGGCCGCCGGAGCAGGATCGGCCAACAAGTCCGGCTTCACCTTCCCGATCCTCGACAACCCGGCATCGATCTTCAACGTCCTCATGGGCAGCGACGTCGCGCTCGTCGAGTTCGACAGCGGCCCGCTGACGCTGGGCTTCACCTGGCGGCAGTCCTTCGGCCCCGTCTACGCGCCACCGCCGGTCATGGTGACGCTGTCCGGCTCGGCGTCGGTCTCGCTGCGCTTCATGGCCGGGCTCGACACGGCGGGCATCCGCTACGCCGTCGAGGCGGCCCAGTCCGGGGCGCAGGTCGACGCGCTGAAGGTCCTCGACGGGCTCTACTTCAAGACGACCGACAGCAGTGGCAAGCCCGTCCCCGTGGTTCGACTCGACGGCGAGATCGCCGCCGGCGCGTCGGTGACGGCGCTCATCATCGAGGTCGGCATCGAGGGTGGCCTGCACCTGACGATCGGCTTCCACTGGAACGACCCCAACAACGACGGCAAGTTCCGCGTCAGCGAGTTCCTCCAAGCAGCCATCAACAACCCGCTGTGCCTCTTCACGACGACGGGCCGGCTCAGCCTCTTCCTGCGGGTCTACATCACGATCGGGTTCTCCCCGTTCAGCACGACCTTCTCGTTCACGCTCGCTGACATCACGCTGCTCGACTTCACGGCGCAGCCGGACTGTGAGCCACCGCCGCCGCGGCTCGGCGGCACCGTCGGCACGACCCTCGTCGTCTTCGCCGGCACGTTCGCGACCGACGAGGAACGAGGCACCCCGTGGGGGAACACGGCCGACACCGAGGCCGATGTGGTCAAGGTGACCGAGCTCCACTTCGCGCAGCGTCCCGGCGACGACGCCGGCACCAACCCCGACTTCGACGGGTTCGCCGTCCAGATGCTCGGTGAGCGGCGTGACTACCTCGACACGAGCCTGGAGCGGGTCGTCGTCGACGGCCGGGGCTCCACGGCTCCGCTCATCGTCAGCCTCGTCGGTGACGGGAAGAAGGACACGGACCCGTCGAACCCGACCTCAGCGGCAGACCTCACCGTCTTCAGCAAGGACGCCATCGTCATCGGCTCCGACCACGCCGACCAGATCCAGACCGGCACCGGCTCGTCCTGGGTGGACGGCGGCAAGGGAGACGACCGCATCGTGACCGCCGACGTCGTGGGCAAGGTCGCCCGCGTGGCCGGTGGTGACGGCGCCGACGCCATCACGACCGGTGGGGGCGACGACTTCGTCTCCGGTGACGGCACCCTCGGCACCCCGCAGCTCACGCGCACCGTGACCCTCAACGACGTGGACGAGGAGAACCACGGCGAGGAGACCGAGGAGCTCACCAACCTGATCAACTGGACCGCGCTGGCCGACGACCCGACGACCGGCTCGCAGACCGGCACCGGGATCGACATCATCAGCGTCGGCCTCGGCAAGAACCGCGTCAACGGCGGGCCCGGCGACGACAAGATCGGTGTCGCCTCCGACCGGCCAGACGGTACGGGAGGCACGATCACCTCCAAGGGCAACGTCCTCGTCGGCGACCTCGGCAGCGACAGCATCGCCGGCGGCAGCGCGAAGGACACCATCTACGCCTCGACCGAGACGCCGTTCACCGTCGACGCGCCCGGCCCTGCCGACACCCTCACCGTCGTGGACGGCAAGGCGGTCCCGAACATCATCGAGACCGGAACGGGCAACGACGATGTCTACGGCAGCAATGCCGAGGACATCGTGACGAGCCACTCCGAGAAGGCCCAGCAGGCCCGCATCCTCGGCGGGGGCGGTCCCGACGCCCTGGTGGGCGGCTACGGCAGCGACGAGATCTTCGGTGGGCCCGGCAACGACTACGTCATCGCCGAGCCGAGCGAGGTCGGCGCGCTGGGCAGCACCCAGCACCAGATCGAGGGGGTCTCCTTCGGCCTCAAGCGGACGGTCGCGCACCTGCCACTTCCGCCAAACACCTCGCCCTCGGCCAAGACGCTGGTCGGAGGTCTGGGCAACGACCACATCCTCGGCGGCGACGGGCCCGCCGCGATCTTCGGCGACACCCTCCGCGACGCCGCCACGGTCGGCGCGGCGGCGAACGAGACGTGCCGTGACGGGTCGCCCGTCACCTCCGACCCCGTGCCCGAGGGCACGACGGCGGGCACGGGTGACGGCAACGACCTCATCGAGGGCGGCGCCGGCGTCGACACCATCTCCGCGGGTGGAGCGCGCGACCGCGTGCTCGCCCACGGCTCCGCGGACCTGGTCTGCGGCCAGCAGGGCGACGACGTCCTCCTCGGCGGCGACGGCCCGGACCGCATCTGGGGTGGCTCCGGCAACGACCGCGCCTACGGCGAGGCCGACGCCGACCTGGTCTTCGGCAACGACGACGAGGACCAGCTCTACGGCCAGGGCGGCACGGACGTCATCGAGGGCAACGACGGCAGCGACCGCGCGAGCGGCGGCGACGGTGACGACCTCGTCTACGGCGGAACGCGCCACGCCGGCCGCGCCGACACCGGCCCGGCCAGCGATCCGGACGCGGGAGACATCCTCTCGGGTGACACCGGAGTCGACCGGCTCATCGGCGACAACGGCACCATCGACGACCCGCTGAACCCCAACGACCCGCCGGCCATCCCGTTCGACCTCGACGGCGCGCTGAGCGACGCAGGGCGTGGCGACACGATCTTCGGTGGTGATGGTCCGGACACTGCCTACGGTGGCCTCGGCCCGGACAAGGTCAACGGCGGCAAGGACGCCGACCACCTCGAGGGCAACAACGACTCCGACACCGTCCACGGTGACGACGGCGAGGACCAGATCGTCGGCGGCTCCTTCCAGCAGACGTCGTTGGGCATCGGCCGACCGGATGCGGGCGACAAGCTCTACGGCGACGCCGGTCCGGACCTCATCGCCGGTGACAACGCGATCCTCGTGTCAGGCGTCATCGACGCCGACACGACGCAGGTGACCCGGATGCGCGGCTTCGCGGCCAACCACGGCGTCCAGCTGCTCGACCTCGACCCGACCGACACCGCAGGGAACTGGGGTGCGGACGAGATCTACGGCGGCGACGGCGAGGACGTCATCTTCGGCCAGCGTGGCGACGACCGGATCAAGGGCAACGCCGAGGACGACTACGCCGAGGGCGGACCCGACATCGACTGGATCGAGGGCAACGCTGGTGACGACGACCTCGTCGGCGGCAGCTCCGACCCGTCCGGGGGTGCGGACGAGACGACAGCGGGTCAGGGCGACGCCGCGGACGCGCTGTTCGGCGGTCCCGGCGACGACGTGGCCCTGGGTGACAACGGGCAGGTCCTCCGGCCGGGAGCCGGCCAGCCGCCGTCGTCCGTCACCGTCCGGCTGGGCAGCACCTCCGGCACCGCCATGACGCCGCGCCTCATCCAGGTCTGGGACCGCAGCACCGGCACCGGCTACCTGGCCGCGCCCCCAGCGTCCCGCTACGGCGCCGACCGGATCTCCGGCGGTGACGGGGTGGACGTCCTGCTCGGCCAGGACGGTGGCGACGTCATCACCGGCGACGCGCACGGGGACTACGTCGAGGGCAACGGGGGAGCCGACTCCATCTTCGGCGACCTCGCCTTCGGCACGGAGTCCGCGCACGGCACCCCGGCAACGGCGCTGGCAGCGACGTGGCCAGGGACCCCCAGCGGTGCCACGCTCCGCGTGGGCACGAGCACGATGCCGGGCCAGGACGACCTCATCGGTGGCACGCCGACGCCCGCCTACCGCGACGGTGGCGACACCATCGAGGGCAACGCGGCCGACGACGTCGTCCTCGGCGACGACGGGTCGCTCCTGCGCACCCTGCAGGGCACCCCGGGAGCGCTGACGGAGAAGGTCTACATCGACCGCTACCCGGACGGCGCCGTTCCGGCGGATGCCACGCGGTCCCGGACGCACGACCCGGCGCTGCCCGGGCCGAGCACCCGGTTCTGCACCGAGGACCAGGCCACGTGTGACCTGCCCGGAGCGTCCGGCAACGACAGGATCTGGGGTGACGACGGAAACGACGGCATCTGGGGCCAGGACGGCGACGACGTCATCTCCGGTGGTGCCGGCGACGACGACCTCTACGGTGAGCTCGGGAACGACCGGATCAACGGTGACGCGGGTCGCGACGCGATCCTCGGTGACCGCGGTGGTGTCGTCAACCAGTTCCTCAGCCCGGGCGACCTGCCGGCGGAGTTCACCCACACGCTGTCGAACGTGCCGATGGAGTCCTTCACCGGCTTCCGTCGCGGCGACTACGACCGGCGCGTCGACCTGCTGCACGACGTCGACGGCGACCGATGGCTCGGTCTGTCGACCGACCCAGCGATGCCCCACCCCGGTCTCGTCGAGGGCGGGCGTGACCTCATCCGAGGCGGACCCGACGCGGACTCGATCCACGCCGGCTTCGGCGACGATGTGGCCAACGGTGACAGCGGCGGCGACAACGTGTTCGGCGGCGACGGCGAGGACGTGCTCTGGGGCGGCCGCGGTTGCGACCCGAGCCTCGATGCGGCGGCTCTCGACTGCCAGTCGAACGGCACCTTCGATCCGTCGGCTCGGGGCGAGAACGACCGCTTCGTCGACCACGTCTTCGGCGGCAAGGGGGAACCTGACCCGGCGAAACGGGACATCCTCGGTTCGGACGTCATCGACCTACGGCCCCGGGGCGACTACGCGACCTGTGCACCGGTCGACTGGCCGCTGACGTCCGGCACCAAGAAGGACGCGGTCACCAACGACCCGTGCCTCTGGTTCGAGATGACCGACACCCACGACGCCGACCTCGCGAACAACAACCACCACCAGGGCACGGACTGGCTCTACGGCGGTTGGGACCGTGACGTCATGCAGGGCGACGTGGCAGCCAACGGGCCGAACCCGGGCGACCGCCTCATCGACTGGAGCGGCGTCTACAACCTCTACACCCACTGCAACGCGGCCTACGGCGGCTTCAACGACATCCGTCAGATGTCGCCCGACCTGCTCACCTTCCTCCAGCAGCTCGCCTGGGCGTCGGGGGCGGGTCAGGAGGCAGGGGACGTGACGACGCCCGGCACCTCGGCCTTCGTGGAGCTGGCGCTGGTCTACACGGCCGACATCAACGCGCACGGCTCCGGCTCGGCCTACCCGACGACGCCGGGACACTTCGAGGAGGTCGCCTGCCAGCCGTGACCGTCACCGGAGCGCCACCGCAATGATGTGCGCAAGCCCGCCCAGCGGCATACGGATCATCCCGTATGCCGCTGAGCCGGCTTCCGCGGAACCGGCCTCAAGCGGGTTGGACGTGGTGGCTGCCGCGGGACCGCATCATCGCTGCTCCCGCACCGGCGAGGGCGATCCCACCCAGTGTCCCGAGTCCGATCTGGATGAGCTCGACGGTGCTGCCCTCCGGGACGAACGGCGCGGCCGGCGGGAGTCCGGGACCCCTGATCCCGTTGCCGATCGGGTCCGGGAGGACGACTCCCGGGGCCTGACCCGCCATGGCCGGCAGGGCGGTGGCGAGGGTGAGGATGCCGCTAGCCCCGAGCAGGGCGAGCGACCTTCGTCCGAGATGCGCGTGGATGGTCATGATGTGTTCCCTGTCTGAGTCGTGAAGGTGGACACCACCAACTCTGCGTTGGCCTCACGCGGCGCACATCGGGGACTGCTCCTCAGTTCTGCGGGACTTCTCCTCAGATCCTCGGCCCCCTCGCCGCGGGCCCTCGTCCGTCGCGCCGGGCCACCCTGCCCAGGAACGGTCGTGCACAGTGGGTGAAACGCCCGCGCCGGCGGGCTGGCGGGGCGAGGATGGTATCCGTGGGGTCGTGGACCGTCATGGTCGGTCGTGACGCCGAGCAGCGCGCGCTGGCGGCGGCGATCGAGGCCGCGAGGACGGGAACGCCGTCGGCGGTGCTGGTAGGCGGGGAGGCCGGGGTCGGCAAGACCCGGCTGGTCACGGAGGTGACGGCGGCGTTCGAGCAGCGCGGGGTGCGTGTGCTGTGGGGTCGGTGTCTGCGCTTCGGTTCCGCTGAGTCGTCGTTGCAGCCGATCGGGCGCCTGCTCACGCAGTGGTTCCGGCAGGCCGACGTGGCGGAGCGCGAGCGGGTGCTGCACGGTCTTCCGATCGGGAGGCTGGCGCAGATCGCGCCGGTGCTGGGCGATGGTGCTGGAGAGGCGTCGGGTCAGCTGATCCCAGCTCTGGCCACGGTGCTTGAGCGAATCTCGGAGGCCCAGCCTTCGGCCGTCATCATCGATGACCTGCAGTGGGCGGACACGACGTCGCTGGACCTGCTGGCATACATCGTGGCTGGCTTCGGTCGCGGTCAGGATCTCGTCGTTCTCGCCACGTATCGGGACAGCGACCTCCACGAGGGGCACCGGTTGCATGGTTGGCTCGCCGACGTGCGCCGACTGCCCTTGGTCGCCGAGCTGCACTTGGAGCCGCTTGGGCTCCAGGACACCGAGGACCTGGTCGCTGCCCTCTGCGGGCAGGAGGGCGCGGTCGCTCGAGGCGCCGCGGTGTTCGAGCGGTCGGGGGGTAACCCGTACCTGACCGAGCTGCTCGCGCTGGCGTCTTCGGCCGGCGGTCACCAGGGCGCCGCGGGTCTGCGTGACGCCCTGCTCGCGTCGTGGCACCGTCTCAGCCCACCAGCCAGGGAGATGGCGCAGCTGCTGGCGGTGGGCGGGCGACCGGTGGACCGAGTCATTCTCGAACACCTCGCAGTGGTCAAGGGGCTGTCACTCGAGTCGATCCGAGGCTGCGTCCCCGAGATCGTCGGGGCTGGGCTCGGCACGGTCACAGCAAGCGGACAGGTGTGGTTCAGGCACCCGCTGCTCAGCGAAGTCCTGGTCTCCACCCTGTCACAAGGGGAGCTGCGGGAGGTGCACGGTGAGTACGCCCGTCTCTGGGCAGCGGCCTCGAACGCGGCCCCGGCAGGTCGCGCCGCGCACCTGGCGCTGCACCACGCCGGCGCTCACCACTTCGACGAGGCGTTCGAGTGGTCGTTACGCGCCGCGGACGCGGCGGCAGGCTTGTTCGCGTGGCCGGAGGAGTTCGAGCACCTCCACCGGGCTTGTCAGCTCTGGACGCGCGTCTCCGCGGCCGGCCGCGGAACCGGGGTCGAGCGAGTGCCGCTGCTCGGGAGGACCAGCGACAGCGCCATCCGCGCCGGCGAGTACCACCTCGCCCTCCAGCTCCGCGAGGCGGCGCTGCGGCTGGTCGACCGCCGAGCGACGCCGCTGGTCGCAGCCCGGCTCCAGATCAACCTTGACCTGTTCCGGCGCTGGTGCGGCCTGTCTGCCATGCCGATGATGGAGCCTGAACTGCTGTCGCTCACCGAGCGGTTCCCGCACAGCCCCGAACGTGCGATCGCCCTGTCCCAGCTCGCCATTTCCGAGGTCTGGGCCGGCCAGCCCACCGCCGCGCACCATGCCGACGAAGCGGTGCTGGTGGCCCGTCGGAGCGGCTCCGACGAGGCCTTGTCCTGGGCGCTCGGAGCCCGGTCACAGACCCGCTGGGAAGAGCCCGCAGGACTGGACGACGCCGAGCGGGCCATGGTCCATGCAAGGGCCAGCGGCGATCACATCCTCGTCACGGAAGCCGTGGGCTACTGGGCCAACTGCCTCCTGGGGGTCGGTCAGCGTGCAGCGGCCGCGGACCGGATGTCGGAGGTCTTCCGTGGGCTCATGGCGACAGGTTCCTTCTATGAGGCGGTCGACCTCCTGCCCAGTATCGGCCAGCATCTCACCGAGCTCGGTCGCTGGTCAGAGGCGCGCGACCTGCTGCGCGAGGGTCTGAGCCGCCGGATCACGTCCTCGCGCGGAGGAGACCTGCGGCGAGTAGCCGCGGACCTTGCCGCCAGGGCCGGCGATCTTGCGGCGGCGCGCCAGCACCTGGCTCGAGCCCGAGAGCTCTCGTCCCAACGGCGGCTCCTCGGTGGCTTCGTGATCGCGCCCGAGGCACGAGTCGCCGTTGCACAGGGTGATCAGGTGCAAGCGCTGTCCATCATTGCCGAGGGAATTCCCGCGATGCGGACTGTGGACGCTGACTCGGCAGACGAACTGCTCGTGTGGGCGGCGCGAGCGGCCGCCGATCTTGCCACCAGACCGGGCGAGCACGTCAACGCGGTCGGCTGGCTCGAGAAGATCGAACGGCTGCGTGGTCGCACGCCCCCACCCTTTGGGCCGAGAAGGCCAGAGAACGCGTTCATCGAGGCTTGGGCGCGGCTCTACGCGGCTGAGGCGGCGCGTTGCCGCGACGGCGGACCCCGGCGACCCGAGCTCTGGACCGACGCGGTCGCCGTGTGCGCCAGGGCTGGTCTCCCATGGGAGCAGGCTCTCGCTTCGTACCGACTGGCTCAGTCTCTGCTGTCGACCAAGGGCAATCGGACCCAAGCGGCCTCGGCCTTGCGTGAGGCCGCCCGGATTGCAGGGGAGCTGGGCGCCGCTCCGATCCTGGCCGACGCGGCCTCCCTGGCCGCGCAGAGCCACATCTCCCTGACCGAGCACGCGCCCGCCGACCCCGAGGCCAAGCTGCCAGAGGTCTTCATCGGGCTGACGCGTCGCGAGCGTGAAGTGCTCGGCCACCTCGTGGTGGGCCGCACCTACGCAGAGATCGCTCGTGACCTCTTCATCAGCGACAAGACGGTCAGCGTGCACGTGTCCAACCTGCTGCGCAAGACGGGAACGTCCAGCCGGATCGAGCTGGCCGACCTCAGCCGCCGCCTCGATCCAGAGTAGCGACTCGCAGGCGTGGCCGCCGTGGGCTGAGGTCTCCCGGGTGGAAGCCGAGGGGTCAGGCCCGGGCGAGGTCGGCGGCGAGCGCCAGGACGCGGTCGGCGACCTCGCGCGCGGCGTCGACCGCCTGCGCGTCGAACGAGATCCGCGTGCGCCTCTCGATTAGGTCTGCTGACGTGAGGGCACCCTCGTGCAGCACGCCGAAGAGCAGCTCCACGCCCAGGGTGGGGCACGTGTCACTGACCGGACGCATGAGCTCCGGGTGGACGAGCCCAAGGGCCGCCACCTCGGTCGCCTCGGTGCCGTAGCGCCGGACGAGGCGTTCGGGAGCCGGGACCCGGGACAGCACCTCCCGCGAGGCGGCGCCGACGAGGGGGAGGGAGCGGGTCCGGCAGCCTTCCGCGGAACGAACCCGGCGGCATACGGCATCGACGGTGGCCTCGGCCATCTGCCGGTAGGTCGTCAGCTTGCCCCCGGTGATGGTGACCGGCCCCCCGGGCTCGTCGACGAGGAGATGCCTGCGCGAGACGTCGGCGGTGGGACCGTCTGCGGCGGTGGTGACGAGCGGTCGCAGCCCCGCGTAGCGCCCGACGACGTCCGACTCGGCGAGCGGCTGCTCGAGGACCTGGTTGATCGTGTCGAGGAGGAACCGGGTGTCGGCGCAGGGCACCTCCGGGGCCACGCCGTCCACGTCCCCGACCGGCTCGTCGGTGAGGCCGATGATCACGAGGCCGTCGGACTGCGGCATCGCAAACACGAAGCGGCCGAAGTGGCCGGGGACCGGCGCGGTGAAGATGGCCCGCGGGCGACCGACCGCTTCGCTGCGGACGACGACGTGCGAGCCTCGGCTCGGCTTGATGTGCACGGACGGCTCGTGCTCGCCGGCCCAGACGCCGGTCGCGTTGACCACGTGGCCGTGCCCGGTGAAGGACTCGCCGGCGAGCTCGTCCCGGAGCGTCACCGCGGTGTCGGTGAGCTCTGTCGCGGCGCAGCGCGTCACGACATCGGCTCCGTGGGCGACCGCCGTCCTGGCGATCGCCGTGACCAGCCGGGCGTCGTCCTCGAGCTGGCCGTCCCAGAAGAGGAGCCCGCCGCGCAGTCCGTCCTGGCGCAGGCCGGGCGCCATCACCAGGGCCTCGGACGCGCTGATGCGGGACGGCCTCGGGAGCAGGTGTCGCGAGGTGCGGGAGGCCAGGCGCAACCCGTCAGCCAGTCGGATCCCGGCCTCGGCGAGCAGCCCCAGGGGCGGCGGCGTCGAGCCGTCGAGCGGCACGATGTTGGCGGCGGCGCGGGTGAGGTGGGGAGCGATGGTCGTCATCAGCGCATGTCGCTCCCTGGCCGACTCCCAGGCAATCCCGACATCGCCCTTGGCGAGGTAGCGCAGGCCACCGTGGACGAGCTTGCTGCTCCACCGGCTCGTCCCCGCGGCGAGGTCGACCCGCTCGACGAGTGCGGTGCGCAGGCCACGAGACGCGGCGTCGAGGGCGACCCCGGCACCGGTCACTCCGCCGCCGACGACGATGCAGTCATAGCGGCTCGTCGCCAGGCTCTCCAGCGCTCGGGCCCGGGCTCGGCGGTCGATCGCCGGTGCGCTCATCGCCCGTCCCCTTGCCCGTGCTCTGGGTGCGAGGCAGGTGCCAGGTAGCTCGACACGAGCCGGCGCACCTCGGCCAGGACGTGGGCCCGGTCATGGTCGCCCGTGAGGATGCGCATCCCGACGACGAACGGGGTCAGGGCCTGAAGCAACACGCGGGCCGTGAGGTCCGGGTCCGGGGCGACGACCGACCCGTCCGCGACCCCGGCGCGCAGAGCGGCGCTGATCGCGTCGAGCGCGAGCAGCTGGCTGCGGCCGTATCGGTCGACGAGGTAGGGGAGCAGCAGGTCCGGGTCATGTTTGAGCAGGGCCCCGACGAGCGGTGCCTTGCTCAACGCGTCCACGAGGGCGACGGCCATCTCGACGACGGTGTCTCGGCCGGTCCGCGGCGGGGCCTCCGTGGCGACGCGGGCGGCGCAGTCCTCCATCGTCCCGGTGAACTCTGCGACGAGCGCGTCGAGGACCAGCTGCCTGATCGTGCCGCCCCGCCGGTGCACGGTGACGCGGGAGACCCCGGCGCGGTGCGCGATGGAGGTGGCTGTGGCCCTCCGGACGCCGTAGTCGAGGACCTCGTCACGGACCGCGGCGAGGAGGGCATCGTCGTGACTCGTCATGCAGTCACTGTACCGATGTAACAATCTGTGTAACAGTGTTTCACATGAACGATCTCGTCATGCATTCCATCCCGCGATCCGTGTGGCACGGGTGGGGGGACCCGGCCGAGCGACCCGCGCTCGGCGACGAGGCCTGGGCGGAGCTGGCCGCGCGGATCGGCGTCGACCGGGGCGACCTCGCGCCGCCCGTCCCCATCGATGAGGTGCGGCTGCGGCCGTCGAGGCTGGGCGAGGCCCCCTTGGCCGCGCTCGCCGGAGCGGTGGGACCGGAGCACGTGCACACCGACCGCAGGTGGCGGATCGAGCACGCCGGCGGCAAGAGCTATCCCGACCTCTACCGCCTGCGCACCGGCGACGCATCCCAGGCCCCCGACGCGGTCGTCGTGCCGGGGTCGGCGGCCCAGGTGGGCGAGGTGCTCCGGGTGTGTGAGGAGCACGGCGTGGCGGTGGTCCCGTTCGGTGGGGGGACGAGTGTCGTCGGCGGTGTCGGTGCGGTCTCGGACGGCGCGAGTGGGCCAGGCCGTCAGCGTGCGGTCGTCACCCTGGACCTGCGCCGGCTCACCCGCGTCGTGAAGGTCGACCCCAAGAGCCGGCTGGCGACGCTGGAAGCGGGGCTCCGGGGGCCCGAGATCGAGCAGTCGTTGCACCCGCACGGCCTGACGCTGGGCCACTATCCCCAGAGCCACCAGGAGGCGACCTTCGGCGGATACGTGGCGACGCGGTCCGCCGGACAGGCGTCCACGGGCTACGGCAGGGTCGACGACCTCGTCGTCGGGGCGCGCGTCGTCACCCCCAGGGGCGAGCTCGTGCTCGGCGGCCGGGCGCCCGCCTCCGCCGCGGGACCCCGCCTGCTCGACATCGTCGTCGGCAGTGAGGGAACGCTCGGGGTCATCACCGAGGCGACCGTCCGCGTGGCGCCGCTGCCGACCGTGAAGCGGCACGGCGCCTGGTTCTTTCCTTCCTTCGCGGTGGCCGCGACGGCGCTGCGCACCCTGGTCCAGTCGGTCGGCCACGGTGGGATGCCCGACGTCTGCCGCCTCTCCGACGAGGACGAGACACGCGTCAACCTGACGTTGGCCGGAGCGATGGGCCAACGGCTGCTGCGCTACACGGACCTGCGGGGGACCTCCACGCCGGCCCTGCTGGTGCTCGTCTGGGAGGGCACGGACCGGAGCGAGGTCCGGCACCGCCGGGCCGCAGCGGGCCGCGTCCTCAGCCGGTGTGGCGGCCGCCGGCTCCCCGCCCAGGTTGCTCGGGCGTGGGAGCGGACGCGCTTCTCGGGCCCCTACCTTCGCGACGAGCTGATGGACCGTCGCGTCCTCGCCGAGACCCTCGAGACCGCGACGACGTGGGACAACCTGCGCCGCCTTCACACCGCTGTGCGGGCAGCCATCAGCGGTGCGCTCGAGGTGGAGGGGCGCCGCGCCGTCGTCATGTGCCACGTCTCGCACGTCTACGCCGCCGGGGCCTCGCTCTACTACACCTTCCTGACGGCGGAGGCGGAGGACCCACTCGCGCAATGGCGCTCGGTGAAGACGGCGGCCAGTGACACGATCATCCGCGCCGGGGGCACCATCACCCACCATCACGCGGTGGGCACGGACCACCGGGCGCACCTCGCCGCCGAGATCGGGCCGCTCGGGGTCGGCATCCTCCGCGCGGTCAAGGAGCAGCTGGACCCCGCCGGCATCCTCAACCCCGGCAAGCTCATCCCGGACCTGCCGCCCGGCCCGCCCGGCGAGGAGACCGCGCCGACAGCGCAGCACGCACGGGCGGGGGCATGAACGGAGCCACCGCGGACCGCACCATCCTCGTGGTCAGCCCCGTCTCCGGGGGTGGGCGTGCGCTGCGAGCGTCGCGTCAGGTGCATGACGTCCTCGTCGCGCAGGGGCGTTCGCCGGAGCTGGTGATCACCGAGAGCGGTGACCACGCCGAGTCGGTCGCGGCCGGGGCGGGCCCGTCAGACCTCGTCGTGTCACTGGGCGGGGACGGACTCCACTCGCGAGTGGCCGCCGGGGCCGTCCGCGGCAGGGCCGTCGTGGCGCCCCTCCCTGGTGGCCGCGGCAACGACTTCGTCCGCGCCCTCCGGGTGCCGCAGGATGCTCGGGCCGCGGCGGAGGCGCTGTCGGTCGCGACCCAGCGCCGGGTCGACGTCGGTCGAGTCGGAGACCGTCATTTCGTCGGGGTGGCGAGCGTCGGCTTCGACAGCGTCGCCAACACCATCGCCAACGAGACGACGTGGCTCGCAGGTCCCCTCGTCTATGCGTGGGGTGGGTTGCGGGCGCTGCTCGCCACGCGTCCCCGGTCCTTCCACATCACGGTCGACGGCGAACGCCGCAGTCTCGTGGGCCTCAACGTCGCCGTCGGCAACTCCGGCAGGTACGGCGGGGGAGTGCGCATCTGCCCCTCCGCGGAGCTCGACGACGGGCACCTCGACCTGGTCACGGTCGCCCACGTGTCGCGGGCCGCCTTCGCGCGGATCCTGCTGCACACCCTTCCTGGAACTCACCTCTCCCGTCCCGGTGTCTGCACCGGTCGCGCTCGCACCGTCCACATCGACGCGGACGAGCCGCTCGTGCTCTTCGCGGACGGCGACCCGGTCGCAGTGCTTCCGGTCGAGATCACCTGTGAGCCAGGGGCGCTGCGGGTCCTGGCCTGAGACGGACGGCGCGTCCCAGGGGAGCCGGCCCAGCGGCATACGGCATGAGGCCTGAACCCCGACGCGACTCAGCCTGGACCTGCCGACCGGGCACTCAGCCGATGAGCTCGAGGAGCAGCTCGACGGCGCGGTTGGCCGCCTTGTTGCCGGCGGGGTCTCGGACGACCGCCGCGATGTGCCGGATCGGCTGCGGCGGAGCGATGGGCACGACGCGGACCTGGGGGTCGGAGGTCGGGAGGTGAGCGGCGAGCCCGGGAATCACCGTGATACCGACGCCGGCCCGGACGAAGGCGATCGCCGTGTAGTGGTCCTGGGCCTGCACCGCGAACCGCGGTCGGAAGCCGGCCGCCTCGCAGGAGGCCGCGAGGATCTTGGAGCAGATCGCCTGGGGCAGGTCGTTGCTGATCCAGGTGTCGCCCTCGAGGTCGGCGAGGGTGACCGCGGACGAGTCGGCGAGCGGGTGGTCGCCGGGGAGCAGGGCGACGTAGGGGTCGACAGCGAGGGGGATCCGCCGCGAGCCGTGCGGGTCCTGTGCTCCGGCCACCTCGACGAGGATGTTGAGGTCGAACGGTGCACCTCCGCGCCTCGGGATCTCGTTGAGGACGAGCTCGAGGGTGAGGTCGGGCATCTCCGCGCTGAGCCTGCGGGCGAGCGTCGGCATCCACTCGGCGCCCGCCGACGTGAAGTAGCCGATCGTCAGCCGGCCCGAGCGCCCCTCGCGCAGGTCGGTGACGACGCTGTCGAGCTTGCTGAGCTCCCCCATCAGGTCGTTGGTGTGAGCGACGAGGGAGCGAGCCGCGGCCGTGGGTGACAGCCCCCGACCCTCCCGCTCGAAGAGGGTCAGTCCGGTCTCCTTCTGCAGGGCCGAGATCTGCTGGCTGATGGCCGACGGCGTGTAGCCGAGGTTGTCCGCGGCGGCCTGGATCGAGCCGCTCGCCATGACGGACCGGAAGACCCTGATGCGATGGGTGTCGAGCATGTGCGAACTCTATAGGAAAACTTAAGAGTGATACAGAAAACATCGCTTGTGCTGAAGCGTTCGAGGTCGAATGATGGAGACATGAGCACGACACCCTTCCCGTCCCTCGGTTCCCTTCGCGCCCTCGCCGCCAGCCGCCGTCGCGGCTTCGTCGCGGGGTCCACGTGGTCCTCGGTCGTGGACCGTGACCTGGACCGGATGGCGGCCGAGCTGCTCGTCCTCTCCCACGCCGACGCCGAGCACCTCGCCGCGACCGCGGAGCCGGCCGTCCGCCCACTGGCCCTGCCGCACCGCGTGGCCCGAGCCCTCAGCCACGCCCGCCCCGCGCGGACGACCCCCCGTCCGCGAGCCAGCTGAGCGCACTCGGGCCTGCTGGCTGGGCGCCCCGAGCCGGCGCCAGGACTACGGCGCCGGAGGCGCGATGTCCTGCTGGGCCGGCAGCTCGTCCTGGCGGACGAGACCGACCGGGCACGTCATGCCGTTCGGTCCGTGGTTGCAGTAGCCGCCGGGGTTCTTGTGCAGGTAGCCCTGGTGGTAGTCCTCGGCCAGGTAGAACGGCCCCGCGTCGTCGGCTGAGCGGATCTCCGTGGTGATGTCGCCGTGGCCGTGCTCGTGCAGGACCCGCTGGAAGGCGTCGCGCGTCGCGCGGGCCGCCTCCTCCTGCCCGGGAGTGGTCCAGTAGATCGCCGAGCGGTAGGCCGTGCCGACGTCGTTGCCCTGACGGTTGGCCGTCGTCGGGTCGTGGTTCTCCCAGAACGCCTTGAGCAGCAGCTCCGGCGACGTCTGCGCGGGGTCGTAGACGACGCGGACGGTCTCCGCGTGCCCCGTCAGGCCGGTGCACGTCTCCTCGTAGGTCGGGTTGGGCGTGTAGCCCCCCATGTAGCCGGCCGCGGTGTTGACCACGCCTGGCAGCCGCCAGAAGATCCGTTCCACGCCCCAGAAGCACCCCATCGCGACGTACATCACCTCGGAGCCGTCGGGCCAGGGACCCTCGAGCGGCGTGCCGAGGACGACGTGAGTGGGTGCCACCGAGAAGGGGCGCTGGTCCCGCCCGGGCAGGGCATCCTCACGGTCGGGCATCGTGGTCTTCCTACCGAATCCGAACACCATCTCAGCGTCGTCCCTTCGTCGCGAGTGCGCACTTTCGTTGGTCCAACGCCCAGACACCCTGCCGTATGCCGCTGGGCTCGGTTCCGTGCCGAAGCGTTCGGCTCCGCGCGTGGCTGCTCGTGGTCTTCCCCCAGAGTCGAGTGTGCAGTTCGGGTCGCGCATCGGCGGCACGAAGTGCACATGCGACTCAGTGGTTGGGCTGAGGGCAGCGCCGCTGGGAGCCGGCCCAGCGGCATACGGCATCCTCCTGCCGGACCGGCCGCGCACTAGGCTGGCCCGCATGTCTGACGAGCACGGATTCTCGACGCGCGCCATCCATGCGGGCCAGGAGGCCGACGCCTCCACCGGAGCCGTGGTCCCGCCGATCTACCAGGTCTCGACGTACAAGCAGGACGGCATCGGCGGCTTCCGCGGCGGCTACGAGTACAGCCGGTCGGCCAACCCCACCCGGACGGCGCTCGAGGAGTGCATCGCCGCGCTCGAGGGTGGCAGCCGCGGCTTCGCCTTCGCGTCCGGGCTCGCCGGGCAGGACTGTGTCGTGCGGTCGCTGCTCGTGCCCGGCGACCACGTCGTCGTGCCGAGCGATGCCTACGGCGGGACCTACCGCTACTTCAACAAGGTCGCGAAGCCGCACGGGATCGACCACTCCATCGCGAGGATCGGCGACCTCGACGCGGTCCGCGCCGCGATCGTCCCCGGTCGCACCAAGATGGTCTGGGTCGAGACGCCGACCAACCCGCTGCTCGGCATCGCCGACATCGAGGCGATCGCCGAGGTCGCCCACGACGCCGGGGCGGTGCTCGTCGTCGACAACACCTTCGCGACCGCCTACCTGCAGAACCCGATCGCCCTTGGCGCCGACATCGTCACCCACTCGACGACCAAGTACTCCGGTGGCCACAGCGACGTCGTCGGGGGCGCGGTCGTCACTGCACCGCAGATCCGCGTCGCCGGGCTCGAGGATGCCGAGGAGCGGATCGCCTTCCACCAGAACTCGATCGGTGGAGTCGCCGGCCCCTTCGACTCGTGGCTCACGCTGCGCGGGCTGAAGACTCTCGCGATCCGGATGGAGCGTCACTGCGACAACGCCGAGCGGGTCGTCGAGTTCCTGACCGGTCACGACGGCGTGGCGCAGGTGTTCTACCCCGGCCTCGAGTCGCACCACAACCACGCGGTCGCGGCCCGGCAGATGAAGCGCTTCGGCGGCATGGTCTCGTTCCGGATGAAGAAGGGCGAGGACGCAGCCGTCAAGACCTGCGCCGCAGTCCAGCTCTGGACGCTCGGGGAGTCGCTCGGCGGCGTCGAGTCCCTCATCGAGCACCCGGCGCGGATGACCCACGCCTCGGTCGCCGGCACGGAGCTCGAGGTCCCCGCCGACCTCATCCGACTGTCGGTCGGCATCGAGGACGTGGACGATCTCATCGCCGACCTCCGTGAAGCACTCGACATCCACGGCTGAGTCGCGCCAGCCGGCCTTCCGCACCAGCGAACTCGCATGACGATCCTCACGGTCGACTTCGGCTCGACCTTCACCAAGGGTGCCCTCGTCGCCGACGACGGCACGGTCCTGCGCACCGCATCGACCCCCACGACCGGTCCCCAGACGGGCGACCGGCGGAGCGACATCCTCGACGGCTACCGGATCCTCCGCGACCTGCTCGCGGCACCGAGTGACGCCCGGGTTCATGCCTGCTCGAGCGCCGGTGGCGGACTGCGGCTCGCCGTCGTCGGGTACGAGCGGACCGTCACCGCAGAGGCGGGGCACCGGGTCGGGCTCTCGGCGGGCGCGAAGGTCGTCCAGGTCGCCCACGGGCCGCTGACCGCCACCGACGTGGCGCGCGTCCGGGCGGCCCGGCCCGACATCATCCTGCTCGTCGGCGGCACGGACGGCGGCAACGCGGATGTCCTGCTGCACAACGCGGCTCGACTGGCCAAGGCGGCCATCGGTGGCCACGCGAGGCGTGCAGTGCCGATCGTGCTCGCGGGCAACCGGGACGCGCGCTCGGACGCCACTTCGGTGCTCGAGAGTGCCGGGCGGCCCGTGATCCACGCCGACAACGTCCTGCCCGAGATCGGTGTCGTCGCCCCCGAGTCAGCTCGGAGCGCCATCCGCGAGGCCTTCCTGCGGCACGTCATCGGCGGCAAGGGCCTGTCGCGAGATGCGGCCTTCGGTCGGATGGTCGAGGCGGCGACGCCGGATGCCGTGCTCCGGGGTGTCGAGGTGGTGGCTGACGTCCGCGCCGGCGGGGACGTCCTCGTCGTCGACATCGGTGGCGCGACGACCGACGTCTACTCCGTCATCACGCCCGAGGGGGAGGACGCGACCCTGCACAAGGATGTCGTGGCGCCGCTCTGGCACGCGCGCACCGTCGAGGGTGACCTGGGGATGCGCTGGAACGCCGATCACGTCATCGAGGCAGCCGCGTCGGAGCACGTGCTCGGTGGCGTCCGGGACGCCGACGCCCTCAGGTCGTATGCCGCCGACGTCCACGAGCGCCCCGGCTCCCTTCCGTCCACCGACGTGGAGCGCCGCCTCGACCTGGAGCTCGCCCGGCTCGCGGCTCTCGTCGCCGTCCGCCGGCATGCCCGACCCGCGCAGCCCACCGAGTCCCCGCGGCCGCTCGCGAACGTCACCACCCTGATCGGATCCGGTGGCGTGCTGCGGCACACCGACGACGCGGGCCGCGGGCTGGTCCTCGGTGCGGTGCTCGGGGACCATGCCGGCGGATGGAAGGTGCCCCGGGCCGCGCGGGCGCTGGTGGACACGGGCTACCTGCTGCATGCCGTCGGCCTGTTGGCGACCCACGACCAGGCGCTGGCCCGAGTGGTCGCTTCCCAGATCAGCTGAACCAGCCGGGCCAGGAGCTTCGCCGGGGCGAAGTTGTGGCGGGCCGGGGTCGGGGGCTGGCGCCGGGGGTTCGCCGGGGCGAAGTTGTGGCGGGCCGGGGTCGGGGGCTGGCGCCGGGGGTTCGCCGGGGCGAAGTTGTGGCGGG
>Ga0209347_1000928_pt1 | contig 58476 bp, 56 predicted proteins | sample AutmiccommuBRH23_FD_187382 | JGI IMG/M metagenome (GOLD analysis project Ga0209347, IMG submission 187382) | Deep subsurface microbial communities from Mt. Terri, Switzerland - Autotrophic microbial communities BRH/23 (SPAdes) (version 2) | ecosystem: Environmental > Aquatic > Deep subsurface >... | reverse complement strand
AGGCGGTTAGTAATCTATGGAGCATGCGCCTTCGGCGATAGTGTCCACCGGACACTATCGTCACTGGAGACTTACGTCACCGAAGTCTCGATGTTCAGCTTTAGCTGAACGAGTTCACTTCAAAATATTTACATAAGAAGGAACTAAATAGAATGGCTGGAGAACGAGGATCATGGCAAAAGGCGGTTGTAGTCGGTTCTAACATATCGACATCACTGGCAGTATTGGTCGGGGGTGGATTCTACTTAGGTAGATACCTCGATACTCGATGGCAAACACAACCATTGTTCACAATTAGTTTAATGTTAATTGGACTAGTACTCGGAGGGAGCTACCTAGTGATCACTTTAATGAAGTTTGGAGCATCCGATGATGAGAAGTAGTTTTGTAGCATTGTTGAGTGGTACCGCTTGTATATTACTTGGGATAGCCTTGACGGGTCGGCAGGTCTTACTGGGCAGTTTGCTGGGGTACTGGGTAGGGTTTGGTTATACTATGTGGATCTATCGTGAAGCGATGCTTAGTTCCGAACTTGACATCCGATCAGCAATCAAGCGGATGCGCAGGAGCCTAGTGGCACGACTTGGAATGGTTACTCTCGTTATCGTCGCTGTTGCTCGCTTTCAAGCGAGCTGGCTATTATATTTAGCGTTAGGGATTGTTACAGGGGTGATAATATCCTTTATCATTGTGGCAATACAAAAAAACTATGGAGAAAGGGGTGATAAAAGAAGTGCATGAAACAGTATTGTGGCATTTGGGGAGTATGACATTTCATGGTAAAACCTTAATCATGACCTGGATTTCAATGGCCGCTGTTATGGTGTTTGTTTTGGCAGGGGTACGCAATTTAACCAGTGGAAAACCTGGTAAAATGCAAAACGTTTTAGAGTGGATTGTAGATTTTGTCCGTAGCGTTGTAAATGATAATATGGACTATGAAAAGGGGCGTCCACTGCTTAGCTATTTGGTAACGTTGTTCCTGTTTGTTTTCTTTTCCAATATGCTTGGACTTATCCCAAACTTTACGTTTAATCTATTACATGACGTTCATTTTGCCCAATTGGGTCATATTTTCAGCGGACCATCCATGATGTCACCGACCGCAGATATTAACACAACACTTTCCTTAGCTTTGTTAACCATTATTTTGGTTGTCTCCTTGGGTATCAAACATAAAGGATCCCATTATTTTCACCACTTTATTGAGCCAAATCCAGCGTTCGTGATTATTCACGCCATTGATTTGATCTCCAAACCAATGACACTCGCCTTTCGTCTATTCGGGAACATTTTTGCGGGTGAAATTTTACTAGGAGTAATTTTAATGCTGCCTGGCATCTGGGTTTTGCCAGGGATTTTGCCCACGACTATTTGGCTGGCATTCAGTATTTTCATCGGAGCCATTCAGTCTTACGTGTTTGTGGTTTTGACGACAGCATACGTATCACAAGCTGTCACAGAATCCCATTAAGTACTCCGTTCTGTGTTGGTTTTCAGTGATGCTCGACACCACTGAGGGAATAATATTTAAAAAATTATTGGAAACAAGAAAGGAGGAAATCCCATGGACGTGTCTGCTGCTGCTGCACTTGGTGCAGGAATTGCTGCTGGCTTGGCAGCTCTTGGGGCATCAATCGGTAATGGTAATGTTATTAGTAAAACGGTGGAGGGTATTGGTCGTCAACCGGAGGCTAAAGCGACATTACAAGCTACCATGTTTATTGGTGTCGGTTTGATCGAGGCTTTGCCACTCCTTAGCTGGGTACTTGCCCTGCTGCTCATGTTTACAAAGTAAGTCGTATGATGGGCAGAGGGTAACGCCCATCTTAATTCAAGGGGGAACGCGAGTTCTCCCTTGAAAAAAATCATCCCGACGTCAATTAGACTTGAGAGGGGGGTAGACCATTGGGTGGGAATCCTATTCAATTTGACTATACGGTACCGGCTACTGTCATATCTTTCTTGTTGCTCGTTTGGCTTCTCAGTAAATATGCTTGGAAACCGTTAATGAAAATGATGGAAGAACGGCGGACTAATATTGAATCCATGCTTTCGCAGGCAGAAAACGAACGCCAACAGGCTGAGAAAATAAAACGCGAATACCAAGAAGAGATGCGTAAAGCTCGACAGGAAGCCCAAGAAGTGATCGCTAAAGCTTCTAAAGTAAGCGAAGTCCGTGCGGCTGAAATTTTAGCCGCTGCTCAGGAAGAATCAGAAAAGATCAAAAAATCTGCCCTTGTAGATATTGAACGTGAACGAGATCGGGCGATAGCCGACGTAAAGTCACAAGTAGCGGATCTCTCAGTATTAGTGGCTGAGAAAATTATTCGACAAAAACTTGACGTGAAAGGTCAAGGAAAGCTTATTGAGCAGTTTATTCAAGAGGTAGGGGAAATGCAATGATAAATGGATCACTTGCTCGTAGGTATTCCCAAGCCTTGTTTGAAATTGCCTCTGACAAAGGCTTAGATCCAATAGACGCCGATTTACGTGAACTTACCAAGATGGTGGAGGAAAATCATGAGGTTAAAGACACTCTGTTACATCCCCACATCTCCTTGAGTGATAAGAAGTCTATCATGGACAAGTTGATGGGAGAAGACTTTGGGGATATAACAAGACATTTTCTTTATCTTTTGATTGACCGGAGAAGAGCCAATCTCTTACCATTCATTCAGCGTGAGTTTACAAGATTGGCTGATGAGGCACGTCAAGTGGTGGAAGCGAAAGTAGCGAGTGCTATTGCCTTGACTGCTCCCCAACTTGATGAACTGAAAAAGGCTATTATTCGTATGACAGGGAAAGAGGTTCGCATTATTAGCGAAGTTCGAGCTGAACTCATTGGTGGGGTTCTAATTCAGATCGGAGATCGCGTAATGGATGGAACCATCGCCCATGCTCTGGAAAAAATGCGTGTGAATTTGCGTAAAAACTCGGATAAACCTCAGGAAGTAGGGGTGAAATAACAGAATGAACTTGCGTCCAGAAGAAATAAGTTCCATTATTAAACAGCAAATTGAACGTTACGACACGGCTGTTGATATCGTAGATGTTGGAACAGTTATCCAGGTTGGAGACGGAATTGCCCGTGTCTATGGTCTGGAGAAGGCTATGGCCGGAGAACTTTTAGAGTTTCCAGGCAACATTTTCGGTATGGCAATGAACCTTGAAGAAGATAATATTGGTTGTGTTATTCTTGGACCCTTTACAGGGATTAAAGAGGGCGACCAAGTCAAGAGGACGGGGCGAATTGTGGAAGTCCCTGTCGGTGAGGTCATGATTGGTCGTGTTGTTAATGCTCTTGGTCAAGCCATTGATGGTAAAGGGGAGATCGTGAGCGATAAGTTCCGTCCGATTGAATCCCCAGCATCAGGTGTTATTGCGCGGAAATCCGTGAATGAACCTATGCTAACCGGTCTTAAATCGATTGATGCTATGGTTCCTATTGGTCGTGGTCAGCGGGAATTAATTATTGGTGACCGCCAAACTGGTAAAACTGCTGTAGCTATCGATACGATTATTAACCAAAAAGGTCAAGACATGATTTGTATTTACGTAGCTGTTGGACAAAAAGCATCTACAGTTGCCAGTGTGGTTCAGAAATTAGAAGAAAACGATGCTATGAAATACACAATCGTCGTATGCGCTACTGCTTCTGAGCCTTCACCAATGGTCTTTATTGCTCCATATGCCGGTGCTGCTATGGGTGAAGAGTTCATGTATAATGGCAAGCATGTCCTTATCATTTATGATGACCTTTCCAAACAAGCGGTGGCTTACCGTGAACTTTCACTGCTCCTTAAACGTCCACCAGGACGTGAAGCATACCCTGGAGACGTTTTCTATCTCCACTCTCGTTTGTTGGAGCGTGCAGCGAAGTTGTCTGATGCCCTTGGTGGAGGTTCAATGACAGCACTTCCGATTATTGAGACTCAAGCGGGTGATGTGTCGGCCTATATCCCTACAAACGTTATTTCCATTACTGATGGTCAGATCTTTTTGGAATCAGATCTCTTTAATGCAGGTTTCCGGCCAGCAATCAACGTTGGTCTTTCCGTTTCCCGGGTAGGTGGTAGCGCCCAAATCAAAGCTATGAAACAGGTTGCTGGACAGCTTCGTTTGGACCTCGCCAGCTATCGTGAATTAGCAGCATTTGCTCAATTCGGTTCTGATTTGGATAAAGTTACCCAAATGCGTCTGGCCCGAGGAAAACGGACAATGGAAATTCTCAAACAAAATCAGTATGCAACAATGCCCGTTGAGGAAGAAGTTGTCGTTATTTATGCGGCAGTTAAAGGGTTTACTGATGAGATTGATGTAGAAGCAATCGGGAAATTTGAAGTAGAATACCTGCGCTTCATGCGCTCCGTGAAGGCCGACCTGTTGGCTAAAATTCGCACCGAGAAGGCGCTTTCCAATGATATGATCGCCGATCTGGAAAAAGCAATTAACGAATTCAAACAGGGGTTTGTGGCCTAGATTAAAAAGGAGTAGGTGAATGAGGTGGCAGGAGTACGCGATATTCGTCGCCGGATCCGCAGCGTCCGCAACATGCAGCAGATCACTAAGGCGATGAAAATGGTTTCCGCGGCCAAACTCAGGAAAGCCCAACAAAAACTTAACGCTGCCCGCCCCTATGCCCACCAATTGCAGGGGGTCCTAGAACGACTAGCCCAGGCTCCTGTGGATACAATTCATCCGCTCTTGATCAAGCGGCCTGTGCAAAAGGTGGTTTATGTGGTGATAACGTCAGACCGTGGTCTTTGCGGAGGGTACAATGCGAACCTCATTCGGAAGACCGCTGGCTTGATTGCCGAAACTCCGCAAGACGTTAAGTTGGTAACGGTGGGACGCAAGGGTCGGGATTTCTTCCGACGCGGAAAAATTGAGTTTTTGGCTGAGTTTGTAGCACTTGGAGATGAACCAAGTTATAGCCAAGCGAAAGAAATAGCCCAGGAAGTAATGCGAATTTATGAGCAGGGCGAAGCGGATGAGGTTTACCTTATGTATACTGAATTCGTAAGCGCAATTAACTCGAGACCTACGCAAGTCAAACTACTTCCGATCGAAAAGCCTGAAGGCAAACAAAGTAAACAATACATTTTTGAACCGTCGCCTGATGAAATCCTTACAAGTTTGTTGCCAAAGTATGTCGAAACACAGGTCTTTCGTTCAATTCTTGAAGGAAAAGCAAGTGAGCAAGGGGCTAGGATGTCGGCAATGAGCTCGGCAACGGATAACGCTAAGGATATGATTGATCGTTTGTCGCTGGCAATGAACAGAGCCCGACAAGCCGCGATTACTAAGGAAATATCTGAAATTGTCGGGGGAGCAGCTGCCTTAGATTAAGCTGCCGGAAAAACCCAATAAGGAGGTTTCTCGCCTGTGAAAAACGGCAAGGTTTTGCAAGTTTTGGGACCGGTAGTTGACGTTGCGTTTGCGCCCGATGAACTGCCGGCGATATATACTGCTATTAAAGTTATTGTTCCCGAGAAGAATATTAACATTACCTTAGAAGTAGCTCAACATCTCGGAAATGACACAGTACGTTGTGTTGCCATGTCCTCGACCGATGGTCTGCAAAGGGGCATTGAGGCTATAAACACTGGTGCACCAATTACTGTCCCCGTTGGATCGTCGACCCTAGGACGGATGGTTAGTGTCTTGGGAGAGCCTATTGATAATGCAGGGGATGTTAAGTCCGAAACCATGTATCCTATACACCGTCCGGCTCCGGCTTTCGAAGATCAAGAGCCTTCTACCCGTATGTTGGAGACTGGTATTAAAGTTATTGACTTACTAGCTCCATATTCTAAGGGTGGAAAGATCGGACTCTTCGGCGGTGCTGGTGTTGGTAAGACAGTATTAATTATGGAACTCATTAATAACATTGCTAAACAACACGGTGGTATCTCCGTATTCGCCGGTGTTGGTGAGCGGACTCGTGAAGGAAATGACCTTTACCACGAAATGAAAGAGTCTGGCGTTATCGATAAGACTGCCATGGTGTTCGGTCAAATGAACGAACCACCCGGAGCTCGTCTTCGTGTAGGCTTGACAGGTTTGACTATGGCGGAATACTTCCGTGATGAACAAGGTCAAGACGTGTTGCTCTTTATTGACAACATCTTCCGCTTCACGCAAGCTGGATCTGAGGTTTCGGCTCTGCTTGGTCGGATGCCTTCGGCCGTTGGTTATCAACCGACACTAGCAACAGAAATGGGTCAACTGCAAGAGCGGATTACCTCCACTCGTAAAGGATCTATTACATCTGTACAAGCTATCTACGTGCCTGCTGACGACTTGACAGATCCCGCTCCGGCAACAGCATTTGCTCACTTAGATGCCACAACGGTTTTGTCCCGTGCGATTACAGAAATCGGGATTTACCCTGCTGTGGACCCCTTGGACTCAACATCACGTATTCTCTCACCATTAGTGCTTGGTGAAGAGCATTATGGTGTTGCGCGTAAAGTTCAGCAAATTCTGCAAAAATACAAAGAGTTACAGGATATCATTGCTATTCTTGGTATGGATGAGCTTTCTGAAGAAGAAAAACTTATCGTATCTCGGGCTCGTAAAATCCAACGTTTCTTGTCTCAACCATTTAGCGTTGCAGAAGTATTCACAGGCACTCCTGGAAAGTATGTGCCCTTGAAAGAAACAATTCGTGGCTTTAAAGAAATTGCGGATGGGAAATACGATGACATTTCAGAGGCTGCCTTCCTTATGGTGGGCCCCATTGAAGAGGTCATCGAAAAAGCCAAGAAAATGGGGGCGTAAGCCATGGCAGGAACATTCTCTCTACGTGTTGTTTCTCCTGAAGGGAACGTACTGAAAGAAGATGTTGAGTTTATCGTTCTTCCCGGCAGATTGGGTGAATTAGGGATCTTACCGAACCACGCACCCATAATTGCAGGATTGGATGTCGGCGTCATACGTTATACCCTCAACGGTACAATCAAACAAGCTGCGATTGCCGGTGGGTTTGTAGAAGTAGTTGATAATCAGGCGATCGTTCTCGCGGACAGCGCTGAGCTTGGTGAAGAAATTGATCTCACACGCGCAATAGGTGCCAAAGAACGAGCTTTGAAACGGTTATCGAATCGCTCCAATGAAGTCGATGTCCGACGTGCTGAGTATGCATTGCGAAGAGCTGCGGCCCGCATCAGTGCCTCAGGAGGCAATAAAAATTAGCGCTTAAAGTTAATTTATGGTTAAATAGAAAAAAGTCCTCAATACTGAGGACTTTTTTCTATTTTAATGCCTATATTACAGTGAACTTGATCTGCTAAAGCTGAACTTCTAGACATCGTAACTCTCACTACTATAAGTGAGAGTTACGAAGTAAATAAATATGTAGTAAAATATCTAGAATAGGTATATTAGCTTTCTCACTATTTGGTAAAACTAAGATTGATACCAAGAAAGAGAGAAAGAGGTTATAATATGCTTATAGGATACGGACACCATAATACTTATTTCAGTACGTATATAAGAATAATCCTGATTTTGTTAACTTGGATATTAACTATAAGTATTGGAGTCCATGCCCTAATAGCAGTGACACAAAGCAAAGAGACTGTTCAGATAGCTAAGTCAGGGGTGCCCTTACTACTAAGTTCTGGCATAGTACAGGCCAAGGACGCAGAAGTCAGCGTTATTCTATGGTTTGAAAATAGGGATATTCCACTCGCAATTTGGACAAATAGCCCTACACCTGATTGGATATGGACATATAGAGAGTTACAGATGGAGAATGGAAAAAGATCAGTGATTCTGACAGGGCAGCGGTTACTGAATAAAAATGAGGAAAGAAATCTTTTTGCATGGTATACTACTATGGTCCCGCAGATTGAAAAGGCAGGTGGGAGAATCTATCTAGATGAGCGTATCCCACAAGCAATTGATATTTCTGCCTACCTGAGCCAAACAAACGCGCTTCCTACTCAGTGGGTTCTCTCAGATAATTTGCTTTCTATCGCCGCCTATCAAAACATTATAGAAACGAGTGTTATGGCTGGTCAAGATCGGATCAACATTCAACTGCTCAGTCGTGGAAAGAATACAGAGGGGCAATCCGTTTTAGCTATTCCAGTCTTGCTGAAGCAATTCTAGTGTATTCTTGTATGAAAAAGTCGAAATTAAGCAGGAGATGAGATGGATCACAGAGAATACTGACCGGTCAGGAAGAAAAGAACCTAGGATAGGGGGTGTTTTTGAAATTTGAGTAAGCTAATAGTTACAGGCGGTAAACCACTTGAAGGAACGATCACAGTAAGTGGGGCAAAAAATGCTGTTCTTCCTATTATAGCAGCAAGTTTGTTATGTAAAGAACCTATACGTCTAGATGACGCGCCGGACTTACTGGATGTTAATGTAATGAATCGGGTTATTTCAGCTTTGGGAGCAACGGTGGAACGTAACGGCTCAACACTGAACATCCATGCCCGTGATATAGATTGTATTGAGGCTCCCTACGACCTTGTCTCTCAGATGAGAGCATCTATAGTCACTATGGGACCACTGTTAGCCCGTAAAGGACACGTGCGAATTTCCCATCCCGGTGGGTGTGCTATTGGATCTCGCCCCATCAATTGGCACCTAAAGGGCTTGGAGGCTTTGGGTGCAGAGGTAAGAATGGATCATGGGTTTTTAGATGTTTCGACGAAAGGGTTAAGAGGAGCGCGTATTTACCTAGATTACCCAAGTGTAGGAGCCACAGAAAATATTATGATGGCTGCTTCGATGGCCCAAGGGACGACGCTTATTGAAAATGCCGCTCAAGAGCCGGAGATTGTCGATCTTGCAACCTTTTTAAACGAGATGGGTGGTAAGGTACGAGGTGCTGGTACTAGCATTATCTATATTGAAGGAGTTCCGGAGTTTCATAGTACTACTCATACAGTAATTCCGGACCGAATTGAGGCGGGAAGCTTCTTGCTCTTGGCGGCGGCGACTGGCGGAGATGTTTTAGTTCAGAATGTAATCGCGGACCATTTGAAGCCACTGATTGCCAAAATGGAAGAAGCCGGAATACGCATGATGGAAGAAGACGACGGGATTCGAATAAGTGGGGACGGAGTTTACGACGCAGTAGATATTAAGACTCAGGTGCACCCTGGATTTCCGACAGATCTACAGGCTCCATTTATGGCATTTTTAGCTCGGGCAAAGGGCACAGGCTTGATCACAGAGACTGTCTTTGAAAATCGCTTTATGCATGTCGATGAGCTAAAGCGCATGGGAGCGGATATTAAGATCGAAGGGCGGAGTGCCATTATTCAAGGTATAGAACGATTAAATGCTGCACCAGTGACTGCGACTGATTTGCGTGCTGGAGCGGCCCTAATATTAGCGGCATTGACTTCGGAAGGGCAAACAAGTATTCGGGGGATTCATCACATTGATCGAGGTTACGAAATGGTTGAGGAAAAACTATCCCGTTTAGGAGCCAGTATTATTCGCGAGGAAGAGTCAGTTTCTTAGCATCCTACGCCCGAAAAGTGTTCGCTGTGGTTTAGCGACCGTAGAGGCAATTCATGAAGTGCCCCTACATGAGGTCTACGGGGATGACGTAAGAACCCTTTGGAGGGGCACTGTATTGCGTCTTTGACGCAAATACGCGTTGCGTTCTCTATTACACTGAAGAACAAGAAGTAGATTAGTCTACTCTTGTTCTTTTTTACTAGTTCAGACCTACATGCTGCTCCGCGGCACCAGCAAAGAATGAATAAGAGTCGCTCTCGGGTCGGGCAGCCTCTCCCACATCCTGCAAGAAAGCTAATTCGTGCGAAGACAGTGTCTGCAAGAAGGGTAATCCGTGCGAAGACGGTGTCTTCGTGTCACTCAACACTCCGAGGCTCGCCTACTCGTTTGAACGGGAGCTATCTTCAGCGGATAAGTATTCTTTGGAGATTGCCGCTTCGAGCGAAAATGTCCACCGGACACTTTCGTGCCAAACCTCAGGGTAATACCTGATGTGAACCACTGGCTCCGCTTCCCACGAAAGTTTGTGGGCTTGTATTGCCTCTACGTGAGATTCGTTCACTCCTGTGGGAGAAGCTTCCTTTGGGGTCTTTTGATTTTCAAGATGGATTTTTCTGAGTAGCCCTCCATGCCGTCGCTGCGGCACCATCAAATGATGAAATAGATTTCTTTTTCAGGGTAGAACCCCATGCACCGTTCGACACCTTGCCATCCATTGCGGTACTCTATAACCTCGAACATCTTCTTCGAGTCATGACCATAGCCTGAAGGCTATCTAGAAGGCTAATCCGTGCGAAGACAGTGTCTTCAGGTTCAGCCAAGTTTTTGTTAATTGCCATATTCTATAATCCTTCAGCATAGATTTAAGCAAAATGCATGTACTTGCAGGAGGGTTCAATGAAAAAAGATTGGTTATGGCTTATTGCATTATCACTCTGCATTGTTTTCGTAATACCATGGAGTGTCTTGCGCTGGCACAAGGAGAAGGTAAATACAGTTGATATTCAAATTAGAGTCTTGATGCCCAATGGAGGAGTTGTAAAACTACCCCTTGAGGAGTATCTCTTAGGGGTTGTTGCAGCGGAAATGCCGGCTGAATTTGAGGTTGAAGCATTAAAAGCTCAAGCTGTTGCAGCGCGGACCTATGCGGCAAAACGAATTGGGCATAGTAGTCTTGCAGATGTAGGTTATGATGTGGATACCACAGTGCAGACACAAGTATGGTTATCCGATACTCAGATGAGGAACAATTGGGGATGGCTTAATTACTGGCGGTATCGGAGTAAATTACAAAAAGCAGTGCTTAGAACGCGAAGTATGGTCCTCGCGTCTAATGGAGAATATATCGAAGCTTTTTACCATAGCAGTAGCGGAAGAAAGCCAACAGAGCGATCGGAGGAAGTGTGGAGTTCGTCCCGCCCATATTTACAAAATGTCAGTTCTGGAGAAGTAAATTTACAACGCTATGTTAAGAGCGTTACTTTTACACCCCAAGAACTATATAAGAAGTTGGGACTTAAAGAATCACAACGATTATTGAATTCAGGGGACTTCCAAGTGCTAGGACGGACTTCGGCTGGGAGAGCCAAGAGTGTACGCGTGCTGGGCAGGGTATATCCAGCAACCCAACTTCGAACTTTGTTAGGACTCTCCTCGACGGATATTGAATGGGCTATCCTGCCAGAGCGCCTTACAATAACAACGTATGGTAATGGGCATGCTGTAGGAATGTCACAATGGGGTGCTAACGACCTGGCTAAAAAGAATTACAAAGTGGAGGAAATCCTAAAACACTATTATCCGGGCACAAAGCTAATTATGTTAGTTCAAACGCAATAGACGTTAGAAGAGGGCAACCCAGGATTAAGTCTAAAAGAAGTAATAATCGGCAAGGCTAGATCTAGAGGTGAGGCGAATGGACCGTCGGAGATTAGTTAAAAGCTGGGTTATAGTTTGGGGCGTTCTGTTTATATTTGGAGGTCTGATTCTATGTGTAGAATATCAGAGTTCCCTATCAGATCTTTCTCGGGAAATACCACAAACGCTGATAAATGAGACAGCCCAAGCAGTATCGTCACATACTGCTCAGAATGCAGGGAGTAGCATAGGAAAAAAAATAAGTGTAACTAAGGCTGTAGAAAGCTCTAATAATTTCGATCAGGATCGTGAATTTCAGGAAGAACTTAAACTTGTATTTGGACAGATAAATGCAATAAAAAAACCCCTTGAGCTTAAGGATTTTCCAAGTCCAGTAAACGGAAACCCACTACGAAACGTAGGTAATTACTATTCAGAAGCCTCTAATAATTATGTCTTTCATGCAGGCGTTGATTACGCCTTATCGGAAGGAACAGTAATCAGGGCAACGCATGGAGGAAAGGTCGTTCTCTCTATGCCAGATTCTATCCTAGGTCAGAAAGTGACCCTGGACTGCGGAGAGGGATGGTTGGTCACGTATGGAGGCCTAGATAACCTTCGTGTTCAGGAAGGGGAGGTTGTAGAAATCCAAGAAGCGCTAGGACAGGTCGGATTTTTTCCTGGAGCGGAAGGGGAAAGTAATCAACCCCAACTTCATTATGAAGTATGGCATCACGGTCAGGTTCAATGGCAAGAGCCTTAGTGAACTCGTTCAACTAAAGTTGAACATCGAGACTTCGGTGGGGGACTCTACCCCACCGAAGCAGGGTACGGGGGGTACCACTCCCACTTATAGAAGTGGGAGTCTTAACGATTGGATAAACCGAACAAAGAGTTAAAAGTAATTCCTTATATAACATAAGTAACACGATAGTTGATGCTCAGTGTATTGAACTTGTCGGAACAGAGGATAAGGCCTTATACAGGGCTAAACATCCCGGACGCAATCGAGTAGTTGTCATGAAAGGATAGAAATAATCATTTTGAGCGCCCTTGAACACATTCTGGTACTCGACCGTTGTGCGAACGCGTTCTTCTTATTCATATAGTGCGTTTACAATAAACAACACAGTATTTACCAACTAAGGACATCCTTTTACGGATGTCTTTTTTTGTTGAGCATGCATATAAATGTACTAAACTCGTGGACGAAGGAGGGCTCAACGTGCAAGAATATATACGTAAACGGGTGCTTGATATTGGAACTTACATATTGGAATCAAGTGCTACCGTTCGGCAAACGGCTGATGTTTTCGGAGTATCGAAAAGCACAGTTCATAAAGATGTCACAGAACGCTTACCGTTGGTAAATGAAAAGTTATCCATGGAAGTAAAGCATATCCTTGAGACAAACAAAGCAGAAAGGCATATTCGGGGTGGAGAAGCGACACGGAAAAAGTACCAGGAAAACTAGACAAAAAAAATTCAGCTGAAAAAAGAGTAAACTATAATGAGAATTCGAAAAAAAACTTAGAAAACAAAAGGGATTAGCAATTTTATCACGAATTGAGTTCAGTACAAGTTATAAGTAGCGAATCTCCCGAGAGGGAGATTATGCTATTGTTTATAGTATTATTTAAATGGACAAGCTATTGACTAACGAAAGGGGTATCTCCAATAATGTTTGGAATCGATTTTGGGATAGATTTGGGAATAGATTTAGGCACAGCCAGTGTGTTAGTATTTGCCAAAGGAAAAGGGATAGTATTACATGAGCCCTCCGTAATTGCTATTGATCGCAATACCAATAAGCGAATAGCCGTTGGGGAAGAAGCAAGGTTAATGATTGGTCGTACACCGGGAAATATTGTAGCAGTGCGCCCAATGCGTGATGGGGTGATCGCAGATTATCAGACTACAGAGCTCATGTTGAAATATTTTCTAGAGAAAGCAGGCGCTAAGAGATGGCCGTTTTTTAGAACTCGCGTTGTTGTTTGCATTCCTTCCGGTGTAACGGAAGTAGAACAACGGGCAGTTAAACAGGCTGCATACCAGGCTGGAGCTAAGGACGTGAAAGTAGTCGAAGAACCATATGCAGCAGCATTGGGAGCTGGATTGGATATTTCCGGACCAACGGGTAGCATGGTGGTGGATATAGGCGGGGGAACAACGGATATAGCGGTTCTATCGCTGAATGGAATAGTAGCAAAACGTAGCCTTCGAGTGGGCGGAGATAAGTTCGATGAAGCTATTAGTCGGTATATCCGACGGGAACATAATCTTATGATTGGAGAACGTACTGCTGAAGAAATTAAGATCGCAGTTGGTTCAGCCGTTCCAGAGGGGCGACCATCTGCATACATTGATGTGCGCGGACGAGATTTAATTTCTGGTTTACCTAAAACCATCAATGTTAATTCTCAAGAGTGTTTTGTCGCGCTAGAGGAATCTCTTGATGCGATTGTCGCCGGAGTTAAGGAGGTCTTGGAACGAACACCACCGGAATTATCCTCAGATATTCTCGACAAAGGAATTATTATGACAGGTGGAGGAGCCATGATGTATGGCTTTGACACACGTCTGTCCCGTGAGACAGGATTGCCAGTTAGTTTAGCTGAGGATCCGATTTCCTGTGTTGCCTTAGGTACAGGTAAAGTATTGTCTGGGAAATTTTAGGAAAATATTTTTAAATTAATAACGGTGAACGTTCTAAATTGTCCGAGGTTAGGTGCCGATCCGAAATGAGAATCTTTTCGGATAAGGGCATCTTTCCTTGGACTTTATCAATTAGGAGGAATGGATTCTTCATGAGGGCCAATATTCTCGGGATAACCGTAAATACATATTCCATGCAAAAAATCGTTGAACAAATTCGTAAGGCTGTAGAAGGCCAGGTTAAGATACGGGTGGTTACGGCTAATCCTGAAATGATCTATGCATCTGGCCAAGATCAACAACTTAAGAGACTAATCAATTCTGCAGATTTTGTAACTGCAGATGGGATTGGTGTTGTTTGGGCTGCTCGGTGGTTAGGAAATCCAGTACAAGAACGAGTGACTGGGATAGATTTGGTCCAGGCTATATTTCCTGTAGCGGATGTGCAGAAATGGCGGATTTTCTTTCTAGGAGGGAAACCTGGCGTTGCCCGGCGGGCAGGAACCCAGGTTGTCCAGAAATACCCCGGAATTACTTGGGATGAGATGCACGGTTATTTCAACTCGGATGAAGAAGTTTATGTAATAGAAAGAATCCGATGCTTTCAACCGGATATTTTACTCGTAGGACTAGGTGCTCCTCGTCAGGAATATTGGATTGCAGAGCATCCCGGATTGGCAACCGTGAGCGTGGGAGTGGGTGGTAGTTTCGACGCGCTAGCGGGGAACGTTGTTCGAGCGCCAAAGTGCGTTCAAGAGTATAAGTTAGAATGGCTCTATCGTTTGTGGAAAGAGCCTTGGCGTTGGAAACGCCAAAGCGTGTTACCTCGTTTTGTAATAAAGGTACTATGGCAGAGATTCGTTCGCGAGACCCCCTAATAGAGAGAATTAGTTTCGTAAAAGTAAGTAGGAGGAAAGAAAGCATGCCAGAATGGGAAGAGCGATGTTCTTGGCAGCGTTTGAAAGAAGACTCGGAAGCCCGAGAGGATTTCTTAGCCGAATCTCAAACGTTTATTCGTCATGTAGCTAGTCAAGCGTGTTTCCGCTCTCTGGAATGGGGTCGAGACGACGAATTATCAGAGGCATTGATCGCATTTAATGAGGCCGTAGACCTGTTTGTTGAGGATAGAGGAGTACCGTTTTTAGCCTATGCACGGGTTTTGATGAAACGAAGGTTGATTGATTATTATCGCAGGCAACGTTTGCGGCAGTCAATTTCGCTTGATCAAGACGACATCGGACGACGGATCGATGTCCATCTTGGCTTAGATGATTTTCGAGAACAAGAGCAAAACCGCGAACGAGCGGAGGAGATTCAGCAGTTTTCAAAAGCGCTAGCCATTTTTCAGCTCACCTATCAGGACTTGGTAGCAGTATCTCCTAAACATCGGGATTCTCGTGAGACTTTACTCCGGGCGGCTAGAGAATTAGCCACTGACTCAGTGCTGTGGCATCAAGTTGAACTCAAAGGGAAAGTCCCCATGCAAGCATTAGGGTTGAAAACACAGATCCATCATAAGGTATTGGAACGGGGTAGAAAGTATATTTTAGCGGTCGCTTTGCTTATAGCGAACCAACACGACTATGTCTATTTACGGGAGTATGTCCTCCCGCGAGAAAAGGGGACGAAGGGATGAGTAAAATAAGAGCTGTAGTGTTAGAAAAGTCTGGATCCCGTTATACAGTCCTCGGTGAAAACGGTTCCTTTCGCCATGTTCATAGACGACAAAGTGCTGAAGTGGGAGAAGAGATTGAAATACAAACAGGTTCAGCGGGTTTTAAAGGGTTACGTATGTGGGCGGGAGTTGCTGCACTGTTTCTTTTGGTCTTAACCACTCTTTTAGGCTGGAACTTATATCAAGCACCAACCGCGGTAGCCTTACTCTCAGTTGATATTAATCCAAGTATACAATTTACATTAGATACCCAAGGGCATTTAATAAAGATTGACTCACAAAGCAAGGATGCGGAGCTCTTGCTTAGCAAGATTGACCTAAAGGGGAAACCAATTGATAAGATCTTAGAACAAATTGTAACTGAGGCCTACAATCAAAAATTCCTTAACCCTGAGCAGCCTTGGGTTGTTGTAGGCTATTCTCCACTGATTGATGAAACCTTAGAACAAGCATCAAAGGATCTCAATGAGAATCAAATTGTCTCATGGGTCACTGAGACGGTTAAGGAAAATGGGTTTACCCCACAGGTTGCATTCTTTGTTCTAAATTCTCAGGATCGGGAGCTTGCGAAAAAGGGAGATCTGACCTTAGGAGAGTATGCACTTTTGCAGACAGCTCTAAAGGCAGGAGTAGTGACGCAACCAGATAAATTAACAGATATGTCAGAACGAGTACGTTTACTTGAGAATCCAAAAGTTCGGGCTCAGGTCAAAGAGGATAAGAAGAGGCACCAATCTCCATCTTCTCCATTTGAGGATCCGATTCCTACGCAGAATAAGGGCAAAGATCAAGAAACGGAGAATTACCAGCAGAAGAAGGATCAGGAAAATCAGACCGATAAAGAAAAAGATAAAGATATAGCCAAAGGTAAAGATAAAGAAGCAGATAAAGATACAGATATAACCAAAGATAAAGGGAAAGATAAGGACAAAGATAGAGAAAAAGAGACAAAGGAAGAAAAAGGGGAGAGGAAAGGACAGGAATCTAGGAAAAACGAAGCACAGTTGAACACTAGTGATAACGTTAGGAACAATCGAGTTAATATACCAAGCTTATCAGGTAGGGAGAAGCAATCTCCCTTAACCTCGGACTATGAATCGTCACAGAAGAAAGGTATAAATGTCAATTACTCTCCATTGAGATGGGGAACTTCGAGATTCTAGGCGAAGAATGTGAAAAATGAGGATAGGATGAGAAAAGGTTGAGCTGATTTGCTCAACCTTTATGCACTCTATAGACAGGGGGACGGTTCTTCTGTCTGGCTCTGGGGTGGAGCGCTTTTCAGCTGTGTTAACTCGTGCGAAGACGGTGCTACAAGAAGGTTTAACCCGTGCGAAGACAGTGTCTTCGTCATTCTGCACGCGTCTGCGAGTTCCTCCGCTGGCTCGCTGGACGGTTCGCGAGCGCGTCCGAACCTCTGGGTATTTCTGGCCGCATGCTATGCCATCCATGGCGCATGCGGCACTAGGAACATCGTGTTCCGTCGCATGTGTGCCGCTCCTTGCCATCCTTGGCACCGCGGCATCAGTCCATCCATGGACAAGTCCTGCGGCGCGCTACGGGGACGTGAACCGTCGGCGCTCGCCTTAGCGCGGCTCCACTAACGCATCCGCTTAGCAGACAAGCGCTCCTTCAGTCGGTTTGTTGGGAGTGTAAGCAGAACTTTGGAGGGTGCTATGGTAAGGATTCGTGGATTCTTTTTCATCCTCTGATGGTGCCATGCAGCGGCATGGGTGTCTAGCCATAAAGTATAACTTATTATTATATACTTTATGGAAGCATAAGTGCAACTAAGGCTGCCGCCTCGCCGGAGGCTTAGCGCCAGCCAAGTTTTCTAATAAGTGGGTGTATACTTGCTCGGTTTCTCTGATCATCCTATCTAAGGAAAAGAATGGCCAGCGGTGTTGGCCTGCTAGAACAAGGGACTGTGCCAAAGTAGGTTTTTCGAAAATAGAAGTACATGCTGCTGTTAACTCTGATACATCTCCCGAAGGAAAAAGTAGTCCGTCTTTTCCGTCGCGGATAACTTCTGGAATTCCTCCGACAGCGCTAGCAACAATTGGAACTCCAGCTTGCATTGCTTCAAGAAGGACTAGCCCCATGCCTTCACTAACTGAAGGTAAGACAAAAAGGTCCATGGCTGGAAGCGCTTTATAGGCCTGGGGAAGGTAGCCGGTAAGGGTATAGGGAATAGTATTACCTTGAAGTTCTGAGGCCAGGTTTTGGCGAAGAGGGCCATCTCCTATAAGCAAGATGTGGAGATTTGGAAATTTCAAGCGCAGTTGAGTTGCAGCTTTAATCAAATAAAGCTGTCCTTTAGTAGGATGGAGGCGGCCGATGGTTCCTATAACAAGAGCATCTGTTAGGATACCCCATTGTTTGCGAAAATGATAGCGAGTAGATGACGGATCGTCAAAGGAAATGGGAGAATAACCATTATAAATTGTTTCTAAATTCCTTCCACCTCTCAAAGCGACTTCTCTTGCTAAATATTCAGATACTGTGATAATTCCGGATGTCAGGGGAAGGGTTAGGCGATCAAGACCTAGAGCTATTCGGGCAGACCAGGGAGATAGGTAATCGTGAGCTAGGGAGCTATGGACGGTGGTCAGGCAGGGGATTCCTAACCATCTAGCACTCAGGCGTCCCAGAAGATTGGCGCGAGAACCATGGGTGTGAACAAGGTTAATAACTTGTTTTCTTGACCAGCGAATGAGAGCAGGTATGGGAGAAAGATCAAGGGGAAAGCGCATTGGGAAAATGTATGTGGGGATCTTATTTTCTATAGCTAGGTTAGCGAAAGGACCTGGGGTCAGGCAGATAAGATGGAGATCAAAGCGAGCCCGGTCAATACCCTTGAATAGGGATAACACGTGCTGCTCTGCACCTCCAACTTCTCCCCCGCCAATAATATGTAGAATCTTGTATTTTTTTTTCATGCCCCTGCCATCTTCCCTTCAGACCTAAACTTGGTTATACTGTTTGCATGTAGTTAAATACTATATACTTACATTAATCATAAGACAAAGTGGTTCATATCTGCAAGAAGTACTGTAATCGTGGTTCGATATTCAAAGTTTGAACTACAAAAACTACGAACATTAGCAACGAACTTGTATCGATATTAAGGAGGAATTTTAGTGTTACAAAGCCAAGAGATCCAGGAGATTATACCACATCGTTACCCCTTTCTTCTGGTAGATCGTATCATAGAATTAGAAGAAGGAAAAAGGGCGGTGGGAATTAAGAACGTTACCATTAATGATTCATTCTTTCAGGGCCATTTTCCAGGACACCCTATTATGCCAGGAGTTCTGATCATTGAGGCACTCGCTCAGGTTGGAACTGTGGCTATTCTTATAAAGCCGGAATATGAAGGGTATTTTGGGTTGTTTGCTGGCTTAGATGACGTTAAGTTTAAAAGGCAAGTTATTCCGGGAGATCAGCTTCGCCTGGAGGTAGAGCTCGTGAAATTGCGAAAGACGTATGGAGTCGCTAGGGGTGTCGCTTATGTTGGAGAAGAGGTGGCGGCAGAGGGAACTCTTAAATTCTTTCTACAGAAGAAGAACAATGCCCAGTGATTGGTGCATCATTACAACAAGACAGCAGAGCTAGGAGCAACACAGTACGCTTCCTAGCTCTTTTTTTAGGACTAAGTGTTATTATCCACGGCCTTTATTATCCTCAAGAATGGGTTTTATTTGGATTTGTTCTTTCCGCATATATTATGTCATTAAATTTGCATAGGGATTTTGTAACAGAGAAGGCTACTCCTGATCTGACAGATTCCTTACTTATAGGATTTCTCTTTTTTTCTTTGTTAGGACTTCTTCATCCCGTCAAATTTACAGATGGATTGCTGGAAGCCTTACGTTGGGGAATCTTCTGGTTCATATATCGGTTGGGGGTTCGAATTTCTTCTGATGAAACAGCCAAAAAGAGTCTAATGCAATATATTGAATGGCTAGCCATAGCTGTAGCAGTCATTGGCTACCTGCCTTGGGTAAGCAAAGTGGGAGGCAGATTGAGCTCTGTCTTTGGTTACCCCAATGCTACTGCAGCGTTTTTGGGAGCAGTTATCTTACTTTATCCTCGTAGCAAGTTAGTTTTAATCTTCCTAGCAATTTCTTTATTAGGGACCGGTTCACGGGCTGGAGTGGGAATATTTCTTATAGTTTTTGTGGGTCAACAGCTCTTGTTATGGGTTAGCAGGCATAGAATTCCTCCGATCTTAGCTTCACGTACAAAATTTCATATGAAGAGTAAGGTAATGAGCAGATATCTTAGAGGACTGTGGATGCCTATACTAGGGATCGTGGGAACAGTTTTCATGCTACTCTATTATAAACCAGCTTGGCACAACCTAACAGCTTGGGGCTTTTCTTCTTCCAGTTGGCAGGAAAGGATAGTCTATTTTAAAGATGGAATTAGCTTGGCTTGGAAAGCAGGCGGTCTTCCACAAGCCGGAGGGTGGTGGGCCTTTCCTACAGTTCAAGACTTTCCATATTGGACAGCAGATCCCCATTCAAGCTTAATACACATCCTGTTGAATCAGGGAATAACCGGAATCATGAGTGTGGTGATTTGGGGTAGTCTTACCCTAGCACAGGCTTGGAAGACCTGGAGAAAGAACCATAGGATAACTAAATCAGGGGTGGAATTAGAAGAAACTAAAGTCCAACTTCGAGTGAAGAGTGCCCTGCTTTTTTTGGCATTACATAGTTTAGTGGATGCCGATTTCTCCTTTGGCGCTTTAGGCATTTTATTTTGGATGCTTTATGGCAGCTTGCCTAGACATGATGAACATCTTAAAATTCTCTTTTCAAAACGAAACAAATTATTCTACAGGTTAAGCAAACCAGGAAGGTTAGTCTTAAGTTTTATCTTCTGTTTTGTCTGTGGGAGCGTCCTCTTGAATCCGACACTCTTAGAGAGAGAGCAAACTTGGAATTCACAGGCAATCCAATGGAATAATCAGGACCCTAACAAAAGTAGTGAACTTTGGGGTAGGAGCTTGAAACGGGATCAAACTCAAATTAAGGTACGGCGAGAGCTGGCGGTGCACCTTCTCCGACAAGGGAACTTGGATACCGGATTGGAGGCGGTGAAAGAAGTACTTGACTGGCAACCGTTTAATTTAGAAGGGTATGAATGGGCCCAGTCAGTTGTTTGGGATGCGGCGGAAGTGTGGAGGCAAGCAAATCCAGAAATGGCAATGATGCTTTATCGCTGGGTTGAAGATGTACCCAAAACTATTGAGGAGAGGGTGGCTAATCTCAATAATCTAGAACGTAAGCTTTGGCAAGAGCACATAGATTTTCTGCCATCCCAACATACTAAACTCCTTGCTGATTATGCTCGACAAAGACAACTCACACAACTCCTACCATAACATAAGTTGTGAGCAGGGGGTGAGAATATGACTTATTTGATGGGGTTAGTCCTTATAATAGCTATACTTTTCTGGATAGTAGGTTCACGCTATGAATGGAGTATCCCGCTCAAATGGATAGCCTTCATTGGTGCATGGAAGGATCGGCTTAGCAATAAATCACATAGCTTAACCTTTGTTTGGGAGTTAGGCCCGAAAAGTAGGGAGATGGAGAAGCATTTTTGGCTTCTTCAGAAGGCATTACCTAAGCTGCAGAAGAAATATAAACTTCCATTATGGATCGAAGTTCACATTCATCCTGATTTGTCCCCTGGACAAAAAGAGAAATACATATCTTGTCTACAGCGTCGGTTTTTAAAAATAAAGATTAATGGGCACCCGCGTCACGTGGAGGAAAAAAATGCACTGCCGAGGGGGAGCGAACAGGAAGAGAGGAGTTTTTATGCTCTTTTTTCTGACGTTAAAAGAAAACCATGAGGTCAGTTTTTCTCCGTTCCTGGAGAAGGACAAGCTAAATTCGGGTGTTATCAGCTATATTAGTGCTCCTCTCCCCCTAGCAATTATTCAGATCGTACAGGAGCGCTTGTATAGAAGGCAGCCTTTTAGTTTTAGGACCCCAAAAAACAAAAAAAATATTTTGAAACATCAAATCTTAAAAATTCTTAAAGATTATAGATGGGATATATCGGATTTGACATGGAAGGAAGTCAGTGAAGATTCTTGCTTCCATGAAGATCGACTAGATCCGGGCCAGGATATAGGGAACGAGACCTGGAAAGCTTTTAATCAACTCGTCTTAGGAAGGCAGCTTTCAATGGGGGATCTTCGAGGACTTGCTCGGGAACTCAGGCTTAATGACAAAGAGATCACAAAGCTGGCTCATTATAATGTGGAGCAGGGAAGGGCGCAATGGATTCCTTCTGTAAAGCTGAGCGAAAGAGGGTGGCAGTGTCAACGTTGCGGAGAGAAGGATGTAGAAGAGTGGCCCAGTTTTTATGGAGCGGCTGCGACTTGCCGAAGTTGTGAAAGTATTGGGGCGAGTACTTCATTAAATGTGCTTTATCGAGATGAACGTTCCCTTTTGGACGGTCCTTCTGAGGTTTTATTTCAGCCTTACTGGACTTTTACAGAGGCACAAGGTCTAGCTAGTGAACAAGTATCTGAATTTATCAAAGGAACGTCTGAAAAAATGGCTCTTCTTTGGGCAGCATGTGGAGCAGGAAAAACTGAAGTGTGTTTTCCCGCTGCTGCTTGGGCACTGAAACAGGGGAAATCTGTTCTTTTTGCTGCACCTCGCCAAGATGTCATTAATGATATTGTTCCAAGGCTTCAACGGGACTTTCCAAATTATCCAATTCAAGTATTAACTGGGACTACCACCTCGGTCAAATTCCAAGCGGGAGGCATGGTACTGGCAACAACACACCAGGTCCTAAGGTTTTGGCGGTCCTTTGATGTAATTTTCATGGATGAGATGGATGCCTTTCCTTATCATGGGAGCAGGGCCTTGGAATGGGGATTGAAGCATGCCTTGCGCCAAGGGGGTAAACTACTTTACTTAACGGCAACTCCTTCATATGATGGATTAAAAGCCACTCAACTAGGCGAGATGATGCTAATCCGACTTCCGGCTAGACATCATCGAAACCCTCTTCCGGTTCCGATTTGGGCAACGTCCGGTAATTCTCTAGACCCTAACGGGTGTACAAGTATATGGGAAAAACAGATTGAATCATTAAGAAGACAAGGACCTGTATTGATATTCGTCCCTAAGATTTCTTGGATAGATCCATGGATCAAATGCTTTAAACATCGATTCCCTGGTTGGAGCGTTGATGGTAGTTACAGTTCAGATTCGGGGCGAAGCATTAAAATCAAGAACTTACAATTAGGTCAGTATGATATTTTTGTAAGTACGACCATCTTAGAGCGTGGTATCACTCTTCCGGGGATACAAGTAGTGGTTCTTGGGGCCGATCATCCGATTTTTGACGAACGTGCTTTAGTTCAAATGGCAGGAAGAGTAGGGCGAACTCGAGAAATTCCTGGGGGAGGGGTCTTGCTTTTGTCTAAGAAGATGACACCAGCAATGAAGACCGCAGTGCAATGGATCGAGGAGCAAAATCGACTTGCCTTGGAATTGGGACTCATCGAGCCCTTAGAGAAAGAAGGTAAAGGCCTTGAAGGAGTTGTGGAGAGATGTAACTAAGATTACTCGTGCGCTCTGGTATGCCGATAAACAAGCTTGTTTATTTTGTGGTAAGGAACATGGACCGGTCTGCTTAGAGTGTCAGACAATCTATCTTTGTCCCGAACTGGGGCGATGTAGAGGGTGCGGAAAGTTGATACCATTAGAGAAACTAAACTGCCTTGATTGTGTCGCAGGCAAAGGCCCAAAACAACTGGATCAAGTTACGGCCTGGGGTCATTACTCGGGAGGATTTAAGGAATTCATTCAAACTATAAAATTTAAAGCTCACCCGCGTCTTATAAGAAAAATCTCCCGCCCTTTTTCAGATTGGGCAATTAGCCAGATTCCAGTAGTTGACGGTATTGTTGCGGTACCAATGCACATAACCCGCTTGGCAGAAAGAGGCTTTAATCAGGCAGAGGTTATTACCTCTGCGTTACACTGGGAATTGGGTTTACCGATTCTCCCAGGAGTTGAGCGGCTCGAGTCAAGATCATCTCAAGTCCTGCTTTCCCGTCAGGAGCGGCTGCATAACCTTAAAGGTGCATTTGTAGTGAGACAACCGGAGTATTATCAAGGGCGCAGCGTATGGCTAGTTGATGATGTAACGACAACAGGAGCAACACTAGAAGCCGTCGCAGAGGTTCTCAGGGAAAGCGGAGTTCAAGCAATTTATGGCCTATGTTTAGCAGCTGGCCTTGAAAAAAGACTTGTGCCTTTGCAGGATTAGAGTTATAATTACTATTGGATGGGCACAGCCTGTTACATTTTTTTACGTAAGGGGAATATCTTTCATGGCCTTTGAAGACAAAGATCTAGTATGTAAAGACTGCGGAGTAACTTTTATTTTCACAATTGGCGAGCAAGAATTCTATGCTGAAAAAGGGTTCGAAAATGAACCACAACGTTGCCGTGAATGTCGCAACATTCGCAAACAAAATCGTAATTCCCAAGAAGGAAGATCACGTGAAATGTTTACGGTCATTTGTGGGGACTGCGGAGTAGAAACACAAGTTCCGTTCCAACCAACATCCGATCGTCCAGTTTACTGCCGTGAGTGCTATCAGCACCATCGTCCAGCTCGCGAACAATACTAATTCAAAATATATTGAATTAGATTTATTTAGCATTGACAAGCATTGGTAGGCAATTAGTCGACCAGTGCTTTTTTATACTAATCAGAAAGTATAACTTTGTTGCATACTGCAAGAAGGCTAATACGTGCGAAGACAGTGCTGTAAGTAGGTTAACCCGTGCGAAGACGGTGTCTTCGTCGTCTGAAGCATAAGTGCAACTATGGCGACCGCCAGCGCCTGCGGCTTGGCGCTAGCCAAGTTTTCTAATTGATTTTGTGGTTGTGAACAATGGTTTTAGCGCTTATCAACAGAGTTACCCACAATCTTTCCGCAAAAAAATAGGGTAAGTGAGGAACTTATCCACACAATCCACACCCTCCTGTGCGTAACTTATGGGGATAATAGGAAACTTCACTTCGTAAGGAATTCTACTCTATCCTAAGTTAAGGTGAACTTATCCGGGGGGGCCTTAGTACCACTTATTGATCACTTTTCTATGAATTGCAATTTTTAAGACTATATTAGGACTGAACTTTTCAGGAGATAGGTTGAATGTTTTAGAACCTCCTTAAAAAAATAACTCATTAAGTCTAATATAGAGAAATAAGTATTGTATAATTATTTGCTAGTAAGTATAATCGTAAGCAACAAGGATGAGCTGATGCATTATCCCAAAATTAAAAAAAGGGGTTTGCTAATTACATCCAAAAGAGAGGGGAATAATAATGTTTAAATCAAGATTCCGTTTTGTTTTGACCGGATTACTGAGTTTAAGTCTCTTGGCACTTGCTGGATGCGGAAGCACCAGCGCACCAGAACCAACTTCGGATCCCGCTCCTGTTGAAAAGGTTCTGAGAGTTGGGTCTGATATCGCTTATGCACCGTTTGAATTTATGGATGAAAAGCAACAAGCAACGGGGTTTGATATTGAACTTATTCAGGCTCTTGGGGAGGATATGGGATACACAAAGGTAAATATTGAGACTGCTGCTTTTGATGGCTTAATTCCGGCTTTGCAAGCTGGAAAATATGATGCAGTAATTTCTGCTATGACAATTACTGAGGATCGTGCCAAGAGTGTCCAATTTAGTGACAAGTATTTTTTAAGTGGCCAATATATAGCCATGAAAAAAGGTGCCAACTTTAAATCAATGGAAGACTTAAAAGGAAAGAAAATTGGGGTCCAACTTAATACAACAGGACAATATGCAGTTGAGGAAAAAGGGATGGAAACAAGTAAGTATGACACAACACCTGACGCTATGAATGCCCTTATTAGCGGTGGAGTGGATGCTGTTGTTGCTGACTCTCCAGTTGTACTTTGGTTCCAGGCGCAAAATCCTTCGGCCCAGGTGGAATCTGTAAATGCAGACTCTGGTGCGGAATATTATGGAATTGCCATGAAGCTTGGAAATACCGAATTAGCGGAAAAAATGAACGCTTCATTGAAAAAACTCATGGATAGTGGAAAATACAATGAGATATATAAGAAGTGGTTCAAAGAGGATGCTCCTCAATTCTAAGTTTTAATAAATCATGAATGACGAACTAAAGGAAGGCACTTAAATACTAGTGCCTTCCTTTAGTTTTTCTCATACTAATCAGAAAGTATAACTTTGTTGTATACTGCAAGAAGGCTAATACGTGCGAAGACAGTGTCTTCGGGCGCCAGCCAAGTTTTCTTTATAAACTTGTACCCAATCTAAACCATTGGATTAAATTGGTCCTTGAATACAGAGGTACCTAAGTGTATAATCACATTTTATTTGGTATTATTGATTAATTCGTTTTAAAACCTAGGTTCTATAAAAAGACGGCAAGCACTCGGAAATTGACGGGGCGATGTTTTTATGGCTTATATATTTTTACGAACATGTATTTTACTTGTATAAATTTGCAGTAAAATATATAATTTTAGGCGAAGTTATTAGACACGGAAAGTCACGATTTAAAAGAATGGAAGATTATAGATAGGAGGATAATTGTGGAATGAACTGGCATGTCGTTATAGATAATATGCCTATTCTCGCCAAAGGGGCGCTGTTAACTTTAGAACTTACAGCAGGTGCGGTGGCTATCGGGTTAGTCATTGGTCTCTTTATGGCTTTAGCTCGGCTATCCAAACGCAAACTAGTTCGCGCGGGGGCGATTGCCTATATTGATTTCTTTAGAGGGACTCCATTATTGGTTCAAATTTTTCTAGTATATTTTGGAATCCCAATGCTCCTTCAATGGCAGACTATGCCAGATAACTATCAGTATACTGCAGGGATATTGGCAATGGGCCTAAATTCGGGTGCTTATATTGCTGAAATATTTAGAGCAGGCATTCAGTCGATTGACCGGGGTCAATCGGAAGCAGCACGGTCTTTGGGGATGACTCAAATTCAGGCGTTGCGTTATATTATCCTTCCACAAGCCTTTAAACGGTCGATTCCTCCTTTAGGTAACGAGTTTATCGCCTTACTTAAAGATTCCTCGTTATTATCAATAATTGCAATACAAGAACTTTTTTATACCGGAAAGATTATAGTCGGACGAACCTACCAACCTCTCCCTATGTATATGGCCGTTGCCTTGTATTACCTAGTAATGACCCAGTTGATTGCGCAATGGGTTGCCTATATGGAGAGGAGGTTAGGCAAGAATGATCTTCGTTAAAAATTTGCATAAATCCTTTGGTAAACTTGAAGTCCTTAAAGGGATCGATTGTCACATTCGTGAAAAAGAAGTGGTGGTTGTTATTGGTCCAAGTGGTTCGGGAAAGAGCACTTTTTTACGTTGTCTAAATAAATTGGAAGAGCCGACAAGCGGAGAAATTATTGTTGATGGAATTCCTCTTAACTCAGAGGTCAATGTGAATGCAATTCGGCGAGAAGTGGGCATGGTTTTTCAACGCTTTAACCTATTTCCACATATGACAGCCATTCAAAATATTGTGCTTGCTCCAGAGGTTGTTCGCAAAACAAATAAAGAAAATGCACGAAAGATTGGTATGGAGCTTTTGGCAAAAGTCGGACTATTTGAAAAAGCGGACGAATACCCAGATCGCCTTTCTGGTGGACAGCAGCAACGGGTTGCTATTGCGCGGGCCTTAGCCATGAGGCCAAAGATCATGCTTTTTGATGAGACTACCTCTGCTCTTGATCCAGAAATGGTAGGAGAGGTTTTATCAGTTATGAAGGACTTGGCACGAGAAGGGATGACCATGGTCGTCGTGACCCATGAGATGGGATTTGCTCGTGAAGTCGGTGATCGGTTGATTTTCATGGATGAGGGGATTATCATGGAAGAGGGAGAGCCCAACGAGGTATTTGCGCATCCTAAGAATCCAAGGACTCAGGCATTTTTGAGTAAAATCTTATAAGAGAAGCTTATTGTACGCGCTCCTTTGGCTAAGCAAGTCTGAGGAGTGTTTTTTGCAAGTTGTTCTGTTGGGAGGAGCGGTTTCTTAGCATAAGTAGATTTCGAGCCTCGTGCATCGAACTTCGTGTCTCGCGCAAGGTTTAAAGTGTTGAAATGTTGGTTATCCTCCTAAAGTAGGAGTTAATTCTTAAGCAATAAGCTTCAGAACTTCGATAATTCAAGGAGGGTTTTTTTAGGTGGTAGGTAAAGTCAAATGGTTTAGTAAACAGAAAGGTTATGGATTTATCGAACAGGAAAATGGGCAAGATATTTTTGTGCATTTTCAATCGGTCATTGGAGATGGATTCCGTACTCTTGAAGAGGGACAAAATGTTGAGTTTGATGTTATTCAAGGTCCACGTGGGGAACAGGCTTCTAACGTAATGCTCCGTTAATGTATGAGATTTATAAATTTGCTAAAGAGGGAATCGTTGATAATATCAGCGATTCTCTCTTTAGAGATTTAGTTTAAAAATATTGGAGTAAAAACATTATATTCAAATTAAGCAGGATTTTTTGTGTAAATCGGGAATATTACTATATACCAGCATAGAAGGGGGTTGAATTAATGAACATTAATATTCGTGGTAAACATATCGAACTTACAGACGCCCTTAAAGAGTACGTCATGAAACGTGTGGGTAAGTTAGCTAAATACTCTGATGAGTTTATGGACATTCAGGTGACTTTACTTGTTGAGCGCGATCGGCATCGGGTGGAGGTTACAGCCCCACTCAATGGTATCATTTTGCGCGGCGAAGAAGAAACCGAAGATATGTATTCCTCAATTGACATGGTCGTTGAGAAATTAGAACGTCAAATTGATAAATATCGGACGCGTATTAATAAGCGGATGCGCTCAAAGGTCTTAAAAGATCATGATCCTAAGCAGACAGTTGTAGCGTGTGATGAACCGCATGAGGAGATAGTACGAAATAAGACGTTCTCTGCGAAACCGATGTCAGTAGAAGAAGCAATTATGCAGATGAATTTAGTAGGTCATACGTTCTTTGTGTTTACGAATGCGGAGAGTCAAGAAATGAATGTTGTCTACTTGCGTAACAATGGAGACTATGGGTTGCTCCAACCCCAGACTTAAATCAGCCAGAAGACGAGTAAATCGCGTGGTATACTCGGACTGATCGTCGCTTTAAATAATCAGGCGAAAGGCCCGCATATGCGGGCCTTTCTACTACTACGCAGTAAGTATAACATGTTTTCTAAATAACTAATCAGGAAGAAGTATAAAGTTCTGCCAACTTTTTTAAAATAATTGGAGAAATATCGCATGAGTAAATCGCCAGGCTTAGTTGCAGTCGCATCTCAAGGATGTTAGAATTAATGGACACATAAGGATTGGGAAAGGTGGATATAATGGGGTTTTTAGATTTTTTCGATGATAATGCGCGCGAAATAAGAAAATATCAAAAACGCGTTGCAGTGATTAATAGCTTTGAACCGACGATCCAAGCCTTGGGCGATGACGAATTGCGTGGTAAGACTGCCGAATTCCGAGAGCGTCTGGAGCGAGGAGAAGGTCTGGATAGCCTGTTGTCGGAGGCCTTTGCTGTTGTTCGAGAGGCCAGCCGAAGGGTGACTAATCTGCGACACTATGATGTACAGTTAATTGGGGGAATGGTGCTCAATGACGGCCGGATTGCAGAGATGCGTACAGGGGAAGGAAAAACCCTTGTGTCTACATTGCCGGCCTATTTGAATGCCTTAACAGGAAAAGGGGTTCACGTCATAACCGTCAATGATTACTTGGCTCGTCGTGACAGTGAATGGATGGGACAAATACACAAGTTCCTCGGTCTTTCCGTTGGTTTAGTAGTCCATGGTTTAAACTATGAGGAACGTCGAAACAGTTATGCTGCAGATATTGCTTATGGTACGAATAATGAATTCGGCTTTGACTACCTTAGAGATAATATGGTTACCAGGCCTGAAGCCTTGGTTCAACGTGAGTTGAATTATGCGATCGTGGACGAAGTGGACTCGATCCTCGTTGACGAGGCACGAACTCCACTTATTATTTCTGGTGAGGCGGACAAGCCAACGGAATTATATTTCAGGGTGTCTATGATTATTCCACGTTTGAAACACGAAGAGGATTATAAAGTCATTGAAAAAGAGCGTGTCGTCACCCTTACGGAAAAAGGCGTGAGTCGAGTGGAGAGCATGTTGGGGGTGGATAACCTTTACGAGGATATTCATACGGAATTGGCACATCATGTCAATCAAGCCTTGAAAGCTCAGTGCCTCTTTAAACGGGATCGTGACTATGTTGTTAAAGACGGAGAAGTTATTATTGTCGACGAATTTACCGGACGTCTAATGTTTGGGCGCCGCTATAGTGAAGGCTTGCACCAAGCCATAGAGGCCAAAGAAGGCGTAAAGATTGAAAAAGAGTCACAAACTTTAGCCACGATTACCTTCCAGAATTACTTTAGAATGTATAAGAAACTCTCGGGTATGACAGGAACGGCTATGACAGAAGAGCCAGAATTTCGAAAGATATATAAGCTAGATGTTGTGGAAATTCCAACGAACAAGCCTATGTTGCGTAAAGACGATTCAGATGTCATTTATCGTACAGAGGAAGGTAAGTTCTTAGCGGTTGTAGATAGTGTTATTGAACGACATGCAAAGGGACAACCACTTCTAGTAGGTACAGTTTCAGTCGAGAAATCTGAACACTTGAGTGACCTGTTAGGCAGACGCGGAGTTCCGCATCAAGTTCTCAATGCTAAATTCCATGAAAAAGAAGCTCAAATTGTTGCCCAAGCTGGCCAGAGTGGGATGGTTACCATCGCCACAAACATGGCGGGTCGAGGAACGGATATTATTCTTGGTGATGGTGTATCTGGACTAGGTGGTTTACATATTATTGGGACAGAACGTCACGAATCCAGACGAATCGATAATCAATTGAGAGGAAGAGCGGGGCGTCAAGGTGACCCTGGGTCAACCCAATTCTTTATTTCGTTAGAAGACGATCTAATGCGTTTATTCGGTGCTGATAATATTATGGGCATCATGGATAAATTAGGGATGGATGACTCCATACCTATTACCTCAAAAATGATTTCTCGTTCTATTGAAACCGCCCAACGTCGTGTTGAAAACCGCAACTTTGATATTCGTAAACACGTTCTTGATTACGATGATGTCATGAATCAACAACGCGAGGTAATTTATGCCCAGCGTCGTGCAGTGCTCATGGGAGAAAACTTACATGACAACATCATGGACATGCTGGGAAAAGCGGTCTCAGACAGTATTAGTATGTTTAGTGGGGAAAGCACGTTCCCCGAAGAGTGGGATTTATCGAGCTTAGCTGATTATGTCGAAAACTTCTTTCTACCTGGAATCCATTTATCGCCCGAACAGTTAGCAGACCTTTCAGCGGAAGAAATTGGAGAGATGTTGCTTGATAAAGCGAAAGAACTCTACAAGAATCGCGAGGAGCTATTTGGTAGTGACCTAATGCGAGAAGTCGAACGCGCAGTGATGCTTCAAATTGTAGACAGCAAATGGATGGATCATCTGGATGCCATGGATATGTTGCGAGAAGGGATCGGTTTACGTGCCTATGGGCAGAAAAATCCACTCGTCGAATATAGGCGTGAAGGGTATGAAATGTTTCAAGCGATGATTGACTCCATTCAGGAGGATATTGTTCGTTATGTTATGAGAGTAACGCCTCAGGTTCGAGAAGAAGTCGCAGAGCAGCCTCGTAACGTGACAGAAAACCGTTATGAAAGTGAACCCAGCAAGCCAGTTCACACAGGAGAGCAAATCGGGCGTAATGACCTTTGCACGTGTGGAAGCGGGTTGAAATATAAAAAGTGTTGTGGGGGAAAGAAAAAGTAACGCACATAAGCAAAGTAAGCTAGCTAATAACGTATAAAATAAGTATATTATTTATAGAAAGCAGAATGGATTGGAAAGGGTGAAAATGGTGCTTTCTGATTGGAAAAAGGGACTAGAAACGTTAACACTGTCTTTGGCAGATTTGAGGGTTTCCCTTTGACGTCGCTAATCGTATAGAAAAGATTAGCGCTTTGGAAACAGAATTTCAGAGACCCGATATGTGGGATGAACCAGTCTCTGCACAGAGAATCATGCAGGAGTTAGCCTTGCATCAGAGCAAAGTCAAAATATATGAAGAGCTTAAGCGGGAACTTGAGGAGACTCTGACTCTCTGGCAGTTAGCGACAGAGGAAGATGATGTAAGCCTTGAAACCGAGATCGAGCAGGGGGTAAAGGCGCTTTATCAAAGGTTTGAGGCTTTGGAATTGGAATTACTGCTTTCAGATCAGTATGACCGGAACAATGCCATTTTGACCCTCCACGCTGGAGCAGGGGGGACAGAAGCGCAAGATTGGGTACAAATGCTCTATCGTCTTTATATACGTTGGGGAGAGCGTCATGGGTATAAAGTGGAGACACTAGACTTTTTAATTGGAGAGGAAGCGGGCATCAAAAGTGCAACCTTGTCCTTCAGTGGGGAAAACGCGTATGGATATGCAAAGTCTGAAAAAGGGGTGCATCGATTAGTACGAATTTCCCCCTTTGATGCATCAGGACGTCGTCATACCTCATTCGCTTCTGTGGATGTCATTCCGGAAGTAATGGAGGATAATGAAATAACGATTGATACCGAAGATTTAAGAATTGATACTTATCGATCAGGCGGGGCTGGAGGTCAACACGTTAATAAGACGGATTCGGCCATCAGGATTACACACATGCCGTCCGGGGTCGTTGTTCAGTGTCAGAGTGAACGTTCGCAAACTCAAAATAAATTCGCGGCTATGCGGGTTTTACAGGCCAAGTTACTGGAGCTTAAACGTAAAGAGCAAGAAGCCGAGATTTCTGAAATCCGAGGTGAGCAACAAGAAATTGCCTGGGGCAGTCAAATACGTTCTTATGTATTCCATCCCTATAGTCTTGTCAAAGACCACCGTACTAATGTGGAAACCGGGAATGTTTCAGCAGTGATGGATGGGGAAATTGATGCATTCATTGCTGCGTTTCTCCAGAAGACTAAAACGGTGCAGTGAACAAAACAAAGTAGCGGCAAAGTAGATTTCGGATAAGATGTGCTAAAGGAGGGAATCACGTGACCACAATTGAACTAAAGCGAGTCGCAAATGTTATTCGTCAAGACATTGTTTCAATGCTTGTAACTGCAAAATCTGGGCATCCCGGTGGAAGCTTATCCGCCGCAGATATTGTAGCAACGTTATTTTTCAACGAAATGCGAATTAATCCTAAGGATCCAAGTTGGTCGGACCGAGACCGCTTTGTCCTTTCAAAAGGACATGCGGCACCAGTGCTTTATTCCGCTCTCGCGGAGAAGGGTTATTTTCCAAAGGAAGAGCTTCAGGGTCTTCGCCAAACAGGTCATATGTTACAGGGACATCCGGATATGAAAAAGACCCCTGGTGTGGACATGTCGACAGGTTCCTTAGGACAAGGGCTTTCTGCAGCCAATGGAATGGCCTTGGCAAGTAAGTTGGACGGTAAAGATTACCGAGTGTACGCTTTATTGGGCGATGGAGAAATGGCTGAAGGACAGGTTTGGGAAGCGGCGATGGCATCAGCCCATTACAAACTGGATAATGTAACAGCTATTTTAGATTTTAACGGATTACAAATTGATGGAGCGACGGACAGTGTCATGTGTTCGGCTCCGCTAACAGAGAAGTGGCGAGCATTCTGTTGGCATGTAATTGAAGTTGACGGACATGATATAGATGCTTTGCTTGCAGCTTTTGCTGAGGCAAAAACAGTCAAAGGAAAGCCAACCATTATCATTGCCAAAACAGTGAAGGGTAAAGGAGTTTCCTTTATGGAAGACCAAGCTGGTTGGCATGGGAATGCGCCTTCAGTTGAACAAGGCGAACAGGCCTTAAAAGAATTAAGGGAGGAGGCGGGGAACCTTGGCTGATAAACAAGCGACACGTGATGCATATGGTAAAGCGCTCTTGATTTTAGGGGCAGAAAATCCTAACGTTGTTGTATTAGATGCAGATTTGTCAAAGTCGACCAAGACCGCTGACTTTGGAAAAAAATATCCTGAGCGTTTCTTTAATATGGGGATTGCTGAAGCAAACCTCCTAGGGACGGCTGCTGGCTTAGCTGCAGCAGGCAAAATTCCATTTGCCAGCACCTTTGCGATTTTTGCAGTTGGACGAGCATTTGAGCAAATTCGCAACTCAATAGCTTATCCCAAGCTAAATGTAAAAATTGCAGCTACACACTCAGGAATTACGGTTGGGGAGGACGGCGGATCCCATCAGGCTATCGAAGACGTAGCGATCATGCGCGCTGTTCCCAACATGGTTGTATTAGTCCCTGCAGATGGAGAAGAAACTCGCCAAGTGATTTTAGCCGCTGCCAAATATTACGGCCCGGTTTATATTCGGATGGGCCGTCTGGATGTTCCGCTGCTTTTTGGAAACGATTATCGCTTTGAGATTGGAAAGGCCAATGTCCTTAAAGAAGGAACAGATGTTGCTATCATGGCTAACGGTATTATGGTCTCTATGGCTCTGGAGGCGGCTGCTGAACTAGCGGGTGAGGGGATTAACGTTAGCGTGGTTAATGTGGCTTCTGTGAAGCCACTGGATGAAGAGACGATTGTACGGATCGCGAAGACCACTAAAGCTGTTGTGACGGCAGAGGAACACAATATCATCGGTGGACTGGGAAGCGCGGTCTCGGAAGTTCTAGCTGAAAGGCAGCCAACGCCTATAGTTCGAATTGGAATTAAAGATACCTTTGGAGAATCTGGGAGACCTTACGAGCTTCTCGAAAAATTTGGGTTGACCAAAGCATCATTAATTAAAGCAGTCCATGAGGTCCTTGCTAAAAAGCAGAAGTAACTAAGTCTAAAACCCATGTCGAAAATAGATTTGATTATCAATAAGGGACTAGCACCTAGGGGTGTTGGTCCTTTTCTGATTCATGCCTCTGTTGGAGTAGAACTCTACCGGAGGTCTAGTATTTCCTTTATAGGTTTCCACGTATGCGTCTTAACTGTAATTGCATCTGAATAAAACCTAAGAATGTTTGGATATGGTAACAGGAAATTCACGGTTAGTGTCGAATAAAATAAATGTTATAGAGAAAAAAGGGCGTGGCGTACGAAAATCAAGGAGGACAGTATGATTCAGTTGACAAATGTGTCCAAGATTTATCCGAACGGTGCCAGAGCTCTTGTCGATGTCAATCTGAAAATTGGCAAAGGGAATTTTGTTTTTCTGGTGGGTCCTAGTGGGGCGGGTAAATCGACGTTAATTAAGTTATTTTATCGTGAAGAGATTCCGACTCGGGGACAGGTTCAGATCAATAGCAAAAATCTAGTACGAATGAGAGAATGGGAAGTGCCCTATTTAAGACGCAACATTGGAGTGATCTTTCAGGATTTCAAGCTATTGCCAAATAAATCAGTTTTTGAAAACGTTGCTTTTGCCCTAGAAGTAATCGGAGTGGCTAAGCGTGAGGTTAGAACTCGTACGCTTACGACTATAGAACTTGTGGGACTTAAGGCTAAAGTGACTGCCTATCCACATGAATTATCTGGTGGGGAACAACAGCGGGTCTGCGTAGCTAGGGCAATTATTAATAATCCGGCACTGTTGGTGGCAGATGAACCCACGGGCAACCTTGACCCAGAAACGGCATGGGACATTATGGATTTACTTTACAATATCAATAAACGAGGCACGACAGTCGTCATGGCCACTCACGCTAGAGCAATTGTAGATAAAATGCAAAAACGTGTTATTGCCATCGAAAATGGCCGAGTTGCGCGTGATGAAGAAAAAGGGGGATATGGCTACGATGATTAATTCCTCTGGCTATATATTTCGAGAGACGATTAACTCTATGAGACGAAATCCGTGGCTTAGCCTTGCATCTGTCATAACCGTGATGGTTTCTCTGGTGATCTTGGGCTACTCGATTTTTTTCTTAGCGAACGCGTCTAATTTGGCAAACTCTTTTGAATCTGAGTTGGAGATTGGTGCATTTGTGGAAACTAGTTTCACCTCAGAAGAAGTACAAGACTTGAAAAGCCAGATTGAACAGATGCAGGGAGTAGACTCCGTGACCTTGGTAACAAAGGAACAAGCTCTTGAAGATATTGGTAAAACCTTCGGCCGATCACAAAGTAATATTGTTGCTGATGTAGGGGGAACCAATCCTTTGCCAGATATGTTGACGGTTAAAGCTACCGACCCACAGAACGTTGTAGCCTTGGCTGACTCTGTGGAAGCCCTCCCTGGGATATATAAAGTGCGTTATGGACAGGATTTTGTGGATCAGCTTCTTAAATTTACACAATGGTTGAGATGGATCGGCTTTGGTGTCGTTGCGGCTTTTAGTGTTGCGGCTATTGTGCTTATTTCCATTAGCGTTAAAATGAATGTCTTTTCCCGACGCCGGGAAATTCAGATTATGAAATTAGTTGGCGCAAGTAATGGTTTTATCCGTTGGCCTTTTCTTATTGAAGGGTTAGCCCTAGGGCTTGTTGGGGGAGCATTAGCTGCTATCATTGTTGGATTTGGCTACAATTGGATTACAGTGTATGTTCAATCATCATTAACCTTTTTGCCAGTGGTTCAAAATGAAGTCCTCTTTCGTCAGGTTTCTGTAGGTCTATTACTCGCTGGCATGGCAATGGGTGCATCGGGAAGTGCGTTTTCTTTGCAGAAATTTCTGCGCGCTTAGGGGACTGTTTGCGTCTATGACGAAAGTTGCATGCAAATTCGTGCAAGTTCGGGGACGGTTCTTGGTTTGCATAGTTGGAGCGCAACTCCAAGTAAAGTTTAGTTGAACTTATCCAGCGCCACTTATCGATCGCTTAGAAGTGGGAGATTAGTGGCGGTAGCCATCGGGTAAATTTTATTTAAGGAGGTCGGGGTCGTTTGTTCGGGAAGAAAGTCATACCCACTGTGGTAGTTAGTCTTCTTTTGCTTGGGACGTTGGCATTGCCTTCCCGGGCCGATCAACTAGGAGAAAATATTCAACAGCAGAAACAGATTCAAAATAAGGAAGATCAAGCTCGGGGAAAGCTAAACAAGCTAACCTATACGGCAGATATTATGAAGACTCAACTGGCTCAATTAGAAACCCAAGTCGCAGCAGCTCAGACAGCTTTGAATCAGAAGAAGGTTGCCTTTGTGCAAGCCGAAAAACAAGTCACCTTAGCACAACTCGAATTGGAACAAAAACAAAAGGAGCTTGAAGACCGCCGAGTAGCTCTAGGGAAACGAGCACGAGGTATATATGAGAGTGGGCAAATTAACCATTTGGAATTGCTCTTTCAGTCTTCAAGTCTTAGCGATTTTATTACTCGAATGGAGTATTTTTCAAAGTTGGTGGACAATGATCGCCAGCTACTAGCGGATATTGAATCTCAAAAAGTACAAATCGTTGAGAAAAAGAGTGAATTGCAGGCTAAAAGAGACCAAGCTGCAGAGCTTCAAACCCAGGCTGCTGCAGTTAGGGCGGATCTTGATCAAAAAAAATCTCAACAAAGCGATGCCTTAAATCAGAGTCTGAAGGCCCAACAAGCCGCTTTTGAAGAGGTTGAGCGATTGGAATCAGAGTCAAAAGCTTTGACGGAGAAGATTCGCAAGTTGCAGGCAGCACAGAAAGGGAGCACAAATGGAACAGTTTCCACTTGGCCAGTACCAGGCTATTACGTAATTAGCAGCCCCTTCGGCTGGCGCATTCATCCCATTACTGGCAAACGGAGTATGCATACCGGAACGGATATTGTCGCTCCCACGGGGACTAAACTTCATGCAGCAGGAGCCGGGGTTGTCATCATGGCCGGTTGGAATACGGCCTATGGAAATATGACGATTATAGACCATGGCAGTGGGATATCCACACTCTATGGACATCAGTCGCGCTTGGATGTCAGCGAAGGACAATCTATTGACGCCAATCAAGTGATTGGGGCTATTGGCTCAACAGGGTGGAGTACAGGCGCACACTTGCATTTTGAAGTTCGGGTAGGTGGAAACCCCACAGATCCATTACAGTATTTTTCTAACTGATGGATAAGCAGTATTTCTACGCTAGAATAAGCATATAATAGAGCAAGTCTAAGGAGAACGTGGCTGGTGCCCACGAAGACACTGCCTTAGCACGTATTAGTCATTCTGTCAGCCGCAGGCGTAGGCGGCTGCCTAGTTGCGCTGTCTATGAGTCGAACAGGACGTTCGAGGTTAAGAGCCGCTGCCAAGGATGGCAAGGTGTCGATGGCGTGAAGGGACCTTCCAGAAGGGTATACTTTCTGACCAGTGCAAGAAGGGAAGGAGTTTACTGGATTGCAAGAGTGGAACATAAAACGAATAGCCAAACACGTCGGAGTCATCTTCATAGTTTTTTCTGTACTGGTGACCACGTTAGTAAGTGGGGTCGTGATTGCTAACGTCAATAATGTGGGGCGGCTAGTCCATGTTGTGCAACTTATCCGCAATGATTACCTAGAAAATGTAACGACAGCTCAGCTAGTGGAAGGCGCAACGAAAGGTATTGTAGAAATCTTAGAAGACCCATATTCGACGTATATGAATGCTCAGGAGAACCAAGAACTGTTCCAAATGCTTGAAGGGAAGTTTGGCGGGATAGGAATTGTCCTAAGCCTCAAGGATCCTAAAAAGCTCGTAGTACTGCGTCCGATCAAGAATTCACCAGCCAGCAAGGCAGGAATCCAATCGGGTGATGTCGTCAGTAAGATTAACGATGCTGATACTGCAGGTATGGAGCAAGATAAAGCGGTAGGATTGATGCGTGGAGAGCCAGGCACGAAAGTAGACTTGGCTTTATATCGAGAGAGCACGAATAAGACCTTCACCGTGAGCCTAACGAGAGAAAACATTACTGTTCCAACCGTTGATGGGCAAGCATTACCTGGGCACCCTGATATAGCATATATCAGTATTACTCAGTTCGGCTCAGATACTGGGACAGAACTTAAAGACACCATAAACACCATGGACATTAAGAAATTTAAAGGACTTATCCTGGATATGAGGTATAACCATGGTGGAGAGCTTAATGCCGCTGTACAAGTTGCCAGTAATTTCATCCCAGACGGCCCTGTTGTGTACATTGTAGATAAACAAGGAAACGTCGATACAAAGATGACAGATGGTACATATTTAGGGGTTCCTATGGTTGTTCTTGTCAACGAAGAAAGTGCTTCAGCTGCAGAGATAGTAGCTGGAGCGATCAAGGATAAGGGAACAGCAAGCCTTGTGGGAGTAAAAACCTTTGGAAAAGGGATAGTACAAACGATTTTCCCTTTAGACGGTGGAACCAGTGTCAAATTAACCACTGCCAAATATTTAACCCCTAATAAGTTAGATATTCATAAAAAGGGAATTGAACCGGATATTGAAGTCAAGTTGCCCAAAGGGCAGCAAGCTACCATTACTCCGCAAGACAAGAACTTTGACCCTCAACTTCAAAAAGCTCTACAAACCTTACAAGAAAAACTAAAATAAGGACTTAAAAGGATGGAGTCGTAACGAAATTAAGTTTCATTACGACTCCTTTTTGAGTTATAAAAAGGAAACAACGAACCTGATCCTTGTTTCCTGAAAGACACGCTCAATAAAATGAGAGCGTGTCTTTTATCGAGGTTCGTGGTTTCGAATATCGTACATCGATTTTGTGACCGTTGTACGCCTCGTTGCATAGACTACGCTACAAGAAAAATACGACGGGGGTAACAAGCATGAGAAATAAGACTGGGGTGCGACATTACTTTGCCGAAGGACTGACCACTAGGGGCTACATATCTCTATTACCAAACATGATGCCTAGTTGGCAACGGGCTTATGTCCTATTGGGAGGTCCTGGGACAGGTAAATCTACGTTGATTAAGGTTATTGGCCTAGAATTGTTGGATCGAGGATATGACATTGATTTTTTACGGTCTGTGCGGGATCCGGATTCGATGGCAGGTTTCACCATGCCTCGGATGGGGTTGGCTATGTTAGATGCCCTGGAGGTTTCTCCACTTCGTTGGCAAGCTCCGGGTGTAGTTGAGAAATTTATTGACTTTAGTCTATTCTGTAATGAGCTAAAGTTGGAGAAACAACGTTCCTCGATAATAAAGATCGAAAATCGGCTGCAAGAGCTGCAAATGGGATTGGAAGAAGAGTTGGCTTCAGAACTGGGGTCGTTGATAGGGGCTCGGTCTGCAAAGCTACCTGTGGAAAAGGGAAACATTTCTTGGATATTGGGGAACTCAGCCCAGCTAAAAGTCAAAAAAGAGCATACGGGTCCTTGGCCACTGGCTGAGAATGCACTAAAGTTACTACAAAAAAGTGTCATAAACCCGTTTTTCTTGCACGGCTTGACTGCGGAAGGGTGGTTGAATCTTGCGCCCTATTTCCTGGCGGACTTCGATCAGATCCGGTTGGAAGGGGATGAAACTCTAGATGCCTTAGATTGGGTTCTGCGCGAAGCGCAGCAATTGGGACAATTAATTGAGATCGTCTTGCACCCTCTTAATCCGGATGAAGTGATCGGAATAGCTTTCCCTGAGCGACATTTGGCGATCTGGCAAGGGAATCCAGAAAACTTGCAAGACCAAGGATTAGAACGACCTTTAAGTGAAACATTAAAGGAGTCCTTAGCGTCTTGGCAAACAAATAGGTCTCTACTTAAGGATATTTATATGGAGGCTGTAAATTTTGATCAAGTAGATAGCTACCGGGAAACCGTACTTAACCAGATTCTGTGTGATTTACATATCAAAAGTTGATTTTGGCTTAAGATCAACAATTAAATAGGCTTGGATCTACAAGAAATTCGCCAAGGTCTGCCATCACGTGTTCGAGATCGGACTCTTTGAGGGATAGTTGATCGAGAACTTCCTGTTGTATGGGATTTAATAAGCTGTCCACACCACCGCCAATTCCAAGTAAACTTGCTAGTCCATTGGCAACGTGAATTACACTGGCAAGTTCAGGATAACTTGGCGCATGCAAAGGAGCATGGTGGTAGGAAATTGCAGATACTAGATTCTCGGGTAAAAACCAAGTTCTCGCCAAGAAGCCGCCAACAGTTGCGTGATTATAGCCTATGACTTTTTCCTCAAGTTCAACATAAGAGAGCTTTGCATCTTTTACTTTCTCGACAAGAAAAGCACCCACTTCCTGAACATAAATAGAGATTACTAGTTTTCCAATATCATGAAGCAGGCCCGCAGTAAAGGCAACATCTCCATAATGAAGTTTTCGATATTGACACAGACGCTTGGCCGTCATGGCGGTAAGCATGGAGTGTTTCCAAAGGCCTTCTTGTGCGATCTCGTATCCTAAAAGATTAGACTTAAGTAAAGGGGCGACTGCAGAAGCCATTGCCAACCCTTGTGTCACCTGAAAACCAAGCAGGACAACCGCTTCTTGAAGAGAAGAAATTCGTCTAGCGTACCCGTAATAGGCTGAATTAGCTTGTCTCAGTATACCTGCAGTGAGTGAAGGATCTTGGCCAATGGCGGTTTCGAGCTCTTTCACAGTCGTTTGAGGATTTTTGGTTAAGGCAATAACACGTAAAGCAGATGTGGGTAGGGGTGGAAGAGCTTGTACACGCTTTAAGACATGCTCCAATTTAATAGTCAAATAGAAGTCCTCCTTAAATATTGAAGATGTGGCAAAGGAAATTTTTCACTGAATGTTTTAAAGCAACGAGGGAAAACTAATTTTAAGAATTGCGTGAGAACCCCGAAAGGAGTGTGTTACATGTCAAAAAAACTGCGATTCTTATTCATCTTTATTCCTATATGTCTTAGTTTAACCATAACTGGTTGTGGTCTACAAGATCTTTTAGGAAAAAATAAAAATAAAATTTCAACAAAAAAGACTGAAAGTGAAACAATTATAGCTGTTTCTTTGAATGAAGAGGATCCTAATAAACTAATTATTTCGAAAGGGATCGAGGATCTGGCGAAGAAAGAAGATGTAAAAGTAAAGTATATGGATGATGAATCAGAAACAAAATCCCCTTTGAAAGATGCCAAGATCCTAATATATCAAGGAGGAGACGCAAGTATTTTACAGAAATCTCAATCAGAAAAAATCCCGATTTTAGCTTTAACCCAACTTCCTTCAGGAGTAAAGCCTGAAGGGATAATTATTCCAGACCAAGAACAAGCGGGGGAGCTTATGGCTCAAACTTTGTTAGATAAAGTCACTGAGGGTCAAATCGTTGTACTACAGGGAGACCCTAACGAAAGTGGATCTCAAGAGCTCTTAGCGGGAAATAAGGCAATTCTCAGCAAGTATCCAAAAATTATTGTACATACCATATCAAGTCCACAAGGCTCCGAATCCGTTGCGAGGACAAGCCTAGTAGACTTTCTTCAGAAGAATCCTGACAAGGTTCAAGGAATTTTGGCTCATACCGAAAAATTAGCGGTGCAGGCGAGTGAAGTCCTGATACAGGGACAGTTAGACAAAAAGATTAATCTTATTGGGGGACAAGCTAGTGTCCAGTCCTTAGAGAGGATGTCAAAGGGCTTTCAAATCGGGGATATCGATACCTCTCCTTATTTGCAGGGGGCTAATGCCTATCAATGGGCTCAAAAGATTATCAAGAAGGAGCCACTGGAAATAAATCATTCAATTACTAGCGAGCAAGGGGAAATACCAGCTAAAGTTATTACAGTAAAGGCAGTCACGCCAGCTAATCTGGCGGTTATTCAGAAGAATTATACCAAAACTATACTGAGTGCAGAACAAGAAAAAAAGCAAAAAGAGCAAAAAGAGCAATCGTCTGATCAAGCTTCTCAAGGAAAAGAAGAAGACCAAGAGAAAGAACAAGGAGCCAAAAAAGAAGAAGGGCAGTCCGAAGATAAGCAAAATGCCATTCCTCCGGGTGTTCAAAAAGTTACGGAACGGATAAAAACCGAAACAACGCGAGATTATCTTGATGACCAAGGGAAAATAATAGGCACAGAGAAAACTGTAAATGAACAGATAAAAACTGTTCCACCAGAAATGTTAAAGCAACAGACCGAACCATCAAAAGACGCTTCAAAAGATCAAGAGGACCAAGCAAAGGAGAAGAAAGAAGAGGAAAAATAAAAAAAATTTGAGTTGCTTAAAGCCGAACTTTTTCTTTCGGCTTTTTTATACTATCAGACCCCCATGCCGCTGTGCGGCACCACTGATGAATTAAATGAATTCTTATTTCAGGGCAGTATAAACTTGCGTTATATGCAATGCAAGAAGGTTAATACGTGCGAAGACAGTGCTGCAAGAAGGTTTAACCCGTGCGAAGACTGTGTCTTCGTCGTGTGGGGACCAGCCAAGTTTTCTAATATTGGAAGAAGTTTATTAAATTTGTATAAGCGCTGGGGTAGATGTAAAATAAACTTAGCAGATCATGTAGAATCAGAGTTATGGCTTAGCCATCGGGAAAATTTAGTATTTGAAAGGAAGAGCGGAGCATGGAATTTCGTATACATGCCCCATACCAACCTGGCGGAGACCAGCCCCAGGCCATCGATGCACTGGCCGCAGGTTTGAACGAAGGCCTGAACTACCAGACATTGCTGGGAGTCACGGGATCAGGTAAGACGTTTACGATGGCGAATATTATTATGAAGGTACAAAGACCAACCCTGATATTGGCTCATAACAAAACCCTTGCCGCACAACTTTACAGTGAGTTCAAAGAGTATTTTCCAGAGAATGCCGTGGAGTACTTTGTGAGTTACTATGATTATTACCAGCCGGAGGCTTATGTACCTTCCAGTGATACGTTTATAGAAAAAGATGCTTCCATTAATGAGGAAATTGAAAAATTGCGTCACTCGGCAACCGCAGCCTTGCTGGAACGACGTGATGTGATTGTAGTGGCCAGTGTTTCCTGTATTTACGGTTTAGGTTCTCCAGAGGATTACCGTGATCTTGTCCTTTCGTTACGTCAGGGACAAGTTATCGATCGTAATGAGATTTTGCGCAAGCTAATAGCGATTCAATATGATCGCAATGATATAGCGTTTACTCGAGGGACGTTCCGAGTACGTGGGGATATCGTAGAGATTTATCCAGCTTCGTCTAGCGAACAAGTGATCCGTGTGGATATGTTCGGAGATGAAATCGAGCACATCTATGAGATTAATATGCTTACTGGAGAGATCTTAGGTGAACGCCATCATGTCTCAATTTTTCCGAATTCACACTATGTGACAGCCCAAGAAAAGGTTATGGAGGCAGCAGAAAATATTGAAATAGAGCTGGAAGAACGACTGAAGATCTTGAATTCTGAAAATAAACTCTTAGAGGCGCAGCGCCTTGAACAACGAACTCGCTATGATCTAGAAATGCTTAGAGAAATGGGCTTTTGCAACGGCATCGAAAATTATTCTCGTCATTTGACCTTTCGCGAGCCAGGAGAGACTCCCTACACCTTACTAGATTATTTCCCTGAGGATTTTCTCCTTTTTGTGGATGAATCCCACGTATCACTTCCTCAGGTGAGGGGGATGTATGAAGGAGATCGGTCACGTAAGACTACCCTAGTGAACTATGGATTTCGGCTACCTTCAGCTCTGGATAACCGACCACTGACGTTTGCCGAGTTTGAAAGAACGATTACGCAAAGTGTCTATGTCAGTGCCACGCCCGGACCCTACGAAGTGGCACACTGTCCGACAGTTGTAGAGCAGATTATTCGCCCTACCGGCTTATTAGATCCTGAGGTCATTGTCCGTCCAACAAAAGGGCAGATTGATGATTTGTTGGGGGAAATGAGAAGACGGATTAGAAAAGATGAACGAGTTCTTGTTACAACTTTAACGAAGAAAATGGCTGAGGATTTGACAGATTACTTTATTAACCTAGAAATCAAAGTGAAGTATCTTCATTCGGATATTAAGACCCTTGAACGGGTGGAAATCCTTCGGGAACTTCGCTTAGGCGAGATTGACGTTGTGGTTGGAATTAACCTTTTACGGGAAGGACTTGACTTGCCGGAAGTCTCCCTCGTGGCAATTCTCGATGCGGATAAAGAAGGTTTCCTTAGATCAGATCGTTCGCTCATTCAGACCATAGGCCGTGCAGCGCGCCACGCCCAAGGTAAAGTCATCATGTATGGAGATAAAATTACTCGCTCGATGCAGAACGCTCTAGACGAGACGAACCGACGTCGGGCGATCCAAATGGCTTGGAACGAGAAGTTGGGAATTACTCCTCAAACCATTCGTAAGGCTGTTTACGCCGCCCCAGAAGCAACGAAAGTGGCTGAAATGAAAAAGGCCTATGGCACAAAACTTCCTCCCGACGAGCTGGCCCAACTCCTTAAGAGTTTAGAAGCCCAAATGCGCCTTGCAGCACGAGATATGGATTTTGAGCGAGCTGCCGAAATACGAGATGCCATGATTGAGTTAAAAGGGGAAGAAAACAAATACAAAATGACCAGTCAACAAGGCAAGGGCAAAAGAAATACTCGGTACGACCAAAAAGCACAGAAAAAACAGGGATCTTCCCGAAAAGGATGAGGCAAACCATGACCCAAGATTACCTACGCGTGCGTGGAGCACGCGCTCATAATTTAAAAAACATTGATATCGATATTCCCCGTAACAAACTAGTAGTCATTACGGGGCTGTCAGGCTCGGGAAAATCATCACTGGCGTTTGATACAATTTATGCTGAAGGACAGCGGCGTTATGTAGAATCCCTTTCAGCCTACGCACGGCAGTTCTTGGGGCAGATGGACAAGCCCGATGTAGATTCCATCGAGGGTCTTTCCCCAGCGATTTCTATTGACCAAAAGACGACTAATCGTAACCCCCGCTCGACGGTGGGCACGGCGACGGAAGTCTCTGATTACCTTCGCTTGCTCTATGCTCGGATCGGACATCCCCATTGCCCAAAGTGTGGTCGAAGGATTTCTCAGCAAACCGTTCAACAAATGGTGGACCAACTGATGGCTTTTCCTGAACGAACAAGATTACAAGTATTAGCTCCATTGGTTAAAGGGAAAAAAGGGGAACATCAAAAGATCTTTGAAGACGCTCGTAAGGCTGGGTATGTTCGAGTGCGTGTAGACGGAGAGGTAAGGGACCTTAGTGAAGAAATTGAGCTGGCAAAAAATAAAAAGCACTCTATTGAAGTCGTAATCGACCGTATTTCTCTGAAATCCAAAAGTGCGGAACGTTTAGCAGACTCCTTGGAAACAGCGCTCAAACTAGGAGAGGGAAATGTCATCGCAGACATCAGCGATGGAGAAGAATTGCGTTTTAGTGAAAATTTTGCCTGCCCGGATTGTGGAATTGCCCTCGAGGAAATATCTCCACGTCTTTTTTCCTTCAACAGTCCCTTTGGAGCTTGTCCAGCATGTACAGGACTAGGGGCAAATTTAGTTGTCGATATTGACCTGCTCATTCCAGATCGTTCTCTGTCTTTGGCAGCAGGAGCGATAGTGCCCTGGGCTAAGTCAACCTCCAGTTATTATCCCAAGATGATGGATGCCGTGGCCCATAATCTTGGCTTTGGGATGGACACCCCATTACGAGAACTCAATGAGAGCCAATGGAACGACTTGCTCTATGGAACAGAGACCCCGATAACCTTTCAGTATCAAAACATTTTTGATCAACTAAAGACCTATAATACTACGTTCGAAGGGTTGGTCCCCTTATTTGGACGCCGTTATCGCGAGTCGACCTCAGATATGGTACGCACCGAAATCGAAAGGTATATGAGTGAAAACCCTTGCCCGGAGTGTCAAGGAAAACGACTAAAACCGGAAGCGTTAGCCGTGAAGGTGGGAGGGATCTCGATTGACGATTTGTCTCGGCTTCCAATCACCGAGGCAATTGGCTTTGTAAACACCCTCGTTCTCACTCCCAAAGAAGAAACCATTGCTCACCAGATCTTAAAGGAAATCAAAGAGAGATTAGGTTTCTTAATGAATGTAGGATTAGACTACTTAACCATGTCTCGTGCCGCCGGTTCGCTCTCAGGCGGAGAAGCACAGCGGATTCGTTTGGCAACTCAGATCGGGTCAAGTTTAATGGGTGTACTTTATGTCTTAGATGAACCCAGCATTGGGCTACACCAACGGGATAATGCGCGATTGTTGGCAACTCTTAAGCGGTTAAGGGATCTTGGAAATACCTTAATCGTTGTAGAGCATGATGAGGATACCATGGTTGTCGCGGACCATATTATCGATATCGGTCCTGGGGCAGGAGCCCATGGTGGGCGAGTGGTAGCCGAAGGCACAATCGAGGAAATCAAGGCTAATAAGGAATCGGTGACTGGGCAGTATTTGAGCGGCACAAAACAGATTGCTGTTCCAAAAGATCGACGGCAACCAAATGGTAAGTGGCTCGAAGTGCTGGGTGCCCGAGAAAACAACTTAAAAAATATTCATGTACGTATTCCTCTGGGCATGTTTACCTGTGTGACTGGGGTTTCAGGCTCAGGTAAAAGTACTTTGGTCAATGAGATTATTTATAAGGGATTAGGATCTAAGCTGGGTCGTGCTCGTCTTCGCCCAGGAGCGCACGAGGGGTTAAAGGGATTGGAGCATCTAGAAAAGGTAATTGATATTGACCAGTCTCCTATCGGACGGACTCCCCGCTCAAATCCTGCTACCTATACCGGTGTTTTTGATTTTATCCGCGAGCTTTTTTCCATAACTCCGGAAGCAAAGATGCGGGGTTACAAACAAGGACGGTTTAGCTTCAACGTCAAAGGGGGCCGTTGCGAGGCCTGCCGTGGAGACGGGATCATTAAGATTGAGATGCATTTTCTACCTGACGTTTATGTCCCGTGTGAAGTCTGCGAAGGAAAACGTTATAATCGGGAGACCTTGGAAGTACGTTATAAAGGTAAAAATATTTCTCAGGTCCTCGATATGACTGTAGATGAAGCAGTAGATTTTTTCCAAGTAGTCCAGAAGATTGCTCGAAAACTTCAGACTCTCCAAGACGTGGGGCTTGGCTATATTCGCCTGGGGCAACCGGCAACAACCTTATCGGGAGGAGAAGCCCAGCGCATTAAGCTGGCCACGGAATTGAGCCGACGCAGTACGGGGAAAACAATTTATATTCTAGATGAACCGACGACTGGTTTACACACGGCAGATATTGATAAACTTCTCCAGGTTCTTCATCGTTTAGTTGACGGGGGAGATACGGTACTTGTCATTGAGCATAATCTCGATGTCATAAAAACTGCAGACTGGCTGGTCGACCTCGGCCCAGAGGGCGGCAACCGAGGTGGAGAAGTGCTGGTCGCGGGGAAACCAGAGGAAGTTGCTGCTTTCACCGCGTCATATACTGGGCAGTATTTGAAACGCTATTTACCCTAGACAGGGGGACGGTTCTGCCTAGCTCTGGGGCAGAGCGCTTTTCAGCCGTGTTAACCCGTGCGAAGACGGTGTCTTCGTTCTGCACGCGTCTGCGAGTTCCGCCGCTGGCTCGCTGGACGGTTCGCGAGCGCGTCCGAACCTCCGGGCATTTCTGCATGTGAACCTGCGGCGCGCTGCGGGGACGCGAACCGTCGGCACTCGCCTTAACGCGGCTCCACAGACGCAGCCGCTTAGCAGAAAAGCGCTCCTCCAGCCAGTTTGTTGGGAGTGTAAGCAGAACTTTGGGGGTGCTCAGGTAAGGCTTCGCGGAATCTTTGGCTTGTTAGGGGAATAGTCCTATTAACACTCTTTTTTAAGTTGCTGCTCAGTGGTGCTGTTGCAGCAGCATGTCAGGCTACTCTCTAAAATCCATCCTGAAGAGTCAAAAGACCCCAAAGGCAGCTTCTTCCACAGGAGTGAACGAATGTCATGGAGAGGCAGTATGGCACACAAAGCTTTCGTGGGGAAGCGGAGCCACGGGTCCCCTCTCGCCGTCCATGGCTACGGGGACACTCGGCCATCCATGGCCAGCGGTTCACCTCAGGTATTACCCGGAGGTTTGGCGAAGCTCCCACGAAAGCGAGTGGGCGAGCCTCGGAATGCTGAGTGACACGAAGACACTGTCTTCGCACGGATTACCCTTCTTGCAGACACTGTCTTCGCACGAATTAGCTTTCTTGCAGGGTGTGGGAGAAGCTGACTGACCAGAGAGACCTATTTTCATCCTCTGCCGGTGCCACCTAGAGGCTTGGGGGTTCGATAGTACAATAATGCTATAGCGTTAAAAATCCATTAATAGCGAATGAGAAGCCCGATCTTAAACAAGTTTAGTTCAGCTAAACAACAATTCGAACATCGAGCATCGCGTAAGGAGTGAAGAAGGTTTTGACGATTCGTTTAGTAGCTATGGATCTCGATGACACATTACTTAGGGACGATTGGACAATTTCCCCGCGAGTTGTGAAGGTGATTCAAAAAGCCCAGGCACAGGGAGTAAAAATGACAATTGCAACCGGGCGTATGCCTATTTCTGCACGTCCTTATGCTGAGCAATTAGAGCTGGATGTCCCGGTGATCACGTACCATGGGGCGATGATCCAGCAGGTTATCAGCGGGGACATACTTTTTCGGCGCGTGATTCCCAGCTCTATAGCCTCTGAGATCGTCCGAGATGTGGGAGGGCGCGGAGTTTATGCTCAGGTTTATCTCAAGGACCGTGTCATTGCACAGACGCTAAATGATTGGTCACAGGAGTACGCGCGGATTGCGAGTGTTCATATTGAGGAAGCGGACTTGTCAAGCTTGCTTTCTCAGGAACCAGAAGGGGTAGAAAAAATCCTTTTTATCGCAGATGAGTCTGACCTAGATCGATTGGTCCCTTTGTTGTGTAAACGCTATGGAGAAAAGGTGCATATTACAAAATCTAAGCCACATTTCCTCGAAATTATAGAAGGCTCTGTCAATAAAGGTGTTGCTTTAGCCTCTTTGGCAAAACGCTTTGGAATTGCCCAGCATGAGGTTATGGCGATTGGAGATAGCTTAAACGATTTAGAAATGATCAAGTATGCTGGCGTTGGAGTAGCCATGGGGAATGCCCGCCCGGAAATCAAAGAACTGGCGGATATAGTGACGGTAACAAATGAGGAGGACGGAGTGGCAGAGGCTATTGAACGCTACGTGCTAAAAAATTGTTAGTTAAATTTATAGGCACTTTTTTAATACTAGTTAGATCCTATGCCGCTGTGGGCACCACTGATCAATGAAATGAATTCTTATTTCGGGATAGAAAGTATGCCTCGTGCAATCTGGCACAAGAATTGCATTGGGGGCGTTAAACCGCTATACTTAAAGTAAAGGGGGTTGTCGATTTTTGCGTGTTCTTTTGGTTGCCCTCAATGCAAAATATGTCCATACTAATCTAGCGTTGCGCTATTTACGAGAAGAGGTACGCTCTGTTTTCCCGGATGTTTTGCTTCGGGAATTCAGCATTAACGATCACCTTGATGGAATTGCCGGGGAAATCTATGAAGCCAAGGCCGATGTTGTTGGTTTTTCATGTTATATTTGGAATCTGAAAGAAATTGTAGCATTGATCAGGCAGCTTCACCCGGTCTGTCCAAATGTGCGATTTGTCATAGGAGGACCAGAGGTATCCTTCGAGGTGGAGGAGTTTCTACTTAAGTATCCAGAAGTAGATGCTCTAGTTATCGGTGAAGGGGAAAAGACCTTATTAGAGCTGCTGCAGACGTGGCAGGATGGTCGTGATCCTTCTCACATCCCAGGCTTAGCTTGGACAAAGAATGAGAAAATCATGGTTAATTCTAATCCAGTTAAACTCCGTAGCTTAAACGAACTGCCGATTCCTTATGCCGAGGACGAAGACTTTAAAAGTCGGCTTGTCTATATTGAGACGACTAGGGGATGTCCATTTAACTGTCAGTATTGCCTGTCCTCAACCTTCCAAGGGGTTCGATTTTTAGAGCCTGAGAAGTTTCGCAAAATGTTTCGTCACCTACTAAAAAATGGTGCTCGCACCATAAAGTTTGTGGATAGAACCTTCAATGCCAATAAGCGTCACGCTATAGGGATTTTGGACATTGTGCGGGAAGAAACTGAGATACATCCGGATGCCCAGCGGATTCGAGTTCACTGTGAAATGGCAGGGGACTTATTAGATCAAGAATGGATGGATTATTTCAGAAACTATCCACGGGGACTAATCCAATTAGAAATCGGAGTACAATCTACGCATCAGCCAACACTCGAGATTGTTGCACGCGCTCAGAACTTTGGAGAGTGGAAAAAATATGTGCCAGAAATGCAGTCTTTTGGAATACCGCTTCACCTTGACCTAATCGCCGGGTTGCCTGAGGAAAACTGGACAAACTTTCGGACATCGTTCAATGACGTATACGCTGTAAAACCAGATATGCTTCAGCTGGGATTTCTAAAGGTACTTAAAGGCTCGGGACTGCGTTTTCAAAGCTATCATTATGGCCTCTTGTTCATACCTGATCCACCCTATACAATTTTAGAGACTAGGGTCTTGTCACACAGTGAAATACTCCAATTACACCGCATGGAAGACGTTCTCGATAAATATTATAATTCAGGGAAGTTCGCTTACGTTTTAAGCGAGGTTCTGAGGCTTTTCGCAAGTCCGTTTGATTTTTACCAGGGGTTTGCGGAGTTTTGGCAAAAAAAAGGTTGGTTTCACCGTCAGTGGCAGGGCAAAGCCCTTTTTGATAAACTGTGGGATTTTCTGCAAGAGGAGTATGCCTCTGAAATGAAGGCGGGACCAGACACTGTTCCGTGGAATAGAATCTGCGACGCCCTGCGGTATGATTATTACAGGTGGGAGCGCCCGAATGTCATCCCTGACTATCTCCAGTTTGAATCTTGCGTGGGGGAGGGAAAAGCGGATCAGTGGAAAACGATGCAAGAAACGATCCGCAGGGCGCTAATTCCAGAGATTAAAGAAATGGATCGACGGCAGTGGAATCGCAACACAGCAGTTGCCTATTTCACGTCGGATTTATTATCAGTTGATGAATCCAACAGACCGTGTTGGTATCTTTTCTACTATCAGCAGGGGAACGTGAAGGCCTACCGATATGAAGGATCATGAATGGAGTGCAGTGAAATGACTTCCCGAGGTTTTCTAAGCAGAACCATAAGGCAATGCTTTTTTATACTAGTCAGAAAGTATAATTTATCGTTATATACTTTCTGGAAGGATAAGTGCAACTACGGCCATCGCCTGTGGCTTGGCGCTAGCCGAGTTTTCTTTATATTAGCTATTTTTATACTTGTTACTGGGTGTACGTCGGAACCTCAAACGGGACAACCGGGTGGACCAGCCCCTGCAGTTGTGGATATCTGGCATTCCTTGCAAGGGTCAGAGGCTAATGCTTTAGAAAGGCAGGTTCAAACGATTACTAAGACATATCCTGAGGTAATCGTTAAACTCAACTTTGTCCCGGAACAAAACTTCGTAACCTTTTCCTACCAAGCGGAAGCAGGAGGGGAAGGGCCAGAGATTTTTATCGCTTCAAGAGAGATTATCCACCAGCTTTATGGGCAAGGAGCATTGGCACCCACCGCCTATACTGATCAAGAGGCATTTTCTGCAACATTAGCTGCCTTTCGATTTGGAGAGGTAGGGTATGCCCTTCCTTGGATGACAGATATTCCCTTGCTTTTTTTTAGAACGGATACGGCCGAAGTTCCTGTCAATTTGGCCGATCTATTCTCAGTCAAAGGGGGAATCTCCGTAGCTTCTCCAGATACTGCCACACTTTCAGCATGGTGGAATGGGCAGGGCGGGAAGTTGGTAAGTTCTAGAAACTTAAGTTTAAATGATCCGAACAATGTCGTGTTTCTCCAACAACTCCTGACTTGGCAGGGTGCAAAAGTTTTTCGTATCGACCCAGCGGCGCTTACGTCATTTGCCAATGGAGAAACACCCTATATTATCGCGGGAGCTAGCTTTGCGAAACACTTAACCCAACTTAATGTTCCTTGGGGAAGCATGCCTCTTTCCGATTTGGTAGGAGGACAAGGGCAGTCTCTTATTGGTACGACGCTAGGAATAGCCAATTCAGCGATTAAAACCACTCCAGCGATGATGGCTGCAATTCAAACGGTCGAAAAAGCACTGCTTACACCAGAAGTGGAAGGAGCATTATGGGAGGCGGGACGTCTTCTTCCGGCTAATATGACATACTATGAACGTTCAGAGGCCCAGAAAGGCGTCTTTCCTCAGGCAAGCATTGCCCTTGAAAAGGCTTGGGCTTTGCAAGGAAATGCCCAAGAGTGGAAGCTGATTCCTGTACAAGATGCGGCCTGGAGTAACGTCCTATTAGGGAACGCCACTCCTGAGGATGCGCTAAATAATGCCCAAGAGGAAGCCGGAAAAGCATTATCTGTCAAGGGGCAGCCATAATATATAAGAGGAGGTGAAAGAAATGAATAAACAAGGATTAGAGCTCATTGTTATCACAGGCTTATCGGGAGCCGGAAGGACTCAGGCCATGCAAAGTCTGGAAGATCAAGGATTTTTCTGTGTCGATAATTTACCCCCTACCTTTCTGGTCAAATTCGCAGAGCTTTGTGCCCAGTCCAGAGGAAAGGTCTCCAAAGCAGCGATTGTTTGTGATTTGCGCGGTGGAGAATTCTTTTCCTCCCTTAGTGAAGCGTTAAGAAATCTGGAGAAAGAAGGCTTTCGTCTACAAGTGCTCTTTCTCGATGCATCGGATGAAACCCTAATCCGGCGCTATAAAGAATCACGGCGTCGGCATCCTCTTTCACCTCATGGGCGAGTATTAGACGGAATTCAGGCCGAACGACATCAGTTGGAGGAGCTAAGGTTCCGGGCGGATAACATTATCGATACCTCCGACTTAAGTGCCCAACAACTTCGCAGCCATGTAGCGGAGCTTTTTTGCAAAGCTCAGGGGTTGGGTCAAATGGCCGTTTCAGTGATATCCTTTGGCTTTAAGTACGGAATACCGATGGATGCAGATCTGATTATGGATGTGCGGTTTCTTCCAAATCCATTCTACGTGGAATCATTACGTTCTCTAACGGGAGAGCATGAATTGGTTCGAGACTATGTCTTTGGAAATCAAATGGCTCAAGAGTTTATGGAAAAATACCTGGGTTTATTAGAGTACATCCTTCCTAATTATATTAGAGAAGGGAAAACACACTTAGTCATTGGGATTGGCTGTACGGGCGGACAACATCGCTCTGTGGCTATTGCGGAAAGAGTCGGAGATTTTTTAATGGAACGTGATTATGCCATTAGTGTTAAACACCGAGACGCCACAAAAAACCAAAAGCGTGGAATGACGCGATGAACCCAATGAAGTACGAAGTGATTATTCGATATCTAAAATGGCTTTATCCTAATCTGAAAGTTAAAAGATGGTTTATGCTCGCGGTTTTGGGAATCTTCCTTTTCGCAACGGGTTTTTCAGTTATGAATGATGGTGTGGCAATCGGTTACGCGGAGTTGCAATTTCGGGAGGTTATTTACCGGTTGACGGGCAGTACGCGGCATATAACCGTGCCGACGGGTGCAATCATTAGTGCCTTTGGGATCTTTGCAATTATCATCGGTTTTAAACGCATGCTTTATTCGATCATTTCTTCCGTGCTTCCAGAAAACGAAGGGAGAATTGTTGATAGGATATATTCCCGTTATCATTTGCGCAGGGGACCGAAGATCGTAGTGGTTGGGGGTGGGACTGGGCTTTCTGCCCTTCTACGTGGTCTTAAGCAATACACTTGTAATCTTACGGCTATTGTTACAGTTTCCGATGATGGAGGAAGTTCGGGAAAATTACGTAATGAGCTGGGTATACAACCACCAGGAGATGTGCGTAATTGCTTGGTCGCTTTGGCCGAGACAGAGAAAATTATGGACACTCTCTTCTCTTATCGCTTTGAAAGCGGAGACTTAAAGGGGCATAGTTTGGGAAACTTGCTTTTGGCAGGACTCACAGATACCTTTGGCGATTTTCAAAAAGGAATTGAACAGGTAAGTAAAGTATTTGCTCTCCGGGGGAGGGTGTTTCCCACCACTTTGGAACAAGTTGTTCTGACGGCAGACTTAGAGGATGGGACCCGTGTAGTGGGGGAAACCACGGTTCGGGCTACCGAGGGGAAAATTGCTAGAGTTTATCTTGAACCTAGTGATTGTGCTCCGTTACCAGATGCTATACAGGCAATCGAAGAAGCAGACCTTATAGTTTTGGGACCGGGAAGCCTCTATACCAGTGTTTTGCCAAATTTGTTGGTCTTAGGCCTTAGAGAAAAGATTCGAGAAGCAAACGCCCCTTGTGTCTACGTATGTAATGTTATGACAGAGAAAGGGGAGACAGACGGTTACAGAGTGTCAGACCACCTACAAGCGATTCTGGACCACTGCGGTACAGGATTTGTAGACGCGGTACTTGCCACTAGAGGAGAAATTACTGCGCCACTTTTAAAACGGTACAGCCAGGAAGAAGCCGTTCCAGTAATCGCTGATCCTAAAGTAGTTCAGCATTTAGGAGCCAAATATTTTGAAGCAAATTTAGTGCAAGAGGGGAATGTCGTACGCCATGATTCGGATCGACTGGCGAAGGAACTCATTCGCTTGCTGTTTCGTTTAAAACCTATTGGAGAGCGTATTGCTCTAGTTGATGCCTATTTGCTCACTCGAAAGCTCCGTAAAGGGGTTTATAAAGGAAACTGACTTCAGTAGATGGAACTCCAACTAGAGTCTAGTTGAACGCATTTGGGATGATTTCGAGGTATGATATGCAGTATAGTATAGATTATTTTAACGACGTACCACGAACTTCGAACCACGATTGGAGGGGGCTGGAGAATTGTCCTTTAGTGCTGTTACGAAAGAAGAGCTTGCCCGCTTAAGCGGTTTGAAATCCTGTTGTGATCTAGCTGAACTGGCAGCTTTGGTCCGCATGGATGGAACACTCCAAATTAGTGCAAATCAACAGTACACCTTGAATGTGATCACGGAGAGTGCACCAGTGGCTCGCAAGATTTATCGCTTGGCGAAGGAAGTACTTAAGCGCCAGGTGGATATTGTGGTTCGACGCAAACTAAGACTCCGTAAAAACAACTCATATCTGGTTAGAATCCATCCTCGCGGATTAGAAGACTTACAAAACTTAGGTTTAGTAGATAATAAGGGTCAGATTTACCCAGGGATTGCCGCAAATCTTATCAAAAAGCGCTGTGATCAAAAGGCCTATTTGAGAGGCGCATTTTTAGCTGGAGGCTCGATTAACAACCCAGAAGGTACCTATCATCTTGAAATTGTCAGTAATGATGAGCAACATGCCAAGGCGTTATGTCAATTGATCAATAGATTTAAACTAGGGGCCAAGATAAGCATGCGCAAGCAATGGTATGTGGTATATCTTAAAGAGAGTGAAAACATTGTGACGTTTATTGGCTTCATTGGAGCCCATCACGCTCTGTTAGAATTTGAGAACGTTCGCGTTCTCAAAGATGTACGAAATCAAGTAAACCGCTTAGTTAATTGTGAGACCGCTAATCTCGATAAGATTGTCGATGCTGCTGTACGTCAGTTAGAGAACATCCAATTAATCGCGAATACGATTGGGCTTCAGTCTTTGCCACCAACACTTCGAGACATGGCTGAGCTGCGGTTACAATGTTCGGAAGCAAGCTTAAAAGAACTTGGAGAAATGCTGCGACCAAAGGTAGGTAAGTCTGGTGTCAATCACCGAATGAGAAAAATTGATGAGTTGGCAGAGCGAATCAGGAACCAAAAGATATAAGAAACTAAGATAATAATGCGCAAAAGAATGATAGTTTGAAATGGGGGGGAAATAGGTGCGGTTAGGTTATGGTCTGAGTCTCGAGCAAACTCAAAAACTCATAATGACTCCAGAATTGCGTCAAGCAATTACAATTTTACAGTTATCCGCACTTGACCTTTCCACGTATATTGAGGAACAGCTTATGGAGAATCCATTACTAGAAAATCTAGAAGAAAGCGCGGATATTAAGGAGGAAGCAGGGCCTCTTGTTGCAGAGGAGAGCCAGGCCGATGATAAATGGGAAGTAGACTGGCAAGATTATTTCCATAATCAGGATGATCATAGGGTTCGCCAGGAACGAGTTATTATGGAAGATAAACAACGATTTGATCCCTTCATTGCTGCTGCACCGACGCTTCTGGAGCATTTGCTGGAACAACTTCACGTTCAGAAAGTCACGGTCTCTTTAGATGTGGCAGAATACATTGTTGGAAATTTAAATGACAAAGGATATCTTACACTCCCATTAGAAGATATTGCTCGTGAAATGAATGTCCCCCTTGCAAAGGTTGAAGAAGCGTTAACGGTAGTTCAGAATCTCGACCCATTGGGTGTAGGGGCACGGAATCTAGAGGAATGCTTATCGTTGCAATTGCCGCTCCTTCCAAACTATCCTCTTGAATTACCAGAGTTTTTAAAGCATCTTAATGACTTAGCAGTAGGACGTTTGCAACGAATTGCCCAAACTCTGAAAATCTCCTTAATCCAAGTTCAGGAGCTTGCCGACCTAGTAAGGAAGCTCGATCCGAAACCAGGACTCCGTTTTTCTGGTCCAGGGGAAGTGCGTTATGTAGTCCCGGATGTGGTGATTGAAGAGATCGAAGGAGAATTTATCATCCTCGTCAATGACATTACTGTCCCGCGTTTAGGGATCAATAAGGCCTACCGTGTAGCCCTGAGCCAGGATAAGGGAACAGACACTCGCAAATTTGTTGAACACAAATTAAACGCGGCGGCTTGGCTCATTCGTAGTATTGAGCAGCGACGCCTAACCCTTTATAAAGTAGCCAATGCTATTGTGAAGTGGCAAACTGAATTTCTTCGTAATGGGATTCATCACCTGAGACCACTCACTTTAAAAGATATCGCAGAGGAAATCGGAGTTCATGAGTCTACAGTCAGCCGAGCGACGGCTAATAAATACGTTCAAACTCCACGGGGTATTTTCGAATTTAAATTCTTCTTTGCCAATGGTTTGGGTCGTGGAAATCAAAATGACTCAGGCGTGACCACGGATGTCATTAAATTGGTCCTGCGTGATATTATTGCTTCAGAAAATCCCAAAAGCCCTTATTCGGATCAGAAATTAGCAGATCTACTAAAGGCTCGAGATATGGAGATTTCTAGACGGACGGTTGCGAAGTACCGCGATGAGTTAGGGATTGCGTCGACGTCGGTCAGAAAGAGATATTAGGAAGGCGACAGAGAAGTTTCGAAACACTCCAGTCAGCCATACGGTCAAAAAGACTGGAGAGCATAAAGATATAGCTCTCCAGTCTTTTTGACCGTATATGGCCTGCTCCAACTATAAGGTTCAGTTATCTCCGGTTTGTCGACTACCTGATAAACGACTACAATTACAATCAGCAAAAATCCTTTAAGAACTTGCTCCATGTAAAGCCTATGGAATAATATAGGTTTTCATATCCACATAGACTTCCATATACACTCAGGAGATTTAACATTAGTCATGGAATAAATTAAAAATAGTGTGGTGCACTGTTTCGTGCATTAAGGTGTGCAAGTTCGTTTTATCCAATCGTTAAGACTCCCACTTCTATAAGTGGGAGTGGTACCCCCCGTATCCTGCTTCGGTGGGGATAGAGTCCAGTGGAGAGTATCGCCGAGCCGCCTTCCCAATAGAAACACTTAGCGGCGAAGGAGGTAGAGTCCATCCTACGGCGCGAAAGTATTCGTCAGTGGCTCTGCGCCTTCGGCGTAAGTCATCCTTAGGCGGTTAG